>Ga0137394_10000435_pt1 | contig 29272 bp, 19 predicted proteins | sample czobulk116metaG_FD_108278 | JGI IMG/M metagenome (GOLD analysis project Ga0137394, IMG submission 108278) | Vadose zone soil microbial communities from Angelo Coast Range Reserve, California, USA - czobulk1.16 metaG | ecosystem: Environmental > Terrestrial > Soil > Vadose zone | place: USA...
GAAGAAAACTCCTTCACGCTTTGCCGACAGCGTGCTCGATTCTGTCTAAGGCCTTCATGCTGAAGACCTTCGCTAGTCCTGAAGGGTTCCGGATGTCCTCTTGGCCTCAAGACTCTTAAGTAGGCCAAAAACCCACAAGATGGTTGCGTATGAGATTACCCACGCACATAGAAAAAATTTATCGCGCAATGCCGACAAGTAACCCTGAAGGGGGGCACGAGCGCTCACGGCGGTCATCTACTTCGCTCCACGGCCTGAAAGCATCACTTTCAGGGTCTCGAACAACACTGCTAGATCCAACATGATAGAAAGGTGCTTGATGTAGAAGAGGTCATACTCAAGCTTCGTTTTTGACTCTTCGACACTCGCACCGTATTGATAGCGAACCTGCGCCCAGCCCGTGATACCCGGTCGCACAGAATGACGCAGACCATAGAATGGTATCTGTTCTTCGAGCGTGGCAACAAAATGAGGGCGCTCGGGACGCGGACCGACAATACTCATCTCGCCTCGCAGGACATTGATGACCTGCGGCAACTCGTCAATGCGGTATTTGCGAATCCATCGTCCAACTCGAGTGATGCGTGAATCCGCGTTGGACGCCCAACATGGCCCTTCCCTCTCGGCATCGTTGCGCATGGACCGGAATTTCAACATTTCAAACGGCCGCCCACGCAACCCTGTCCTCTCTTGTCTGAACAAGATAGGCGAACCCGATTCCAACCAGATGGCCAGTCCCACCGCAGCGAACAGGGGCAGGCAGAGAATCAAGGCGATCAGCGAGACCAGGATGTCCAAATAGCGCTTTGCCCATATCAGCAGCGGGAATTTTCGAAAACCGTCAGAGAGGATGAGCCAACTCGGGGACAGGTGTTCGAGTACAATGCGTCCGGTCATTCGCTCAAGAACGCTGTGGGCCTCCTCAACGCGCACTCCGGCGAACTTTAAGCGCAAGAGCTGCCGGATTGGCATGCGGCCCCGGCGCTCCAGGAGCGAAATCACGACTCTGGTGGCCGCTTGCTCGCGAACGATTGTCTCGAGGTCCGCGGCAGCGCCGATGATCCCTGGATTTACGAGTGACTTGCCGATATTTTCGCCCTTCTCGTCCAGAAAGCCTAGAACTCGAACCTGAAGCTCAGGACGCGCCAGGACGTCCCGCGTGAGTTGTATGCCGGCTGGCCCAGTGCCCAGAATTAGCATTCGTTCTGCATTTCCAAATTCCTGGCCGTGTCGCATCCACAAAATCCTCCAGCCCAAGGTCAAACCGACAATCAGCGGGGCCGCAAGGGCGGCAATCCCACGTCCGAGCCCGGTGTCTGGACCGAGGAAATAGCAAACGGCAAGCGCGAGACAAGCCACGCCGAAGGCCTGCAGCAGCCGAATCAAAACCTCGCTAAGACTTGAGATGAGACGAAAATCGTACAGATCGTGAAAGTAGAGTGATATCTCACAAACAAGGATGACCAGGAAGAAACGGAAGAATGTTTGCGAAGAGGCAAGATACTGAAGCGGAGCTCCATAGTTGAGTATGGAGAAGCGAGCAAAAGTAGCAATGGCTAAACCGAGGCCGATCAAAATACAGTCGACTCCCAGCAACAACAATAGAGGAGTGGGAACTCTCTGGCCGCCGATTTTTAGCATCTCGCTACCTTTGGACTTCCTGCAGTGCCTTGAGCCATTTCTGGCAAGAATTTCAGAATGTAGATATCCTATCTCCGGCTAGTCGGCGTCGAAGAACTCGTCAAGCGGCACGGATTCCAAGCCGCTCAAATGCACGCAGGTTGGAGGAGCATGCAAGGGGCCAAAATTGCCGATCAGCGCGCCGGCCCAAATCGTGAATGTCCCTAACTGACTACAAACACAAGTGTTACCAGAAGTTTGCCGCCCATATCAAAAAGCTTGGTCGCCTGTACCCGAGTCCGCTAGGCCCCTATCGGGGGTCCGTTTCTCGAATCGTACTTTCCAAAATGCCAGAGCCAGAGAAACAGTAATCCCATTTGAACATTATTTCGCGTGCCCAAACGACTTATTATCAATACATTGTGGAACTCGTCGATCCTACCTGGCATTCGAGCGCGAGTTGTGCCCTGGAAGAAAATTATTTCCCAATCTCGGCATCGCGAGTAGCGACTTCAGGGCAGAACCGCCTTTCTGCCCTGTCCGTAAGCAGCCGACAAGAAGCAAGCGCCATGTCCTGATATAGTTACGATTCCCTTAAACCGACGAAGGAAAGGACTCTGGCACCGTGTTTGCTTCTACTCCGTTGCTCAACGGAGTCAAGGGACTATGAGATGAGCAGAGGCAAGGCTAACCCCAAGCTATGTCAGTTCAAATTCGGTGTGCACCGCTCGAATCTAACCGGACAAGCCTTATTGCATTCTTCAAACGGCATCTGACGTCGGAGTCTGATGAAAATCGGTTTGATTGGCTTTACAGGCAGAATCCCTGTGGTGTAGCCCGCGCGTGGATGGCTTGCGATATCGCGAGAGGAATTATCGTGGGTGCGGCCGCAGCATTTCCGAGAATATTTTATGTTCAAGGAGCAAGAATAATGGGCTGGGTACTGGGTGATTTTTGTTTGGCCCAAGAATACCGTAGCCTAGGTCCCGCTCTCGAATTACAGCGTGCCTGCCTTGAGGGCATGCAACCCCCATTTGACTTCTGCTATGACTTCCCCAGCAAGTCCATGATGGCCGTCTACACCAGGCTCGGAGTCAAACAGACAGGTACCATGGTTCGCTGGGCCAAGCCGTTGCGCGTAGAGGAAAAACTGGAGCCGCTCGTCCGATCAAAAAGCGCTGCCAGGGCACTGGGAAGAATCGGTAACGCGGTGCTCGCCGCGCGCGGCTGGAAGGGCCACAAGGATGCTTGCAAAGTGGCTTTGCATCAAGGACTCTGTAGTGAGGAATTCGATATTCTGGATACAGAACTCAGCAAATTGCCGGGCGTCCGGGCGCAAAAAACCGCCGCATACCTGAATTGGCGCTACCTGGCGCGTCCCCGCCAAACGCATGAAATCTTGGTGGCTCGAAGGAATAGCGTGCTGGTGGGCTATGCCGTCATTAGGAATGAATCAGAAAACCCTCGAATTGTAGACCTGAATTCAATTGAAGACCCTGCAGTAGTCGCGAATCTCATAGACGCATCCGTAAGCAGCATGCGTGTTCGGAGAGCAAAAGCCGTTCATCTGGTTAGTGGAGAGGATCATCCTTGGAGTCCGATATTCGAGCGAACTGGATTTCGGCGTCGCGAAACTTCGCCTCTGGTGGTTGTCGCACGCAAAGGAGCCACGATTGGAGAAACGGAATTTAAGACAAATTTTTACCTGATGGAAGGAGAGCGAGATAGTTGACCACCGAGGAGGAAAAGATGATGCAGTTGCAAGCTGGTGAGGAGAGAATCAAGGAATTCATTCTGAAGCATTTTCCCCTCGCCAGAAAGAATGGTTTGAAACGTGGCGAAAAATGGCTCGAAACCGGCCTGATCGACTCGCTCGGGATTCTGGATCTGGTCCAATTCTTGGAGCAGGAGTTTTCGCTGGTCATTTCCGACGACGAGTTGCAACCTGAGAATTTTGAGTCTCTCGAAGCTGTGGCAGATTTCACGCTCAGGAAAAGCGAAGGCAGACAATGACAGGTGTTTGCCAAATCGCGAGCTTCGCGAGAAACTCGCGCGGTAAGGTCGCTCACTGCTCGAGATAGGAGGAGCAAACAATTTTTCCTGTAACTCCATGGTTCGAAATGATTGTTGATGTTCCTACGCGCTTACTGGGCGGAGACGAAGAAGACTTAAAGTGATGCATACTTTTTTCGTAAGAAGGCCTGGATTTCTAAATTGAAGATTTGTTCGGTTTCGGTGACAGTGCAGTGCCGAACATTCTGATAACCCTGGAATGACATGGCTTAATATTCTTGCTCTCTGTGCGCATCACGTATTTTATGCTTTAAGTTGTAATTTGCATGCCACAAGAAATTTGCAGATCCGCCCAAGCCTCGGCAACCTGGTTTTTGATGGACGGCGACTGACAGGAAATGAATTAAATGAGAACATTTGAGAGTTTATCCTGGAGAAATTTCCGATGGCCCGCAGGCTTCTGCTCTAGGACTAGGATGATTTGCTGGAAAATAGGATCCTCGACTCATTGGGGGAGTTGGAGCTCGTAGGTCTCATCAAACCAGAGTTTTCGGTTGGCGCCGCCAACGACGAGCTTGTTTCTGAAAATATTCAGACGGTTGACTGGAACACAGTTTGACTCTAGCGATGACCATATTTGTACGGCCCGCACGATGCGAAGAGGAAAGGCAGGAACTCCTTAGCTTTTTGCGGAGCAATCTTCCCGAGTTGCCGCATGAGCACCGCTTTTCTTGGCTCTACCAAGCCAACCCCGATGGACCGGCATCTTCATGGCTGGCTTGTGAGACTGCAACTGGCCGTATTATAGGAATGACTTCGGTGTTTCCGCGTGCGATGTGGATTGGAGGTCGGGTCAAGATGTGCGGTCAGGTCGGGGATTTCGCCGTCTCTAGAACCCACCGGAGTCTGGGCCCTGCTGTTCTTTTGCAACGCGCTACTTTTGATCCTGTGGATCAGGGCAAGTTTTCCTTCTGTTACGATTGCCCTCCGCATGCCGCTGGAATGTCTACTTTCAGGCGGCTTGGCATGCAACCCAACTGCACGGTGCGGCGGTACGCACTGCCGCTGCGAGTCGACAGACACGTCGAGAAACTGTTCGGCTCCGCGGCGCCTCTGCCTCGGGCGGCGGCCAATCTCTTGTTGCGAGCTCACAGACGGACTTCCTTTCCCGCTCCGCCCAAAGACTTAGACGTCTCCGGGCATGTTGATCGATTCGGCGACGAATTCACCGGGCTCGATGAGGCCCTCAAAAACCCAAACGCAATTCGTTGCCGGCGAAACGCCAAGCAGCTGAACTGGCGCTACCGCGAAGATCCTCTGCAGCAATTCCACGCCCTTACGGCCCGTCGCAATGGGGAATTGATTGCGTTTTTGGTATATTGCGTTTCGGTTGATGTCGTAACCATCGTGGATATCTTCGGAAGAGAGGTCCCCACCGCAGCGAATGCGCTGATCGGACGAATTGTGGAGCAATATGAGAAGTCGCACCAAACCATTGAAGCCTTCCTCACGGAAGGAAGTGCACTATTGGGACCCATATTGAAGATGGGCTTTCGACACCGATCCCTGGGCGCGCAAATCGTGGCTTACGCAAAGGCGGGAAGCGAGACGTCAGCGTTCTTGAAAGAGGGGCCGCTCTGGGCCTTCCAGCAAATTGACATCCGCGCGTAGCGCGACGGCACTCAATCTGGACAGGGAGGTTCGAATGGCGTCGCAGCAATCCAGAACTCGAGGAGGCAAGAAGGAATGGACTTTCTGATTCACCATATGCTCCGTACGAGCGCGCGGCGCGCGCCCGAGAAGGAAGCCCTGGTCCACGGCAACGAGCGGCTTAATTATCTAGAAGTTGCCCGTCGGACCACTGGGTTGGCCAAGGGCTTGCGGCGCGCAGGCCTGAGCCGTGGGGACCGCGTCGGAATTTATCTTGAGCCCACGGTCCCGCAGGTCATTTCGATCTTTGGCGTTTCCGAATCCGGTGGCGTCTACGTTCCGATTAACGCGGCATTATTCCCGGAACAGGTTGCTCACATCGCGAAAGATTGCGCGATGAAGGGTCTCATCACAACTGCGGCAAAACTCTCGACGCTAAGCGCTGTTCTTCCTCAAATTCCGTCGCTCGAATTTATCGTGGTGACAGGAGAACAGAAGGAAACAAAAGGCTCGCTCCCTCAACATCGTTTCGAGGAACTCTGCGACTTGCCGGGGCCGCCGGATTGGCGTGAGCAGTCCATCAGCAAAGACTTGGCGGCAATTCTCTACACTTCGGGATCCACTGGGAGGCCAAAGGGGGTAATGCTGAGCCACGCAAATGTGATGGCAGGCAGCACCATAGTGTCCACCTATTTGGGCATCACCTCTTCCGAGCGCATCCTGGCTGTTCTTCCTTTTAGCTTCGACGCCGGGATGAACCAATTGATGACCGCCTTTCAGCAGGGCGGAACCATCGTCCTCATCAACTTCGTCTTCGCACGCGAAGTTGTCCAGATGCTCCTGAAGGAGCGCATCACGGGGCTTGCCGGAGTGCCCACGCTTTGGAGCCTTCTGGCGCAGCCCAATTCCACTCTCCAGAAACAGGCTCTCCCTGATTTACGTTACATTACAAACACGGGGGGAGCCATGCCGCAGGCAGTGCTAAAAGTACTGCGCCAGGCGCTTCCGACCGTCCAGATCTTCTTGATGTACGGGCTCACCGAAGCTTTCCGATCGACCTATCTTCCACCCCAAGAGTTGGAGCGGCGGCCCACTTCGATGGGCAGGGCAATTCCGGATACCGAGATCATCGTGCTGAACGAGCAGGGTCAACTCTGCCAGCCGGGTGAAGTGGGTGAACTTGTACATCGGGGCCCTACGGTCTCGCTGGGTTATTGGAATCGCCCGGAAGACACGGCGCGGGCGTTGCGCGCGAATCCTTTGTTGCCACCGGAGATGGGAGACTGCGAGAGGGTATGCTACTCGGGCGATCTGGTCAAAATGGACGAAGAGGGTTTCCTGTACTTCCTAGGCCGGCGAGACACCATGATCAAGTCTTCAGGCTTCCGGATCAGCCCGACGGAGATCGAAGAAGTGTTATTTCAATCCGGGAAACTCCGGGGTGCGGCGGTCATTGGCATTCCTGACGAGTTGCTCGGACAGACAATAAAGGCCTTTGTCGTCCCTCGGGATGGCGAGGCTTTGAATGTCGAGGCCCTGTCAGCTGCTTGCGCAGAAAAGTTACCGCGCTACATGGTCCCGAAAACGATCGAAGTGCTGAGCGAACTGCCGAAGACCAGCAGCGGCAAGGTGGATTACCCCGCACTACGCCGGCGTGAAGGCTTGTGATGGGCGATTTGATCCAATCCTTGGTAGAGAAGCACTTCGGCGCGGCCCAGGGGGAATTGCTGATTGGCGATGTCCCGGTGAGCCTCCTAGCGGAAAAGTATGGTACCCCATCCTTCCTTTACGATCAGAAGGTCTTCGACAAGAAAGTCGCTGAGCTGAGGAGCGTGCTTCCCAACAGGTTTAGCGTCTGTTATTCCGTGAAGGCCAACCCGAATATTTTTGTGTTGCGTCACTTTTTGTCGCGGGGTTGCGGACTTGAGATTGCTTCCGCAGGGGAGTTCTGCCTAGCATTGGAAGCCAGCTGCGATCCCAAGCGCATGCTATTTGCAGGACCCGGGAAGACAGAAGCCGAACTCGAGTTGGTTCTGTCCCAGGGCATCGGCGAGATTCATTTGGAGTCGGTGACGGAAGCACGGCGCGTTGGGTCCATCAGCAGCCGTCTCGGCATGAGTGCCAGAGTGGCCCTACGCGTAAATCCGGCCGGAGAAGCAGAAGGCGGAGCGATGCGCATGGGAGGACGTCCGGCTCCCTTCGGGATCGATGAAGAAATGCTGGACGAAGTACTAGACGTGGTTCTGAACGATTCAGCTCTGGAGTTTCGCGGGATTCATCTCTTCACTGGCACGCAGATCCTCGACGCCAACCTGCTCGTGAATCAATATCGCCACGGTCTTGAGATTGCTCGACGAACCGTCAAGCGAACGGGGAAGCCGCTAGACCGCGTCGACTTTGGCGGTGGGCTAGGGATTCCCTATTTTCCACACGAGCAGGAATTAGATCTCGAACAACTCCGATCTGGCCTTGCAGCGCTGTTTGAGGAGGCGGAAAGAGATCCTGCGTTCACTGGTACGGAATTCTTGGTTGAGCCGGGCAGATTCCTGGTGGGCGAGGGAGGTGTATACCTCGCTCGAGTCATAGATATTAAAGTCTCGCGCGGAAAGAAATTTCTGGTCATTGACGGCGGGATGAATCACCACTTGGCTGCGTCGGGGAATCTTGGCCAGACGATCAAACGCAATTATCCTGTGGCGTTGTTGAACAAGTTGGGCACGACGCCGGAAGAAACCGTGGACGTCGTTGGCCCTCTTTGCACACCCCTCGATACGCTGGCGCGGAATGTGAATTTGCCGCGCGCCGAACTCGGCGACCTTTTCGGGATCTTCCAGTCAGGCGCGTACGCGCGGTCCGCTAGTCCACTCGGATTTTTGAGTCACCTGACTCCTCCAGAGATCTGGTTGGATGCTGGGCGGCATACACTCACTCGTCCCCGGGGAAAGTATTCTGATGCTCTCTCGGATGTTGCTGGAGCGCTCAAGGTAAGGTAGCTGGCAAGGAGCCGTCAGGTTTATGGGAAACGTATTGATCATCGCATTCCATTTTCCCCCTTGCGTCGGCTCAAGCGGTCTCCTTCGTTCGGAGAAATTCTCTCGCTATCTCCCAGAATTCGGATGGCAACCGATTGTGCTGTCGCTTCATCCGCGGGCATATGAGTCCATTGATCGCGGTTCGGAAGAGAGAGTAAAGGCGACTGTTGTGCGCGCGTTTGCGCTGGACACTAAGAAACACCTCGGTCTTCGCAAATCTTACTTTGAATGGATGGCATTACCTGACCGCTGGGTAACGTGGCTCTTTGGGGCGATTCCAGCGGGGCTGCGGGCCATTCGGAAATATCAGCTCCAGGTGATTTTCTCCACATTCCCGATTTCGACTGCGATTCTCATCGGCTTGGTCCTGCACCGGTTGACAAGGCTGCCGTGGGTTGTCGATTTGCGCGACTCTATGACCGAAGACGATTATCCGAAAGAGCCCCGAACTAGGAAAGTGCGGCGGTGGATTGAGCGCCAAGCCATGCGGCGAGCAGCTCGTGTCATATTCACCGCAGAGTCCGCGCGTAAAATGTATTTGGAACGTTATCCGGAGGTACTTACGTCGGATAAGAGCCTGGTTGTCTCAAATGGCTATGATGAAGAGGATTTTCAGGACCTCCCCATTCCCGAGTCGAGGGGCGTGCCTCGGGAATGCCCAGTCCGGTTGCTGCACACGGGCCTTGTCTATCCCGACGAGCGTGATCCTCGCCCAATGATCCGTGCGCTGGCTCGATTGAAGAGCGAAGGCCGTCTTAACTCACAAATGGTGCAAATCACTCTTCGGGCTCCAGGTAACGAAGAACTCTATCATAAGCTTCTTGTAGAAAATTGCATTGCCGACCTTGTCGCGCTTGAGCCGCATATTCCCTACCGACAAGCACTCTTGGAAGCAGCGGTGGCGGATGGCTTCCTGCTCTTTCAGGCGGCCAACTGTGACCACCAGATTCCTGCGAAAGCCTATGAATACCTGCGAATCGGAAAACCCATCTTCGCTCTCACCACACAAACGGGCGACACGGCAGGCCTCCTTCGCGAAGTTGGCGGCGCAACCATCGTCAATCTTGCCGAAGAAGAAGAAATCTATCGTGGTATTCCTGCGTTTCTCGATCAGGTGCGCCGAGGAATGCACCAACTACCCAACCTTGAAAAGCTTCGGAGATACGAGCGTCGTGGCCAGGCCGAACAACTGGCACGTGTTTTTGCTGATTTAATCGCGAGTTCGGAAGTTCCCGACAGTGGAAAGGTTAGAAGTTACGCGCGATGATTGTCGCTTGCTACGGAAACATTTGCTTAGGGGTCTACGCCTGACATGTGCGGTATCTACGGGATCCTTAATCACGACCGGCCCGCTCCCCCGAGCGAGGAACTCCTTGCCCGGATGGGCGCCATAATCGAGCATCGAGGGCCGGATGACGCTGGCCAGTATCTGGGCCGAGGAATAGGACTCGGGATGCGCAGGCTGAGCATTATCGATGTGGCGGGCGGACATCAGCCCATCACGAATGAGGATGAGACCGTCTGGCTGGTAATGAATGGGGAGATCTACAACTTTCAAAAGCTGCGCTCGGGGCTTGAGAAGAAAGGACATCGCTTCCGGACTCATAGTGATACGGAGGTGATTGTTCATCTCTACGAAGACCAAGGACCTGAGTTTTTCAAATCCCTGCGGGGAATGTTTGGGCTCGCTCTGTGGGATGTGAAACGTGAGCGGTTGATTCTCGGTAGGGACCGCCTCGGCGAAAAACCTCTTTACATTCGTCGGGAACCGAACCGGTTACTATTCGCATCGGAACTAAAGTCCATCCTTCAGATAGAAGACGTACCGAAGCGTTTGAATCTGGCCGCGCTGCATGAGTATCTGGCCCTCGGTTATGTGCCTGCCCCATTGACCCTCCTTGATGGGGTCGAAAAGCTCTTGCCTGGGCATTATCTCATTGCCGAAAAGGGTCAAACGGCCATCCATGAGTATTGGGATGTGCCCGTGGACAGGATAGAGGAGCACTCGGAACAGGAGTGGATCGAGCAGATCCGGGAGAAACTGCTTGAGACGGTCAGAATGCAACTGGTCAGCGATGTTCCTCTTGGCGCATTCCTAAGTGGGGGAATCGATTCCAGCACCATTGTCGCCGCCATGGCACAGTCAACAGGCCGGCCGGTAAAAACATATTCAATTGGGTACGACGGCGATCAGAGTTATTACAACGAGCTTCCTTACGCGAAATTGGTTGCGAAGGCTTTTGGCACCGACCACCACGAAATCATTGTTCGACCAGATGTCAGTGAGTTGCTGCCCAAGTTGATCTGGCATCTGGACGAGCCCATTGCGGATTCGGCTTGTCTCACAACTTTCTTGGTCTCCCGGCTGGCGCGTGAGAGCGTGACGGTAATTCTATCCGGCGTGGGCGGGGATGAGCTCTTCGGTGGTTATCGAAGATATCTTGGCGACAGCATGCAGCGTTGGTACCGGATCCTCCCCGGACCGATTCGGCGAAAATTGCTGCCGGCGCTCTTCCGGCGAATTCCTCAGGATCGAACTTCGCTCTGGAAGGACTACGCGCGTTACGCGGCTGCGTTTATAAGGACGGCGGATGAGGATCCGGCTGTCCGATACATGAGCTACGTGACTCTCCTTTCCCCGCAAGCTCAATCTGATTTATTTATCTCTGATGCTAAGAGTATTTCAAATGGCAACGAGATGGATGCGGGCGCTCTACGACGGTATTTTGCCCAATACAAAGAGAAGGACTCGTTGAATCGCACGCTGTACGTGGACCTCAAGACTTCACTCCCGGATGACCTTCTTGCGCTAACAGACCGAATGAGCATGGCCGCATCCGTGGAATGTCGGGCGCCGCTCGTCGACTACGAGCTTGTGGAATTGGCTAGCCGTATGCCCTCTAACCTCAAAGTGCGTGGGCTCACGACGAAATATCTGCTGAAAAAGGCGGTAGCGCCTTGGCTACCCCGCGGCGTTATCACACGAAAAAAGCGCGGCTTTGGCGCCCCCGTGGGCGGGTGGCTGCGGCAGGACCTACGACCCTTGATGTTTGAACTGCTGTCAGAAGAGCAGGTACGGCGACGCGGGCTGTTTCAATGGCCGGCGATTCGACAGCTGATTAGCGCTCATGAGCAGCAGCGAACCGACCATACTGACCATCTTTTCGCGCTGATTGCGCTGGAATTCTGGTGTCGGGCCTACCTGGACGGGTCCGGCCCGGGGCGCACAGAAAGACACGGGCGAATCCAGGTTCCAGGAGCGGATTCCCTTGCGGGCCTAGGGAATAGATAGATAGACGAGTGGCACCCAAACGCACAGGCCAGCCCACGCGAGCAGAGCAAAGGTTCGAAGTGCTAGAAGATGGGTTCCGCCTAGCCGGCGATAGATTGCCAGGAAGGATTCTTGCAGAAAAAGGAGAGCGATCCCGATGAGGGATGCTCGTTGGCGATAGAGAAAGAGATCCCTGAAACGCGGATAACGAGCCGCAGCAACTTGATAATCGGCACGAAGCGCGGCGATTTGGGAGGCTGCGCGGGGGAGAGGCGGTTCCAAGGTCTCTACGATCGGGGAGTGCGTGCTGCGATCGTGGGGAACACCATCGACGGATATCCTCTCGCCATCGCGCGAAATGATCTGCGAGCCGGCTTCGAGGGGCACCAGGATTTTCCAAGAACGCCCATTGCTCCACTCCACTCTCGCGGCAGAGCTCTCGTTTCCCTTAGCTCCAGAATCTTTGTCAAGAACCCAAACCGTTACCGCCCAAGCCGCTTCGGCGGGCTGACCTGTGGAGATCGCGTTTGCGGCCATTGGTCTTCCGTCCAAAGTAATCCAGCCGGCAAATGGATCGCGACTACCCCAGAAATTCTTAATGGTCATAGCAGGAGGGCCAAGGAAATAAGCTCGCAACTGGCCTTCCGCTCCGGCGGTCGACAGTGTATAGGCGCCGGGCGTCGCTCCGCGCTCCATCCTGACGGTTGGAGCCGTGGTCCAGGTCGTCTGCAAATTGCTTTGTGCCGCCCCCCTGCATTCGTCGACGATCACCCAGATTGACGGCGGTTCATACACCACAAGGCGCCTAATTTTGAGATCCCCAGGTCCTTGGCGTTCCATCTCCGCTGCGAAGAGCTTGATCGAATCTAGCGACGAAGTCAGTGCGGCTGTTCGAACGGATTTACATTTCTCGCCAACCAAATGCGGTGCATTTGATCCCTCCCAACACTCCGCGTGGATACGGTCAGGGTCGTCATAGGACCAGTAGCCTGCATTTGTCCACCATTCCTGACCTCTCGCCCAGAGAAGAACGCTGGGCTCATCTGCGTGTTTGTGACCGTGACCAGGGTAGTACGACCAGGCCAAAACGGTCTGGGAAAGATCTTGAGAGGAACTTTGACCCTTCGAACCATCCCATAGAACTGCATAACCGGACACTGGATACACCGCGACGGAACTCGGATGAAACCCTGTATCGGCCGCTACGAGCGGAGCGAACCTCTCCTGACTATCCAGATGTGTTACCGGCACAGCGCTCCGATCACTGACTATTCCGGTATCCCCAAACGTTGGCAAAGAGCCATCAGGTCTTCGTATATCCAGATAGAATTGCTTGGCCTGTTCATATTTTCGGTTCCAATCAGAGGGTACATCCAGTTCGAGAAGAGTGGCATAGCGCAGGACCATGCCGAAAAGGAATAATCCAAATCTATGATAGCCGGCAGAATGCTCCAATATCACACCCTCAGGTGAAACGTAGAATGAAATTTGATCTTTCAGTCGAGAGAGCGCAATTCGCTTGTATGCCTCGGTGTGAGGAAGCGAGGGAAACGCAATGCATATTTGCAGCAGTCCTATGTTCTGCATGACCCCGTGGTTTGTTGCGAAGGTAAATTGATCCGGTTTCGCCAGAAGCGCACCAGTCCTCGCGGCGAATTCCCATATTTGCAGAGCTACGTCTGACCGATAATCGGGCCGGTGCCGGTAAATGCTCCAAAAATCGGCCAGCGTCCGCACTCGGGCCGCAACGGCATGGTCGTTCCAGAGAAATCCACGATTTAGCCACGCACTTCTTTCGTACTTGGCCCAAGCAAGGATCACATCACGCGCAGCATGGTAGAATTCTTCCCTTCCAGTTAGCCGATAGGCATCAATAAAGATTTCGGGCACGACGAGTCCGCAAAACTGGAGCTGCCATAGTCCCGGGCCACGGTCGAGATCCGAAGGATCAAACGGGAGACGAATGCGAACTGCAGGGAAACCCGGGACTTCTGCTGAGCCCTTCAGTAATTGCTCGGCCGTCTCAACCAACTGGGCATCATCACGCCAGTCGAGGGTCAGCAAGCGATGAAAACGCATCTCATCCAGAACAACATCTGACGGAACTGTTCGACCGCCATCGGTCATTGCGACAGTTATGGCCTCGCGCGGCACGTAGTAACCTCTCAATTCCGGAATCCAAATAAGGCTTAGAAAGGCGAGCAAAGAAAGAATCGTCAAGCCACCAAACAACCACGAACTCGTCAGTTGGTGACGTCGAAAAGTGCGGGTCACGGGAAAAGTCTACACCAGGGATAGAGGGGTTTGAAAGTGTCTGGAGCGGATGTCTTGTTCGTTTGTATTCATTTCTAGGATTTCACGCAATCCTCCAAAGCATCGCAGCACGCATACAGCGTTGTGTTGGTAGCCTCTCTCCCATTGCTGGCCATTCTGCCGGCACTGCACTACCGAGATCTCGCTCCAGGACGTAAATAGGGGTAAAAATAGTACGACTACGATGAACCGCGACTCGCGCCCAAGGGGAAGCTACCAGCTGAGTGATATCGCGGCTTGACCGGACTTCCATCGAGGGGGCGATTCTTGACTAATTCACGGTCCGACATAAATGCAACCCAATGCTATGAAGCTTCAAATGAAAGCGATAAGGATGTTTCTATTACCGTTGGCATCTTATACTGCTCTGATATAAAGATTTCGATTGAATTGTCAGTGAACAATAATTTGCATGGGATGGAAAGTAGGCTGATGAAAACCCAAACGACCATCACAACTCTCTTGCTGGCTGGCCAACTACTGATATTCCTGGCTGTGGCACAAACGATCAATCCAATGCCGCGTGCACAAACTGGGTCCGCAGCGGACTTGGGTTCGGTATCTCCAATTCTTGATGTGCAGCAAAGCTTCTACAAGCGGTGCGCAGGGCGGGGTGTATTAGTCTGTGAAGGTTTTGATAAGCCTGAAGATTTCATCCCCGCGAGATGGCCTAATAGCGGCCTATACCCCGGCAGCTGTCTCGCATGTGATTTCCGAGATACGTCTGTCAAAACCTCCGGAAGAAGCTCCTACCGGATGGAGATTCCTGGCAAGAGTGGCCAGCGCCCGGCAGGAAACTGGGCTCAACATTTTGGACGAGCCTTTGGACCGGGCTCGACGTTCTATGTGCAGTATGCTTTCCGCGCCGATTCGAATTGGCTTATGAACTGGGATGCCATTGTAGGTTCATGGCCAAAGCTTTCCATTTTCCATAATTGGACAGGTGGTACCTGCGCCATGGAAGAGATCACTACGAGCAATTCGAAAGGCTCTGGTGCTCCCACCATGTACGGGGAGTGCGGCGGCTCATCTTTCACCACATATCTCGATGGGTTGACCCCAAATCCGCATAACAATACTCCTTATCTCATTCAGCAAGGCTTCACAGATCTGCCCCCCACTATTGGTTATGAATGCCACAATTATGATCCAAAACCGGGCCCACCCTACACTGGCAATTGTTTCTATCTCCGCGCGAATACCTGGTATACGCTCTACTGGAAGGTTCATGTGGGCAATTGGGGACAGCCGAATTCGAGCATCGAGGCGTATATCGGGGCCACCGGCGGCCAGCTCAAAAAATTCATCAACGCGATCAATTGGACATTGAATTCCAATAATCCAGCAGATTCGGGTTTCGATTCTGTAACACTCACTCAGTTCATGACCAATGCAAAACCCGCCGTGCATCCGACTGCGTATGTCTGGTACGACGAATTAATTATCTCGACGCAGCCCATTCCCGCTCCCGGCGGAAAGATGCCACAGTAAGAGATCGGAGTCTGCGCGGAGACAGAAATGTCCTCTGCTGCTCCAATCAGCGACGTGTTATCCATGTATGATTCTGTGGACCGATGGGGAACGGGGGGCCTAAGGTTTCTATCCAGGCGTGGAAGCTACTTGGCTCGCGTCCGCGAGTGTCATCCGTCATCTCTAAATGAGCAGAGGTAGAGAACGATCGAATCCCTTGTGGCTCCAAGGCAGAATCTAGAGCAACCTCCGTGGCTCTGGAAAAACGGGGTTTGCGTGTGGCATAGGGCTGACGAATACATGAGCGTTAACTTATGAAATCAGAAGAAGCCGACAGACAATCGACACCGGACCGCCCGGCGATGGTGGATCAAGCAACCTATCGTATTGGAGTTGGCAACTGGAGTGCGTTTGATCTCAAGATGGAAGCGGTTCAGGCCGCTGCCCAGCGCTGGCGCTCGCTGCTGGAGGGTGTCGCGCGGCCATGGCTATGTTGGAACGTAGATGCAGATTGGTGTCTGCTGCAGCAGCGCTTGGTTTCCAAAGTTGGCTGGACACCAGTTGTCGGGAGTGATCCTCGTGCACCGAAGCCCCCCCTTCATCGGGATGCAGTTTTTATCGACTTCAACGCTGACTTTGGGTTTCCAACCATGTGGATGCACTTCCCCCTCGAATTTGCTTTTCTATTCACCGAGCGATTGGCCTTTTGGCATTCAGATCTTCTCGTCCGAATGGAAAAGCTGCGTGAACTCGCCGAATTGTTTGCGGGACTCCCGGATGGATCAATGGCCGCGACCAAGCCGCGGCGACGCCTTTCCCAAATCTTCAGAACAAACACGCTCCGATATTGGGAATTGATCGGATGCACTACGAGAGGGGCAAGCCGTTCACAATTTGAGAATGGCTGTGGCTGGTGGATGAATTTTGCCGATCACCTAAATTGTCCGAACGAACAGGAGCGTCGGAGGCGACGCCGTGTTTTTTGGGATCATGGCGTGGGCATCAGGTATTGGGCCAAGTACTGCCGAGGGAGAGTGGTAACCGTCAAAGAGAATCATATTGCGGAGGGCCATTGCACGAGGATTGCAAACAAGCAATACCAACGTCTATCGCCTGACAATGCCGCTCGTTTGCTCCCTAATGAGCTAAGGCACAATTTTGATCTTGCAGAGGTCTGTCGCACCTTGGACTTGGAAAGTCTACTCGACGGGTAGCAGCTTCCCACTGTTCAAACTCGTCCGCATCCTGTCGCGCATAGAGTTGACTGTTTTTCTTCAGCCTCTTGTCGCCATGGACGTGGTGACACCAAAACTCCTATGGTGGGGTCTGCCCGCCGGGAGCCGGAATCGGCTGCGACGAAATAATCAACTCGTCATACCAGACGCTTGCCTGCTGATTTTGCCCCGAAGCACTGTGATTGGTCATAAACTGCGTGAGTTCCAGAACGTTGAAGCCGGGACACGGCACAAGCCCATTGCAGTTACTTGGCCCATCATTGTTAATCCGATAGCTGAAGACATTGATCCATTTCCTCATCTGCTGGCCGTAGGGAGCGACCCATGCCTCGATGCTGGAGTCTGTGGCGCCCCAAGTTCCGATGTGAATTTTCCAGTAGAGCGTGTACCACGTATTCGCTTGGAAATTGAAGCAATTCGGGGCGTTCCATGCGCCGCCGCTGTAGTTGCACTGGTAACCCGTAAACGGAGACGAATCCGTCCAGCCTTGCTGTCCGTATGGATTTCCGGTGCTATTAGCCCAAGTCACCCCGTCGGAACCGGTCACCACCGAATCCCCCCCGCAATTTGTATACATCTGTGGCACATTAAGTGAATGAACGTTGATAGTAGTGACTTCCATCATGGCGCAGCTTCCAGCATTGGTGCTATGGAAGATGGACAGCTTCGGCCAAGTATTCTGCCAATCCGCGTTGAAGTGAGTCACCCAAGCCGAATCTGGACGGAACGCGTACTGCACGTAAAAGGACGAGTTCTGATTGAATCGCTGGTTATTCGCTCCCTGTCCAAAGTAGCCCCAATAGTTCAGACAGCAGTTATCGGCATTGGTATTTGTAGCCCATGTGAATTTTGCCGAAGCGCCACCGGAAAGAAACACAGTCTTATCTATCATATTGTTGGCTGGATTTCCGTTCCCGCCGAAACCGTCAGTGAAGGTGTTGGAATTGTTCTGCGTGGCTATCGTTATGTTGTCGAAGCCTTGACAATTCAGAACGCCGGGAGACGCACAGCGCAACTGAAAGTTCTGATCCGCCGAACTGGTCGAATTCGATACTGTCACCGAGATTCCGACCGCCGTGCCTACATTGCCCGCAGCATCGCGAGCCTGAGCCGTCAAGATATGAACTCCGTTCGCCGCTGTCGTCGTGTCCCAGGACATCGAATACGGGCTCGAGGTTAGAGCCGATCGCAGGTTTACACCGTCCAACTGGAACTGGACGCTCGTTACGCCGACATTGTCTGACGCACTAGCTGTCAACGTAATCGTGCCGGAAGGCGTTGCGTTTGGCGCCGGTGAAGTGATCGAGACCGTTGGCGGCGTAGTGTCCGGCGTGCTGCTCGTCTGGAAGGCAAAGTCTCCACTAATCGACTCCACGCCGCCCGAATTCTTGGAGTGCACTCTCTGGTGATAAAGAGTATTTGTCGCCAAGCCAGTGAGTTGCACCGAGTGCGTGGTAGCCATGCTTGAATTGAGGGTCGTCAACGTGCCATAGGTTGTCGTGGTGCCGTATTCCACCTGCGAAGTGGCACCAACATCGGTCGTCCAACCAATCGTAGCGGCCGAGGTCGTGATGGAGCTTGCTCCGACTCCTGAAATCGTCGGGCCAGTGGACCCGCCGCCACCATCGATCCGAAGTGTATAGGCATTCTGCGTCCCACTGTTCACGATCGCAAAAACCCCCAGCGCCGGAAAATAACTGAAACGCCCGTAGGTTCCGGTTTGCTGCGCCGCACCTGGGCCCCCAGTGTAAGTCTCCGTCGTGCAAGAGTTGCTCACCGGGTCATAGATGCCGACGCTGTCCCCGCCGTTCCACAGAACGATTTTATTTCGCACAGGATACCACTGCACACCGGGTCCTTCAGGTGCCGTGCCACCGGTCGTCGTCCCCAACCACGCACTGCATCCTGTAGCTGTAGCCAGCAGGTCCGTACCTTCTCCAAACGGCTGAGGAGCCGTAAGGTCCCAACGATAAAGGTTGCCGCCTGGACCGTTGCCCGGATTAGTCCCACCCATGAGAAAAAGATATTTGTGAACCGGGTCAACGACCAGACTGGAGTACGCCAAGAGTTGCCGTGTGTGAAGACTTCCGTTCGCTATGCCGGTGAATGCGTTGGTAGAGGGATTGTAGCTATAAAGCTGGTTTCCAGTATGAAAATATATCAACTGTGTGTTCGGATCGTAGGCCGAAGCCCAGGGCGAGAGACCCGTGTTGAATCCTGCGCTAGCGATTTTCTGTGTCCAAGCGAGCGTGCCTAGGTTGAAGGACCAAATGCTGTCGGAAAGTGACCCGCAAACGGACTTAGAACCAGAAATAGATGTCATCGTGTCGGTCACAGGAGAGTAAGTCAAATCGTCATAGGTATGCCGTGAAGCGGGTTTCCCGTCGGAATAAGCCTCAGCGCATCCGCTGTAGCCAGATGACAGGTTTGTCGGATCAGTCAAGCGTGTGAGCGTGATTGGATTGGCTGTTAGATTTAGGGCGTAGACTTCATTGCCATAATAGTTGCCGTGTCCCCCGCCCCAAATGATGAGCCTGTTTCGGTTCGTATCCGCAGTTCCTCCGCTCCAATCCCCAACGAGAGAAACACATCCGGTGATGCCTTGGATGGTCGGCCACTGTCCCGCAGGCGGGCAGACAGACTGCAACTGCGTATTGGGGATCTGATACCAGCCAAGGGTGTTCGGAATTCCACCACCTCCAGAAGAAGCCAGTGTCGTCGCCGAAGCACCGGCCGATTGTGCAGACGTATTTCCCGCGGCGTCGAATGCGGACACGGTGTAGGAATAACTGGTCGATGGCAAAAGCCCGCCGTCTTGATAAGTAGTGCCCGTTGACGTGCCAATCTTGCTTCCGCCGCGGTTTATGTTGTAGCCGGTCACACCGACGTTATCCGTCGAGGCTGTCCAGGACAGATTAATCTGCGAAGAGGAGGCAGCCGATGCTGACAATCCTGTCGGCACCGATGGAGGCGTCGTATCGGGGGTTCCGTTGCTCACCGTTACCGTCACACTCGCGCTTGTCGTGCTATTTCCCGCCGCATCTTTGGCAATCGCTCGCAGCGTATGCGAACCATTGCTCGCGGTCGTCGTGTTCCACGAGAACGAATAGGGTGAAGTTGTATCCAGGCTACCCACGTTGGCACCATCGAGCTGAAACTGCACGCTCGCCACTCCAACGTTGTCAGATGCATTGGCAGTCACACTCACTGTGCCGGATACCGTGGCGCCGTTCGCTGGCGCGGACACAGAAACCGTGGGCGGTGTTGTGTCGGTCGTCGTATTGCTGACCGTCACCGTCACGGCCGCGCTCGTTGCGCTATTGCCTGCCGCATCTTTTGCAATCGCTCGCAGCGTATGCGAACCATTGCTCGCGGTCGAGGTACTCCAGGAATAAGAATAGGGCGACGCTACATCCAAAGCTCCAACATTGGCCCCGTCGAGTTGGAACTGTACACTCGCAACGCTGACGTTATCCGATGCATTGGCCGTCACACTCACGGTGCCGCTAACCGTGCTTCCGCTCGCCGGAGCGCTTATCGCAACTGTCGGCGGGGTCGTATCCGGCACTGTGTTGTCTACCTTCACGGAAACCGCAGCGGTCGTTGCCGAGTTGCCCGCGCCGTCGGTTGCGACTGCCGTAATGGAGTGATTTCCGGCGGAGAAAGTTGTGGTATTCCACGTGTAGGCGTACGGTGCGGCGGTCAGACTGGGCCCCGTGTTTGTTCCATCCACTTTAAACTGCACTTTTGCAATGGAAACATTGTCCGTGGCAGTCGCCGTGACGTTCACATTGCCCGACACGGTCGCAGATGGCGCAGGGGAGGTGATCGATACCGTGGGGGGAGTTGTGTCGCTTGTCGGCGGTGGATTCGACGCATTTCCACTGACCACACCCGAGCAACCCGCCAGGCCCAGGCTGAATGTGGACATGAGTAGGAGCGCGGCTAGATAAAAGTTCTGGTTCGCGGTCTTTCTTTTGCAGCAATCTTTCGTCAACAACATTGGATCATTCCCCCGTGGCAGTCTCAACAGGCTGCCGATTACAATCTCCCACGCACTGGTAAGGGTACCGAGGTACTGGAACTTTGCGTAACTGGACGGAGGACGCAAAAAAGGGCAATGTTGCGGTCAGTGGGGTTCCTGTCCTTTGGGGCACCACGATGGAGTGTGAATCACATAAATCACTGTAAATAGACGATTTCCGCGATTTCCTGACGACGATCTACGATACCCCAACAAAGTGCAAAGCTCGAATTTGACCTGATGTTCTATTTGTCGGCGATACAGAGTATAGGGCGGGGAATGCGCTCAGATTGCATAAGCCAAAGGTGCCTCGATAACTTCGCATGGAAGAACCCCTGCGAATTCTGATTACAGTTAGGTGAACTTGACTTGAAGAGGTCTACCAGTTGAGACAACCTGCGGCACACTAGGAAATCCACAATTTTGATCCACGCTTTCCTTGGTAAACAGTTTTAATGGGCCTGTTTGCATAAGAATGGCAACTCTTGATTTTCGCAACTCCTCCGTATCTACGAAAGCGAAGATCGGCGAGTTCGTACTATCATAAGATGCAGCCGCAGAGTGGAGCGATCTTGATCCGACCCCTATTGCGAAAAGTCTTGTCCCCCGTTCTAGAAATCAGACGCCAATGGCAACTTCCTCCAGCGGCGAGAGCTGAGGCACGCAAGGACCGGCTGGGATTGCCCGAGAGTGATCCCGGCATCGATGTCGCTGTGCGCGAGGCTGTTGGATGGCTCTGCCGAGCGCAGGATTTCTCAACGACTCGCGATGGCGGCGTGGCGCGTCACTTCAGCTTGGTGAACGGATGGGGACATTCCTATCCGGAAACGACTGGATATATTATCCCCACCATTCTCAGTCTTGCGCGCCTGACGGGCGATCAAGGTCTGCTTGAACGCGCCAAACGCATGCTGGATTGGTGCCTTTCGATTCAGCTTCCAAATGGCGCTTTCCAGGGTGGGATTGTCGGCGCTCAGCCGCCCGTACCTGTGACGTTTAATACTGGGCAAATTCTCCTGGGTCTTGCCGCGGGCAGCCAGCAACTCGGCGAGCCCTATCGTCGCAGCATGATTCGCGCGGCCGACTGGCTCGTAGAGACTCAAGACCCAGACGGCTGTTGGCGGAAAAATTCTTCCCCCTTTGCATCTCCGGGAGAAAAGACCTACGACACTCATGTCGCCTGGGGTTTGTTCGAGGCCGCCCGCGTGGAACCAGGAAAACGCTACGAGACGGCCGCATTGGCTAATGTCGAATGGGCTCTCACGCAACAACGCGAGAACGGCTGGTTCATGAATTGCTGTTTGACTGACCAAACGATTCCTCTGACTCATACACTGGGCTATGCCCTGCGCGGAGTACTGGAGGCCTACCGATTTAGTAGTGACCCAAAGTTCCTCTCCGCCGCCCGTAAGACAGCGGATGGCTTGCTCAGCGCGCTGCGCCCGGGCGGCTTCCTGCCTGGGTGCCTCTCCTCTGATTGGAAACCTGCAGCACGCTGGGCGTGTCTCACGGGCACGGTTCAGGTGTCCTATTGTTGGCTCGTGCTGCACCAAATCACAGGAGACCCGCGATACAAAGCAGCAGCACGGGAAGCCAACGGTTATATTCGCAGGACGCAGGATGTGAACGGTCATCCCGAAGTTCGCGGAGCGATCAAAGGGTCTTTTCCTGTGAATGGCGAGTACGGCACCAACCAATACCTAAACTGGGCTGCCAAATTCTTTATTGACGCAAATCTGCTAGAAAAAGAAATCTGCCAAGGAAGCCCATTCCAAACATGACCGCAGAATTCCATGCGACCAAGGATTTCCCGCGCGACCTGTGCAACGAAATTTCCACCCTCGAACCGTACAATCCCTTCCACACTCCTGGTTTCGCCGACGCCATGCAAGCGCTGGGAGCCCAGCCCTATCTTCTTTACACGGCGGATCAGGGCCTCCTTCTCAAGGGCTGTCTGGGTTTCCTGAGATCTGGTCGGCTCAATCGCTCATTGGAGATTCCTTCCGTTGCCCCTTTTACCGCCGACGACCTATTTTGGACAAATCTTGTAAACCTCTGCCGGCAGCAACGCGTCACTCAACTAAGCGTGGACAGCTTCGCTTCCGCGAGCGCGGTGATCCCCTCTTTGCCGGGTGAGATCAACCGTCAGTCACGGATTGAGTATATTCTGGATCTTGGCTCTCCCGATCTTTGGTCAAAGATGTCAACCAATCACCGGCGGAACATTCAAAAAGCCCTGAAGGCCGGTGTCGTTATCGGGCGCAGCACTGCCCCACAGGCCTGTCAGGATCACGCGCGGCTCCAAGATGCGTCCATGGAGCGCCGCATTGGCCGTGGCGAACACGTCACGGCTGACGCTCAAATCCGCACCGCCGCTGCCCTTCTCGAACATCAGGTCGGCGAATTGTTTCGGGCAATACTGGGAAACCAGGTCCTCTCTTCCATTCTTGTTCTGCGCGCAGCCCGGGGTGCGTACTATCATTCTGCGGGCACCAGCCGCGAGGGCATGTCCCTTGGCGCATCCCATCTTCTTATCAAAACGGTCGTCGAGATCCTTCGTGATGAAGGAATCCAGCGATTTAATCTGGGCGGCGCAGACGCCAGAAATCCAGGTCTAGAAAGGTTTAAGACCGGCTTTGGCGGTCAAGGCGTGTCTCTTGAGGCCGCGCGGTTCTATTTCGGGAATCGCCTGCAGAAGGGTCTTGCCACAATGGTCGACCTCTTGCGACGCTTTGCTCAGCCCCAGGCTTCGGTGAAGGCAAAACCCAATGCGAGCATCCAGAACCAAGCGCAGCAATCACTATGAACCCTGTTCTGGTGCTTGGAGCAGAACCCCGCATCGCCGTCACGGTCGCGCGCTCCCTTCATCGTCACGCCATCCCCGTTGATGTAGCAGTTCTGAATGGATCTGAGCCGGTTCTCTATTCGCGTGCTATCCGGCAGTTTCTTCGCGTCCCGCGTTTGCTTGGCGATCCGACCGACTTTGTGCAGCGGATGCAAGAACTGATCCGGAAGAATGGGTACGATGTCCTGATTCCCTGCAGCGACAGCACGCTAGCGGTCTGCCTGTCTTACTACCAAGATCTCAGCCATCTTCTTCATGTAGCATGTCCGCCTCCGGAAATCACCCAACACGTCTTAAGCAAGCTTTCCACACTCCGAATCGCCGAACAATGTTCGATCCCCGTTCCAAAAACCTATCCTCTGCTTTCTCTCGAGGATGTTGAAGCCGCGCAAGGCATTTTGCAGTTTCCCCTGATTGCTAAACCCAAGGAGAAATTTCACCCAGGAGCCTTCAAGACGCGCCGGTTTGAAACGGCGGTTGAGCTTGCGAACGCGTTCTTGGAAAACCCGGATTTTGGCCAGAGGAACCTCATTCAGGAATGTTGCACAGGTGTAGGGGTCGGAGTCGAACTGCTATTCCACCACGGTGAGGCCGTTGCCGCATTCCAGCACCGGCGGCTCAAAGAGCTTCCCGCAACTGGTGGAGTAAGTGTATTGGCAATCTCCGAGAAAATTGACGCTCACCTTCTCGATCAATCAATCCGTCTTCTACGGGCGCTCGAGTGGGAAGGAGTTGCCATGGTCGAATTCCTCTTCGATGCTGCGACGGGTACCGCTCCACTTATGGAAGTGAATGGTCGGTATTGGGGTTCACTTCCCCTCGCGGTGCACGCCGGCGTGGATTTTCCTTACTGGCATTGGCAGGTGATCCAGGGGCAGATACCGGACGTGTCTTTTCCGTATCGAATTGGCTTGAGAGCGCGGTGGCTTTGCGGCGATTTTCAGCGCCTTCACGGCCTCTTCTTTCCATCTTCGCGCTCAGCGGCTTTACCTCGAGACCGATGGAAGGAGTTATTGCGGTTCATGAGCGACTTTCGGCCCTCTACGCGTGAGATGCTGTGGTCATGGAAAGATCCCGTTCCCGCAGTAAGTGAAATGGCGCGGGAACTGCGCTGTATCACTGTCGCCCACATGAGAAGTATTGCCAAGCGCATCCTACCCTCCAGCTTCAGGCGATGGCTCTTGGCGCGCCGCCGACTGGGGCCGGCTGCTGGATCTATCTACCAGAAGCAACAAATCGCAAGGGCCCTAGGAGCGGTCCGTGATCACTTACGTCCTCTCCCTAAACGGGTGCGCACGGTCGCTTGTGTTTGCCATGGCAACATCATTCGAAGTCCTATGTCGGCGGCACTCCTTCGCAAATCTCTCGGCGATACAAGCCCTCTGTCCGTCATTTCGGCGGGCCTTTTCGTAAAGTCCGGAAAGACCGCGGATCCCCGCGCCAGGGCTGCCGCCGCGAGCTTTGGCATTTCTCTTGAGCAACACCGCGCTCAACCCCTTACTTCGGAGATCACTGAACAAGCTGATCTCATTCTTGTTATGGATTTTGAGAATGAGGCCGTCCTGCTGCATCGATTCCCTCAAGCCGGCGGAAAGACCTTCCTGCTTGGGGCTTTTCCTTCCGAGAACCGCGCCCTTTCAATTGAAATCACAGATCCATATGAAGGCGATCTCAATGATGTCCAGCGCTCCTTTAGAAGGCTCAATGACCATGTCCGCGGACTGGCCGCGCTGCTTTCCGGGAAAAATTAGGCACAAGGACCGTACAGCGGGTCCTGTCTCACAGCGAGAAGGCGAGATCCGCTTCCTGCTGCATGGCGAGCCGTTCTCGGAGCCAATTCGCAATGAGGTGCGCAATTTTCTTAAAGCTATTCAATCAATCCGCGGCAAGAGGATTCGTTTCTGGCTTGTGCCTGGGGTTCACAACTTTCCCTGCCCCGATTTTGGCCTCACGGATCTTGTACATCAGGGCCCGGTAGCTGATGTTCAGTGCCTGCGCGGTTCTCCGCCGGTTCCACCGGTTCTCTTGGAGGGCTCTGAAGATCACCGTGCGCTCCATGTCTCGGACCGCCTTCTTTGCTGAATGTTTGAGGGAAACGCCGCCATTGGTAGACTTCTTCTCGAGGGCAACCCCCCTCGTCTGTTCGAGGGGGTCCGCCCAGAGGACCTCTTCCGAACTCAGCACGACATACCTGGCCACGCAATTCTCGAGTTCCCGGATGTTTCCCGCCCAGTCGCGGTCTTGGAGATAGCGCATCGTTTCGCGCGAAACGGGCGGAACATCCCGCTCAAATTGCTGGCTGAAAGAGGAAAGAAAGTGTTCCACCAGCAGCGGGATATCTTCACGGCGATGCTTCAAGGGGGGCATCTCGATACGAATCACATTGATGCGATAGAGCAGGTCTTCGCGAAATCGTCCCGCTGCTGCCTCGCGACTCAAATCCCGATTGGCGGAGAAAATCATCCGCGCCGTAAGATGCCTTTCCTCCAGATCCCCGATTCGCGAGAATCGCCCGTCCTGCATTAAGTGCAGAAGCTTTGCCTGCAAGGAGAGGTCGAGCTCTGCGATTTCGTCTAGAAATAGGCTCCCCGAGTTCGCCATTTCCACTCGACCCGGCTTTGACTTGTGGGCTCCTGTGAAAGCGCCCTTTTCGTAGCCGAATAACTCACTCTCGAGCAGCGGGCCAGGAATCGCGGCGCAGTTACACTTCACAAACTGGCCGGCGCGCCAAGGAGAGCGTTCATGGATCCAGCGGGCCAGAACCTCTTTCCCCGTACCGGCTAGCCCTTCGATTAGGATGGGTATATCGGTCCCAACTACTTTCTCCACTCTCGCGCGCACCGATTGCATGGCTGAGGAAAGACCAAACACACATTGGTCGGAAGCCAAAGCTTTCGGCACTGGGGATGATCCTCCGGAATTTGCGCCATTGTCGGACATTCAGGACTCGTGAGCTCTTAGAACCAATTTCGACTCTCCCAAAAACCTGCATACGAATCGCCAAAACGCAGGGAGCCCCAGCAGTCCGCAATCGCTACCCTTGAATCTGTCAGACTTCTTACAAATCAATGGTTTATAGACTACTAGGACTATCTGGGCAGGTCCTTCAAGAGGGCTGGATCTTAATGAATTTGGCGCGCTTCAAATGGGTAGAACGATGAAAAGAGGTGCACAAAGATGAAAGCGATTTACCTACGTCCTTCAGCCCAATCTGGAGCAGCATCCCGCCAACTATTTATTGGCAAAACTCACTGGGGTTGGCCCGCGCAGCCAGGTCAGGAGAGCAGAGAGACCAGAAGGCAAAGAAGTCTCATGAAAGCGGTTTTCTCTGGTTGGGCAACTAGATTCTGCGGCTCTCGGTCAACGCATCATTTCAAAAGCAATGCGCGCGAGAGCCGGTATCTACCTGGAGGGGAAAATGAAAGACTCCAACAAATCGGCCCGGGCCTTCTCGTCCGATGCCACCACTCGCAAGATGTCGCTAATGGAGAGCATCCCGCGGAACCCATGCCCTTCATCAACCACCAGAAGATGAAAGATGGTGTTCTGATCCATTAATCGCAAGCAATCTTCAAGCGACATGTCGGGTGTCACAGTGACCAGTTCACGCGTCATGATGTCGGAGGCCTTCATCCACGCGGGGCATTTATTCTCTGCCGCCACTTTGTCGGAGACATCGCTGTGCGAGATCACCCCCACGAGCTTGCCGCCTGCGTCCACAACGCCCATTGCGCGCACCTGTTTCTCGCGCAAATACTGAGCGGCCTGGTGCACGCTCGTCTCTTCGGTAATGGAGAAAACTTCCTTGCGGGACCCGATTAGATCCGACACTTTCATGGGACCCTCCGCGGGACAGTCTGGCGGGATGTTAGGCCCAACGTGCCAGGAAATGCAAGACGAAATTCTTGGCTGGTCCTGAAGAAGGCAAGCCGTAGGAGTAACAGAAGAAGCGTCATATTTCGTTTTCCCGCTGAGTCCTCGAAGGCTCAGGAGATTGGGATCACGCCCCGGCGGATTCACCGCGGATGATATCGTACCGCTCGATGACCGCGGCCACCCCCATGCGTGTGTTGCCGTCTTCGATGCGGTGCTCCACGCGAACAACTTTGCCGAGGGCTCGCACGAACACCTCTGTGCCATGAGTTATCTCTGCCGGTAAGGTCATTGTAATATCTAACTCGGAGCCGGCTGCCAGGTTCTGCTCGACAACAAAGTACAACCCGCGGGTGGAAACGTCTCGAGTCTTGCCTTGCTGTGTATCTAATACCCGTTCCGTTGGAACCCGGATGATGATCGGCAGCGAGAGGTCATAGCGCCGAGCCGTGCGACGTTCCGTCATTGCCCCCATCCTCCGGCACTCTCCGCGGATAGCTTTCCTCGCCCGCGTCCCCTTCTCAGAATTGTTTCTTGTTCGATTTCCGTAACCTTCTCCGCTCGTTCCGTTAGGTCGCTGGAAACTCTTTCGCGCACGAGACCACGGCACTCGAACGCCCCAAGCAGCTCAAATTGCAAATCCTAATCAAAACTTACCATACCAGTCTTGGGGAGTAACCTTGGCAATCGGCAATTCAAACGATCCCTGCCGGCGCCCAGTCGGAGCCCCTGTTTGCTCGTCCCCCGCGCCTCTCCGCACGCCGTTTGGCGCAGCACAAAATAACTCAACTCCCGCGAACAGAGGTACCGTTTTTTTCGAATGTGTCGCGGGGCCGCCTCTGTGCGGTACCGCCTGAAACCGCTATCCCGGCTACTCCAAGGATGAATGCCGCGAGGACGGGCGCGTTCCTGCTCGCGTCGCGTTACGACTAGGGAACCCAACTACTCAGATACCGGTACCACCTCGGAGCGCCTCGCGCGCGGTGTATCCAGGTTAAACTGCCGCATCTTGTAGAGCAGTGCCTTGTAACTGATGCCCAGCATTTTTGCCGCGTCTTTCCTGCACCACCGGGTCTTTTCCAGTGCGTCGGCTATGGCCTCCGCTTCGGCCTCGTCCTTCAGACCGCGCACCAGCGCTTTCAACCCCAGCTCCCTCGGCGCGGCAGGCTCTTCACGAGGAGAAGTCCGCTGGCGTGTCGAGGACATTTCGATCAATTCGCGCAGGCTGCCTTCGTCATCCTCGAGAATTACATATCGCTTCACGAAATTTTCCAGTTCGCGCAAATTGCCGGGCCAAGGGTAATTTACCGCTGCATCCAGCAAATACTTCGAAGGTCCCGGAGGCGTCTTGCCAAACTTCTCGCTGTACTTCGTTAGGAAATGGCGGAAAAGAAGCGGTATCTCCGCGGTCCGTTCGCGCAACGGTGGAACGTTGATGGACAGAACATTCAACCGGTAGTAGAGATCTTCGCGAAACTTTCCCGTCTTCATCGCGTCTTGCACATCAACGTTTGTTGCCGCAAGCACACGAACGTCCGTCTCCACCAGGTGGCGCCCGCCGAGCCTTGAATACTGATGATCCTGCAACACGTGCAAAAGCTTGGCCTGCAAATGCGTGCTCATTTCCGCGATTTCATCCAGAAAGATCGTGCCTTTGTTGGCCATTTCAAACTTACCCGGCTTACTGCGTATTGCACCTGTAAATGCGCCCTGTTCGAAACCGAATAGTTCCGACTCCAGGAGTTCTCCCGGCAAGGCCGCGCAATTCACTTTCACGAACGGCTGGTTACGGCGCTTCGAGCGCAGGTGGATCATGCGAGCCACCACTTCCTTGCCTACGCCGCTTTCGCCGCAGATGAAGACCGGCACGTCCACTGGCGCAATTTGCAAGATTTGCTGCCGGATCCGTACCATCTGCGGGCTGGC
>Ga0137394_10000437_pt1 | contig 29156 bp, 28 predicted proteins | sample czobulk116metaG_FD_108278 | JGI IMG/M metagenome (GOLD analysis project Ga0137394, IMG submission 108278) | Vadose zone soil microbial communities from Angelo Coast Range Reserve, California, USA - czobulk1.16 metaG | ecosystem: Environmental > Terrestrial > Soil > Vadose zone | place: USA...
AGCTCTAAAGGATTGGAAGAGCTTCGAAAAAACGCTAAGCATGCAGTAAATCAATCAAGCATCAATCAGGAAGACGTGAAAGGTGCGTTCTTCGCGCTGCCTCCGCTACCCGAGCAGGAAGAAATTGTGCGCCGTGTCGAAAGTTTGTTCGCGCTGGCCGACCGGCTTGAAGTGCGATTGGCCGAGGGACAAAAGCGAGTAGGCAGTGTTAGTCGAGCCATTCTTGCCAAGGCATTTCGAGGCGAGCTCGTGCCAACGGAATTCGAACTCGCCAAAGCCGAGGGACGTTCTTTTGAGCCCGCAGAAGAACTGCTCGAAAGACTCGGGCGCAACGGCGAGCCAAAGGGGAAAAAGGCGACAGCAAATCAAACGACAGCACTTCGTTCACAAAGGACCGCGGAAGAGACAAAATAGGGTTAATTATCGAGATCTCTCACAAGTCACCGGCGCTTCCTAATTGCTTTCACCCAACTGTCCAAATCGTTGATGCGCTTCTGCAATTCTGCTGGAGTCGGAAACGGCGTGCCATCAGCGGGCGGGTGATCGTGTCCGCGCATCCACCGAGAGCACTCGGTCATGGCATCCTCCACAGCCTCGCATTCCGCTTGCGTGATGTCGTGCAGGTGGCGCACTTTCTGAGTCTCAACACTGTGTCGATATCGCTCAATGACGTCGTTCAAAAGAACCTCACCCACGGCCTGCTCCCATGCCTCGCGGAGCAAGCCATAGGTGTTGCATGCTTCGGTCTCGTATGCTTCGGGGCTCGCCGTACGTTGTAGCTTTTCTGCAGCTTGCCATAGGACGCGCAGTTTGCCGATTCGATCCTTAGCGTTCATCGCGACCCAGGGCAGTTCGGGAGAGCAAAGTCCGGCTTCTCCGTCACGACGGACGTACTGGTTCTGGCAGTCCACATTCTGACGGCTACATTCGTCCAGAAGGAAGCGCAAAAAAAGAAGGTCATGCGTGAAAACAATTACCTGACGACCCTTTGCCGCGACGACTAGTCGACGGGCAATTCGTTCCCGCCAAACATGGTCAAGTGAAGATACCGGATCGTCAAAGATGATCGCAGACCCGGTACTCGCCGTACTCAACTCGGTAAGAAACGCGGCGAGTGACAGGGCTCTCGATTCGCCTTCACTGAGGACCTCGGTGACGATAACGCCGGGTGCGTTCGTAAAAATGAGACGGTGGAAAAGAGCACCTTTCGTACCACCTGCGGCTTGTATTTCTACCGCAAGGTGCTTGAATTCGATCCGCGAAAGTTCGTCCTGAAATGTCTTCCTAAGATGATCCGTTACTAATTTCTTGGTTAGCTCAGTGCCTTTCCGCGTGATCGATTGGGTCGCCGTGTCATCGAGGCATTGACGATAGGCTGCTAGACGTTTCTTGCGCTCAATCTCCTCCAGAACTGATTGCAAGTGGATCTTAAGTATCGTGCGCGCTTCGAGGCCGCTGAGCTCCACCGCAACCTTGGCATCCAGTGCTGACTTTTGTCCCTGTAGTTGATTCACGCGTTCTTGGAGAGCCTTAACTGCCGTTTTCAATTTCGGGAAAGGACTCGCGTTAACGCCATGAGCGGGCAAAGAGGAAGTTTTTCCAGAAGCGTTCCTGACGGCCCTTTGAAGTCTACCTGCCTCTTCTAGTAATTCTTTAACGCGCTCTGCAGATTCGGCATCGTCATCGGTAAGCTCGCTGAGCGCCATCTTAATATCGGTACGCTCTACAGCTATTGCGTCAACTTTTGAAGACATTGCTCGGTACTCCAGCTCTGCGCCGCGAAGCTGATTCTGAGCTTCAGACGTGATGTACTCTGCAAAGTGCTTTAATCGAGCAACGGCCTCCGGTTCAAGGGTCTGTTGGCAAAGTGGACAGCGAGCGTCCTTCGTGACTACTGGAAACACCGCCCCTGGATACGCGACTACAGAGAATTCGCTAGCGGCTTCCCACATCGACTTCCAAGCCTCTTCGCCGGTTCCGGGAAGCATTTCTCGGGTTAAGGCTGCTTTTCGCGTTAGGGCAAGGGCCTCTTGTGTAATTTGGACTTTGTCCGCTGCGGACCGCAATTGCTGCATGGCGCTGTCACCGAGCACCGCCTGAAGGTCTTCTAGGTGCTTCATCAAAGCTTTCATTCGCTCAGCTTTGAGATTGAGGTCCCGAGCCAAGCGCTTTGGATCTGAAGACTGAAAATCTCGCTGTTGATCTCTGAGTTCCTTCAACCGGTTTTCTTCATCCCCTGAAAGAGTGGCCATCTCTCGCACGGCATCGACCTTGGTAAGAGCTGTGAGGCTGTCGAGCAGGGCTTTAACGCTCGTCCCCTCGGGTACGCTCGGGAGCTTAGGATCTATCCTGCTCAGGATCCCCTGCTCGGCCTCAAGACGCGCTCGAACATCACCGCAAGCGGTCGACAGCTTATCGAACACATCAAGACCGAATGGCCGGAATGCCACATCGGTTTTGTCACGCAGATAGACGGGGACACAATGAGCATCGAAGACGCTTACCGCTCCAAGCGAATCCGGAGCACCCGCGTCCGAGCCCCATTCGAAGGACTCTTCCGTCGCGCCGTCGCGGAAGCGGATCGTTGCCTGGGGCTTGAGAGGTGTTTCGCCACTTAATACGTTGCCGAGGATGTTTTCGATTCCTCGGGACCGACACACTCGCTTTAGAATACGGGTATAACCTGACTTGCCTGCTGCATTTTGACCGTAGACGACTGTAAGATTCTGTCCAAATGTGACGGTCTGTTCGGCTGCGAGAGCGTTTACACCATGGTGGTGGGTAACGCTCGCAAGTGACACCGGGGTTGTTTGCCGAGTTTTTGTGGCCAGGTGTTCTTTCTTAAGCAGTTCGGGTGTCCGAGCTGTGACGCTCAGTCCGTGTACCGCTTTACAGATTTCTACTAAGTTTTCGATATCCCCAGTCGCCAGAGCTCCCGAGGTGAAAAGGCGTCGCAGCGCGTCGCGTTGCCACCCAGGTTGGTCTTGCGACCATTCGAGAGTTTCACTAAATACATCGTTCATGGTTTGCGGGACATCTGGAAAAGGATCTGCATCCATAACGTGCACTCTATCAAGGCGAGCGCGCTTGTCAATTTCGATAATGACAGGCGTTTTCCGGTTACGGGAGAAGACTTCGCCAAAGCAAAGTTATTAGTCGGCTTGAGGTAAACTAGCAGCAAATCGACCGATTAGTTCGGTCCTTGGTTCGACTCGGGTCTTCCACGTCAGACATGGCAACAATGCCATTCACGTACTCGGTGGGCAGAGCGTGCTGTCGTGCGTTATCAACAACGAACGACGAACGTGTGGAGAGAGTAGGTCGAACAATTGCTCCTAAAGTACGACGAGCTTGCCCTTCTCGTCCCGGTGCAAAACCATTGGCGCGTCCCCATCCCCTTGCAAAATAAAAAGGTCTCCAACGTAACCAGGACTGCCTGAAACGAAATTGAATTTGGCAGCGTAGACTTGAGCCGAAAAATCAGCTGGAGTCATATCGTCTTCAATGCCCCACTATTCGCGGATGACTAAGGAAATGAGACCAACGGAAGACCTAAAGTGCCGCCGCGTTCTTGAATACCTGGATCTGGTGCCTTCCGTTTGCTCGCAGGTTGACCACCGCACCGAATCGGTAGTTCACTGGTTTCTTGAACCATAGCCGCTTTATCTTTTGAATGTCTTCCCGAGTCTCCCGAGGACTGCCATCTCGTTTTATTTCAACAACCAGATGATTCGACTCGTGCGTCCCTCGTCTGTGGAAGACGATGTCGGGACGCGCGTTGTCATAGTCTTTTTTCACAACTTCAAGATCGTAGTCCAAGGAAGGGAAAGATAGGGAAAGCTCGACAGCCAGGTGGTGAGTCAAGTTCCACTCCGTCTGCCCGGTTGCGGCCGTGAACTCGAAGACATTCGGCTGATGGGCGAAAAGGTTTGCGACTGCTTGTCTAAGCGTCGCCTCCACTTCGGATTTGCTCATGGGGAGTTCTGTTTTCTTCATTTCAGCGCTAGTCACACGCTTACAATGCTCGGAGGATACGAGCAATGCATCGGTCCCTCCGGGAACGAATTTCGTGCTCCCAAAGCCGAATGACCTTCCAATCGGCAGCACGTAAACGCCTGAAATTCCGTTGGTCCCGCCTTCTGTTCGCGCGCAATTTCGATCTCCAAAACTCAGATAATTTATGCTCCCATGCTGGTAATCGCCACCCGTGCCAAAAATCCCCGTCAACGAAGATGGCAACTTTCTTCTTCAAGAAAACTATGTCGGGAGACCCTGCCAATCTCTTATAGTTCCTCTGAAAACGCAGGCCGATCTTCCGAAGCTCTCGCTGAATCAATCGCTCCAAAGGCCCGTCTTTGACCTTCACGGACTTCATTGCGCGTGAGCGCTGGTCAGGTGTCATGTGGTCGGCCATGATGCACCGTGAAATCTAGCTCCGCAATCATTTTGTTTTCAAGATCGTTTTGACTCTTTCCTTTATGTTTTCGCGAACTGTCGTCAGCTTGTTCTTCGCGACTTCCGTCAAGAGAGCCGTGTGTGCCACTGCGTCTCTGATCGGCTTGTATTCGTTCGCGTCTCTCGCCAGACAGGCCTCCTTCACGGCGTCTCTCTTATCAACCATGTTGGCGAGGTCGTCCATCGACAAATAACTTGGGTCGTTGGGCTCCCTACGAATCGCTATGCTGATATTGCCCTTATTCTTGCTGGCTTTTTCCCTGTCTTTCCATTTCTGGGCCTCGGCTTTGGCTTCCTTGGACAACGGGACCTTTTTCTCCTTGATGTATCTCCTTACCAGATTTTCCGAGACGAAACAGTCCGCATATGATGCGAAGTTGAACGCCGCGTCGTCAGACAGTTCACCAACCCAATCTGCAACCTTCTCCCTATTCGTCGAGCCTTTAGAAAGACCGTATTCGTTCGAAACAGCACCGTACAAACCGAGCGACGCCCTCTCTTTCTTCGAGAGTCTCGGATTGTCGGGGTCGCCCTCTTCTCGATGTTTTATTCGCCACTTGTCCCAGTCCTCGACGACTTTCAGAATCGTCTTCCGAAATGTCTCTAAAAACTTCGTATATTTGGGATCGTCGGCGACGATACCCTCGCGACTGCTCGTGAATCTGTCGGTCGTATCGTCGTCCAGGGCATCGAAATGAATCTGGCCATATAAATAGCTCTCGGCGAGTCTCGCGGTAGGAATGTGCTTCAGAATGTCTCGCTCGCGCAAACGTCCGTTCACGAACAAATCGATGCCCACTCGTTCTTCCGTGGTCATGATTTTCAGGTCCCTCGGCTTCTCGACTGAAGCGATGAAGCCCGTGACGCCTGCAACTTTCAGTGTCTGTGTCTCGTGATCCCTGGGAATCTGCGAAAATGTCGATTCTAAGCCAGCTACGAATGGGTCGTCGCGATCACGGATTTTCCATAAGAATTCAGTACTATCGGCCAAATCATTCAAATGCTTGTGGGTGATCTTTTTCCCATCGAGAAAGATATTGAAAGACGGATCTAAGAGTGAAAAACGAAAATAAAGCGCGATGATCTTTGTCAAAAGAGGGAAACTGTTCCGTATGCCCTCCTTGACTCGTTCAAAGTGAATGATCGTGCCGTGCTTATGTCCCGGCGTGTGTTTGGCAAACGTCGCTGCTTTCCATCCGCCCAGTGGGTACTCCTGCGGCGTCAAATCCTCAGTTATGGCGTCATCGAGTTTGGAATTGTCGATGACGCCGCCTATATAGGTCCCGCCCTTCACTTTCGAGATGACGGTGATCCTATCCGCGCAGGACAATAAGGCCAGCTTCCCGATCCCTTTCCTGCCGATGAACGGTCTGCCCGTAGCCGACAGTTTCGTTTTGGCCTTTCTCTTGGAGTACCCGATTTTAAGAAATTTGTTCTGAAAATCATCTGCGGTCATGCCGAGGCCATCATCTTTTATGAAGAAGCTGTGCTTATTCCGGTCGACATGGATCTCAACGTTCTTCGCATCGGCATCCCACCCATTCGAAATGGCCTCTCCGAGGACCGTCGCGAAGCTGCGGTATAGACTCCTCCCCAAGTGGTTCAGAACACTCAAGGAAATCTCGAATGTAAATGGCTGCTTATCTTTCATGCTGCGCTAAATGTCTCGTAATGGTCTTGCCGATCGCCATCCCGAGCCGGACGGGCACGGCGTTGCCGATCATCTTGCCGACCCTTTTGAAATGGAACTCAGCATTCGGTTCTACGAATTGGTATCGTTTGGGAAACGACTGGAGCATCGCGCCTTCCCGCAAGGAAAGACCTCGATCCTGCTCCGGATGGCCGAAGCGGCCATTGCCGAAACCGTAGAATTGCGTCGTGATCGTCGGCGATGTCTTGTCCCATTCCATGCGACCGTAAACACTCGAATAGTGTTGGCCGCTTTCCTCCTTATGGCATTCGGCGCGAAGCCCACGTGGCCAGTCGCGCCAGGTTCCACCCGGCTTAGAGGCACGAATGCGTTTCAAATTTCGAGTCGAAAGCGTGCTAGTTCGATGGAGCGGGTCGGTTGCACACACGTCGCCCGCGCGAAGTCGTGGGAGCGTTCGCAAGACATCCGCGACTTTGCGGTATTCGTTCGGGCTATGCGTTGGCGGAATCAGTTCGATCGGCCCGAGGCGCGAAGCGACTATGACGAGCCGGCGGCGATGCTGAGGAACACCATAACTGGGACAATAGACCACCCATTTCTTGGGGTCGTCGGTGAAATAGAAACCTTCGTCGGCGAGAACCGATAAGAAATCATGGAAAATCTTGTAACGCTGGAGTTCGGGGACGTTCTCCATGCTCACGACGTCGGGTTTCAACTCTCGGATGAGACGGCCAAAGTCCCTGAGCAGGGTCCACTTCGGATCACGGTGGTTCTTGAGCCCCTGCGTGTATTTCGAAAACGTTTGGCAGGGCGCGCATCCGACGAGAATGCGCGTATGACCTTTCGGGTAGTATCGGGCAAGATCGCGAGCAGAGACTTCGGTTATGCTTTCGTCGTTGAATATCACTCCAGGGTTATTGTGCTCGTACGGAAAGCGACACATCTTATCGGTGTCGTAACCCGCGACCACGTTCACGCCCGCGTCCAAGAGGCCGCGAGTCAGCCCACCTGCTCCGCAAAAGAGGTCGATCGCCGTTGCGACTATTTCAGGAAACTTAGTCATTGGAACATCATTCATTATATGTCGAACCATATAAATTGGCTTGAGCAGAACTTTCCACTCATCCTCGATTGAACATAAGAAGTTTCTGCAATTCTTCTGGTATAACGAATGTCGGATACATGAATCGTTTGCCTTTACCGCAGAAACTGCCCTCTGTGCTCTCGACTGACATGATCCACAGGGTCGGAATATTTTCCGATTTCGCATTCTCATATTCGGTGCCGCTCAAAGTACCCGTCGACATGAATCCTTCCTCCCGAACCGAGCGCTCGGCGGATCTGAATTTCAGCGTCACCTTGTTCCCGAACTTGCCGGCAATCTTTCCAACGACGGCGTCGATCGTTTTGTCGCGCCAGGTATTTTCGGATTTCGTCTTTATGAGCTTTATCAAATCAACAGCCTCATTTGCGGAAACCCTGACGCCTTTCTTTCCCTTGTCTTCCATCAAGGGTCCCGATGGCCCGAAGAAGGCATTCAGTTTCTCCATAAGCTTCGAGTACGCGGCTGCATTTTGCGGCACGATGACATAGTTCGGATACACTTGCATTCCCGGTCGCAACGTATCCGTCGTATTAACATCAAGCACGCCTGGACGAGTCGTGCGGAGGTCGAAGGAGAATTCGATCGGAAAGGTTTTCGGAACGTCCTTATGCTCTTCTACGTAGCGCCTGAGATCTTGATCCGACCGATGAATGTCCCGGAAGCGATAGTAAAGACGGCGCGGAACGAAAAGGCGGGTGTAAGGCAAGGTCTTTGATCGATAACCGAACATCCTCGCATGCTGATGCATCGTGTCGATCTGGGAAATTCTGGACTCCCGAAGATAGTATGTGACAAGAAGATCGCGGATCGCGATACCTCTCCCGAGCGTGTTACCTCCGATAAGAAAGTTCAAGCCGGGGCCGTAAGCGATACCCTGCCTTTTCGCCTTGGCGTTGATTACTAGAATCTTCCTCGTCCTCAAGGAAGTAACGATTATCTTGGATAGATCGTCGAAAGATGGGGTTCCCGCTCCCAGAGTTTTCTCAAGGTCTCGATATTGTTCGGAAAATTCCTTCAACACTTCGGGGTCCGCACCTGGGGCGTTCAGGAGTGTCGCCTTGACGACATCGAGATAATTGCGTATGCGTCCTTCGGCTACGACTTGTTCGTCGTTTTTCAAGCTGGGGTGACAGAGGAAAGAATATCCGTTCTTGTGCTCCGGGAAACCCATGTTCTTGATCGCTGCAGCTGCGGATAGCAAATAGAAAAGGACTGCGCGGCGTAAACCTGAGGGTATAGGCTCCCTGACATCCAAGAGCCGCCTCTTCTCATCACTATCCACGACCCGGATCAATTCATCGCGATTCTGCTCCGGCTCGTCGTCTGCGAAAAACTGATCGCCCCCGACGTAGCTGCTCCCAGGAGGCAAAGGTTCTATAAAGGACGGCCTATTCCTCGAACTCGCGCTTTGCAACAACACCGCCTGAGGTGTTCCTGTAACGCTTACATATACATGACAGGGCATCAGAGGCCTGAGTTTTTCCTGGATCAATTTGTTGATGCTGCTCGGAGCTACGGCGACATTCGACAGGGACCGTCTCCTCGTATTGGTATCGAGTGATGCCTGATCTCCCTCATCGTCGAAAATTATCGCGGGATAGAGTTTCGCATCGACTTGTTTGAGAAAGGTGATGACGTTCTTCAGGCTCGTCGAGCCTTTTGAGCAGATAATGAGCATCCGACCGTCTCCTGCCTCAAGGTCCAGTTTCGCGTTGTTGGCCTCTCCCGCCAATTCGTCGTCTTTCGTATAAACCATGACGCCGGGGAGACCGGAAGCGAAATCGAAATGCGTCTGATTCACCAAGTCGTTTATGTTGCTCGTGAGCACGACCACGATTCGGAAGCCGTTGTCGAACGCCATGGCGGTGCTCGCGATCATCGCCCGTGTCTTCCCACTTTGAATTCGGCCGTAGACGAGACCGGTCAACAAATGGGGAAGGACACCCGATGTCGAAAAACCCGACGGAATCCCGGTTCCGCCGGCGCCGACATGACCATGAGCGATATTCTCTTCATAAGCAGCCACTATCTTGGCAACGATGTTCTTGGCGTTTGTCCTGGCGTCGTTTTGCTGGTCCGCGGGAAGTTGGAGGGATTTGATAGTGTCAGTGAAATATTGACCATCTGTTTTGGTCATATCCGAATTATATGTTATATAATCATAAACTATCACACTTGATTGATGCGGAATCGCGAAATCTGCACGCCCCGCAAAAGACGACGCCTTTTCGACGCTGAAAGTGTCCGTACACTGAAAAGAAAGCAATTAATCCGTGAGCAGCGCGAAGTTCTATCCAGGGTCCTTCTCAAAGAGGGCTAGCAGCTGCGTGAGCAGTGCGTCCCAAGTTCGATGTACGCCCGGATGTTTGACTACTAATTATACCGTATTAAATCACTTAGTAGTAAGCACACTCTGCCGTCTTCTTAGGACACCTTAGACAAAATCTGAGGCAGTTCATTGAGCAAATCCTCGAGATACGGAGCCTCATTTCCACCGTCGCCTAGAGCGTATTGTGGCAGGAGTTCTTTTTCGACAGATCGAAATAACCAACGCATCTCTTCAAGAACACTCAGAATACTCTTCGCAGTCTCGACGGGGAGACTCAATTGTGATTTATGGTAAGGTTCCTCAAGCAATTGCACCGCGTTTCGAATTAAGAGGTTATAGGGATCGGGAGTCAAACTACACGCAAGCTCCTTCTTGCCGTCTTCTGAAATAATCCATGCTTCGGAAGAACCTGCTCCCGAACTTCGCAAATCGCATTGGAGTTTACTTCCGTTTGCTCCCTCTAGTTCGAGCAGCTTAACATCCCCATCTATGGCGAGACTCTTGGATCCACGAATGCCTTTCCCGACGTACGCATTTCCGTGGATAAAACTACCAGGGTAGTGCGAAAGTAATCCAAAACTGGCGTGCGCGAAGGTCTCTCTGTCGATAAGGGAACGCTTTGACAGTTCGCCATCTACCCCCGTATATTGTCCGACCCGTAATGAGGTCACTCGCATCGTCTCAATGATGCCGAATGTCGACAGTAAGGCAAGAATATGAGGCATCAAATCGAGAATCATTCCGTGCCTCGTTGCCTGGACACGCGAGTCGTTTTCAATTGGACCAACGCGCGGCGGCCCACTACGGTTCTCTAACAAGTAAAAAGAAAACCCGATTACATGTCCACCCAGAGCCTCATAAATGTCCGAAAGCACGTTGGGGTCGTGCAAAGGATGTGCGCGAGCCAAGTAATGATCCAAGACTCTGATATTTGGGTCTCGTATTTTTGTCTTGTAGAGGAAATCGCGAGCTCGGTCCAGACTTGAATCCAGTGGTTTCTCTACAAATAGAAGTTGACGCCGATCAGGCGGATTCAACCACGGCAGGGCGACATCAACATGGGTGCTATCTGGAGTGGCGACAAAAACTACATTTACTCTGAGGTTGGCATATTTCTTTCTGCCGTCTGCTGTTGATTTGTCGAGATAGTTGGCGCCCCAACTTTGGAACAGCCTAATGAATTTCTCGTGCTTGGCCTTCAGCCGCTCGTCGCCTTTCCAGTAATCACTCTGATCTACAAACGTGACGTGTATCTTGCCTTCGTCCATCAGTGATTTCAGTGCAGGGGCGTAATACTTCTGGACGACGTCACCAATACCTTCGATGACGAATTTAAGGAGTCTTCCTGCAGCCACGTGTCTGTTCCTCAAAAAAAAGGCCCTATAGGGTAAAATCCCTCGGGGCCTCTTTCACAAATTTACTGCTCTCGGCAAGCTTTCGGGGCTAATCTACTACAGCTTTTTACCAGTCTTCCGAAACTTTGCTGCTATTCTCGCGTGCCGCGATCCTCGCTCCTGGATTTCCACAGCTTCCGTTTCGGCGGATAGCCGCCCTAAGAAATAGTCCAAGTAATGTTGCGTATTAGCTACGGTCACGCCTATGTCTGACATGGGTCCATGGCTCAATTTCCTTTTCTTGGGCAAATCCGCCAGGCCGGTCTCTGGTCGAGTATCTGAGATTTCACGCATGTGATTCTGGACTTGTTCAGCAGGATTGGCCGAATCAGTGCTGCTCGGCTCAGGTCTGGGTGTCATCGCGGCCGCGGTCGCGGTCGCAGTGCCGTGGGACTGTACTGGATTCGCCATCTTAGCCTCGTAGGAATAGCGTATCGTATACCCCTTCTTTCCGCTTTCGCAATAAGAAAGTGTGTCTCACGTCGGAACGCAATCCAAAACCTTGCCTGCTGTTGCTGTCCAGCTCCTTTCCTATGTTAACGTACAAGTATATAGTACCTGTAGAATTTATAAGGTCAACTTCCGGCTCGCTCGAAGCGGAGCGCGCGCGCCCATCTACTGTTGAGCGTAACTCCTCCACAAGCCTCGCAGAGCGTTCATGCACAGCGCGTGTGTCCTTTGCTAAACCTGGCAACGCGTACAGTGGCGGGAGGGAAGCCGTCCTGGAATGGGAGATAACTCTTCGCATGGCCCATTACTCACTTGAAAGCCCACGATCTCTCCGACCGATATTGGATGTGGCTGGTAAGCTGGCGGATACAAGAATAAAGATGCTCCATGCGTGACAAAGGGTTGCTTCTCGCTAATTTGTTGTTACCTCCGGTGATAAGCCGGCGCCGGACAGACGAGAGATACTCCTTTCGGGGGGAAATTCATCGGACTTGCGCTTAATACTTGCGCGCCGCGCAAAAGACGCCGCCTTTTCGACGCGGGCAATTTTCTTACACTGAAAAGAAAAAATTAATCTGTGACCGGCGTGAAGTTCAATCCGGGGTCCTTCTCAAAGAGGGTTAGCAACTGTGTGAGCAGTACATCCCAAGTTCGATGTACGCCCCGATGTGGTCTGGTTCAAGAACGCTCAGCTCGGGTTATTCTCTTGAATATTCTCGAACCGCTTTCAAGCAGCCCGTTTCCCCTCTTCAACTGACCGAAAAAGTTCCGCGAAGGCTTGAATCTCTTGGATTAGGCGGTTCAAACCTTCTCCCTTGGGGGGCACCCCGTTTGTTTTTGGCTCGCTGATTTCACCAAAAGACCTGAAAAGAAGGCCTCTTTCGGCGGTTCCAATTTCGCCATTCACGTATCCGACCGGAAGCAACAAACGATTGAACCGGGGCCGAATGGCAGGCTCCATAATTTGCCAAGTATGCATGAGTTCCGAAAGCGGTTTCTTGATCTCACCGATCTCACGTAAAACTGCTTTCGGATTAAGTGACTCGGATTCAAGGGTCGCTTCGACACTCGTCCGCCTCTGCACCAACACGTTCTTTTGCGCAGCGAACTCTTGATCGGTAATAAGACCAGATATTCTCACTCTGATCAGTTCCTGGATTTCGCGCTGCAACCTATCTAACTCGGTGTCTTTGCGAGTTTTCATCGCTTTGCGCAACCCTTGGCGTTCTTGGGCCACCTGAAGTACAAGATCCCCCATTTTTTCGAGGAGCTCCGGTTCCGGTGCGATGGCGTCAAGAAAAGCCTCGAATTGGTCATGGAGACCCTCAGCGCGATAGCTCTTGTGCTGCGAGCAGTTGATATTTCCACAGCGATAATAGGAATACCGCCGGGACCGCCCGCGTGAAACACCAGCGGTCATGTACCTCTTACAGTCTGGACATCGCACGAGTCCTCTCAACGGAAACTCCGATCGCTCCCTCTGATGCGGTACCGAATAGTTTCTTCGAACACTGTTCTGCTGCACTTGCGCGAACTCATCGCGGCTCACCATTGGGACATGCTTCCCTTCATGCTCCTCGCCGGACCAAGGATCGACGAGTACGCCTGCGTAATACGGGTTTCTAAAGAGATTGTCCAAGGACTGTAGACTCAACGGATGGCCTTTCACGGTACGGACGCCCCTCGTTGTCAATACGCGCCGCATTTCGGTCTTGGTGTAAGCGCCGCTGGCAAATTCCTTCCATGCCCTTTGGAGGAAGCCGAAAATTGGCTGGGCCGGCTCGTCCGGTTGTGTCTTTTTCTCGCCGCTTGTGACCGAGCTCTTGTATCCGAGCGGCGGTCCCCACGGGAAGATTCCGTCTTGGATTTTCCGCCTCATCCCTTGCACTGTTCGCATTGCCCGAATGTCGTTATCGAACTGAGCGAAGCCCGCGAGAATGGTTTCCATGAGTTTTCCTTCGGGCTTCGAGTCAATCGGTTCCGTAACTGAAACCACGTGGACACCATATTTCAAGAGAATCGCTTTGATATTGAAGTGGTCCCCCACGTTTCGGGCAAACCGATCCACTTTCCAGACGAGAAGGGTTTGCACCTGTCCTTTGTTCTCCTTGCAGAAATCGATCAACCCAAGCAGTTGTGCGCGGTCAGCAAACTTCGCGGATTCCCCCCGTTCGACGAAGGTCCTCAATATTTTAATGTGGTGATCCCGCGCGTATTCTTGGCACGCGAGCTCCTGGGATTCAAGGCTCGTTCCTTCGATTTGCTCTTTGGAGGAGACTCGGCAGTAGATCACTCCGTTCATGAATGTGTGTGGTTATGCTGATGCGACCTTCGAGACATGGATGAATAGCGTCTTCTCTAAATCCTACGGTCTCGCAACGGCAGTGTCAAAATCGTCGTTCTGATCTCCGGCCATTCCTTTGTGGCTCTTCTTTCTTGAAATAGATGTCCAACAGAAGTTCGGCCATCGCACGCATCTCGTAGTGAAGTTGGCGAAGTTCAGCGTCGGCGTATTTTGGGGCGAGAGGGCCGAGGAACTGCTTGAATGTTTCTACGTCGTCCACCTGACAAAGCTTGCGCGCTTAGTGGAATCGGTAAAAGGGGTCCCTCTCTGCGCGTAGGGCAGGACATACCAACAATCGATAACCTTGCATGCCGCGCAAGTTTTTCCGCTAACCTGCTCCTGGAGCGGAATTTGACATCTTTTAAACAATTCTCATATTGCTAACATATTGAAGATACTTAACATGCAGCAAAGGCCGTTACCAAAAGTGGATCAAAAACCGCTCGACAACTATCTCCGGACGTATCGCAAACATGCGGGACTAAGCCAACGCGAGATAGGACACCTCCTTGCGTATTCGGACGAAGGTGCTGTATCACGACATGAGCAGTCGAAGACTCTGCCACCGCTTCTCATTGCTATGGCTTACGAGGTCATTTTCCAGAAGTCAGTAGCAGAGCTATTTCCGGGAATGAGGGAGACAGTGAAAATTACCGTCGAGCAACGAATGCTGCGGTTCGAAGAATCACTGGAACAACGACGTAGGAGCGGTAGTCGAGCTTCCCGCGTCGCCCAAAAGCTTTCATGGCTCTCTGAGCGGCAAAACACAAGAGAGGAATAGATGTTAAACATCTCGGCTCTCCGTGTTTTGATTTTGGATCTTCGTTCCCGCAGATTCGGGTACGTGATATTTGAAGGTCCCCAGACGCTCCTTGATTGGGGCATAAGAACTTATGCAGAGGAAAAGCGCTCATCATTGGAGCGCAGACTCAACGATCTCCAATCCATGTTTGCACCATCTGTCATTCTCGTTCGCAAGGCTGTCGAACGCAACCGAATCAGCCAACTGATGATTCGTCTCGCTCTTCGTACTTTGACGGTGTTTGCCAAACGCACCCTCATTACTGTGTTTCTGGTCGATGAATCATCGCTCCGCGCTTTTTTCTCCAGAGAAGCGAAACTCAACAAACACGATATTGCGCGAATGATTGCAGATCGATTTCCAGAACTCTCCTGGCGGCTCCCGCCTAAGCGGAAGCCTTGGCAAAGCGAGCCAACGCGGCAGTCAATCTTTGATGCGGCGAGCCTTGGAGTCTTCTATTTTGCCGAGCATACGAAGATTCCGCCAAATTTAGCACCCACACCGCGGTGAGTCCTTTCGCCGGCCTATCACGTGGCGTAGCCAGATTAAGGGCCGCCATCCGCTATGATAGGCCGACGAAAGGACGGACGCCTTGGTGTACGTCACGCTCGACTCTTGAGGTCATATCCAGGAGCTTTCCAGTTTTCCGAGAGGAGTAGGCCAAAACATCCCGCACTTGTGAACTGACCGAATTGGGTCGGCCAGCCTGCCAGAGAAGCCGTCGAAGGACCTTAGCTGAAATGCGGCTTGTTTCTCAGTCAGAGAACCCCTTCTTTGGATGCTCGTTGGAGTCCTTGATAGAAACAGAAGGCCCCGGGCAGAGTCCACTTCGAGGGATCAAAACCGAGGCCAGCATGGGGGCGAGCAGGGTTTGACGGAAATCGCTTCGCAAGGTACTCGTCGACATCGCCGAGGGCTCGGGGAATCTCTAACTTAAATCCCATTTCGTATTCCTCGTTTATAACGAACTTGCTTTGAAAGTTTTTGTAATAGCTTGGGTCTCGGATAACGAGGACAGTGGTGATCTCGGGAGCAACGCGAACGAGATCGAAGCAGAAACCGGTAACTTCAAAAAACGCTCGACCGTCCTTGAGCATTTGTGCCAACTCTTTGACGCCAGGTTCTTTAAAGAAGAAATCCGGCTCCAGATGGCGAATTTCTCCTTCCACTTCCTTGTTTCCAAAGAGCTCTTCGTAGATTTCTTTAAAAACCTTATATTTGATATCGAGATCGATCGCCGTATCCGCGTTCGCAATGTCAAAAATCCCGGAACTTATGTTGTCGAAGATGCCGCTCGTCGCAGCGAGACTGAGTTTGCCGCGAGCCCGGACTGCAGGTCTATAGGTTCTCCGGTCGACACGAAAGAGAATGAGATTACTCACGCCGATGCCGCACACCTGGTTTTCGCAGAAATGCTCAACCGCATCGGTCGATGACGCCACCGATTCTCGTACGTTCAGACTCCCAGGCTCTAGCTCCTCATCTGCTGACATCGAGCACACTGCGAGACGCGTCTCATGCTCCAAGAAATCTTGATGCGCAAGTGAGTTGAAGAAGTGTCCGTGCTCGAAACGAAGGTTTAGTTCTCTTTCTGAAGACCTGAGATTAACTAGCCTAAATACTGGCCCATTCCATAAGGCTTTGCGACGAAGAATTCTGCGAACCTCGGTATGGAGTGCGAGAAATCGTCGCCTGCTCTCTGAGAGGGCCACTTGTTGCTCGACCGGGTCAAGGTCCATAGGAAGAGAACGCTTTGTAAGCGCCGACCAAGAAGGACGGACATAAAGAGGAACGCGAACCGTCGAGCATCGATAGCTAAAAAGAGGCACACGTTTGTGTTCATAGTATGTGGCAAGAACTGTGTAGAGTCGTGGAAAATCTACTTTCGACCACGCTTTCATCGCCAGATCTAGTTCTTTCGGCGTGAAGGTAATGTCCAGCTTGAAATCATCAGGCGAGCTCGGAATGGAATCGTCCTGACGTCGTGCGACTTTCCTCGATGGAGACCTTTCGTTGGAGAGTCTCACCTCACCGATAAACTCGTACCCGCCGTGTCGCTCTTGATCGCTGCTTTTTGAAAAACTAGAAACATACTCATCGAAATCGAAATCATCAGAGTTCAAACAACGTCGTAAAAGAGAAATATATGATATGTAGGCTCTGTGCTTTGCATCGTCGTTTGATCCTTGCGTCAATAGATCTTTGAGGTCGTGAGCATAAACGACGCCTTTACGCTTGTCGATCAGGCGGACAAGAATTCGAACCGCGAGTGGGATTAACCGCGCTCCGTTGCGTTCCCGTACTTTCTTGCCACCTTTCCACACGGAATTGTTTCTACGATCGATTGTATAAGGACCGAAGTGTAGGTATCGAAAGGCCATCCATTAAACTCCCGCGCCGTCGAAACCAGTCGACATTTCCTCGACTATTCGTCGACCAAAAAACGAGTTCCCTATGAAATGTTCTGGCGATATGTTCGAGGCTGAGCTGCTGCTCCAGTGAAAAAAGCCAGGGAGTTAGCGCTCCCTGGCTGAATCGCTCACTGTCGTGAGCGGCTAGGAACATATCCGAGTATGCGCCCAGCCGACATAACACCAGCACCCGCCTCTTCCGTCGGGTTCCTTGAGCATTCCAAATTACCTCTGAGTCGTCAAGACCAGTCAATTTGCACTAGAACTCAGGTCCTTTTGGTCGACAACGATAGCAGCCACGCGACCAGCATGATCGCAGGCTTGAAAACACACGGGCTACGCGTCGAACACTGCACTACAGTCAGGCAAACCATATCCAAATTGCAGGAACCTAGTTGTGAGTATGCCCTGATCATCGTGCATATCTCCGACGCTTGCCAGCCCTGGCTACGCCTGCTTCATTCCCTGCGCGAGGTCGTTTTCCAATCTGCAAAAGCGGTTGCTGGGCCCCTGTTCCTCTGCGTCTCTACGGTCCGGCACGATCATCTGTTCGAGTTGCAAATTGAAAGAATGGGGGCGCGGTTCGTATATGAATAAGCTAGCGCCCATTCTGGACCGCGTTGATTTCTTGCTCCTCGAGCGCCGACATCTTCAGGCAGCCGGCCCGCACTTCGTGATCTTGCATGAGTCTCAATCAGACGAATGGATCTGTGCACCCGGAGAATCGGTGAGGGCAGTTCACCTCGTGCACCGTGGCCACGAATTTTATGTTCCCCTGTCATTGACGCTGCGCCTCCTGTTCGATTTCCTGGCCAAACATTCGCGGCTTCCGCAAACGGCTTCAGAAATCGCAGTCCGTTTTCGCGCGGACTGTTTCTACGCACAGCATGGTTCGAATATCACCAAAGATGGCAGTCTGACGCGACGCCTGGCGAGATCCGCCGTTCGCGTATACGTCGAGCGCATACGTCGAGCGCTCGCGCTTTCGTTTCAGAAGGCGAACTTGCGCCTCGACCCGTTCAAGGTGCTCGCTTCGGAACAGACCGTAATGAATGAGGTGGGTTACCGCTTGCGCGGTTCGTTTGAGTGGTTTCACACTGACCACCCAAACAGAAGTAGGGGTGAATCAAATAGCAAGTAAAACGGCCCGGACACTGTTACCGATATTGTCGCCAGCCGCGGTACCAATTGAATTGAAAGGAAACCGCGGCAGGTACATGGCATGAGCGTGTTGTTGGAAATCCCGAGGGTTGTTGAAGCGCTGAGAAAGCCCGCGCTTGTCGCGCCTGCCCCCGTTATTCGGCGGACCATCGTGATGCACCTTCCCTTGCTCCATAATCCGAATTGGTTTGGTGTCAGAATACCCATGGGTTTGCGGAAATTTCGGCAAACATTTCGAGAGTTGAAGTCTCAGTTCTCTGGATTCAACGTTTCTGCACTCTTGGGTTGGTGCACCGAGGACGGCATATGGGATCCGTGTCTTCGCGTCGATTTCGATATCGAGGTGACACCCGATCTCGAAGGGTTTCTTAGCTGGTGGCGAGAACTCCTTCGCGATCGTTTTCGCCAAAGGGCATTCCACATGTCTGTGTCCAGTCCCTTGTCGTGGGTTCCTTAGGCTCTCACCCTAGGAATTGTGCCGACTGTGCTCATCTAGGCAAAGGAGGTGAACCTCGGGCACCGGCCCGTCTACAAAATCATCTACAGTGCTGTAGACGAAAATCCAGAAATCGCGTGGAAGCATTTGAAAAGAATGGTCGGGGCGAATGGATTTGAACCATCGACCGCTGGGCGCGCACATGTATCATTTTCAGGCCGTTCCACGCCACGTACGAGGTGTTCGCGACACAATACTCAGTCTCAACGCCCCCTCCGGAAATTATTTTGCAAAGGCGCAACCGAGAACTTGCGGCGCACGGTAGGGGGGCGAGCGTCGGCTCCCTTCCGCTTCTGTCGAGACTTTAGAGGAAAGGCTGATCCGTACGTGCAGATGTTAAATACAGTCTGGTACGCAAACTTCTTCCTTGCTTCTGTTCCTCGACTCGATTTTGAGTGGTATCTTCCGAGGATCGAGTTTCTTGTCGCGAGCCCCGTATACGGAGTAGGCGCTGATCCAGTCACAGAGGCACGTCCTCATCTGGAGCGCCTCATCGGGGCTTTGCGGCAGACCGGATTTGAAGTCTCAGCCGAGCATTCTATGTATCGGGACAAAAGCACACTCGAAGTCCTCCCATCGCTCGTGACGCGTGCGCATGACACCGTAAAAATTTGGGCCCAGGAACTTCTCAGCAGAGTGGATGAATACTTGTCCGCAATTCTGACGCGCGCAATATCAGCGAAGAAAGCCAGAGGTGTGCGCATTCGGCCCTTCACAAAAGAAGAGTTTAGGCTGTTGCACGAGGCTCTAAAGAACGAGCGGTTACGGATGGTTGGATGGTTGGCTTTTCTGAGTCAGAAGAATTAGGGCCGTGAGCCCGATGTTAGAATCTCTGGCCGGAGAAACGCCAGTTGCTAGCGGTCCATAATCTTCAGTCACATGAGCTCCTCAGTGCCACTTCCGCTACAGTCCGGCTCGTCGTCTCCTGGAGTTTTGTATGATTTTTAAATTTCTGAGGCTTTTTACCAGATTGCTCGCCTGCTCCTCATCACTGGGGAACATGAGCATCAAGCGGCAGCGTACTATCGTGCTGCACTAGCTTTGGACGCCTACGGAAAACGTGTCAACGAATTGGCGGAAAACAATTTACTGGAGGACATACCGGGCGTTGATGGCAAGTCTATTGTGCTTCCGGGGTCGTTGACGCTGCCATTCCGCGGCTCAAAGCGCGCGGTTCGAGAATCTCATGTTCCATCTTGAAGCGTTCTGGCGTCGCGCCGAACATCGCGTAGTATCCGACGTGGGTCGGTTCCTTGAAAGCGTCTTTTCGACGTTCAAAGAATTCGCGATCGTACCAAGCTACACCAAAATGGATGTTCATGCCTTCCCGAAAGGACTTGTTCCAATCCCAGAGAATCATCTGTTCAGGGCGAGCGCGTAAACGTTCGTCGGACCACCTGAGCATTCGAACACAATTGCGAAGATCGCTCTCACTATCAAACTCGATTTCGATTTTCGTAATTGCGTAGGGCTTCCGACCCTTGCCGCCCTCTGTTCCAGCCAAGATCATTACACGCTCGCGTTTTCCGCGTTCGAGCAATTCTTCGGTCACAGAGTCGAGTTCGGGGACCAAATCGCCCGAGATATTCAAAATGTCGCTAGTTTGACCGCAGGAATGCCTGCTGGCAGGTTTCGTTTCCTCTTGCATAATATTCTCCTTACGCTGACGCTCGCTTATTTGGGAGGGAGTTGGATGGCAGATCGCGAGTATATGTGATGGTATCACGCTCTTGTCGAGAAGCTACCATAATATATTCGGCATCCTCGGCGCCGTCGTTGTACAGGAAATGGCTGGTTCCTGTTCCGGCAGGGAACACGACGTAATCTCCGGGAGCCAGAGATCGGCGTACGCCGTTTATCGAAACTTTCGGTGCACCTCGCAGAATAAAAATGAGCTCTTCCCGGAGAGAGTGAGAATGCGCTGAAGATGCCCGGCGTCCGGCTGGAAGGCGTTCGTGGTATACCACGAAGCTTTGAAGGGCTGCTGCGTCTGTGAGATTCACGGTCTCTCCCAATGGTTCGCCGGTTGAGCGTATCCGACATACTTCGCGAACCACATTCAGAACGCTGCCTACGTATTCGCCCTTTTTCCACCGACGGCTCGTTGAGTCGAGTTTGCTTCCTCGCCAATTCGAGCTGGTTGTGTTATTCGTCTCCGGTTCTCGCCGCATGGGTTGCCGTAATCATAGCAGCCTGGTTACCAACCGCAAGTTAAGAGATTCTTGTTGTTGATAGAAAGGGTTATGGCAAGGCGGGGCGCGGTCGATTCCCGGCAGGTTTGCGACTCGAATCGTGGCTCAAAGAATTCGGTCTCGGCTTGTCGGCTGCGGACTCTTGTGATCCGTTCTCCTGGATTCAAGAGAAAGGAACTAAGGTTTCGTTTGCCCATGCAATCCGCTGGAAATACGTTACGGCAGGCGAACCCTGTGTGGTCGGAAGCTTAGCGGAGGCTGGAAGGCTCGGTAGTACCCTTTTTGGACGCCGAAGTGGCGGTCACCCTGAAACAGCAACCAGATGACGGCCCTCATCGAATTCCGGCAGCTCAAACGTCGGTTTCGGGTCTAAATTTCGCGGCGCGGATGGCAAGCCGATAAAGAACGGTGTTCAATTTACTTTGCGGACATTTTTGCGATGTGGATGTCGCGGACTCCCCGCCCTAACTTACGAGGAAATTGAGTCTGACATCTGTAACCATCCGGTTAACGGCCAGCACAGTAACTTAAGCAGAGTTTGCCGGAGCTAAGCTAAAAAGATAGAATTCCGAAATGGATCGGATCACGATAGCGACGCTGAACATCGCTGCAGCGTCGAAAGAGAGGGCGCGCAGGGTCCTCGACGAATGGCTGGATCGATCATCATTTGACGTCTACGTCCTTACGGAGACCTCGGACGGCGACGGCACCAAACTAATCATGTCGGAGTTCAACCGTGCTGGTTGGGCGGTCTTTCAACGGACCACAGTCCCTGGTGACCGCGGCTCGATCATAGTGAGTCGTATAAAGGCCACCGAAGCCACAACCTACGCTGTCGACGATCCCGCTCCTGGCCGTTCGATAATCATCGACTTGCACACCACCCCGCGCGTACGACTCATCGGGATGTACGTGCCTAATCGTGGGAACGATCCGAGCAAGTCCGATCGCAAGAGAGCATTCCTTAATAGTTGGATTCGCTGCCTCCTAAATGATAGGCAACCCGATGTGCAGCGAGTTCTTCTCGGCGACCTTAACGTCGTGCCAACGAGCCAACGCCCGAAGTTTCTGCCGCAAGAACGATTTGAATACAACTGGTATGACAATATTGCTCATCAAATCGGCCTCTACGATGCCGCAATCAAGCACGGTGCTTCGGGCCACGAGAGCACTTGGGTCGCTTACACGGGTGAGGGATATACATATGACCACATCTTCCCGGAGAAAAGCCTGATAGGGCGCGTAGTCCAGTTTAAATACGACCACTCGACTCGTGTAGTCGGTGGTGTGTCTGATCATTCCGCTCTTATTCTGTCACTTGATCTAGATAGTGTAGACTATATACATAGGCACAGGGTTTTAGAACCTAGACAAACTGAACTGTTCAAGTCATAGCGTCTATCGCAGGTGGAGCCTCTATGGATCTCGTAGACAGCCGCTCGGGATCTGGCTGGATCAAGATTGACTTGCTATCTCACGGAATCGAAATAGACGGGTCCGTATCCAACTTCCTACGCGCGCATCCTCACATCGCACTTCGCAAAAACTTCTATAACACGCCCCTTTGGATAGAAGCGCACGCATCCGTACCACAAGAACTCCGCCTATTAGGATTGGTTGTCGGTTTGAATTCCTATGGTCCCTCCCCGTGGCAGCTGAAATGGCTGCGCGAAGAGAATTGTCTCTGTCTTGAAAACACCGTCGCACAAGAGCGTTTTCACCCCGAGTTAATTCCTGACCTGAGTCTATTTTCATACGATAGAGAAGCCATACGTCTCGCAAACCTTTATGGCGGGGCGGCGCTGGCGTTTTTCTCGCCTCGCAGTTGTTATTTCTTTCTTAACGGCACTGAGTGCGTCTTTTGTTCGCTCGCTGGCACTGCGAAAGAGTCAGTGGCCTTCAAAGACGTTCTTCTCGAAAACGAAGTGAAAGCAACGGTTCGAAAGGCTCTGGAAACTGATGCAAATCGAATCGAACAGGTCATGATCGTCGGCGGGAATATGCGCGATTTGGATCGCGGATTCCGCCATCACGTCTCACTTGCAACTGCCGCAGCGCGGGAGATTGAACTAGCGGGCCTCTCCCAAACCATTTCCGTGCATATCGCAACGATGCCACCTCATGATCTCGAGCTGTTGCGTCTCTTAGGCGGACTAGAAAATGCCCATGTCATGTTCAATCTGGAAGTATGGAGTCCCGAGAGGTTCGCAGAGATATGTCCAGGAAAGGAACAAGACTACGGCCGGAACAAAATGCTAAGGGCGCTCGAGCGGCTGCGCGACACGATCGGACCATACCGAGCCCACTCATTGCTGGTGACGGGAATAGAGCCCTCGGAATCGACTGCGGCCGGGGCGACTGCCCTCGCTGAAATGGGAGTTTCCCCAATCATTAATTTGTACCACTCCGACCGACATTCGCGCTTAGGTCTGACCGTTCGCCCCACATTTGCCCAATTGGCGCCGGTGGCCCGCGTACTTCAAGACCTCTACGCCAGTTTTCCTATTCTGCCCTATTGGAAGAACTGTGGTCGGAATGCGATCGACGCAGAGGCTAAGCGTGGGCTGTTCCGAGAGCCCGTCCCCGATTTTCTCGGATATCACGCGATGAGTGATGTCTGAGAATCCCCAGATACCCGAGCTGGCAAGCACTCTCAGAGGGATTCTGAAGGATGTGTGTGCTTCGATTCCCGCCCTCGATTGGAATGCCCGCGAGGCCCTCGCATATGAAACCGTCTCTCGCTTTTTGATCGCCGCAAAAGGTGCCACATTGGCGAGCGAAGACGTGTATTTCGGGGGCGATTCTCTTCGGCCCTACTTGACTGTATCTTTCAACAACCAAGTTTGGCTAGTTTCCAGGGAACGTCCCGGACTGACACGTCCCAGACTAGTGACGGAATTTGATTCAGGCATGTTTGGCCCCGTTCGAACAGTCTTCGGAGAACCGGGCCTGCCAGGCGAATTCATTCGGCTAATATCGGCCGGAAGTCTAACCTCCGAGCGCCTTCTCGTCCCGAAAGTCTATCTCACTTCGCTGACCAACCCATCGAGATACCAAACGCGAAGGTATCCGCTTAACGTTGGACGCCTTGCACAATGGCTACGCTTTCAACATGCAAGTCGAGTGTTGGTCGCAGATTTGGCTCTGGACTTCGACGGGAATGTGGAGGATCTATTTGATGACATACTGTCTTTCAAGCCGGATATAGTCGGTATCTCGCTGAATTTTGGAGAATTTGAATCCCTTCGTGAACTGATCTCATTAATTCGCAATGCAAATGTTCGCCCAATCATCTGTCTTGGCAATGTCTTGGCCGCATGGGCTCCTGAGGAGGCGACTCGAATCTGCACTGGATTCGAATTGCACATTTCTAGCTCTTACGGTGAATCTGACTTAGAGCAGCTCTGCCTTTCCTTTCGTAAGACGCTTCAACTTTCTGCTGACCGCAACGACCAATCCATACATTGGCCCACGGCCATTGTACTTCCAGATGAACGGTTGCTCGCAGATACTTTGAAGCAAGGCGGGCAGGTATCGATTGAAACCAGCTTTGGGTGCCAATTCAGTGGATGCAGCTTCTGTCCTAGGAGTCACCGAGGGAAAGAATGGAAACGACCTGCTCCGCAGGATTCACTTGCAGTCGTCGACAGTGTGGCGTCACATGTGAGTGGCTCTAATGGCGAACGATCTGGGGTGCTTTCCTTTGTTGATGAGGAGGCTTTTGGAGAGGAGGGCATAAATGGAGGGGATAGAGAACCATTGATCGCGAAACTGGTTAGCACTGCTGGGTCCCACCAGGTTGCGTGCGAAATCTACACAAGAGTTGAGCAAATCTTTGATCGGCAAAGAAAGGCGGCCGAGTCGTTGAGAAGGTTGCAGCTTCTTTCACAGATGATGCCAGCCCTCGCTCGTGTCTTTGTAGGTGTGGAATCAGGTTCCGATTCGCAGCTTCAACGCTATGGCAAAGGACAGACAACTCGGGACGTGGTAGACGCGCTTAGGGCTGGATCATTGCTCGGATTGCCTTTGGAGTTCGGGTTCATAACCTTCGATCCGCTATTAACTCAATCCGAGCTCGTGGAGAATCTTGAGTTCCTGGCACGTGAGGATATTTTGCTCACGCCAAGCCCCGAGCTGGGTATCGAGGACATCTGTGCCCTCGTTGTCTCAAATGATGTAAGTGCGCTTCCACTTGGTGATCCGATCTTTAATCACATAGCGTATATGGCTACCGAACTGGAATTGTTCGCTAACAGTTCATTCTTTAGGCGGCTCTCTTACGCTCACCCACATCTACTAGGTCAATACGACAGTTCGTTCGCTCGCTATGACTACTCTTATCAAGATCCAACAGTGGGTGAAATCGCCTCTTGGTGTCGCGTCTGGACAGAAGGAACATTCAAGCCCGTTTACAGAATACGTTTGGCCAGCCGAGCACTAAAAGGGTCCTCGACTCCGTTTCACAGCATCATTCGGAAATATCGCGAGGCAACGTTCAACCTGCTGCTCGCTCTCACCAGCCGCTTCTCAACTGACTTCAGAACTCGCGTCACGAGGCTCTTGACCACCCGCCAAGGTAAGCCGCTCGTTGAATTTCAAGATGCCGACATTACCTTAAATGACCTCGGGCAACTTTGGGAATGGATTGTCTCTGGGCCTGCGGCAGCCGTTATCACGGAGCACCCACAATTCAATTTGGATAGTCTGGAGCACCGTCGTGCGACATGACAGTTGGTCGGTCGATTGCGTAGGTAGTTTTGCTCATGTATCGCTGTGGCAGCTGGGATGCCGTATTGATTTCTCAACGGAGCATTTAGGAAGGTATCAAGGAGTAATCGGAAATGATGCAGTCATCGTAGCTCGTGAGCTTTGTGCCGCAGGCGTAAAGACTAGGTGTTACCTGCTCGACCCCACTGACGCTGACGTTGACGCGGTCTCGTCGGTGCTTAGGTCCAATGCTGTTGTGGCAATCGGCGGACATCAGGGACAGCTCAGCCACTCGCTATGTTTCGAAGATGAGGCTGGTGTGCGAAATTGGATTTTCTCTCGGTTGCCACAACCTAGCACGGAACTTGGAGAAATGGACGGCGACATGATTTATGTCGACTATTACCCTGAATTTAGAGAGTATTTCAGACAGGAGCTTCCGCGTCTTAGGAACTGCCGCACTCGACTGATAGTGAATTTAAGTGCGGTATTCGGAATCGAGCAAATTCCGCTACTGCCCATAGAGCCCTTTGTCGTTCAGGCAAGCGTCCCCCGCAATTTGACTCCACGCGAAGCAAGAGAATTCGCCATGGAAGTCCTCAGTGCTACCCACGCTCGGAGAGCATTTGTCACAATGGGATCGCACGGCGCGGTCTTAGCGGCAAGCGGCGAGACTTGGTACTCTAGCGCAGTGGTGCAGGCAGATGGCCGTATTCTTGGAGCGGGGGCAGTGTTCTCCTCTCAAGTTATCCTCGGAGTCTCAGATGGCCTCGACCGACATGAACTCGTTGAATCGGCGGTAAGCCAAACTGCGCTGCGATTACAGTCATCGAGGATGGAATGAGAGTTATTGTCCTGGAAGGCGTCAATACAGCAGGCAAGTCTTCCATCGGACTGCTCGTCAAGGAAGCTCTTTTAGCGGTGGGGAGTGTATGTGTTTTAGTTGATCCAGCAGGATTTGGCCCCGCTGGGAAATTACTTCGAAATCTAATTGTTCAGACAGACTTCATCGCAAATCCTAATCTTGATGCGATTTTGTTCACAGCACTTCGGGCCGAAGGGGTTCAAAAGATACTAGAGTCCGCCCAGCTAGACCCTTCTACCATAGTGCTGCTTGAACGCTATTCTCTTGCCCTCGCATCCTATGGTGCCGCGGACGGCGCGGGACCAAAGCTCATCTCGGAACTGCGGACGTTCCTTCAGAGCATACTTAAGGTGGATGCGACTATTCTTCTCGACATCGATGGGGAGGTTGCATTTCAACGGGTGACCAGGACCGGCAATCGGAACAGGTTTGAGTTGCGTGGACAGCGATATCTCGACGATGTCGCGCGGTGGTACCGCCATTTCGCCCGAGAACAAGACCAGACGGAGATCATAGACGCATCGAGTGACATTGTTACGACATGCGAAAAACTGCGGGCCGCACTGGCGTCGAGATGGACTGAATTTCAAGACATTCGATTTCCTCCTGGGACCGATTCAAAGCCGCCAGGTGTATCGGCGAACAAATAGCGAATCTGTGTTATATTATTTTGGAGGACTGCCTTCAATCAGTGCGTAAACCACGTTGTCCGCTGTCCGTTTACATCTTCACGACCTCTATGTCCCCCTATTCGTTTGCCCGGAAGCCTTGAGCGATGAACAACTCCCTGATTGAACTCATCGTTGCCGTCGTCTCATACATCACCGAGCATGGAGGTTACGTCACCAAGACTAAGCTGCTAAAACTGCTTTATCTTTTTGACGTTGAATTCTACCGAGCACACGGGAAAACTTTCACGGACTTCCAGTGGAAATACTTTCACCTTGGTCCATGGACAAGGGAGTTTGATCCGGTGCTTGACACGCTTCTATCGAATGGAGACCTCATTGAACGCACCAGTGAGAGGGCAGAATTCGAGACCAAATTCCTTCATAGTAGTGAGCCTATCGATCTAAGAAGGCCCCTCCAAAACTATGGGGATGAAGCCATCCTCAAATCCATTTTGGATACTTGGGGACCGAGTACGACAGGTGAAATTCTCGATTACGTTTATTTTCGTACGGAACCGATGGAACACGGCGTGAGAAACGAAAACTTGGATTTCTCGAGAGTTATTCAACAAGTCCCAAGGATTTACAAGAGGTCCGCGTCCAACAAGACAGCCGGTGAAATCAAAGCGCTTCGCAGAGAATTTAGCCGCAAGATTGGCACGTACATTTCGTCGCCGACTTTTCAATTCACGCCGCCCCGATACGATGACGAATTCCGTGCAGCAATGGAAAAACTGGACGCCGGCGACCTCTAATGTACATAGACGAGTGGTTTGGGAATGATTTCTTTAGACAACTGCCCTTGGGCTACCATCAACACTTTTCATTTGGTCAGTTCTTCAGAACTCATGCCTACTATCCGCACGAGAATCTGGAGCTGTGGCGTCCTGTATTCGATCCGAGCGAACCGACGAAGACGATTGCATCTCAGTTCCAGATAGTGCCTGCCGGAAAAGATGCATTTCGAAGAGGCATCCCCCTCGCTTCCCCAAAACTTGAAACAAATGAGGAATTCCTGGTCGTTCGAGCAAAGGTCCGTCCCGTGGTTCTCGTTATGCCGGAAACTCCTCCATTTGGCGTAGACAATCGAGGCTACAGAGGGCGCGTCCAGCGACACCTCGGCCTCGTTGGTCAAGTGTTTGGGCTTGTGGATCTCAAGACGAACCGTGACGAATTCAGCTCCTCTTTTGTGGAGCGAGTGAGAAAAATGGAATTTCCACAACTTATGTTTCTTCCAGCACGGCCTGGCCTCTTAGATGTGGACAGTTTCCTCCGTTTGGATGAGTTGCAATCAGTATTCACGGCGAATCTCGACCCCACTCAGCACGCTCTGGGGGATGAAGTTGCAACTGTGCTTCGCGGTCAGCTCCAGTTCCTGCTTACTGGAACAGGTCCCAGCCTCTACACCGAGCTCAGAGAGCTCCTTCTCAAGAGCTAAAAACAAGCCCTTGGCCAGCCTACGGTGAGCATGTTACGCCCAGCGGAATCACATTCACGGTTTTTTTTCCCTCAAAATGTCTTTGGCTCTTTGGCTCCGAGACGAATAGGGAAAGGCAGTCTTTAGTACGAAATTCCTGCTCTTGCTTCCACAGTAGAAGGTTTGCGAACGATGCCAAAGCACTCTTGTCGCAGTTTGTGTCTTGGCAAGGATTGAGGCCCTTGTGATCGTGACGCCCGCGCAGACACATCCGTCTTTCATGCTCTATTCAAGCACTATTGTTAACGGAGTCGTAACGCTAATTTTGAAGGGTGCGTAGCCGCCGGGCTGCGGGGTGCTTGCCCACCGCACCACTGAGCAGAAGTGCGGTCCTTCTTGAAGCACCTCTAGCCAGCGAGAAGCGGAGCTCAGAGGGAAGTTAGGAAGGGCATTCGTATGATTACCTACAGTTCCCTCCATGATTGAACTCGATTGTTGAAACTTGAGGCTCTGACCGTCTACAAAATCACCTACAGTGCTGTAGACGAAAATCCAGAAATAGCGTGTAAGTGCTTGAAAAAAGTGGTCGGGGCGAATGGATTTGAACCATCGACCTCCTGGTCCCGAACCAGGCGCGCTAGCCAGGCTGCGCTACGCCCCGACTGACATGCTCAGGCGCATACTCTCTGCCCAAGTGGGACTATTA
>Ga0137394_10000438_pt1 | contig 29136 bp, 24 predicted proteins | sample czobulk116metaG_FD_108278 | JGI IMG/M metagenome (GOLD analysis project Ga0137394, IMG submission 108278) | Vadose zone soil microbial communities from Angelo Coast Range Reserve, California, USA - czobulk1.16 metaG | ecosystem: Environmental > Terrestrial > Soil > Vadose zone | place: USA...
GCGCCGGTCGCCTTCGTCCCCAACGGGCTGCCGCCTCTGGAGCGGATCTCGCCGGCCGAACGGGCTGCCGCGCGCGAGAGGCTCGGCGTGGCCGCCGGCGCCTACGTGATCGCGCAGATCGGGCGCCTCGCGCCGGAGAAGGGCCATCGCGTCCTGTTCGAGGCCGCCCGCGGTCTCGGGGCGACCCTGCTGATCGCGGGCGACGGCCCGCTCCGCGATTTCTTGCCGCAGTCCGCGCGCGATCTCGACGTTCGCTTTCTCGGCTACCTGGCCGATGCGCGCGACGTCTACGCGGCCGCGGACGTGGTCGCGTTGCCTTCGTTCACCGAAGGCCTCCCTCTCACGGCGCTGGAGGCCCTCGCCCTGGGACGCTGCCTGGTGGCGAGCGCGGTGGGCGAGCTTCCCGACTTGCTGGCCGACGGGGCCGGCGTGCTCGTCCAGCCCGGGGATGCGCAAGCTCTCGCCGATGCCCTGCGCCACCTGAATGCCGGATCCGCGCGTGCCGCGATCGAGCGCCGTGCCCTGGACCGCGCCCGCGCCTACGGAGCAGCCGCGATGGCGGGCGCGTATGCCTCGTTGTACCGGCGCGCGCTCTCGGGCTCGAGCAGCTCCCGATAGTGGCGCGCCACGCCTTCGGCGATCTTCTCGGCCGTGAACGGCTCTACGGTCGAGCGCCCCTCGCGCGCCAACTCGTCCGCGAGTTGCCGGTCGCGCCACAACCGCACCAGGGCCCGCGCGAACTCGCCGGGTTCCGCGGCGAGGATCAGATCCTTGCCATCGGTGTAGGGAAGGCCTTCGGCCGCGATGCGGCTCGCGACCACCGGGACGCCCGCCGCCCAGGCCTCGAGGATCTTGATGCGGGTCCCCGACCCGGCGCGCAGCGGAATCGCGGTCGCGAACGCGCGGTCCAGATAGGGCCGGACCGACGGCACGCTGCCCTCGATGAGCACGTCGTGCGACGCGAGCGCCTGGACGGCCAGCGGCGGATTGCGCCCGACGATCACCAGCCGCGCGCCCGGTAGCAGCGCCCGGCAGCGCGGCCAGATCTCCTTCGCCAGCAGGACGGCGGCATCCGCATTGGGACGCCAGTCGAGCGATCCCACGAACACCACGTTGTGCCGCTGCGCCACCAGGGGCGGAGAGAGCGGGGGAATGGAGTTCGGCACCACCCGCGTCCGCCGCGCCCCCATCTCGCTGAACGCGGCGGCATCCTTCTCGGAGCAGGTCAGCACCAGGTCGAGCGTTCGTGCCAGGTGCCGCTCGAGCTCGCGGATGCGGCCCGCCTGCCAGCGGATTCCCTTCCGCTGCCAGCGCGGAGCCGATTCGGCGAGCCGCTCCATGATCTCCGCCTCCAGGTTGTGGGCGTCGAGCACGAGGCGGGCCTGCGGCTGCATCCGCTTGATCTGCGGCCAGCTCAACGCCGTGTGGGGATGGTCGAAGTGGATGAAGTCGTAGCGCTCCGCCTCCAGGAGTCGCCGCAGCAGGGAGGGAAACCAGCCGTACCGGCTGTAGCCCACGGGACAGCCGAGGACGAAGCCCATCCCCTCCGCGAACAGCGAGTCCACGGGACCCATCCGATCCACCACGTGGAGCCGGCCGTTCAGCAACCGGTCGAGGGCCTCGCGATCTTCTCCGGGGCGCGCCCAGGCGAGCACGGTCAGATCGAATGCCTGGTCGAGCGCGCGGACCATGGTGAGCGCCCGCAGCGCGCCGCCCGTGTTGGCGGGCATCGGCACCCCCGGGAGCAAGGCGAGGACTCGGCTGCGGCGTTGCTGGATCGGGATGGTTCCGTTCACTCCATTCCTCACGGGAAGAACGGTACGCATGCCGAACGCTCAACACACCTCAAGGGCGCTCGCACGCCCGTCAGGGACCCACGTCTGCCGACCGCTCGACCCAAGCGGTGCCGCCGCGGCCGTCGCGCAGGACCACCCAGAATCGCACCGGATGAGTGGCGCTCTCCGGTGCGGTCCACTCCACCCAGGTGGGCGCGGGCTGGCCGGTGGCGGTGGTGTCGGTCGAGCGGAGCGAGGAGATGCTGCCAGCGGTGGCGAAGAAGCTGAAGCCGTACGCCTTGGTGGGATCGTCTTTCGGGGGAGTGATCGGCTGCAGGCGGACGACCTGCTTCGGAGCGATCGGGCCCCCGTCGCCGACCTCCAGGTTAAACTCCGGCGGGTTCGTACCGGCGTCGCCGCGCGCCGGGGATCGAAGGATCAGCGTCGCGAAACCGTCCAGCTGCTGCGCCTCGGAGCGGGCGGTGAATCCGATCAAGAGCGGAATGCCTTGGTCGATGGACGCGTCGAGTCCCGCGTCGAAGGTTCCGGCGTCCGTCTGCGCAGCCAGGGCCGCGAGGCGCGGATCCGCGAGATCGAGGCGCGCGGAGAGAGGACCTGTCGCAGGCAGGTCGAGCCCCGCACTCCCAGGGCACGGCAGGCTGGCGTCGGGCGCGGAGGTGATCTCCAGGCAGAGCGCGAACCGCATGGAGATCCCGGCGTCGGTCGGCTCCACCGCCAGCGCCGTCAGGGTCGTCGCGGGGAGGCCGGCGTCGGGCTCGAGCATCAGCTCGGGCGGGTCCGCCCTGACGGCGAGCACCCGCAGCTTGCTCACGTGTGACTGCTCCTCGAGATTGGCGGGGCAGGCGGCGAGGAGAAGCGCCAGCAAGATCAGGGCGGGGGTTCGCATCAGAAGGAGGCTTTCAGCCCCAACGTCGGGACCACCGGCAGGCCTTCGAAGTACGCGTGCTGGGAGAAGTCGTAGCTGTAGGCGGAGCCCTCGATGGAGCGGTGGTTGTACATGTTGAGTACGTCCAGATAGACGTCGAGCATCCAGGAATCGTACGTCCAGACCTTGTCCACCCGGACGTCGAGCTGGTGGAAGATCGGCACCCGCAGCGAGTTCGTCGGCCCGTAGATGGGCAGGTACGCGTCGAAGTTCGCCAGGTAGCGCGCCCCAAGCACGGGCGTGTCGGGATTGCCGCTGATGATCCGCAGCCGGCCGCCGATCTGCCAGCCGCGGCCCAGCTTGTAGGAAGCGATGATCGTGAGGTTGTGCGTCTGGTCGAAGTCGAAGAGGCGTTGCGGCTGCCCGGGCCGATCGAACCGGTCGCTGCGCGAGAGGGTGTATGCGATCCAGCCGAAGAATCTCTCCGTCAGCTCCTTTCGGAAGAGCAACTCCAGGCCGAACACGCGCCCGTTGCCCGCGTTGTCGAGGATCTGCGCGCGGGTCACGCCATTGACGGTTTGTACCGCGTCGGTCCGGACGATCAGGTCGTACAGTCCCTTGTAAAAGCCTTCGACGCTGAGGAAGAGGCCGGGCAGGGGCCGCAGCTCGGTGCCCAGCGTGGCCTGCCATGCGCGCTCGGGGACCACGCCCGGGTTCCCAAACGGATACGCCGCGTCGCCGTTGCGGGCGCCCTCCGAGTAGAGGCCGATGCCTGCCTTCAGCGCCACCGTCTCCGAGAGCTCCCAGCGCGCGGTGAGTCGGGGGCTCAGGGTCCAGTTGGTGTGCGGCTCGGAGGCGCCGTAGTGGTAGAGGTCCGCCCGCAGGCCCGGAGTGAGGGACAGCCCGGGCAGCAGGCGGATTCGCGCCTCGCTCCACAGGCCGGGGCTGAACCGGAAGTAGGTCGCGCGGGGCGAATGGAACACTTCGTCGTCGGGCCGCGGGCCCTGCTGGTTGAATTCGCCTTCGCGGAAGAGGAATGACTGGCGGAAGACCGCGTCGACCTGCGCGCGCCGGTAGGCGAGGTCCAACCCGGCGCCGAAGGCGACGCGGTCCGAGGCGTCCCAGGCGGCGCTGGAGCGAAGGAAGAGGTTGTGGCCCATCAGGTGCAGGTTGTTGATGCCGACGTCGAAGCTCAGCACCAGCCGTTCGTACATGGCGATCGTCGAGACCGAAGCGGGACCGTCGCGCCACTCGTGCTTGAAGCGGAGCTGCTGGAAGCCGGTCTCCGCGTCGATCGAGCCGGAGAGGTTCGGGTCGCTCTCCGCAGGCCGGTTCAGGACCAGGCCGAGCTTGTCGTCGGAGGTCAGGGCCAGAAAGGAGAACGAATGCCTGCTGTCCGGCGGCCTCCAGTCGAGCCGGAGCTGCGCGTCGTAGTAGCGTGGCGCCACGGTGAGGCTGAAGTCCTCGTTGCCGGACACCGCCGCGCGGATGATATAATCAATGTAACTGCGCCGCCCGGCGATCGCGAGGCTCAACCCCGGGACTCCGGGCACGGCGCCCTCGACCAGCGCGCTCGCCTCGAGCAGGTTGATGTTCGCGTAGCCGTGAAACTCGTCGCGCAGCTTGCGCGTGCGCACTTCCACCAGGCCGCCGGTCAGATCGCCGTAGCGGGCGCTGAAGTTCCCCGGGATGTAGTCGATGCCCTCGAGCAGGTCCGGGTTGACCGTGCTGGAGATGGCGGCGAAGTGGAAGAGCAGCGGAATCGGCTCGCTGTCGAGATAGACCAGCGAGTCGCCCGGCTTGCTGCCGCGGATGACCAGGAACCCGCCGCCGATCGGGCTCGTGCGCGCGACCCCCGGCAGGTCCTCCACCACCTTGAGGGGATCGCCTCCCGTGCCCGCCACGCGCTCGGTCTCCTCCCGGCTCACGGTGGTGCGCGAGATCTCCGTGCGTTCGCGCTCGCCTTCCACCGTCGCCTCGAACGGACTGACGAAGAGCGCCTGGAGGCGGTACTCGACCTCGAGCTTCTGTCCGGGAGGAACGGTCTCGCGCGTGGAGAATCGCTCGTAGCCCGGCACGGCGATCGCGATCTCGATCGGCTCTCCTTCCGGCAGGCCGCGGATCTCGAAGCGGCCCTCGGCGTCGGTGACGGCGCTGCGGTCGCCCGCGGTCACCTCGATCCCGGAGAGCTTGCGGCGCGTCCCCCGCTCCCGGATCTGGCCCGAGAGGTTCACCGGCAGGTCCTCGGGCCGCGGCGGTCCGGGCGCAGCGGGCGGGACGAAATTGAACGCGTACTGGATGCGCACCGCGACCGGCCGTTCGCCGCGGCGGGCGGGCTCGAAGCGAAGTTGCGCGGCGGCGGCAAGGGCGGCCTCGTCGAAGCCGGGCTGCGGATCGCCGAGCACGACCAGGTTGCCCGGGTTCCCGCGCTCGTCGATGTCCACCTGGAGCACGACGCGCGCGCCGCCTTTCGCTCCCTCCGGATAGGCCGGCGCCCCCTCGGCGATCAGCTTGGGCGGAGTGAAGACTTCGGGAGCCGCTGGAGGCGCCTCGCGCTGCGGATCGGGGACGGGCTGCGCGAGCGCGGCGCGGGCGAGGGACACGAGGCACAGGACCGCGGCCAGGCGCATCGGGGCCGTTTTGTAGAGCAGGAGCGCGAGCCGCCGCAACGACGGAGTTTCAGCGCGTGCGGCCCGGTTTCGGGGGCGCGGGAGGCGCCGGAAGGCGCATGCGCCGGCGTTCGTCGGCGACCGCGGCGAGTTGCTGCAGCGCCGCCTCGGGCCGCTGCTCCAGCTCCTGGGCGAGCGCGCGAAGCCGATCGGCCAGCGAGCGCGCCGCCCCCGGCACGAAGCGGTTCAGCGCCGCCGCGCCGCTGACGGTGCCATCGCCCGCCAGCCGCGTCGTATCCCGGAACCCTCCCGCGGCCAGCTCGCGGGCGAGCTCCGCGTCCTTTCCCGACTCGATCAGCGCCTGGGCCACCGCGGCCGCGGCCAGGTAGGGCAGGTGCGACGCCACCGTGACCGCGCGATCGTGCGCGTCCGGGGCAACGTCGAGCAGCTTCTCTGCTCCGGCCGCGGTCCAGATCTCGCGGACGCGGCGGATCGCCTCCCGGCGCGCCGCAACATCCCCGGCTCCCACGGGAGGACAGAGCGCCACCGTGCAGCCAGTGAAGAGCCCCGGGTTTGCGGCCACGAATCCACGGAACTCGTTGCCCGCCATCGGGTGCCCGCCGACGAAGACCACCCGATCCTGCGCCGCTCCTTCCGCGCAGATCCGCTCCTTCGCGCCGCACACGTCGGTCAAGAGCGCGCCCGGCCGCATGCGCGAGACCACCTCGGGCAGGACTTCCAGCAAAGGCTGCGCCGGCGTGCAGAGCACCACCGCGTCGCAGTTGGCCAGCGCGGCATCCTCCAGGATCATCGCATGGTCGACGGCGCGCTCGTCGAGAGCGAGCTCCCGGGTCCTCGCGTCCGGGTCGATGCCCAGAATCTTCAGCTCCGGCCGGGAGCGCCTCAAGGCCAGCGCCAGCGACCCCCCGATCAACCCCAGCCCGACGATGGCAATTCGCTCCAACCCCGGCATCGCCGGCCATTGTAGCGATCTAGTGGGCGTCGATGAAGCCGCCGTGCTTTTCGAGGAAGGTCTCGTAGTCGCCCGCGAAGTTTTCGAGCCCGCCATGGTGGAAGGCGAGGATCCGCGTCGCGACCGTGTCGATCAGGTCCCGGTCGTGCGCCACGAAGATCACCGTGCCGGGATAGTTCGCGAGCCCCTCGCCCAGCGCCGAGATGGCCTCCAGGTCGAGGTGGTTGGTGGGCTCGTCGAGCACCAGGACGTTGGGCTTTACCAGCATCAGCTTGCAGAACAGCAGCCGCACCGCTTCGCCGCCGCTCAGCGCCTTGGTCGGCTTCATCCCTTCGTCGCCCCGGAACAGCATCCGCCCGAGCAGCCCCCGGATCTCCTCGTTCCCCGCGCTGGGGTCGATGTCGTGCAGGTAGTCGAAGCAGGTCGTGTTGGTGGGAATGATCGGCTTCACGTCCTGCGGCATGTACCCGATCTGCGCCTCGTGCCCCCAGGTCGCCTTGCCGGCGTCCGGCTCCAGCTCGCCGATCAGCGTCCGGATCAGCGTGGTCTTGCCCACGCCGTTGCGGCCCACGATCGCCACCCGCTCACCCCTGGTGATCAGCGCCGTGAAGTCCTTGAACAGCGTCCTGTCGAACCCCTTGGTCAGCCCTTCGATGGTCAGGGTCTGCTTCCCGCTGGGCCGCTTCTGCTCGAACTTGATGAAAGGACGCGCGATGTTCGACTTCTTCAGATCGCTCAGCGAAAGCTTCTCCAGCTGCTTGATCCGGCTCTGCACCTGCGACGCGCGCGTTCCGGCCGAGAACCGGGCAACGAATTCCTGCAGCTGCTCCCGCTTCTTCATCTTGTCGGCGTTCTCCGACTCGATGCGGCTGCGCACCTGCCCCTTGGCGCGCACCATGTCGTCGTAGTTGCCGCCGTAGGTGATGATCGTCTCGTAATCGATGTCCGCTACGTGCGTCGAGATCGCGTTCAGGAAGTGCCGGTCGTGCGAGATGACGATCAGCGTTCCTTCGTACTGGAGCAGGAAGTCCTCCAGCCAGTGGATCGAGTCGAGGTCCAGCGAGTTCGTGGGCTCGTCGAGCAGCAGCGCGGTGGGCTTCCCGAACAGCGCCTGCGCCAGAAGGACCCGCACCTTGTTGCCGCCGGTGATCTCCTTCATCAGCCGCTGCTGGTCCGCCTCGTAGACGCCGAGGCCTTCCAGGAGGGTCGCGGCCTGCGCCTCCGCGGAGTAGCCGTCCTCCTCCGCGATCACGCCCTCCAGCTCGCCGAGGCGGGCGCCGTCCTCGTCGGTCAGGTCCGGCTTCGCGAGCAGGTGCTCCTTCTCTTGCATGGCATCCCAGAGGGCGGCGTTCCCCATCAGCACCACGTCGAGCACCTTCTTGTCCTCGAACGCGTACTGGTCCTGCTTGAGCACCGAGAAGCGCTTCGGCCGGGAGATCGTCCCGGCGTCCGGCTCCAGCTCGCCGGCCAGGATCCTCATGAAGGTGGTCTTGCCCGCGCCGTTGGGTCCGGTCAGGCCATAGCGTCGCCCGGGCGGGAACGTCGTGCTGACGTTCTCGAACAGCTTCTTGCCCGCGAATGCCTTGGTGACGTCCTGGACCTGAATCATGGGGGGCGGGGGATAACACACCGGCCCGCCTCTTGCTATGCCGCGAATCACACCTTGGGCGGGTGTTTCTGCAGCTTCCGCTGCAGCGTGCGCCGATGCATCTTCAGCCGCCGCGCCGCCTCCGAGATGTTCCCGTTGCAGTCCGCGAGGATGCGGTTCAGGTACTCCCACTCCTGCCGATCGAGCGAGGGCACGTCGTCGGTGAGAGGCGGACGCTTGCCCTGCAGCGCGGCCTCGATCTCGTCCGCGTCCGCCGGCTTGTTGAGGTAGTTGATGGCGCCCAGACGGATGGCCTCCACCGCCGTCCCGATGGTTCCGTAGCCCGTGAGCACCACGATCTGCGGGGGCCGCGGCAACGCGCGCAGCGAGCGGACCACGTCCAGTCCCGACCCGCCAGGCATCCGCAGGTCGACGACGGCGTACTGCGGGGGCGTCTCGCGCAGGGAAGCGTCGGCCTCCGCGGGCGAACCGGCCAGCGACACCTCGTACCCGCGGCGCAAGAAAGCGTTGCGCAGGGCCAGGCGGAACGGCTCGTCGTCGTCGACGATCAGGATGCGCATGACCATGTCCAGGGGACACGAATCGCGGCTCCGCCGCTCATCATGTCCCCTACTCGTTGTAACAGGTGATCACACCTCGGGCATGGTGAGCGTGACTCGCGTCCCCTGCCCCTCGTCGGAGTGGACGTGCATCTCGCCTCCCTCCCGCTCGACCACGTGCCGCGCGAGATAGAGGCCCAGGCCGGTGCCCAATCCGGGCTCCTTGGTGGTGAAGAAAGGCTCGCCGATCCGGCGGAGCAGCGGCTCCGGCACGCCCACGCCGTTGTCGGCCACGCTCAGGCGCAGCCCCTCGCTCGCGCGGTCCAGCGAGATGCGGACCTCGCGCGCCGCGCGCCCCGCCGTGGCCTCCGCCGCGTTGTCGAGCAGGTTCGCGATGGCCTGCTCGAAGGCGCGCACGGGCAGGCGCGTGCGGGCGCGGGCGATGGCCGGATCGACGGAGAGCTCCGGCAGCGGGCCCGGGCGTCCCTCCTGCCAGCGCCGCACCGCGGCTTCCAGCACCGGGGCCACCTCGAATTCCTTGGGCTCCTCCACGTCCGCCCCGCCGCGCGGCGCCAGCATGCTGCTGATGATCTCCTTGCAGCGCAGCACCTGCCGCCGGATCTCCTCCGCGTCCTTGCGCCGGTCGCCCTCGAGCTGGGCGGTGAGCTCGCCCGCCAGGATCTGGATGGTGCCGAGCGGCGTGTTCAGCTCGTGCGCCGTACCCGCCGCCAGCGTTCCCAGCGCGGCGAGCCGCTCGGCAGCCTCCGCGTCGGACCGGGCCCGATCCAGCTCCTCGCCGCGGCGCCGCAGCGACTGGCTCATGCGCAGCGAGAAGGTGGAGATGAACGCCGCCGCCACCGCGAAGGCGATCCAGCGGCCGCGCAGGTAGAGCGCGGGAACTTCGCCGCCCAGCGTCAGCTCCTGCGCCGGCAGGATCGAGAGCGAGCTGAAGGCGATCACGCTGGCCAGCGCCAGCGCGGCGCTCCACCGCGCGGGCAGGATGACCGCGCCGATGGTGATGTGGACCAGGTACAGCACCGCGAACGGGTTCTCCTGTCCGCCGGAGAGCCCGAGCAAGGCGGTGAGCGCGACGATGTCCCCCATCAGATTCAATGCGACGCCGCGGTCGCTGGCCCGCCCGCCGCGGTTCAGCCAGATCTGCACGGCGGCGTTGGCGACGGCGAGCGCGGCGCAAACCGCGAGCAGCGGCAGCACCGGGAGGGGCCGGCGCACCAGGTGCCGCGCGACCAGGATGGTGATCACCTGACCCGCCACGGCCCCCCAGCGCAGGCGCACGATCCAGCGGAGATTGATCCGCGCGGCCGACTCGACGCTGGTCGGCTTGGTCATGCGGATCTCCGTCGGTCGCGGCCGGGGTCCATGGCGCACATGCTACGTTGCACCCCCCGTGAATGCACTGGAGAGAGCGATCGGGGTGACGCGGGTCGCGCGCGTGACCGGCCTCGACCGCTCCGGCATCGAGGTCGCCTGCGCGGTGCGGCCGCTGGGGTACGTGCTGCAGGTCGCGAACGGAAAAGGGGAGAGCTGGGAAGAGGCGAGGGCCTCGGCCCTCTCGGAAGCCGCGGAGCTGTGGGCGGCCGAGCGCCCGCGCGAGCTCGTCTACGGCGCCGCGGACGAGCTCCCGAACGCATGGGAGCCGCGCGATCTCATCGCTCCGCGGCTCTGGTCGCGCAAGACGCGGGTGGCCTGGAGGCGTGCGCGCGAGCTGTCCAGCGGCCGCGAGGTGCTGGTTCCCGCGCAGGCCGTCCATTGTCCGCCGCGGGGAGCGCCGCCGCTCGGACCCGCGGCGATCCGCTGGAGCACGAACGGCATGGGAGCGCATCCGGTGCGCCGGCGGGCCGTCGAACACGCCCTCCTGGAGGTCCTGGAGCGCGACCAGCTGGCGCGGGCGTTGCCGCAAGGTTGGACGCCGCGCGCGATCGCCCGCTGCAAGCTCCAGGTCTCACACCTAATGATCTGGCGGCGGCTCCGCGACGTCGATCTCGAGGCGCACGTGTTCGACCTCTCCGGTCCGCTGCCGGTCGCCGGGGCGATCCTCATCGACCTCGAGGAAGGTCCCATCCCGGTGACCGCCGGGTACGCCTGCGCTCGCGACCCTGACGCGGCCGTCCGGGGCGCGATCCTCGAGGCCGCGCAATCGCGCCTCACCGACGTGCACGGGGCGCGCGAGGACGTGGAGGTGAGGCCCCCGGACCGCGCGTCGCTGCGGGCGCTGCGCGCGGCCTGCGAGCGCGCGAGTCCGCGGCGCAGGATCGATCGCATGCCTTCGGGGCAGGATCCGATGTCGGCGTTGCGCGGGCAGCGGATCGCGCTGGTGGAGCTGGCGCGCGAGCCCCTCCACGTGGTGAAGGTCTTCGCCCCTGATCTGCGCGTCTCGGAGCTGCTGTGATCGTCGCCTTCCTGGGGCCTTCGTTGCCGGCCGCGGAGGCGAAGGGCTTCCGCGTGCTCCCGCCGGCCCGCCAGGGCGACGTGTGGCGCGCGATCGCGCTGCGGCCGCGCGCGATCGCGCTGATCGACGGGGTCTTCGAGTCCCAGCCCAGCGTCTGGCACCACGAGATCCTCGACGCGCTCGACGCCGGCATCCCGGTGATCGGCGGCGCCAGCATGGGCGCGCTCCGCGCCGCGGAGCTGCACACCCTGGGAATGCGCGGCGCAGGCCGCATCTTCGGGTGGTACCGCGACGGCCAGGTGATCGACGATTCCGAGGTGGCCCTGTTGCACGCCGGCGCGGAGCACGGATTCAAGCCGCTCACGGTGCCTCAAGTAAACGTCCGCTGGTCCGCGCAGCGAAGCCTGCCAGGGCCACAAGCCGCTGCCCTGATCGAAGCCTCGGGCCGGATCTTCTACCAGGACCGCTCGCTGCTCCGCGTCCTGGACCTCGTCCCGCCGCGCTTTCGCAACCGCTTCCGGCTGCTCGATTTGAAGTCGGAGGATGCGCGCCAGGTGCTCCGGTCCGCGCGCCTCGCGCGGCCGCTCGCGGTGCGCCCCCGCGAACCGCCTCCGTCCTCGCTGGTGCGGCGGCGCAGGCTGGTCATCACGCTGGGTCAGCCGCCGGACGACGTGGGGGCTCGAGCCGGGCTGCGACGGGCGCTGCTCTCGGGATGGGCGCGCGAGCTGGGCTTGCGCGCGTCGCCCGCGGAGATCGGCGCGGCTCGCCGGACCCTGCGCGGCGCGGCGCCCCCGGACGAGCTCGAGCGGCTTGCGGAAGAGACCGCGCTGGAGCGACTGGTCCTTTCCTTCGCGCCGCGGATGCTGAACGACGGACCTTCGGCGCTGGAAGCCGCAGCCTCGGAGGTGCGCTTGCGACGGCGCTGACGTCGACAGCCGCGGTGAGGCGGCTTGCAAGCCACGCTCGACGCCTACGAAGGGTTGCGCGACGAGCTGCGCGCTGCTTAAAGGGCGCATGACCGCAGCTTCCCTTCTCTCCGGCTCGCGCGACGGCTTCGTGCGGGCTTCCAACCAGGACCTGTCGCGGGCCCGCGCCGCCGTCGAGCGTGTGAAGACGCTAGCCCCTTCGCTGCAGACGCTGCGCGCGTGGGACGAGGCGACCGCCGCCATCTCCGACGCGAGCGCGCGCGCCTCGCTGCTGCGCTCGGTGCATCCCGACCCCGCCATGCGCGAGGCCGGCGAGCGGTGCGAGCAGGAGTCGGAAGCGCTCTCCACCGGGCTGGCGCTCGACCCGGAGGTGTACGCGCCGCTCTCCCGGGTCGATGCCGCGGGGGAAGACGACGCGACCCGCTGGTATCTCTTCCGCGTCTTGCGCGACTTCCGGCGCGCCGGCGTCGACAAGGACGCCGCGACGCGCGCCCGGGTGCGGGCCCTCAACGAGGAGCTGGTGCGGATCGGTCAGGAGTTCCAGCGGAACATCCGGGACGACGTGCGCACCATCCAGGTCTCCCAGGCCGAGCTCGAGGGGCTCCCGGCCGACTACGTCCGCGCGCACGCCTCGGGCGTGATCACCACCGACTATCCCGACTACATCCCGTTCATGACCCATTCCCGCAGCAGCCCGGCGCGGGAGAGGCTCTGGAAGATCTACCGGCAGCGCGCGCATCCGAGGAATCTGGAGACGCTCGATCGGATGCTCGCGCGCCGCCACGAGCTGGCGCGGCTGCTCGGCTACCCGAGCTGGGCCGCGTACGTCACCGAGGACAAGATGATCGGCAGCGCCCGCGCCGCGGAGGACTTCATCGAGCGGATCGCCGGTGCGTCGGAGAGCCGGGCGCGCAAGGACTACGAGGCCTTGCTCGCGCGCAAGCGCCGGGACGACCCGGGCGCCGAGCGCGTCGACGCCTGGGACTCGGAAGCGCTGAAGGAGAGGGTTCGCGCCGAGCAGTTCGGTTTCGACTCGCAGTCGGTGCGGCCGTACTTCGAGCTCGGCCGGGTGCTGGACGGCGTTCTCGACACGACCGCGCTCATGTTCGGCGTCGAGTACCGCCGCTTGACCGGCGCGCCGGTCTGGCACTCCGACGTGACCGCGTGGGAGGTGGTCGAGCAGGGACGGACGCTGGGGCGCTTCTTCCTCGATCTCTTTCCACGCGAAGGAAAGTACAAGCACGCCGCCCAGTTCACGCTCGCTTCCGGCGTGCGCGAGGGTGCGCTGCCCGAGGGCGCGCTGGTCTGCAACTTCCCCGCGCCCGGGGATCAGCCGGCGCTGCTCGACCACAACGACGTGGTCACCTTCTTCCACGAGTTCGGCCACCTGTTGCATCACCTCTTCGGCGGCCACACGCGCTGGGCCGGGCTGTCCGGCGTGCGCACCGAATGGGACTTCGTCGAGGCGCCTTCCCAGATGCTCGAGGAGTGGTGCTGGGACGCCTCGGTGCTGCAGCGGTTCGCGCGCCACGGCGAGACCGGCGAGCCGATCCCCGCCGCGCTGGTCGAGCGGATGCGCGCCGCCGACGAGTTCGGGAAGGGCCTGCGCGTCCGGCAGCAGGTGTTCTACGCCGCGACCTCGCTGCGCCTGCACGACCGCGACCCTTCGGGCCTCGACACCACCGCGCTCTCAGCGCAGATGCAGGAGCGCTACACGCCGTTCCGGCACGTGGAAGGAACGTACTTCCACGAGAGCTTCGGGCACCTGGAGGGGTACTCGGCGATCTACTACACGTACCTGTGGTCGCTGGTGATCGCCAAGGACCTCTTCGGCGTGTTCCGCCGCGAGGGTCTCCTGGACCCGCGGCCGGCGGTCCGCTACCGCCGCGCAATCCTCGAGCCGGGCGGCGGCGCGCCCGCCGCGAAGCTGGTGCAGGAATTCCTCGGGCGCGAGGCTTCGTTCGACGCCTTCGCGGACTGGCTGAACGCCGCGTGATCCTCAGAACCGCTTCGACCCCGGCGGCGGCTGCGGCCACTGCTCGCTGAGGAACCGCGCGGCGTCTCGCTCGGGTTTCTCTGGAGCTCCCCACTGCAGCGCGGTGACGGCCGCCGCGATCGCGACCGCCACCAGGCTTCGCCGCAGCAGCAGGAACAGGGCGAAGCCCAGCGCGGCGAAGTAGGGGAGCGCGCTCCACAGTCCGGGAACGCCGAGCGCCTGCAGCGGATTGCGAGGGACGAACCCGTGGGCGAGCAGCGGCGCGACCACCTCGCGCAGCGGGTTCATCACCTCGGGCGGAAATCCCTGGCAGACGCTGGACGCGAGGCCGGTGGCGAGGATTCCAGCCGCTCCGAGCCCCTGCGCGACGGGGAGGAGCCGGGGCGCTTCGCGCAGGATCAGCGACAAGGAGATCGCGGCGAAGGGAACCACCGGCGTGATGTAGCGGGGACCGATCACCCATCCGCTCCGCCAGAGAGCGTGCGTGATCTGGAAGACCAGGTAGTAGCCCACGATCGCGAAGGGCACCAGGGAGAACCTGCGCAGCCACCCCGGAGCGAGCAGCGCGAGCACCGTCCAGGGGGCCCAGAAAAACAAGCCCAGCCAGGGCGACAGCAGCGAGCCGTACACGCGCTCCCAGCTCGGGCCCGAGATGCCCATGAACCCCGGCGCGATGTCGCGGACGAACTCCGGGTTCTCCAGGTGGCTGTACGGCGTGGACCAGGGCGCGCCGAACGCGCTCCGGTGGAACTGCGCCAGCACCAGGACCCAGGGGAGGGCGCCCAGGACGAGCCGTGCGGCACCCCGGCGATGGTAGAGCAGGGCGGCTCCCGCGACGATCGCCGCCACCGGCGCCGACGGATATTCGAGCGCCACCGCGAGCGCGCAGAAGAAGCCGCACCAGGCCGGCTTGAACTCTCCCCAGAAGGCGCAAAGGAAGGCGGCGCCGAGCGCGAGCGCAGCCATCTGGTGCCCGGCGAACATCTGCCCGTAGGTCAGCGAGAGCGATCCTAGGGCTCCCGACAGCATGCAGGTGAGCGCGGCGGGCCCGGGAACGTTCTGGTCGATCATCCAGCGCCGCAGCAGGATCCAGAAGGCGACCGACGGCAGGATCACCAGCACCCAGCGCAGGACCAGGACCGCCGCGGTCTTCTGCACTGGCCCGAACAGGCGCAGGACCGCGAGCACCGGCGCGCCCAGCAGCGATGCCGCCGGGGCCTTTGCCGCGAACAGCCGTCCGGCGCAGGCCGGCGGGCGCGCGCGGGGATCGTCGCAGGTCAGCGCCTTGTCGTTGACGTAGCCCCATTCCGAGTCGATGGGACCCTCGTCGACGAAGCGGCCCCCGCGAAGCTCACGCCGGCCGATCAACCAGCTCCCGTGCTCCGCCAGGCTCCGGGCCGCGTAGACGCGGACCAGCTCGTTCGGGTTGTTGAGCCGCTCGAAATAGACGAACAACCACCCGTACGCGACCAGGAGCAGCAGCACGAGGGGGCCTTCGCCGCGGCGCAAGCGGATCAGAGGCCGATCTCCTCCGCGATGGGCTTGAGCGCCTCGATCAGGAAGGCGACGTGGTCTTCAAGACGACGTCCGATTGCCTCGGCGCCGCCATAGACGTAGGAGCGGTCCACGCTGCGCGCGAACGCCTTGTCCTTCAGCTTCTTCACCACCGACTCGGGCGGCAGGTCCGCGATCTTCTTCGTCGGCCGCACCTTCACGCAGGCGCCGATGAAGCCCACCAGCTCGTCGCAAGCGTAGATCGACTTCTTCAGCGGCGTGTCGCGGGGGATCTTCATGTAGTCGGCGTGCGAGGCGACCGCTTCAATGATCTCCTCCGGCCAACCGCGCTCGCGCATCACCTTCGTGCCGACGTGCAGGTGGGTCGCCTCGGTCTGGTTCTGCTCGTAGTCGAAGTCGTGGAGCAGGCCGACGATGCCCCACTTCTCGATCTCCGCGGGGTCGCTGACGCCGAACCAGCTCGCGTAGGCGCGCATGGCTTCTTCCACGCCGCGGGCGTGCTTGCGCAGGGCATCGCCCTTGGTGAACTCATGGAGCAGCGCAATGGCCTCGTCGCGCGTCTTCACCCCTTGGTCGCCTCCGCGATCTGCAGGCGCGCGGCGCGCGCGGCCGGCAGGAGGCCTCCGAGAAAGCCCATCGCGATCGCGAAGATCGTCGCTTTCACCGCGATGTCGGGAGCGAAGTGGAAGCGGAACTTGATCTCCGTGAACGACCCGAAGTTGGTGGTGGTGAACGTGGCCGCCGCCAGCATCGAGGCGAGGATGCAGCCGGACACCGAGCCGATCAGGGCGAGGATCAGGCTCTCCACCAGGAAGCTGCCCAGGACGGAACGCCGGCGGAAGCCGAGGGCGCGAAGCGTGCCGACCTCGCGCACGCGGGAGGCGACCTGCGCGTACATGGTGATCATCGCGCCGAGGGTGGCGCCGAAGGCGAAGAAGATGGCGATCACGGTCCCCAGCACCTGGATGAAGGTCGCCATCGGACCGGAGGCCTCCTCGTAGAAGCGGTCCTCTCGCTTGGCCTCCAGGTTCCAGCGCGGGTCGGCGTCCACGGTGGCCCGCAGGCCGTCGAACTCCGACGGATTGCGCAGCTTCACCGTCAGGCTGGAGTAGCCGGTGCGGCGCGCCGCGTCCGCGATCTGATCGGCGTCGGCCCAGATCTCGCTGTCGAATCCGCTCCCCCCGGCGTCGAAGACGCCCACCACCTGCCAGTGGCGGCGCGCGATCGAGATCGACTGCCCCACCTGCGCGCCCTTGTAGCGGCCCACGGTCGATCGGCCGAGCATCACCTCGCTGGTCGCCCACTGCGGAAGGCGCCCTTCGACGATGCGGATGGACTTGGAGCGCAGGAGCTCCCAGCCGTCCCGGGTCACGCCGCGGAAGGCCACGTTCGCGGTCCCGCTGCCGTCGACGCGCGGCAGCTGGAAGATCACGAACAGCTCCGGAGAAGCGATCTGCCTGCCGCCTTCGATCGCCACCGTGGGATCGGCGGCGAATGTCTTGGCGCCGTCGCGCGGGAGGAAGCTGGTGAGCTCGGAGGTGCTTCCCTTGCGCAGGATGATGGCGTTCTCGCGCGAGCCGGTCGACTTCAACGTCTCCTGGACGCCGCGCGCCAGCATCAGGACGGCCGCGAACACGAAGACCACCAGCGCGAGCCCGCCCGCGGTGGCGACAGCCGAAAACCGGCGCCGCAGGATGGAGCGGACGTTGTACGCCAGCGGGATCATTCCTGCCTCCGCAGCGCGTTGACGATCTCCATCCGGGCCGCCTGGACGGCAGGAAGCGCGGCGGCGGCCGCGCCGAGGACGGTCGCCACGCCGACGGTCATGGCGGCGGTGGACGGCGTGTACGACACGTTGGACAAGAAGCCCACGCCCGCCGCGAACCGCCCGACGCCGTGGATGATCGGCTGCGCCAGCACGCATCCGATCAATCCGCCCAGCGCGCCGAGCATCGCGCCTTCCCGGTATGCGAGCCAGCGCACGTGCCCGGGAAGGAAACCGATGGCCCGCATGGCGCCCAGCTCCCCGGTGCGCTCCCGCAAGCCCATCGCCAGCGTGTTCCCGAGGATCAGGGCCATGATGATCAGGATGACCACGCTCACCAACTGCAGCGCGGTCAGGATCGCCGACGACCCGCTGACGAACTGCAGGCGGAAGGCCTTCTCCGTCTCGGTGTGCGTCTCGGCGTCGCTGTTGGCGAAGAGGTTGTCGATCTGGCGGATGACCGCGGGGGAGTCGTTGGCGTTGGCGACCTTCATGGTGAACACGCCGACGTTGTTCTTGATCCGGTCCGGCAGGCCCTCGTTGAGGCGCGCCCAGTGGAAGTACATGGTGTTGGCGATGCTGGCGTCGTCGGCGCCTTCCACCACGCCGGCGATCCGGAACTTCCAGTCTCCCGGATAGATCTCGCTGAAGAGCGGGACCATGTCGCCCAGCTTCCAGCCGAACTTGTCGGCCAGGCCCTTGCCGACGATGCAGCTGTTGCGGTCGGCGAGGAAGTCCTGCTTGTGCCCCTGGACGAAGCGGATGTCGAAGACCTCCAGGGCCGTCGGGGCGTCGATGGCGAACTGCGCGAAGAAGTTCTTCCGGTCCTTGTAGATGCCGCCGAACCAGTTGCTCCAGGTGACGCGGGTGACGCCGGGCACCTGGGCGATGCGGGCGGCATAGGAGAGCGGCAGCGGCTGCGTGATGGAGATGGCGTTGCGCGCCACCACCCGGTCGGCCGAGGACGCCTCGCTGCTCGCATACCAGGCGGTGAGCACGGTGCGAAGGAAGAGAAAGGCGACGGCCGTGATCACCACGCCCAGCACGGTGAGGAAGGTGCGCGTCTTGTTGCGCAGGAACGCGTTGCGCACCGACAGGCCGGCGAGCGTCACGTGAGTTGCCCCTTGTCGAGCCGCCTGTGGACCTTTGCCGCCTCGGCGGCGTGCGGATCGTGCGTCACCATCACCACCGTCTTGCCCAGCGTCTCGTTGAGCGTCCTGAGCAGCCCGAGCACCTCCTCGGCGCTCTTGCGATCCAGGTCGCCGGTCGGCTCGTCGGCCACGATGATGCGCGGGTCGGCCACGATCGCGCGGGCGATGGCCACGCGCTGCTGCTGGCCCCCGGAGAGCTGGCGCGGCGTATGATCGAGGCGGTCCTGCAGCCCCACCAGCTTGAGCGCCACCTCCACCCGCCGCACGCGCTCGGCCCGGCGCAGCCCGGTCAACAGCAGGGGCAGCTCGACATTCTCCGCCGCCGTCAGCACCGGCATCAGGTTGTAGAACTGGAAGATGAAGCCGATGTTGCGGGCGCGCCACTCGGCGCGCGCGGTCTCGGAGAGCTTGCCGATCTCCTCGCCGGCCACGCGGATGGACCCGCTGGTGGGAGAGTCGATCCCCGCGATCAGGTTCAGGAGCGTGGTCTTCCCGGAGCCCGACGGCCCCATCAGCGCCTCGAACGCGCCATCCGGGATGTCGAGATCGATGCCGTCCAGGACGACGAGCCGCTGGCGGTCGCGCTGGTACACCTTGCGCAGGCCGCGGATCTCGATGATGGGCTGGGCCAGGCGCGCTGCGGGAGCGGTCTCCGAAATCATTGCTTCTCCTTCACCTTCATGCCGTCCTTGAGGCCGGCCGGCGGCGAGCGGACCACGCGCGTCCCCGGAGCCGGCCCTTCGCGGAGCGAGACCAGGCTTCCCAGCGGCGCTCCGGTGACGACCGGCACGCTCCTCACCGTGGCATCCGGCTGCACCACGAACACTGCTTTGGTCTCGCCGCGGTCCACCACCGCGTCAGGCGCCACGGCCGGTGTCGGAGGCGCCTTTTGCGCCGCGTCGTCGAGCTGGCGGGAGAGGAACGTGACCTTGGCGCCCATGTCGGGCAATACGTCCTTCGGCTCGTCCATGAACGCGACCTTCACCGTGACCGTGGCCTTCGCCCGATCCACGCGGGGGCGGACTTCGGCGACCCTCGCCCGGTACCGGCGGTCGGGAAAGGCGTCCAGCACCGTCTCGGCTGGCGTCCCGATCACGAGCTTGGACACCTGGGACTCAGAGACGTCCGCCTCCACCTGCAGGCTGTTGAAGTCGGCCAGCGACGCGATGCCGCCGTTGCCGGCATTGCCCGCGCTGGTGAACCCGAAGACGATCTCGCCCACGTCGGTGAGCTTCTGGGTGATGCGTCCGTCGAACGGCGCCTTGACGTAGCAGTTGTCCAGGTTGACCCTCGCTACGTCAACCCGCGCGCGGGCGGCGCCCACGTCCGCTTCCGCCGCGGCCAGCGACGCCTTCGCGGTTCCCAACCGCGCGGTGGCGGTGTCGAACGCGGCAGCAGTGGAGACGCCCTGCGCGTGCAGCATCTCCTCGCGCTTGTATTGCCGCTGCGCGTCCTGCAGGTCGACTTCCGCGCGCATCACGCGTGCCTGCGCCGACTTGACGTCGGCCTTCGCCTGCGCGAGTTGGGCGCGGTAGTCGGCGTCCTCGAGCACGGCGATCACCTGGCCGGCTTTCACCACCGTGCCGTCCTCGACGAAGATCTTCGCTACCCTCCCGCCGATGCGCGGCGAGATGTTGGCCTTGCGCTGCGGGACCACGTAGCCGGTGGCCACCAGAAGCTGCGCCCCCTGCGCCGGCGTGATCAGCGCGACCGTCGCGGTCTCCACCTCGGGCGCGAAGAGGTGCCCGCCTAGCGTCTTCCACGCGATCAGCGCGACGGCGGCGAGGCCCGCGACCACCAGCAGCGGCAGTGCCCACGGCGGAAACGCCCGCCTGTCCGGAGCGCGGTCGATCCGCAGGCTCTTCAGCTCGTCCGCGAGCGACGGAGGAGGGGTGGCCATCTTTGCGGCTCTGTATCACAGGCGTATGTCGGCGGCGCACGGGTGTCTTGACCCGCCCTCAGTGCCGCGTCGCCTCCGGCTGCCCGATCTGGGCCAGCGGGAACACCCTCTGCGCCCGCAGCAACTCCTGGAACGCCTTCGCGTCCAGCGCCCGCGAGAACCAGAACCCCTGGGCGCAGTCGACCTGGAGCTCTTGCAGCTGCTGCGCCTGCGCCGCGTTCTCCACTCCCTCCGCCACCACCTCCATCTGCAAGGCGCGCGCAAGGCTGACGACGGTGCGCACGATCTCCGCCTGCTTCCCGGACTGCTCGAGGCGCGCGACGAAGCTGCGATCGATCTTCAGCGTATCGAAGCGGAAGTTGTGCAGGTAGCTGAGCGAGGAATACCCCGTCCCGAAGTCGTCGAGGAGCAACCCGACCGAGAGCGCCTTGAGCTGCCCGAGCAGCACCGCGGCAGGCCCGGCGTTCTCCATGATCACGCTCTCGGTCACTTCCAGCCGCAGCCGCCGCGCCGGAAGCCCGCTGCCCTCCAGGGCGCCGCGGACGTCCTCCAGGAGCCTGGGCACGAGCTGCTTGGCGGAGAGGTTCACGCTGACCGAGACGCCGGGTCCCTGGGGCAGGATGCCGTTCCAGGCCTTCGCGTCCGCGCAGGCCTGCGCCAGCGCCCAGCGGCCGATCGGAATGATCAGCCCCGTCTCCTCGGCCGTGGGGATGAAGTCCCCGGGAGGAATTTGTCCGCGGGTCGGATGCTCCCAGACGATCAGCGCCTCGCACCCGGTGATCTGTCCGTTGAAGAGGGAGACCACCGGCTGGTAACGCAATCTCAGCTCGCCGCGATCGATCGCGCGGCGCAGGTCGGTGTCGAGCTGGAGCAGCGCCTGCGCGCGGGCGTGCATGTCGGGATGGAAGACCGCGTGCCGGGCGCGGCCCAGATCCTTGGCGCGGTACATGGCGGTGTCCGCGTCGCGCAGCAGCTCTTCGGGCCGGGAGTACTCCGGCGTCCCCACCGCGACGCCGATCGAGGCGGTCACGAACACCTCGGTGCCATCCAGGTCGTAGGGAGCGGAGAGCGCTTCCTGCGCGCGCCCGGCCGCCAGCTGCGGCTCCTCGGGGTCCGTGAAATCTCCCAGCAGCAGCGCGAACTCATCGCCGCCCAGGCGCGCCACCGTGTCGCCGGGCCGCGCCATCGCCCGCAGGCGCTGCGCGACCTGCACCAGCAGGACGTCGCCCTGCATGTGTCCCAGGCTCTCGTTCACCGTCTTGAACCGGTCCAGGTCCAGGAACAGGACCGCGAACCGGTAGTCCGATCGCCGCTGCTGGAACGCCAGCGCCTGCCCCAGGCGATCCATGAACAGAGACCGATTCGGCAGGCCGGTGAGCCCGTCGTGCAGCGCGTCGTGGAGCAGCTTCTCTTCGGCGAGCTTGCGCTCGGTGATGTCGGTTTGCGATCCGGCGAGCCGGTACGCCTTCCCCGCCTCGTCGCGCACCGCCGCGCCGCGCACCAGCATCCAGCGCCAGCTCCCGTCCAGGTGGCGCACCCGGTGCTCGGTCTCGAGGTGGGGCGTGCGGCCCTCCAGGTGCAGGCTCAGATCGCCGAAGAGCCGCTCGCGGTCGTCCGGGTGGACGCGGTCGAACCACTCGTCGGGCTCGTCCCCCATCTCCGACCCGGTCGCGCCCAGCTGCTGCTTCCAGCGAGCGGAGAGGAAGATCCGGTTCTCGCGCAGGTCCCAATCCCAGAGGCCGTCGTTGCTGCCCAGCGCGGCCAGCGCGTAGCGCTCCTCGCTCTCCCGCACCGCCTCTTCCGCGCGCCGCCGCTCGGTCACGTCGCGGGCAATGCCCTGCACGCCCACCGGCATCTGCCCGCGGTAGACTACCCGGCTCCTCATCTCCACCGGAATCCGCCGCCCGTCCTTCCCGACCACCTCTACGTCGAAGGTCTGCAGCTCGCCGGAGAGGTTCTTCTCCAACTCGGCCCGGTATTCGGGCGCGACCAGGTCCCAGATGCGCAGGCGCAGCGTCTCGTCGCGGGAATAGCCCGTGACGCGCTCGCACGCCCGGTTCACCCAGGTGAAGCGGCCCGAAAGGTCGTGCGCGTAGATGATGTCGCTGGCGTTCTCGACCAGCTCCCGGTAGTTCGCCTCCTCCACCCTACCGAATGTAGCCGCCGCCGGGCGCGCCGGAAAGCAAACGATGGTACACAGCGAAGGAACGTGAACAGCAGACGGCGGGTGCGCCAGCTCGGCAGGCCGGTGGGCTTGGAGACAAGCGCATGATCCAGGAGTGGTTCAGTTTCAGCCTGCTGTCGCTCTCGGCGATCTTCTTCGTGGTCGACCCCATGGGCGTCATCCCGATCTTCATGGCGATGACCCGCGACGACTCGCCGCAGAAGCGGCGGGAAATGGCCCGCCGCGCCTGCATCGTGGCCTTCTTCGTCCTCACGCTCTTCGCGGTGGCCGGGACGCTGATCTTCAAGGTGTTCGGGGTTACGCTGGGCGCCTTCAAGGTGGCGGGCGGCGTGCTGCTGCTGCTCACCTCCCTCGAGATGCTCCGGGCCCAGCCGCAGCGGACCCGGGTGACGCCGGAGGAGGCGAGAGAGAGCGCGGAGAAGGAGGACGTGGCCATCGTCCCGCTTGCGATCCCGCTGCTGGCCGGACCCGGCTCGATCGCCACCGTCACCGCCTTGATGGGCCGCGCGGGCCGCAAGGCGTTCGCGGTGCCCGTGATCCTGTCGATCGCGCTTACCTGCCTGGCCAGTTACCTCATGTTGGTGGCCGCCGACCGCATCTCGCAGTTCCTGGGAGTGACGGGCCTGAATGTGATGAACCGCGTGATCGGCCTGATCATCGGCGCGCTGGCGGTGCAATTCATGTTCGACGGCATTCGCGACACCTTTCCGGGGCTCTCCGGTTGAACCGGGCGCTGCTGGCGGTCTTGTGCTCGGGCTGCGCCCTCCCGGTGGTCAGCGCCGGGACCTTCCTGCCGGCGGGCGATCTCGCGGCTGGCGACGTCCACGTCAGCCTCTCCCTGGAGACCGGCCGCGTCCTCGCCGGTCCCAGCGACCTCGGGGACATGAAGGCCACGCCGCCGCAGGCCCAGCAGTACGAGGTCTCCACCTGGGTGTCCTCCGACGTCTCCGTCCGCTGGCAAGCCACCGACCGCGTGGCGCTGGAGGGACAGCTCAAGCTGAGCAATCCGGTGGTGCCGTTCACGCCGATGGTGATCGGCGGAGCGGTGGGCGCCCGGATTCGCCTCCGGAACATCCCCCCGACGGGGGGGTTCGCGCTCGAGCTCGGCGCGCGGGTGGTGGGCGTCGGCGCCGAGCAGCAGATCCAGAGGACCAGCGGCGGCAATTCGCAGACCGACGTGTGGAACTACCGGTCGGTCGGGGTCGAGATGCCGCTGATCGCGACCTACCGGGTGAACCCCGTCTTCGCGGTCACCGCCTCGCCGTTCCTCCGTGCCTACTGGATCCGCGCCTGGCACGACGTGAAAGTGGGCTTCGACACCACGCAGACCGTCCTGCAGTGGACGCCGGTCCTCTCCGGCGGGCTGGGCCTGGCTGCCGCAGTCGACATCGGACCGGTGCAGATCTCGCCGGGAGCGGCGGTCGAGCTCGTCACCAAGCCGGGGCCCGACCACGCCACCCACTTCCTCTTCGAGCCCGGCATCGCCGTGGGGACACGGTTTTGACCTTCATCGCGGTCGCGGCGGAATACCTCGTCTTCTGGCTCCTGCTGCCGTTCCTCCTGCTCCATCCGCGGGTGCGCCAGGGCATCCGCTCGCGCCTCGGCTACTACGACGGGCTCGCGCTGCCGGAGAGTGGCCCGCGCGTCTGGCTCCACGGCGCCTCCGCGGGAGACGTGCTCGGGCTGGTCCCGATCGCGCGCGAGCTGAAGTCGCTGCGGCCCGACGCGCGCCTGATCGTCTCGGCCATCACCGACTCCGGCGCCTCGATGGCGCGGCAGCGGCTGGTCCCGGAGGGGCTCGCCCAGCTCGTGACCTTCCTCCCGTACGATCTGCCGGGCGCCTGTCGACGCGCGATCGCGGCGCTCCGGCCGGACGTCCTGGTGCTGGAATACACCGAGCTCTGGCCGCAGCTCATCGAGGCCGCGACCGCCGCCGGCGTGAAGCTGGCGCTGACCAATGGGCGGCTCCGCCCGCGCAACGTTCCCCGGTACCGCGTGCTCTTCCGGCTGGCCGGGAACCTCCTGGCGCGATTCGACGTCCTGATGATGCGCGCGGACGAGGAGGCGGAGCGGGCGCTGCTGCTGGGCGCGCCACGGGAAAGGGTCCACGTGACCGGCAACACCAAGTTCGACGCGCTGGCGGTCAGCGTGCCGCCCGTGGAGGACCCCGCTCTGCGCAAGGCCCTCGCCCTCGGCGACGAGCGCCTCTGGGTGTGCGGATCGACGCACGAAGGCGAGGAGGGCGGCCTGTTGCGCGTCTTCTCCGTCCTGCGGCGCGAGCACGCGGACCTGCGCCTGTTGCTCGCGCCCCGGTACATCGAGCGCGCCCAGCGCGTGCTGGCGCTGGCGCGATCGGTGGGGCTCGCCGCGCGCCTGCGGTCGCAGCCCGGCGGCAAGGAGCCGGTGATCGTCCTCGACACCATCGGGGAGCTGGTCCGCGCCTACCAGCTCGCGACCGTGGTGTTCGTGGGAGGAAGCTTCGGCCGGCGCGGAGGCCAGAACATCCTGGAGCCCGCGGCCTGCGGCAAGCCGGTCCTGTTCGGGCCGCGCATGGAGAACTTCCAGGACAGCGTGCAGGTCCTGGTCGGCCGCGGAGGGTTGCAGGTCAAGGACCCGATGGCGCTCTTGCGCCTGCTGCGCGATCTGCTCGCCCGCCCCGGCGAGATCCTCAAGCTCGGCGAGCTGGCGCGCGAGGCGGTGTCTTCGGTGCGTGGTGCCTCCGCGCGCGACGCGCGCCTGATCGCGGAGCTGCTCCCGTGAACTTCTGGTGGCAGCCGGAGCCGCCCGTCTGGTCGGCCCCGCTGGGCGCGCTCTCCGCCCTCTATCGCGCCGGCGCGGCGGTCCACCGCGCGGTCTCGCGGCCGGCGAAGGTGCGCGTGCCGGTGATCTCGGTCGGGAACCTGACCGTGGGCGGCGCGGGCAAGACCCCGGTGACGCTCGAGTTGGCGCGGCGGCTCGTGGAGCGAGGCAGGCGGCCGGCGGTGCTCAGCCGCGGGTACGGACGCCGCTCGCGCGAGCCGCTGGAGGTGACGGCGGACGCCGCCGTGGAGAGAGCAGGCGACGAGCCCCTCTTGATGGCGCGGCGGGGATTCCGCGTCTACGTGGGCCCGCGCCGCGCCGCGCTCGCGGAGCTCGCCGTCGGCCGCGGGGCGGACGTGGTGCTGCTCGACGACGGCCTGCAGCACCACGGCATCGCCCGCGACCTGGACGTGATCGTCGTCGACGCGTCGAATCCCTTCGGCAACGGACGGCTGCTGCCCGCCGGCCCGCTGCGGGAGCCGGTCGCGGCGCTGGGCCGCGTCCGTCTTGGCCTGGTCTGGCTCACGCACTGCGACCGGCCGCGCGATCCGCGGACGGCGGCGCTGCGCGAGTTCCCGGCGGTGGAGAGCGACTACCGCGCGGGCGGCGAGCTGGCGGGAAAGCGCATCTTCCTCTTCGCCGGCATCGCCCGGCCGGAGGGCTTCGCGGAGACGGTGCGCGGGCTGGGCGCCGAAATCGCGGGAACGCGCTGGTTCCGCGACCATCATCTATATACGGCCCGCGAGCTGGCGGATCTGAAGGCGCAGGCCGCGGGCGCGCTCCTCGTCACCACCGAGAAGGATCTGGTCCGCATCGAGCGTCCGGACGGGATCGCCGCGGTCCGGGTGGACGTGCGCGTCCTGAGCGGCGAGGAGGCCCTCGAGCGCGCCCTGGGTGAAGTGCTTTGAGGCGCGTCTGGGTCCGGATGGGCGAGTGGCTGGGCGGGCTGGCGTGGATCCTGGGCGTGCGCCGTGCGATCGCGCTCGACGGGCTGAAGCGCGCGTTCCCGCACCTGGGCGAAGGCGAGCGGCGGCGGATCGGCCGCGCTTCCTACCGGCAGCTCGGCCGCAGCCTGTTCGAGATCCTGTTGCCGCTGGAGGACGCGGAAGTCGAGGATCTCGTCCGCTTCGAGAACTGGGATCTCATCGAGCGCGCGCCCCGCGGCCACGGCGCGGTGTTCGCGGTGGCCCACTTCGGGAACTTCGAGCTGCTCGCGCGCGCGGCCGCGCGCCGGGGATTGAAGCTGACCATCATCGTCCGCACGCTGGGGGACGCGTTCGGCCGCTGGCTCTTCCGCACCCGCGTCCGCACTGGCATCCGGAATCTCCCCGACCGCGGCTCCGGCAAGGAGGCTCTCGCGGCGCTGCGCCGCAACGAGGTCCTGGCGCTCGCCGTCGACCAGAACATGCGGCCGAGCCGAGGCATCTTCGTGGACTTCTTCGGCGACAAGGCGTGCACCACCCCCGCTCCGGCCGTGTTCGCCCTGCGCACCGGGGCGCCGCTGCTCGCCGTCTTTCCCATCCGTCAGCCGGACGGGAGGCACCTGGTGGTCATGCGCGGTCCCTTCACCTCGACCCTCTCCGGGCACGCCGCGGTCCAGGACCTGACCCAGCAGATCACCCGGGCCGTGGAGGACGAGGTGCGCGCGCGCCCGGACCACTGGTTCTGGGTGCACCGCCGCTGGAAGACGCGCCCGGAGTAGACTGCCGCGCCATGAACTCGGACCTCGCCCACCTCCTCGGCCGGTTCTCCAAGGCCCGGATCGCGGCCATTGGCGACCTGGTCGCCGACGAGTTCATCTACGGCGAGACCGACCGCATCAGCCGCGAGGCTCCCGTGCTGATCGTCCGCTACGAGTCGGCGGAGCTGAAGCCGGGCTGCGGGGCCAACGCCATCCTGAACCTCTGCGCGCTCGGAGTGCGTGTGCAAGCCATCGGGCTCGTGGGCGACGATCCCGTCGGGCGGCGCCTGCGCGAGCTCTTGCGCGAGGCCGGCACCGACGACTCCGCCGTCTTCACCGTGGAGGGGCCCACCTCGACCAAGACGCGCGTGCTGGCGGGCGGCAAGAACACGCGGCGCCAGCAGATGCTCCGCATCGATCGCGACGGCCCGAAGCCTCCCGGGCCCGCGCTGGCGCAGAAGCTGCTGAAGGCCCTGGCCCAGGCGGCGGCGAAGTGCGACGCGATCATGGTCTCCGACTACGGACTCGGCCTGCTCACCCCGTCCCTGGTCGAAGGCGTGCGATCGCTCGCCGCGCAGGAGCGCACCGTCTGCGTGGACGCCCGTTACGGGCTCGCCAAGTACCGCGGCGTCACGGTGGTGAAGCCCAACGAGGTCGAGCTGGAACAGGCCGTCGGCCGCCCCATCGGCGACGACCCGCTGGCCCTGGAGGAGGCCGGTCGCGAGCTGCTGAAGTCCTTGCGGGCGCAGGCGATGCTGGTCACCCGCGGCCGCAACGGCATGGCGTTGCTCCGTCCAGGCGCGCCCACGGCCGTGGTGCCGGTCCACGGATCGGTTGAAGCGGTGGACGTCACCGGCGCGGGCGACACCGTCATGGCCGCCTGCACCGCCGCGGTGGCCGCGGGAGGCGACCCGGTGCAGGCGATGCGGATCGCGAACGTGGCCGGCGCCCTCAAGGTCCAGAAGTCGGGAACGGTCCCGGTCTCCGCCGAAGAGCTGAGGGTCGAGCTCGCCCGGGCCGAGGTGGCGCAGCCCACGCTCATCGCCCAGCCGCGAGCGGCCTCGCGGGGGCGCAGGTGATCTGCTCGCTCGCCGAGGCCCAGGCCTTTCGCGAGGAGGCGCGCAAGCGCGGCGCGCTGGTCGCCGTGGCCAACGGCGCCTTCGATCTGCTCCACGTCGGCCACGTCCGCTATCTCGAGGCGGCGAAGGCGGCCACCGGCGGTGGAGTCCTGATCGTGGGGATCAACACCGACGCCTCGGTTCGCGCCTCCAAAGGGCCGCGCCGTCCCGTGATCCCGGAGCGGGAGCGCGCCGAGATCGTCGACGCCCTCCGCTGCGTCGACCGGGTGGTCCTCTTCGCCGAGCCTACGGCGGCCGATCTGCTCCTCGCGCTCCGCCCCGACCTGCACGTCAAGGGGACGGACTACACGCCACAGACCGTTCCCGAGCGCGATCTGGTCGCGAGCTTCGGAGGGCGGACGGTGGTGGCCGGCGATCCCAAGGACCACTCGACCACCGATCTGATGGCGCGGCTCAAGACGCTCTTGTGACGCGGCTCTCGGCAACCATCCTCGCGCAGGACGAGGAGCGCGACCTGCCGGACTGCATCTCCTCCCTGAAAGGATTCTGCGAGGAGATCCTGGTGGTGGACGGAGGCTCGCGCGATCGGACCCGGGAGATCGCCCGGGAGCTGGGCGCGCGGGTGCTGGAGAGGCCCTTCGACGATTTCGCTCGCCAGCACGAGTTCGCGCGCTCCGAGGCCACGGGAGACTGGGTCCTCTCCATCGACGCCGACGAGCGCGCCTCGCCCGAGCTCCGGAAGGCCTCCTTCGGGACGGCGGCGGCCTACTCCTTGCCGTTCAAGAACCACTACCGGGGCATCTGGCTCCGCCACGGCGGCTTCTGGCCGGATCGCCACGTCCGCCTCTTCCGCCGCGACGCCGCCCGCTACGATCCGGCCAGATCGGTCCACGAAAAGCTGGTGGTGAACGGGAGCGTCAGCCGCCTGGACGCGCCGATCCTCCATTACACCTGCGACTCGCTCCAGGATTGCCTGGCCAAGATGGAGCGGTACGGCGAGCTGTCCGCGCGCATGCTGTTCGCGCAGGGAGCGCGGGCCGGCGCCTGGGAGATCGCCGCGCGGCCGCTCTGGCGGTTCGTGCGCGGCTACGTGCTCAGGCTGGGGTTTCTCGACGGGGCGGCGGGCGCGACCATGGCCTGGGCGCGCGCCTACGAGGCGTTCCGCCGATATGCGCGTCTCTGGGAGCTGTCGCGTTTTTCGTGATATTCCAGGCGTGTGCCGATCGCGCCCGAGCTCAAGGAGATCCTCGCTTGCCCGAAGTGCAAGGGCGAGCTGGAGTTCCGCGAGGAGCGCCAGGAGATCGTCTGCAAGGCGTGCAAGCTGGTGTATCGCATCGA
>Ga0137394_10000439_pt1 | contig 29124 bp, 22 predicted proteins | sample czobulk116metaG_FD_108278 | JGI IMG/M metagenome (GOLD analysis project Ga0137394, IMG submission 108278) | Vadose zone soil microbial communities from Angelo Coast Range Reserve, California, USA - czobulk1.16 metaG | ecosystem: Environmental > Terrestrial > Soil > Vadose zone | place: USA...
CGTGCCGCGAGGCAATCGTGCGGTGCTCGCGTTGTTGTTCGTGGTGGCGTACGGGGCGGCCGGCGTCGCCTATTACGAGAAGTGGTATTCCAGCGCGCGGAAGAGCGAGCTGGTGCCGTACGAGGACACCGAGGCGACGCTGCGGGCGCTCGTGCCGGCGGGGCCGAAATACCTCTACGCATCCCCCCAGTTCTGGACGCCGTTTCACGCCGAACCGGGCACGACCTTCTACTCGTACGCGGCGGCGCGGCCGGTCGAATCCGAATCGACTATCGCGCTTGCCGGCGCGGGCGACGATCGGCCCATCGTGCTGGTCGTCGATGAATTCCAATGGCTTCCCGAGTTGACGGGCGTGACCTCGTCCACCGCCGAGTGGCAGCGCTCGTGGATCTCGTTCATCGAGCGCCGGTGTTCTCTCGACAGCGTCGCGCTCGGCACCGCACACGGAACGCTCGCCGCGTACCGCTGCGGCCTCGCGTCTGCGCCCGCGGCGGCGGCGGCGCCCCGGATCATCGGCGGCGCGACCGAATATCGAACCGGGGACGTCGTGCTCGGCCAGTCCGCCGGCGATCTCGCCGGGTGGCCGCGGTACGACGATCCGCGGCGCACCGCCGACCGACGGCCGGGCGTGCGTCTGACCGATGAAGGACTTCGCATCACCGGCACCGGATGGCCGGGCATCGTCAAGATGATTCCGGCCGTGCCGGGCGAACGCTACCTGGTCAGGACTGCCACAGCGCAGACCCGCGCCGGCGATCTGTTGTACCTGGGCACCTGGCAGCAGCCGCAGGTCCGCTCGCTGTCAGGCGCCTCGTCGTCCGGCATTCCGGCGCCGCTGCTCGCTCCGCGATGGTTCCCGGGCGATCGTGCCTTCCGCGCAACCGCGTCCGCGGTGCGCGTCCTCGTCTACTCCGAGGCGCCGGAGACCGACTTCCTGATTTCCTCCCTGCACGTCTGCCGGCTGCTGCCGATGGCGGCGGCGCCGGGGCGCTGACATGACGCTGACCGAGCGCCGCGACGTCGTCTGCATCTCGTCAATCGACTGGGACTTCATCTGGCAGGGGCATCAGGAGATCATGTCCACGCTCGCCGAACGGGGGCAGCGCGTCCTGTTCGTCGAGAACACCGGTGTCCGCGCGCCGCGGGCCCGCGATCTGCCGCGCGTGCGCCAGCGCTTTCGGAACTGGTGGCGAGGCACCAAGGGGTTCAGGCAGGAACGGCCGAACTTGTTCGTGTATTCGCCGCTGCTGCTGCCGCTCCCGTATTCACGGGCGGCGCGCGCCATCAACCGCTTCCTGCTGGCGGGCGCGCTTCGACGCTGGATGCGCGCCACAGGGTTCTACCGCCCGATCGTCTGGACATTCCTGCCGACGCCGATCGCCCTCGATGTGATCGCGGACATCGACCCGCTGCTGACGATTTATTACTGCATCGACGATCTCGCGGCCAGTTCACCCGGGGCGAGGCGCATCGCGTCGAGCGAGGCGCGGCTCTTCGAGCGGGCGGACCTGGTGTTCGTCACCTCCGAGAAGCTGCGCGAGCGCGCTGCCCGCATCAGCCGGCACGTGCATCTGTTTCCATTCGGCGTGAACTTCGAGCGGTTCGACCGCGTGCGTCACGCGGGCGACCCGCCGCCGGCCGACCTCGGCGCGCTGAAGCGCCCGGTGGTCGGCTACCTGGGCGGCCTTCATCAGTGGGTCGATCAGGAGCTCGTCGTCGGCGTCGCGACGCGGATGCCCGACGTGACCTTCGCGCTCGTGGGACCGGCGCAGATCGACGTGTCAGCGCTCGAACGGTGTCCGAATGTGCGGCTGCTCGGCCAGCGGCCGCACGGCGCGGTGCCGGCCTACGTCAAGGGGTTCGACGTCGGGATCGTGCCGTATCGCGTCGCCGAGTACACGCTGAACGTCTACCCCACCAAACTGAACGAGTATCTCGTGATGGGCATTCCGGTTGTCGCAACCGATCTGCCGGAGATTCGCCGATTCAACGCGCAGCACGGCGAGCTCGTCGAAGTGGCGGCGGATCCCGAGGCATTCTCGACCGCGATTCGCCGCGCCTTGAACGACTCGGCGCCGCCGGATGTCGAGCGCCGGGTGGCCGCGGCGCACCAGAACAGCTGGCACAGCCGCATTGCGGCGATGAACCTCCTGATCGACGAGGCGCTCGAGCGTCGCGCCGCATCGTCGCAACGCTGGGACGAGACGCTTCGCCGCGTTTATCGGGAGACCCGGACCCACGCGGCGCAGATCCTGGTCGCCATCGTCGCCTTGTTTCTGCTGGTCTTCTACACCAACGTCGTGTGGTGGACCGCCGCGCCGTTGCGAGTGACCGCGCAGCCTGCAGCCGCCGACGCGATTGTCGTCTTCGCGGGCGGGGTCGGCGAGTCGGGGAAGGCCGGTGGCGGCACCCAGGAACGCGTGCAGCGCGCCGTCGACGCCTACCACGCCGGTTACGCCCCTCATGTGATCTTCTCGTCCGGGTACCTCTACAGCTTCCCGGAGGCCGAGTTGATGCGCTCAGTGGCGCTGCAGCAGGGAGTTCCTCCGGCGGCGATCGTTCTCGAACAGCGCTCGACCGACACGTATCAGAACGTTCGGTTCGTCGACCAGATCCTGCGCGACCACGGCTGGCGCTCCGTGCTGCTCGTCACCTCGCCGTACCACATGAGGCGCGCGCTGCTCGTCTGGCACAAGGTGGCGCCTGACGTTCGGGTGATTCCGACTCCGCCGCCCAAGAGCCAGTTTTACGATCATTCGTGGGGGGCTTCGCTCGAGCAGGTCCGCGCCATCGCGCACGAGTATCTCGCCATCATCGGCTACTGGAGCCGAGGGTGGATTTGAAACGCATTCGTGTCCTGCATGTGATCACGAGTCTTGGGATCGGCGGCGCGGAGCGCCTGGTGGTCTCGGCGGCCGGTGGATTGTCGGCGGCGCGCTTCGATCACGCGATCTGTTGCCTGGCGGAGCGCGGACCACTGGCCGGCGAGGCGGAGGCGGCCGGCGTCCCGGTGTTCTGCGTCGGCGAGTTCCCGGGACTGCGCCACCCCATCGCGTTCGCGCGGCTGGTTCGGACTATCCGCGCCTTTCGTCCGACGATCGTCCATACGCATCTGCAGTCAGCGAATCTGTACGGACGTCTTGCCGCTCGTCTGGCGCGCGTGCCGGTCGTCGTCGCCACGGAGCATAACGTCTACGCGCGCAAGGCGCGCCGCTACATCTACGTCGAGAGGCTGCTCGCGCGGACGACCGATGCACTGATTGCGGTCTCGGGACAGGTGCAGCAGTCTTTGAGCAGCCAGCTAGGCATCGCGCCGTCGGCCATTCGCGTCGTGCGCAACGGTGTTGCTGCCTCCGCGCCCTCCGGGCAGCGCGTCACGGAACTGCGCGCGCGGCTGGGCGACCGAGCGGATGGCATTCGACTCGGGTGCGTCGCATCGCTTACGCCAAAAAAAGGGCACGAAGCCCTGCTGCGTGCGGTGGTGCGACTCCGCGAACGGGATGTCGTCTGCTCCCTTCTCGTGGCGGGCGATGGGCCCGAGCGCCCCCGGGTCGAGGCGCTCGTCGAAGGCCTCGGCCTCGCCCGGCACGTTCACTTTCTCGGGGTGGTGCCCCATGCGGCCGACGTGCTCGCCATGATAGATGTGTTCGTGCTGCCGTCGCTCGTCGAGGGGCTGCCGCTCGCGCTGCTCGAAGCGATGTATGCCGGCAAAGCCGTGGTCGCCACGTCGGTGGGCGGCGTGCCAGAGGTCGTGAGGTCGGGCGAGAACGGCCTTCTGGTGGCGCCGGGCAGCGACACCGAGCTGGCTGATGCCATAGCCCGGCTTGCGCGATCGGCGGAGCTGCGCAACCGGCTCGGGGCGGCTGCACGCGAGACGATCGAAGGCGGCTTCACCGAGGCCGCGTATCTGGAATCGTTGTCGGCCCTCTACGTCGAATTGGCTGAAGCGCACGCTCGTAGGGCACCGCTCTAGCGGTGCCGGCGGCTCACGGACATGAAACCCTGAAGCGCACGCTCGTAGGGCACCGCTTTAGCGGTGCCGGCGGCTCACGGACATGAAGCCCGGCGGTTCTGGCTGTACGGCGAGCACCCCGGCACCCCTGAAGGGGTGCCCTACGTACTGTACGGCGAGCTGGCTGTACGGCGAGCACCCCGGCACCCCTGAAGGGGTGCCCTACGTACCGCTACGTACCGCGGGTCTGACCGCTTACGTAGGGCACTACGTCGAATTGGTTGAAGCTCACGTTCGTAGAAGCTCACGTTCGTAGGGCACCGCTTTAGCGGTGCCGGTGGCTCACCGCCTCCACGCCGGAGACCAGCGCCGCGGCCACGAACATGAACATCAGCGGCTGAACGGTGACCGAGTACCGCATGTTCGTGAGCACGAAGGCAAGCGTCGCGGGAATGTACGCGATGAGCATCAGCGGCAGCGCGATCGCGGCGCCTCGCCGCCACGCGGCCCAGACACCGGCGACACACAGCACGGCCAGAACGATCGATGCGGCTCGAGCGATGCGGTAGACGCGGCCGCTTCCGGCGAACTGCTGCGTCGTGTGGGGATCGTCGCTACCCTCGATGACGAACACGCGCACCGCCCGGTACGCGACGCCGCCAAAGTACGCCGGTGGATCGCGCCGGATATTGTCCATGGCGAGCGCCACGTATCGCCGCATCGCGTGCAACTGCTCGCGGTAGTAGGGCGCGTTGACGGCAACGTTATCGAGCGGCTGGCAGGTCCCGGTGTGGGCGGCTGCGCGCTCCTCACGGAGCCGTGCAAATGGCACCGTCGAGTGAACAAGCGCCGCGGCCAGCGTACCTGCCACCTCGATGTCGGTAATCCTGCCAGACCACGCGCGCGGAACGGCGAGCGAGGAGCCGTCCCCGAGCCGCAGCACGGCTGACGCCGCCGAGGCGTCAACGCGGCCGCGTCCGTTCGACGTGACCGGCGGGACTGCATGTGCCAGGAGCGCATCGGCAGCCAGCCTCGCATCGGCCTCGGAGAGGCGATCGTCGCCGTCGAAGTCCAGACGGTCGCGCATGGGCAGCGGCTCGTCCCAGGCGAGATGTCGGATCAGCCGGATGAGATCGAAGACGTCGAGGACATCGCCGTGGCGATCGAGGTCTCCGAGGTGGTCGGCGCTGACGAAGTACACATACGGGGCCCACTCTCGGGACGGCGCCACGCCATCGAAATAAAAGTAGTACGCCGTCGGGGCTGGCGACGGCGGGACGTCTGCGCGGAATTCTCGCCGCCCGACCCACTGTGCCTCGATGCGGTGGTGCTCGCGGTCGCGGTCGGTCCAGTAGACAACGGCAAGGGCCGCGGGAACGTCCGCGCACTCAGGCACTCGCCCCGTGACAATCAGCGGGACGCGGTCAAGGCTGGTATACGGAAACGATCCGTTCTCGAAAACAGCGCGCGGATTGTACGCTCGGCTCTTCAAGTACGGACCGGACTGCAGAGTTCCGTACCACAGCTGAAGAGTCCCGTGCGTGCTCGTCGGGATAATCTCTCCCGTCAGCCGCTGATTGCGGACGATCCACGGAACCAGCGTCAACATCGAGACGGTCGCGAGCAGGCAAGCGTGCCCCGCGTGCGTGAGGTCGCGGCGCTCGACGATCAGGAACGCCGCGAGCAGCAGCGGGACGAGAATGAGGTTGGGCCGGAACTGCGCCGCGATGCCGAGCAGCACGCCTGCGACCACGTAGAGCCGCCAGTCCTCCAGACGTCTCGCACGCGCGAAGGCGAGGACGGCGGCCACGAAGATCACCGTGCATACCGCGTCGGATGATTGCGTCGACGCGTACACCGTGTTGAACGAAAGGAAGCCGCTCAGAAGAGCCGCGACGGCTGCGACACGTTCGTCGAACTCGGTCCGTGCGAACTGGTAGACCAGGAGCGGAACGAGCGCATTCAGCGTCGCTTGTGCGACGAGCGGCATCCAGGGGCGATCGCCGTACACGCGGTAGAACGACGCGAGATAATAGGCGTAGCCCCAGGGCACATCGGTCGTAGGAAACGATTCCCCGCGTGCGACGATGAGTCCCAGGTCGTGGTAATTGTCGAACCCGTCCCAGCCCCACGGATGCGGCGCCCACACGAAAATGAAAAAGAGCCCGAGCGCCAGCGAGGCGGCGCACGCGACGCACACCGTCAGGCGGCCCATGTGACCGTATCATACGTGGTAACTTGCGCACGCCGCCCATTCCGGTGCGACTACGCTTTCCGCCGGTGAGCCCACTCGACCGACCAAGTGACGGTCTCCACAAGTTTCGTGGGTTTCCTGGGTTCCGTGAGTTTCCTGGGTCGCGTGAGTTTCGTGGTTTCGTGATTTCGTGGGTTTCGCGATTTCGTGGGTTTCGTGATCTCGCGGGTTTCGTGTTTTTCGTGGGAAGGAATCACGTCCGATGATTGGTGATGAGTTGATTCGCCCCCATGGGGGTGTTCTCGTGAACCGCGTCGCCGACCCGGCGGCGCGCGGGGCCGCGCTTGCGGCGGCGGCGCGTCTGCCCGCCGTCCGGCTGACCGTGGTCCAGCACTCCGACGCGTTGTGCATTGCCACCGGTGTCTTCAGCCCGCTCGCCGGATTCGTCGCTCGCGCCGACTACGAATCGATTCTCGACCGCATGCGGCTCGCCGACGGCACCGTGTGGAGCATCCCGGTCACGCTCGCGGTGTCGACTGATGCGGCGAAGGCCATTCGGACGGCGACGGCGATCGCGCTGGAAGATCCTGCGGGTCGAATCGTCGGCACGATGCAGGTGACCGAGCAGTTTGCGTACGACAAGCGGCGGGAAGCCGCGGCGGTCTATCGCACGACCGATGAGGCGCATCCCGGCGTGGCCCGCCTCTACGGCCAGGGTGACGTTCTGCTGGCCGGACCGGTGACGCTGCTCGAGCGACCGGGCGGCGAACCGTTCACCGCCTTTCGGCGCGATCCGATCGATACGCGCAGCCTGTTCGTGGCACGCGGCTGGCGCCGCGTCGTCGGCTTTCAGACGCGCAATCCGGTGCATCGCGCGCACGAATACATTCAGAAAGCGGCGCTCGAGATTTGTGACGGTCTGCTGTTGAACCCGCTCGTCGGCGAGACGAAGAGCGACGACATCTCGGCGGAGACGCGGATGGAAAGCTATCAGGTGCTGATCGACAACTACTACCCGAAGGACCGGGTGGTGCTGAGCGTCTTCCCGGCGGCGATGCGGTACGCCGGACCTCGAGAGGCCATCTTTCACGCGATCGCGCGGAAGAACTACGGGTGCAGCCACTTCATCGTCGGCCGCGATCATGCGGGAGTCGGCAACTACTACGGCACCTACGACGCCCAGACGATCTTCGACCAGTTCGCGCCGGAGGAGCTCGGCATCACGCCGCTGTTCTTCGAGCATACGTTCTTCTGCCGCAAATGCGGCGGGATGGCCTCGACCAAGACCTGCCCGCACGACGGGTCGAGCCGGGTCACCTTGAGCGGCACCCAGGTGCGCGACATGCTGACGAAGGGGGAGATCCCGCCGCCGGAGTTCACGCGGGCCGAGGTGGCCGAGGTGCTGATCCAGGGCATGCGCGCATGAGCGGCGCCGCCGCCGGCTTCACGCTGTGGCTCACGGGGTTGTCGGGCGCGGGGAAATCGACGCTGGCCGTGGCGGTCCGCGACGAAATCCTGGCGCGCGGCCTGCGCGTCGAGATTCTCGACGGCGACGAGGTGCGGACGAATCTGAGCAAGGGGCTGGGCTTCTCGAAAGAAGATCGCGATACGAATATTCGCCGCATCGGATATGTCGCGCGGCTCCTGTCGCGCAACGGCGTCGTTGCGATCGCCGCGGCAATCTCGCCATACCGCGACGTGCGCGGCGAGGTGCGGCGCACTCACGATGCGGCATTCGTGGAAGCCTTCGTCGACTGTTCGCTCGACGAGCTCGTGCGGCGGGATCGGAAGGGGCTGTACGCGAAGGCGCTGCGCGGCGAGCTGCAGAACTTCACCGGCGTTTCCGATCCGTACGAGCCGCCGCTATCGCCGGAGATTCACATCCATAGCGACCGCGAAACCGTCGAGGAGTCGCGCACCGTCATCGTGACGTGGCTCGAGACGCACGGCCTTCTCACGCGACCGGCGCCGGTGTGATGCGGCTGCGCCTCTCCAGGTTGGTTGCGATCAGCATGCCGTCGGCGGTGGCGGCCGCGCTCGTCATGGCCGCGTGCGTGGAAGCCTGGACCCGGCTGCAGTGGAACCCGCGGAAGGGGACGCCGGGCTTCTTCCTCTCCGACCCGGCGCGCCGCCAGCGGCTCGCACCCGGTTACTCCGGCTGGTTCGCCGGCGTGCCGGTGAAAATCAACAGCCTCGGGCTGCGCGACGATCGGGAATACGCGCTGCCGAAGGGGGCGAACACTTTCCGCGTGCTCGTGCTGGGCGACTCGGTCACGTTTGGCCACGGATCGGTGTACGAGCACACGTATCCCTACCTGCTGGAGCAGCGCCTGCGCGCCTGGCGGCCCGACGTGGACTGGGAGGTGTGGAACGCCGCCGTGCCCGGCTACAACACCAGTCAGGAGCTCGCGCAGCTGCTCGAGGTCGGGCCGCGGTTTCAACCGGACCTGGTGGTGATCGGCTTCTTCGAAAACGACATCGTCGACAATTACCGCGTCATCCAGCCGGCGATGGCGGCGCGAATCGGGAGCGCCATCCTGTCGTGGCTGTATCGTCACGTCTATTCGATTCAGCTGTACAAGCGTGCGTATCTTCAAATCGCCTGGCGCCTGTCCTCGGCCAACAGCTATCGCCTTCGGCTGGAGCACGTCGCGGAGGAAACGCAGTTGACGGCGAACGTGCAGCTGGTGGCGGATCTGAAGGACCAGCAGGTCACGGGATTCGAGCGGCTGAGCGACGGGCAGGTCCGCGACGCCCGGTGCAGCGACGGCTCACCGCTCCGCGGGGACGTCGTCGGCGCGGTTCAGCGGGAGCCTGGATTCGACGAGTGGATGACGGGGGTTCGGCGGCTGCAGCAGCTCGGGCGCGACGGTGTCTACCAGCTGATGTTTTTCGTGAATGTCGCGCCCATCCCGTGCGACCGCCCGGACGTGTTCTACGACGGTGGATCCGCCGCGCTGAATCGCTTCTACCTGGACATCCTTGGCGAGGGAACGCGAACGCCGGCGGTCAGCGCGTACGACGCGTTCAGGCACGTGCGGCCGTCCCAGATGCCACTGGCGTCGGGCCACGCGCTGGGGAACTCGAACGTCGTCAAGGCCGACGTCCTGTTTGCTTTTCTGCGTGACGACCTGTTTCCGCGCATGACGGAGGGACGGACGGGGACCATACTCCACCGTGCTCCCTCGCACTGGCGCGGCCGCACGCCATCATGAAGCTGTCGATCGTGATTCCGGTCTACAACGAGGAACAGACGATTGGCGAGGTGGTGGAACGCGTGTGGGCGGCCGATCTGGGTGATCTCGAACGCGAGGTGATCATCGCCAACGACGGGTCCACCGACGCGACGCGCGCGGCGCTCGACGCCAGCCGGTGGATTGCCGATCCGCGCGTGAAGCGATATGACAGCCCCATCAATCTCGGCAAGGGCGCGGCGGTCCGGCTAGGGCTGGCATTCGCGACCGGCGATGTCCTGCTGATTCAGGATGCAGATCTCGAGCTCGATCCGAATGAGTTCGGCCGCCTGCTGGCGCCCATCCTCGAGGGCCGCACCCACATCGTGTACGGCTCGCGCTTCCTCGCGCCCTCGCAGCGGATCGCGTTCCGGCGCCGGCTCGCCAATCGTGTGCTGACCATGCTGACCAACGTGCTGTTCGGAGCGCGGCTCACGGACATGGAAACGGCCTACAAAGTGTTTCGTCGCGAAGCGCTCGACGGCATCCGGCTGCGGTGCGTCGGCTTCGACTTCGAACCGGAGATAACTGCGCGCTTCCTGCGGGCCGGCCACCGCATCCTCGAAGTTCCCATCCGCTACAACCCGCGACGTACCGACGAAGGCAAGAAAATCAGATGGATTGACGGCGTCGACGCGGTCTACGCGCTGCTCAAATGTCGATTCGTCCGCTGATTGCGCCCGGGCTGAGTTACCATACACGCCGATCGCGTCGATGATGCCCATCTCCGCGCCGTTTTTCGTCACCTTCGCGCTCTCGCTGGCGCTGGTGCCGCTCTGCCGTCGCCTGGCGATCCGACTCGGACGCGTCGCGCAGCCTCGAGCGGACCGGTGGCACGGCCGCCCGGTCGCGCTGCTCGGCGGCGTGGCGATCAGTGTGTCGCTCTTCATCGCCGCATCCCTGTTCGGGCTCCTCGCGCAGCGGCCCGTGCTCATCGGCTGCGCGGTCATCGCGTTTCTCACCGGCCTGGTCGACGATCTGACGACGCTCAAGGCGTCGACGAAGCTCATCGTCCAGATCGCGCTCGCCTCCACGCTGCTCTTTTTCAACTACCGCATCAACTGGGTGGGCTCGATCACGCTCGACAGTCTGCTGACCCTGGTGTGGGTCGTCGGCATCACCAACGCCTTCAACCTGCTCGACAACATGGACGGCCTGTGCGGCGGCGTATCCATGATTGCCATCGTCGGGCTGATCGTCGACGCGTCGCAGCGGGGCAGCCTGGGGACCCCCGAAATCACGTATCTCCTGGCGCTCCTCGGCGCGATCGGCGGGTTTCTCGTCTACAACGTCCACCCGGCGTCGATCTTCATGGGCGACGCCGGCAGCTTGCTCATCGGGTTCAGCTTCGGCGCGCTCACGCTGACGACCGATCGGAGTGTCGGCGCGCGCTCGAACCTGCTGCCGGTCGTCGCGGTGCCGGTGCTCGTGCTCCTGATTCCGATTCTCGACACGACGCTGGTCACGCTGTCGCGATGGCTTTCAGGCCGGCCGGCGTCCCGGGGCGGCCGCGATCACTCGTCCCACCGGCTCGTGGTGATGGGCCTCTCCGAGGCGCGCGCGGTGGGGATGCTGTGGGTGCTTGCCGCCGCGGGCGCGCTCACCAGCATCATGCTGACGCGGTTCAACCAGACGTGGTCGCTGTTTGCTGCTGTCACGTTCGTGTTCGGGATGGTCCTGTTCGCCGTGTTCCTCGGCGGCATTCGCGTGTACGACGATGGCGCGCAGGCAGCGGGCGGGCGTCAATTGACGCCACTCGTCGTGGACATGATGTACAAGCGGCGCGTCGCCGAAGTGCTGCTCGACTTCTGTCTGATCACCGCGTCCTATTACTTCGCCTACCGGCTGCGGTTCGAAGATCCCGAAGAGTTCCTTGGGAACTTCCCGAATTTTTCACAGTCGCTGCCGGTCATTGTCGCCTCGCAGCTCGTGGCATTCTTCGGCGTCGGCGTCTATCGCGGCGTCTGGCGCTACTTCAGCGTCACCGACACGATCGTCATGGCGCGCGGCGTGTTCGTCGGTGTCGTCGCGAGCCAGCTCGCGATTCTGTATCTCTACCGCTTCTTCAGCTATTCGCGCGCCGTGTTCGTCATCGACGCGGTGCTGCTGATGGGATCGATGACACTGTCGCGCGCCTCGTTCCGCCTCGTCGGCGACTTCCTCAACCGACAGCGCGAAGCCGGCACGCGCGTGATCGTCTACGGCGCCGGCGACGGCGGCGCGCTCGCGGTTCGCGAGCTGCAGCGGCGCGCCAAGCCTCTTCGCATCCTCGGCTTCATCGACGACGCGCCGCACAAGACCGGCACGCGCGTGCTCGGCTATCCGGTGCTCGGCGGCTTCGAAAGGCTCGAGCGCCTGCTCCACACCGCGTCGGTGGATCTGGTCGTCATCGGAGCGAGGAACATCGATGCCGAGCGGATACGAAGCCTTCGCGCCGCATGCGCATCGCGGGGCATCGCCCTCACCCAGCTCACGGTCGGCATGGAAGATCTGGTTGTCCCCTTCAGCCACGGAGCGTCGCGAACCGGCAATCCTCAAACTGGCTGATCGGTGTTCCCCCTGAATTCCACCCTGGTGGCCACCGGAGATGTGCGGCATCTGCGGTGAGCGGCGCTTCGATCGCCGTGTCCCCGACGAGGCGACGCTCGTCGCGATGCGCGAGCGGCTCGTGCACCGCGGGCCGGACAGCTTCGGCTCGTACCTGTCGCCCGGCGGGGGCGGCGCGCTCGGATTTCGTCGGCTGCGGATCATCGACCTGACGTCCAACGCGAATCAGCCGATGCCGAACGAGGACGGCGCGGTTCGCGTCGTGTTCAACGGGGAGATTTACAATTTCCGTGAGCTGCGCGAACAGCTCGTGGGGCGCGGCCACAGGTTCCGATCGCGCAGCGATACCGAGACGATCGCGCACCTGTACGAAGAGAAGGGCGCCGACTGCATCGCAGATCTGGAGGGCATGTTCGCGATCGCCATCTGGGACGAGCCTGCGGCCCGGCTGACGCTGGCCCGCGACCGCGCCGGCAAGAAGCCGCTCTTCTACTATCAGTCGGACGACGTGTTCGCATTCGCCTCCGAGATCAAGGCGTTCCTGGCGCATCCCGGCCTTCACATCGAGATCGATCCCGGCGCGGTACCGTACTACTTCATTCACGGCTACGTGCCGGGCCCGGCGACGTTCTACAAGCACGTGTTTCAGGTGGAGCCTGGCACGCACATGAGCGTGGACGCCGACGGGCGCATCGATCGACGCCATTACTGGCGCATCGAGTTTCCGCGCGCCGCCGACGTGCAACCCATCGAGCGCGCCGCCGCGATCGGAGGCGTGCGCGAGCGGATGGTGCAGGCGGTCGAGAAGCGGCTCGTCAGCGACGTTCCGCTGGGCGCATTCCTCAGCGGCGGCATCGATTCCACGATCGTCGTCGGGATCATGAGCCGCCTGATGACCGACCCGGTGAAGACCTTCAGCATAGGCTTCGAGGGCGATCCGGCGTACGACGAAACGGCGTACGCGCGGCTGGCGGCGCAGCGGTTCAAGACCGACCACACGGAGTTTCGTGTGTCGCCCGCCGCGGTAGATCTCATCGACACGCTGATTTGGCATCACGATGGCCCCTTCGGAGACTCGTCGGCGGTCCCCACCTACATCGTCTCCAAGCTGGCGCGCGTGCACGTCACGGTCGTGCTGACCGGCGACGGCGGCGACGATCTCTTCGCCGGATACCGGCGATTCCAGGCCGCGGTGTACTCCGAGCGCATTCCGCGCGCGGTCGGCCGCGCCGTGCACGCCGTGCTGTCGAGGGTGCCGCCGCGCCACGAGCGGAGTCGCCGGGCCGACGCGCAGCGATTCTTTGGAGCGATGAACGCCACGCTCGACGAGCGCATGACGATGTGGAACGCGCTGTTCTTCGATGATCTGCCGGAGCTCCTGCACGCCGATTTCGCCGCCTCGATCGGGCCGATTGACCCGCTGCAGTACGTCGCGGCTCAACAGCCGCGCATGGTGGGGCTGTCCACGCTCAGCCGGCAGCTGCACGCGAACTTCACGTCATATCTGCCGGACGACCTGCTGGTAAAAGTGGATCGCTGCACGATGGCGAATTCGCTGGAAGCGCGATCGCCGTTTCTCGATCGCCAGTTGATCGAATACGCCGCGGCGCTGCCCGATCGATACAAGCTCGCCCGCGGCCGCGCCAAGACGATCCTCCGCGAGGCGTTCGCCGATCTGGTGCCGCCGGACATCGGCCGCCGCCGTAAGATGGGCTTTGGCGTACCGCTTGGCGCGTGGTTCCGGGGCCACCTGCGGGACTTCATGCGCGACGTGCTGCTGGCCCCGGATGCGCGGTACCGCGCGATGCTGTCGGGTGTGTTCGTGGAGCGGCTGGTCGAGCGGCATCTGGCCGGCGACGCCAATCTCGGCCACCAGCTGTGGAGCCTCATCTGCTTCGAGCGGTGGCTTCAGATGTTGCCAGACTGGACCCGGGCATCTCGAGCGGCCTGACGCGCCGGGCGCCGGAGGGCCGCGACCGCCGCCGCAACAGCGCAGACGGCCAGCGCGCACGTAATCGGCATCAGGTGGATGGAGAATCTGCCGGGATACGCCGAGCCGCGCGCCACGATGGACCCGCCGACCGCGGCGAAGAAGAACAGGACCGCGGCCGCCGGCAACCGCCGGAACAGCGGCACGCCGCAGATGCTCATCATCGCCGCGCCTGCGCCGGACAGCACCGGCAGCGCGTACACATCGAACCGCGGCGGATCGTTCACCGTGAGCACCATCAGCACGCTCTCCAGGGTCCGGCGAAACGATTGACCGAGCGGCATTCCCGGCTGCCAGTTCGAGAGCAGGGATCGCGAGGTGCCGTGGAACACGCCGAAGACTCCGGTGTAGTGCCACGTGCGCCAGGCGAAGGCCAGCACGCCCGCCGCGACCACTGCCGTCACCGCAACGGCGGTCCGCCAGGACACGCGCCGCCACCATAGACGAGGACGAATAAGCGCTGCGACGGGTAACCGGAGGGGCAGCGCGAACACCGCGACGCCGAGGGCCATCAGGAGATGGTTCAATCGCGTGTAGAAGGCGAGGGTGGCGAGCACGCCGGCCGCGACCGCCATCCAGATGCCGCGACGGCGGCTGGCGATTGCCGCGAGGCCGGCCATGCTGATGAACCCGCTCGCCGAGATTTCGCTGAGCCCGAGTCCGATCAGGTACCACGCCGTGCCGAGCACGAACACGCCCAGCGTCACCGCGCCCGCCACGAGCGCCCAGCGGAATCCGGCGAAGCGCCGTGTGAGCTGAAAACTGAACAGCGCACCCGCGAGCAGGCAGGCGCCATCCCACCACCATTCGCCCACGCTCGAGTCGCCGAACACGACGTGCAGCAGGCCGGTAATCCAGCGGTACAACGGCTGAAAATAGAACGTCGCGGTCCCACCTTCGAGCCAGTACCCCTGCATCACGATCCGATAGCCGAACCGTTGAAACATCCAGAAGTCGTGGCCGACGCCGTACAGGAACCACCTGCCGATCGCCGGCGCGCTGATCGCGAGCAGAAACGTGATCCACGGCACGCCGATCATCAGGAACGCGCCGTTCTGATTGCGCAGGCGTGACGGCGCCGGGACGATCGCCGCGCTCGCAAGCGCCGCGATCGCCCATCGCGCCGCCGTGTGGTGATCGTGCAGGAGCAGCCACGCGATGGCGACGGACGTACCGATCGTCCACGCGAGCACCGCGACGCTCTTGACCTGCGTGAGCGCCGATGCTCCCCACGCGACGAGCAGTGCCACCGCGATCGCCGGAGGGATCCAGCCGGTCCAGCGGTGGAGGCGGACGGCGACGGGCGACGGCCTGCGCACTGTGGTCATGACCGAGGACCACAGGTCGGTGCCGTTCCAGCGCGGCGACAGCGACCACCGGTCGCCGGTGAGCACGGCGTCGATCGCCACCATGTGCACACCCTGCGTGAGCTCAACGTCGCCATCGACGCTGCGGCCGTCCACCCATGTTGTCGCGCGGATGTCCGGGCCGACATCCAGGTGCAGCACCCCGGCGCGATCGGGTATGGCGAAGCCGGTGAGGTGCATGGCTGTGGTGGCGCGCGGAGGCCGGTCTTCGGGAGCCGGCCAGCTGTCGCTGTCCGGGGGGAGGTTGAAGAACCAGGCGGGGAACTCCGCGAGATCCCCGTACGACCGCGTCATGATCGCGGAGCATGCCGGATCGGCCGCGCGCCAGTCGGCGCGAAGGTCCCAGGCGTGCGGCGCGCCATGCGCGTCTTTCGCGTACGGCCGCGACGGCTCGAAACGGAGGCACCAGCCGTCCTGAACGAACACCACCGCCGCGCACGCTTTCCACGCGAGCAGCGCGATGATGCATCCACGCGCAAACCGCGTCGTCAGGAAGTTCGCGTGGGCGATCCAGAGCGCGGGGAATACGCCGCCGATCAGCACCGCCTCGACGGTCCGGTCCAGCGGGATGCCGTCGAGCGGGCTGCTGATCCGATCGGGCCACAGCAGGGCGACCGCCGCGAGCAGCCCCCAGAGCGCCGCCATTTATCGCGCCCGCACCAACTCGTACTCGCCGACCTGTATCCCGACGCGCCGCATGTCCGCGTCGCCCGCGATATAGAGCGCCGGCTGCCACGTGCGGTCCACTTTCAGGTTGACGCGCCGGACGCGCATCATCGGGTCGATGCCGCCGAGCGGTACATCGAGCACGCTCCACATGTCGTCGACGAGCGTCCGCGTGGGCTTCGCGCCGCCTGTTGACACCTCGACGACCATCGGCGCGATCGCGGGGCGATCCGTCGGCACGCGCACCGGAATGCGAACGCGTTCGACCTCGTTCGGCACGATGATGCTCGCGAACTGCTGCGTCCACCGAAACTTCCGTCCGTCCTCCGCCGTTTCCCACCCGTAGAACCCGTCGACCGCCTGCGACTCGGGCGGCGAGACGGGTCCCCGCACCGCACTCGTCAATACGCCTGCCACTATGGCGACGCCCGCGGCGGTCGTCACGCGCGACCATGATCGCGCTGCGCTCGCGGTGAGGTTGCGCCGGTCCGCGGCGATCTCGTCGTTCAGCAGCGTCGAGCCCGCCAGCGCCGTCATCACTCCGAACTGAACCCAGAACGGATACGCGACCTCGCCGACCAGCAGCGGATGCCCGGTGAGGCAGGTGCCGAGGAACGCGATGACGCCGCTCGTCGAGCCGAGAAGGCGTGCATCGTACGGCGTTCTGAGAAGCGCCCGTACGCTTCGCGCGACGCCGGCGCCGATCCAGACGGCGAACATCCCCAGGCCGACGAGGCCGAGCTCGGCGCCGATCTGCAGGAAGTAGTTGTGCGCGTTCTCGAAGCCGTAGGCCCAGGCGAGCTCGGGCGATAGAAACAGCGGCGACGTGCGGTAATACTGGCCGATGCCGACACCGACGATCGGGCGCGCCGCGATCATCCGCGCGCTCGTCGTGTTGAACTGCGTTCTGAATACTGCGCCTCGGAAGTCCGGATCCTTTTCGATCTGGCGGACTCGAACTGCGCCGGCGCCCGCACCCAGAAGCAGGACGACGGCGAGCAGAGCACCGCGCGTGCGAAGCGTGAATCGGCTGGTCGCGGCCGATGCGACCGCAACGGCGGCGACCATGGCGGCCGCCGCGAGTGCGCTGCGCGATTGCGACATCCGGAGACCGACGATGGTCGCAATTGCCATGATCATCCAGAGCGCGCGGCCGCGCCAGCGGGCGTGCACGGCCATGCCCATCGCCAGGCACGCGACCATCGCAAAATAGCTGCCGGCCGCGTTCGGGTCGGCCACATGTCCGCTCACGCGGTACCCGTTCTGCGCGAGACGTTGGAGGGCGCTGGCCGACCCGATCCCGTACGAGAGCAGCACGCTCGACGCCGCTGCGATCGTCGCCGAGCCCGCGAGCACCAATGGCACTCGGTTTGCCATCGACGGAGAGCGCCGGAAGAGCGTCACTGTGGCGGCGGCGAGACCGAGTCCTTCGAGCAGTCTTGCGCCGGTGACCGCGCCGATCCAATCTCCTGTTGGATAGTAGTACGCGTACACGATGTGGCTCACGGCTCCGGAGAGCGCGTCAGGGTAGGCCTGGATCTGCCACGCCACGGCGCCGTTCGATGCGACGACCGTGACGGCGAACAGCCACCCGATCAAGGGCGCCGCGACGGCTGGCCCGCGCCGGTCGGGCAGCGCGCGCAGCAGCCACCCGATGAGGAACGCCACGACGACCGCCTCGCCGATCCGGAAGTTCGGGTCGCCGACGAGCGCCGCAATCAGCAGACCGAGCGGCGCCAGCGCAGCCGCGAACAGCAGGCCATGGACCGGACTTGCGAGCGAGACGCCCAGCGCCAGCGCGATGACCATCTTCGTGCGCCAGCCGATGTGGAAGATGAGCGCGGCAATCGTGACCCACGCCGGAATCGCGACGATGGCCAGACGCAGCGGCAGCCACCGCCACACGGCGGTGGCGCATTGGTCGTGGGGACCTCTACCCATGATTTCCGCGGGGACGTTGCCGGACGGCGATTCGCGCGGAGAGCGGCCGTCAGAAACGATCGCGCGCGGCCCGGCGGTCTGCAATTTTCCGGCGCCCATTTTAGCTGGTTTCGTATCAAGATGCTGAGCGTGGCAGGCGCTGACGATTCGACGAGGTCCCTTCGAGCGACCGTACGATGATGCAATCGATGATCGACGCGGTGAAAGTATTCGGCCCGGCGGGGGTGAGGTTCCTGATTCTGGTGCTGGCCGTCGGCGTCGTGCTCGCATTCCACAGAAGAACCGGGCGGGCCGCGCGCTGGTACTTCGCTCTGGTGCTTGCCGGCTACTGGATCCTGGCGTCGCCCGCCTGTTCGGAACGGCTCGTACGGTGGGAAGGCGGCGCCTACCGCCCCGTCGCCAACGCCTCGGAGGCGCGCGGCGCCCGGACCGTTGTCGTTCTCGGCGCCGGCAACTACTCGATTCAATCGCGCGGCCTGTCAATCAACCAGGTGTCGTGGGAGGGGGCGCTGCGCCTGCTCGAAGGCGCGCGCCTCTACCGCCTGCTCGACCGTCCGACGATCATCGTCTCCGGCGGAGTGACCCAGCCCGAGACGGGCGCGGCTTCCGAGGCCGACGCGATGCGCGCCGCGATCGTCGGGCTCGGCGTCGCGCCGGACCATATCGTGATCGAGGCCGAGTCGAAGAACACCCGCGATGAAGCGCGCATCATCGGCCGCATGCTCGCCGGCCTGAAGCAGCCGATCGTGCTGGTCACGTCGCCTACGCACATGTCGCGTTCCCTGGCGGTCTTCCGCGCGGCCGGACTCGACGTGATTCCCTCCGTCTCGGCGTACAAATCGGAGCACGCGCTCGAGCGGTACCGGTGGGCGCCGAGCGATCTCGGCTTGCTGCTCTTTCAGTCGGCGGTGTACGATGCGGCGGCTGGACTGTACTACCGCGCGCGCGGCTGGGGCTCCGACTGACAATCGGCGCTTCCAGAATGGAAGGGCGCCCGCCGCCGAAGCGATCGGGTCCGGCGCACGAATCATGGATCACGCCTTCACGGTCGGCGTCGAGGAAGAGTTCCAGATCGTGGATCCCCACACGTGGGAGCTGCGCTCGCACGTCGCCGAGCTGCTCAAGTCGAGCGCGCCCGCCTTCGGCGATCAGATCAAGCGGGAAATGCACCAGTCGATCGTCGAGGTCGGCACCAAAATCTGCACGACGACCGAGGAGCTGGCGGAAGAAATCATCCGCACGCGGCGCGATCTCGCCGACGCCGCCGAGCGCGTCGGGCTGCGCATCGCCGCCGCCGGCACGCATCCGTTCTCGAGCTGGATGGATCAGGTCATCTCGCCCGGCGAACGCTACGAGCACATCGTCGAGGAGCTGCAGCAGCTCGCGCGCTCGCTGCTGATCTTCGGCCTCCACGTCCACGTCGCCGTGCCGGATCGATCGACGATGATCGATCTGATGAACGAAGCGCGGTACTTTCTGCCGCATCTGCTCGCGCTGTCGACGAGCTCGCCGTTCTGGATGGGACGCGACACCGGCTTGAAGTCCTTTCGCACGACCGTGTTCCGCCGGTTCCCGCGCACCGGCATCCCGGATTATTTCAGCTCGTGGTCCGAATACGAGCAGTACGTCGAGACGCTCATCGAGCTGCGCTGCATCGACAACGGCAAGAAAATCTGGTGGGACCTCAGGCCGCATCCGATCTTCGGCACGCTGGAGTTCCGCATCTGCGACGTGCCGACGGCGCCGCGCGCCACGATCGCCATCGCCGCCCTGGCGCAGGCGATCGTCGTGAAGCTGTACCGCCTTCGCGAGCGCAACCTGGGGTTCCGCCGCTATCACCGCGCCCTGATCGAAGAAAACAAGTGGCGCGCCGCGCGCTGGGGCATCGACGGCAAGCTGATCGATTTCGGCAAGCGCCGCGAAGTGCCGATGCGGGATCTCGCGATGGAGCTGCTCCAGTTCGTCGACGATGTCCTGGACGATCTGGGGAGCCGCCGCGAGGTGGAATACGTGAAAAAGATCCTCGCGGACGGGACCAGCGCCGAGCGCCAGGTGGACGTCTACCGCCATACGGGCGATCTGCGCGCGGTCGTGCAGTCGATCGTCGAGGAGACGCGCGAAAGCGTCGAGCAGTCGGCGCGCACATACCATGTCTGACACGATCGACGACTGACGACTGGAGACTGATGACCATGAAGATCGGTCTGCTGTGCGGGCGCGAGTACGCGTTCCCCCCGGCATTTCTCGACCGCGTCAACACGCTGGGCCGCCCGCACGGCATCACCGCCGAATTCGTGACGCTGACCGGCACGAAGATGGGCGAGGCGTCCGGCTACCATGTGATCGTCGATCGCATCTCGCACGAGGTGGAGTACTACCGTGCGTTTCTGAAGCACGCGGTGCTCGAGGGCACCTACGTGATCAACAACCCGTTCTGGTGGACGGCCGACGACAAGTTCTTCAACTACGCGGTGGCGCAGAAGCTGGGCGTCGCAGTGCCGAAGACAGTGCTCCTGCCGCAGAAGGGCTACCCGGCGGACATCGACCTGACCGCGGAGTCGCTGCACAACCTGGGATATCCCATCGATTGGGACGGACTGCTCGATTTCGTCGGCCGGCCCGCGATTCTCAAGCCCTACTCCGGCGGCGGGTGGAAGCACGTCTACAAGGTGCACGACCGCGCGGAGCTCGTCCGCGCGTACGACGGCACCTCGCCGTACTGCATGACGCTTCAGGAGTTCATCGACTTCGGGCAGTACGTGCGCTGCTTCACGTTCGGTAAAACGGACATCGTGCCGGTCGCCTACGATCCGCACCACCGGCGGTATCTCGTCGACCACGAGTACCTGTCGGCGGATCTCGGCGCGCGGATCGTCCGCGACGCGCAGACGCTGAACACGGCGCTCGGTTACGAGATGAACACGATCGAGTTTGCCGTGAAAGACGGTGTGCCGTACGCGATCGACTTCCTCAACCCCGCGCCCGACTTCGAGCGCGACCGGATTACGCCGCACTACTTCGAGATTGCGGTGCGGAAGATGGCGGAGCTCGCCATCGACCGCGCGCTGCGCGGCCAGCCGCAGCAGTCGTGGCCGCAGTGGGCGTCGATGCTGGGGATGGGGCAGGCCAGCGCCGTGTAGCGCCTCGTGCACGTAGGGCCCGGCTTCAGCCGGGCCGGGCCAGCGCCGTGTAGCGCCTCGTGCACGTAGGGCCCGGCTTCAGCCGGGCCGGCCAGGACACCACCGACGATCTTCAGACATGCCTTCACCCATCGACCACTGGCACGCGCTGCTCGGCGAGGAGCGGGGCGGCGAGCTGTGCGCCGAGCTGACCGCGCAGCAGCGGGCGCGGCGACTGCGGTTCGGCGACCGCGTCCTCTGCCCGTTCCTGCGCCCGTTCTTCCTGACCGGCGAAGACGAGGCGCGCGTGACACACGTGGCCGAAACGCTCTGGGCGCTTGGCGAGCGCGTGGCGTCGGTTGCGATCGGGCGGCCGGCGATGCTCGCGGACCTCGCGCTCAGCGACGACGAGATCCGGCTGGCGCGTATCGATCCGGGCTACGGGACGGCAAGCACGGCAGGACGCGCGGATGCGTTCATCCTGCCCGACTCGCTGCAGTTCGCCGAATACAACGCCGAATCGCCGGCCGGCCCCGCGTACAGTGAGGGTCTCGCAGAGCTGTTCGCGGAGCTGCCGCTGATGGCGCGGTTCCGCCGGACCTTCGACGCGCGGTTGTATCGACCCGTTCAAGGCGTGCTCGACGCGCTGATCGCGAGCTACACGGATTGGGGCGGTACCGCCGCGCCGCCGCAGATCGCCATCGTCGACTGGCGCGACGTCCCGACCTACAGCGAGTTCGAGCTGATGCGCGACGACTTCGTCGCAGCGGGGGTGCCGACGCTGATTTGCGATCCGCGCGATCTCGAGTACGTCGCCGCCGGTTCCGCAGGCCACCGCGTTCGCGCCGGGCTCTACGCCGCCGGCGTGAAAATCGACCTCGTATACCGCCGGGTGCTGATCAACGACATCCTCGCGCGCGAAGCCGATTGCCGCGCGCTGCTCGCCGCCTACGAGGCGCGCACGGTCTGCGTGGCGAACACCCTGCGCTGCAAGATCCCGCACAAGAAAGCGTTCTTCGCGATCCTGACCGACGACCGGTACGTCGAGATGTTCTCGTCCGACGAACGCGCGCTGATTCACCGCCACATTCCGTGGACGGTGCTCGTCGAGGAGCGGCGTGTGTCGCGTGACGGCCAGTCAGTGGACCTGGTGCCGTATCTGCGCGCGCACCGTGAGCAGTTCGTGATCAAGCCGAACGACGAGTACGGCGGCACCGGCGTCACCTTGGGATGGGACACCAGCGAGGCTGAGTGGGACGCGGCGCTGGCGCGCGCGATCGCGGAACGCGCGCGCGGCTGGGTCGCGCAGGAGAAGATCACCGTGCGCCGCGAGACCTTCCCGGTCTGTGACGCCGGTGGCGTCACGATGCGCGACATGCTCGTCGATTTCGCGCCCTACGTGTTCCGCGGGCGGCTCGCCGGATTCCTCACGCGCTTGAGCGCGAGCGGTCTCGCGAACGTGACGTCGGGCGGCGGACAGGTGCCGGCATTCGCTGTGCGTCCGAAGTCAGAAGTCTGAAGTCTGAAGTCAGGAGCCTGACCCGCTCTTCGCAGGGCGACCCTGCCAGTACGTTTTGGACCTCCGCGTACCGCGAAGCCCTTCACGCAAACGTCGTTCGCTCGGCTGACCAGCCCCCCGCCAAGGCTCAGGCGGTCCCGTAGCTTCAGCGAAGGCGGAAGCCTTTTGCGCTGCGGCGTCGTGCAAATGCTTTTGGGGCCGCCGTCACCTCGTACAATGGAGGTGGTGAACAAATCGATGTTTGGAATCGCGGACGCCGAGCTCGAGCCCGGCGCCCGCAACGCTGTGGAAGTATGTCTGGCGATTCACGCGGACGAGCGCGTCGCCCTCATCGCCGACGAGGCGAGCGGTGACGTCGCGGCGAGCATAGCCGCGGCGCTCGACGGAGTCGGCGCGGTCTGGCACGGCGTGGTGATCGAGCGCGTGGCAGCCCGCCCGCTGAAAGTGGCGCCCACCGAGGTGCTCGACGCGCTCGAGCACGCCGACGCCGGCATTCTGTGCGTGCAGCCTCAGCAAGGCGAGCTCGGCGCGCGCATGACGATTGTGTCGGTCGTCGAGCGTCTCGGCATCCGGTACGCTCATATGGTCGGTGTGACGACCGAGATCATGCGGCAGGGAATGCGCGCCGACTACAGGCTGGTCGACGAGCTCAGCCAGCGCCTGTGCGACCGGATGCCCAGCGCGAAGCGCTTGCGCCTCGAAACGCCGGGAGGCACCGCGCTGACGGCGACGTTCGATGCGAAGTATTCGTGGGTCAAGACCAGCGGCCTCATCAACCGCCGCTACTGGTCGAATCTGCCGGCTGGCGAGGTGTTCACGACGCCGGCGAGCGTCGACGGCATCTTTGTCTGCGACGGCACGGCCGGCGACTACTTCGGCCCGAAGTACGGCGACCTGCGAGCCACGCCGCTGACGCTCGAGATCGCCGGCGGCCGGCTGCAGGCGGCGCACAGCGCCCGCAAGGATCTCGAGCGGGAATTCTGGGACTATTGCCATACCGACGCCCACAGCGACCAGGTCGGCGAGCTGGCGTTCGGCACGAACATCGCGCTCAACGACATGATCGGCGTGCTGCTGCAGGACGAGAAGATCCCGGGGGTCCACCTCGCCTTCGGCGATCCGTACGGCCGTCAGACCGGCGCGCCTTGGAAATCGCGCACGCACATCGACGTCCTCACCCGCGCCTGCAATGTCTGGATAGACGACGAGCAGGTAATCGGCCATGGACGGTATCTTCTGGACCGATTTGGTCTCTGACATGGCTGATGGCTGATCGCTGATGGCTCATGGCTGATGGGGTCAATCAATGAACCATATGCCATGAGCCCTCAGCCATCAGCCATTGCGCGCATCACATGCGCCCGAGGTATTCGCGCATTTGATGCTTCCAGTAAGGCCAGTCGTGCCCGCCGAGCGGTCCCCAGTCGTCCAGATGATGGTGAATGCGGCGGCTCGCGAGAATCTCCGACATCCGGTACGCTTCGTCGCGGTGCTCGAACGGGCCGGTGCCCGTCGCGAGATGGATGTCGCACGATGCCAGGTGGCCAAGCTGCCATGGGTCGGACGCGTTGGCCATGTAGTCGACGGGGTTGTTGAAGTAGAAATTGTCGTCGTATGCGCCGTCCATGAACCGCTTCATGTCATACACCCCCGACAGCGCGAAGCAGCGCTTGACGATGTCGGGGTATTTGAAGAGGGTGTTGGCCGCATGATACGCCCCGAGCGACGCGCCCATCGTCCACACCGGCGTATCGTGTGAGCGGCAGTGATCGTGTACAAACGGAATCACCTCGTGGCGGATGTACTCGTCGTACTGCCGCTGCATCCAGCTGCGATGCAGCGGATGCGCCCCGCGATTGGCGAACGCGTCGCCATGGTTCACGTTGACGCAGAAGGCTTTGACACGGCCGGCCTCGATGTGGTCCGCGATCGCGTCGATGAGGCTTTGCCGCTCGTACTCCTCTTCGTCGCCCCCGCTTGTCGGGAACATGATCATGGGCGGCCCCCAATGGCCGTGGACCACGACGCCCATGTCGCGGCCGACGCGATCGGAGTACCAGCGGTGATATTCGCGGCGCATAACGCTCGCCTGAAAGGCTCGCCCTCCAGAAAGAGCGCGAGGCTCTCTTCGGCCCCCGGCAGGAGCGCGAAAGCTACGGCGGACCGACGAAGCCTTGGCGGGGGCTGGTCAGCCGAGCGATGAGTATATGACCATGCTGTGCGTCGCCACATATTTCAAGGGCGAAGCGTTCCTGCGTGAATGCCGGCGGCAGGGGGCCATCGTCCTGCTGCTCACGGTCGATTCGCTCGCCGACGCGGCGTGGCCGCGCGAAGCGATCGACGAGATCCACACGATTACGCGCGGGGAGACCGACGCCGGGATCAGGCGCCGTGTCGACGCCATCGCTCGCGCGCATCGCATCGACCGGATCGTGGCGCTCGATGACTTCGACGTGGAGGACGCGGCGATGCTGCGCGAGCATCTGCAGCTGCCCGGCATGGGACGCACCACCGCCAGCCGCTTCCGCGACAAGCTCACGATGCGGATTGCGGCGCGCTCGAGCGGCATTCCGGTGCCCGAGTTCTGTGCGACGTTCAACGATCAGCAGGTGAACGAGTGGGCCGGCCGCGTGCCGCCGCCATGGGTCCTGAAGCCGCGGTCGTCGGCGGCGGCGATCGGCATCAAGAAGCTGAGCAACCGCGACGACCTGTGGCGCGCGCTCGACGCCGCCGGCGCCGAGCGATCGCACACGGTGCTCGAGCAATTCGTGCCCGGCGACGTGTATCACGTCGACTCCATCATCTGGAACGGCGCGGTGAGCTTCGCCGTCGCGTACAAATACGGGCGGCCGCCGATGGAAATCGCGCACCAGGGCGGCATCTTCATCACCAGACGCCTGGCGGACGCATCCGACGAAGGGCGTGCGCTGCTCGACCTGAATCGCCGGCTTCAGGGCGCGCTCGGCCTCGGCCGCGGCGTATCGCACACCGAGTTCATCAGGGCAAGTGGGGCGGGTGGGGCGGGTGGGTCTCGTGGGTCGGGTGGGTCGGAGTTCGTGTTTCTCGAGACCTCCGCACGCGTCGGCGGCGCCTTCATCGTCGACACGATCGAAGCGGCAACCGGCATCAATCTCTGGCACGAGTGGGCGCGCATCGAGGCCGCCGGCGAGCATGACGAGTACGCCGTGCCGCCGCCTCGCGACGACTTTTCCGGCATCATCCTGACGCTGGCGCGTCAGGAATCGCCCGATATGTCCGCGTATGCCGATCCGGAAATCGCAAAGACCATCCGCAAGGATCATCATGCCGGGCTGATCGTGTGCTCGCCGGACGCGCAGCGTGTCGAGGCGCTGATTGCCGACTATACGCGGCGCTTCTACGACGACTTCTTCGCGACCGCGCCTCCGCTCGAGCGTCCGCTCGAATGATGAAACGCACGCTCGAACGGGTCTTGTCGCCGCAGCTCAGGAACCGGCGCACCGTCGACATCTACCTTCCGTCGTCCTACCCGAGCGGGCTGCGCTATCCCGTCGTGTACATGCACGACGGACAGAACCTCTCCGATCCGTCGACGGCGTTTGCCGGCACCTGGGATCTCGAAGCGGCCATGAAACGCCTCGCCGCGCGCGAGCTCGAGGCGCTAGTTGTCGGCGTGCACAACACTGACGCCAGGCTCCGCGAGTACAGTCCGTTTCCCGACCGGCGCCACGGTGGCGGGCAGGCCGACGCGTACCTGGCGTTCCTCGCCGACACGTTGAAGCCGCGGATCGACCGCCTCTTCCGGACCCGGCCCAATCGCGACCAGACAATCATTCTGGGATCGTCGATGGGCGGACTGGTCAGCCTCTACGCGTATTTCCGCTTTCCCTCGGTGTTCGGACGCGCCGGCGTCATGAGCCCCTCCATCTGGTTCGGGCAGGGCGCCGTGCTCGATTTCATTCGGGCCGCGGGCACGCCGCGCGGCGGCATCTACCTCGATGCCGGTACGCAGGAAGGCTCAGCCACGCTGCGGGACGTGCGTCGCCTCGGGCGGCTGCTCGTGAGGAAGGGATTTGCGCGCCGTCGAGGCAGCCGCCGACAGAGCAGGCCGCGCCTGCGTTACGTCGAGGATCCGGGCGGACGGCACAACGAGGCCGCGTGGGCGCGGCGACTGGAAAGCGCGCTCGCGTTTCTCCTCGAATGATACCGTCGAGCAACTTTTACCGTCGCGCGTCATCAGATCGTACACGCGGGCGGACATGCACGGGCCGCGAACGGGATCCGTACTTGCATAGTGAAATGGTCCCCACCACAGCAGAGCCCTTCGGCACCCGGCTGCGCCGCGAGCGGGAGCGCCGGAAGATCACGCTGTCGTCGATCTCTGCCAACACAAAAATCAGCGTCGCCCTCTTCGAAGCGCTCGAACGGGAGGACGTGTCGCGCTGGCCCCTCGGCATCTACCGCCGCGGCTTCATTCGCGCGTACGCCCAGGGCATCGGTCTCGACGCCGATGCCGTCGTGAAGGAGTTTCTCGAACGGTTTCCAGACCCGTCAGAGTCTGCGACGCCAGAGAAAGCCGATCAAGCGGCAGCGGCGCCGAAGGCCGCCGCCGTGCAGCCGGTCGTTCGCGTGACGCTGGCATCGGCCGCCGCTTCCTTCGTCGGCGGCTGCCTCCTCGCCGACGTGCGCCGCCGCGTGGCGGCCGCAGCCTGCGACGCCGGCGTGGTGGTCGCCATCGCCGTGACGATGTTCGCGGTCTTCGACAGGTTCTGGGCGCCGCTGAGCGCCGCGATGCTCGGCTATTACCTTGGGGGCATCGTGCTGTTGGGCAACACGCCCGGCGTGTGCCTGCTGGCGCCGCAGGATGATCGACCCGGGCAGGGCGGTCACACCGGCCGGCGCCCCATTCTCAGGCACCGGGAGATCTTCGCGCAGCTCAGGGCTCGAGCCAAGCGCGGGCCGATTGCATGGTGGCGCGCTCCGACGCGCGTCTAGAGCTTCGTCTAGAGCTCGTCTAGAGCGGCTTGTCCAGCGCGTCATTTCAGCCCGCTCTGCCTCGCCCACCGATCGGTCGACACATCAACCCCGCCGCGCCTTCTCCAGGGCCTGCTCGATCGCGGTCATCTGCTGCTGCAGCGCCGCGATCCGCGCATCCAGCTCCGAGGCGCGCAGATCGTGACGTCGCTCGCGCGCCAGAAGGACTTCAGCCCGCTTCATCGCCTCGTCTGCGACGGCGTTGATCGCCCCCGAGAGGCCGCGCAGGAGCCCGGCAACGTCGCGGTCGCGCGTATCGACGTACGGCGTGATCTGCTGCAGGAAGACGACGAGGAGACTCTGAAAACGGACGAGCTCGGCGATGGTGTCGCGGAGCACGGTCAGCGTCGTCGCGACCGACTCACGCGTGTGGCGCGCGACTGGCACGTTCCGGTTCAGGTGATCGACGACTGCGGAGTTGAACGCCTGCTGCTGCGCGAACAGCGGCGCCACCGCGCGTCGGACGGCGGAGACCAGCCGTGCGCGCACGCCGCCGCCCGCCGGTGGAAGGTCGATCTTCCAGAGCGTGTTGAGCGGCGTGATCTGGTGTTCGTCCGGTCCCGGCGGCGGCTGAGGAAAATCCTGCGGGAGCTTCTGGATTGCCCGATCGAGCCGCGTCAGCGCCTCGTTGTACTCGCGATCGGCGACGGCGCGTTCGGCCTTCAGCGCCGCGAGATCGTCGGGGCTGTTCGGCATCGTGTTACCGGCCGACCAGTCCTTCCACCGGACTGCTCGCGCTCGCATACCGCTTGCGAGGAATCCGTCCGGACAGGAACGCGAGCCGGCCGGCGCGGACGGCGAGCTTCATCGCCTCGGCCATCGCCACCGGATCCTGGGCACCTGCGATCGCGGTGTTCATCAGGACCGCGTCGGCGCCGAGCTCCATGGCGAGGGCCGCGTCGGACGCCGTCCCCACGCCCGCGTCGACGATGAGCGGTACGCGCGCGAACTCGCGGATGATGCGCAGGTTGTTGACGTTCTGGATCCCGAGGCCCGACCCAATCGGGGCTCCGAGCGGCATGATGGCCGCGGCGCCCGCGTCCTCGAGCTTGCGGCACACGACCGGATCGTCGGTCGTGTACGGAAGCACGACGAAGTCTTCGCGCACGAGGATGCGCGTTGCCGCCACCAGTTGTTCGTTGTCCGGGAACAGTGTCTTCTCGTCGCCGATGACCTCGAGCTTCACCCAGTTCGACAACCCCGCTTCACGCCCAAGGCGGGCGGTGCGCACCGCTTCATCGGCTGTATAACAGCCGGCGGTGTTCGGCAGCAGAGAGTACTTCGACGTATCGATGTAGTCGAGCAGCGATTCCTTCGAGCGGTCTGAAATGTTCACGCGGCGCACGGCCACGGTGATCATCTCGGCGCCAGAGGCGTCGTGCGCCTGCACCATGATGGCCGGCGACGAGTACTTGCCTGTGCCGACGATGAGGCGCGAGGAGAACGTTTTATCGGCGATTGTGAACAGGTCCACGGCTATGTCCTAATCCCGGCGGCATGCGCCAAGTCGAGCACCTACCGGATTAATTCCTTATGCGAATCCCTAATCCCTAACTAATCCCTAATCCCCAATCCCCAATCCC
>Ga0137394_10000440_pt1 | contig 29108 bp, 21 predicted proteins | sample czobulk116metaG_FD_108278 | JGI IMG/M metagenome (GOLD analysis project Ga0137394, IMG submission 108278) | Vadose zone soil microbial communities from Angelo Coast Range Reserve, California, USA - czobulk1.16 metaG | ecosystem: Environmental > Terrestrial > Soil > Vadose zone | place: USA...
ACGCGCCGAGCCGGTGCTGAACTTCGACGGGATGCACGTGCGGGCGCGGCGGTTCGTGCGTCAGATGCGTTACGTGTCGCGGCGATACCGCGTGGTGACACTGGACCGGCTCCTCGAGCCCGGCAAGGCCTCGACGCCCGATCGGCCGTGCGCGGTCGTCACGATCGACGACGGATATCGAAACATCCATCAGGTCGCCTTCCCGATCCTCAAGCGGCTGCGGCTCCCCGCCACCCTGTTCGTGCCCACGGGTTTCATCCTGGATGGGCGCGGCTTCTGGTGGGATCGCCTGCGCGTCATCGTCGGCGCAGCGCAACGGCCGACCCTGCCGTTTCATATCGACGGGACGGAGCGGGTGTTTGCCATTCGCACGGTCGAGGAGCAGCGGGTCGCGCTGGCGGCGCTGTCAGACGAGCTCCGGCGCCTGCCACGGCCACGTCGCGAGGACACCCTGCGATCGCTCGCCACGACGCTCGACGTGCCGCCGGCCGAGGGCGGGACCTTCGCCGAGCCGCTGACGCCTGCCGAGATCCGCGCCATGGCCGAGGACGGCGTCACGATCGGCAGCCACGGAGTCTCGCACGACTCGTATCTCCTCCTGAGTCGCGACGCGCTGGCGCACGACCTGACGGAATCCAAGCGCCGTCTGGAGGAGTGGACGGGGATGCGCGTGGACTGGCTCGCCTATCCGCACGGCGAGTTCTCCGACGACGTCATGCAGGCCGCGCGGCGGGCCGGCTACCGGGGAGCGGTGACGACCATCGAGGCGCTCAACGACGAGCGCCGCGACCCCTACGCGCTTCGGCGCATCGGCGTGCACGACAACATGACCCTCGCCCACTTCATCGTCGCCACATCGGGACTGCGAGACTTCGCCCTCGGCGTCATCGCGGCCGGCACACGGCTGCGGCGTCGCGCGCCGGCCGCGCAGCCTCGGGGCGTGGCCTGACCATGTGCGGCATCGCCGGAAAATACCGCCTCGACGGAGCGCCGGTGGATCGGCGCCTCCTCAAGCGCATGGCGGGGGCCATGATCCACCGCGGGCCCGACGACGAGGGCGTCTATGTCGACGGACCGTTCGGAATGACCATGCGCCGGCTCTCCATCATCGACCTGGGCGCCGGCCACCAGCCGATCTGCAACGAGGACGGCTCGGTGTGGGTCGTGTTCAACGGCGAGATCTACAACTACGTCGAGCTGCGAGACGAGCTGGTCGCGCGCGGGCACCGGTTCAAGACGGCCACCGACACGGAAGTCATCGTGCACCTGTATGAGGACCTCGGCCGCGACTGCGTGCAGCCGCTGCGCGGGATGTTCGGGCTCGCCGTCTGGGATCAGCGCACGCGGACGTTGCTCCTGGCCCGCGATCGATTGGGCAAGAAGCCGCTCTATTATGCGCTGCGCCCGGGGCGGTCCCTCGTATTCGCGTCCGAGCTGAAGGCCCTGCTCGAGGACACCGCCGTGGAGCGGGAGGTGGACGTCGAGGCGCTGGATCGCTACGCCAGCCTGCTCTACGTCCCGTCGCCCGCCTCGATCTTCCGCGACGTGCGAAAGCTGCCGGCCGGTCACACCCTGGTCTGCACGCCCGAGGGCGCCAGCCTGCACCGGTACTGGGACCTTCCGCTGCCCGAGCCGGAGCCCCGTCCCGACGCGCCCGCTCGGTTCCACGAGCTCCTGACCGAGGCCGTCAAGATCCGGCTGCGGAGCGACGTGCCGCTCGGCGCCTTCCTGAGCGGCGGCGTGGATTCGAGCGCGGTCGTCGCCACCATGGCCAGGCTCCTGAACCGCCCGGTGGTCACGACCTCGATCGGCTTCCAAGACGACGCAGACAGCGAGCTGCCCTACGCGGCCATGGTGGCGCGTCACGTCGGCAGCGAGCACCACCCGCGGATCGTGACGGCGCCGTCGCCCGAGCTGATCGAGCGGCTCGTCTGGCACCTCGACGAGCCGTTCGCCGACTCGTCGGCCGTCCCCACGTACTTCGTCTCCATGGCGGCGCGGGAGCACGTCACCGTCGCGCTGTCGGGCGACGGCGGTGACGAGCTGTTCGCGGGCTACGGCCGGCATCGCGTGGAGGCGCTCGAGCATCGGATCCGACGGGTGCTCGGACGGCGCGGGGGCCGTGCCGTCGCCCGGGCGGCGGCGCGGCTGCCGGTCGGCACGAAGGGGCGCAACGTCCTCCTCGACGTCGGCCTGCCGGCCGAGGACGGATGCGCGCGAAAGTTCTATTTCACGCCGGAGGTGCCGCGGCTCAAGGCGCGGCTCTACAGCCCGTGGCTGCGGGCGGAGACGGAGAAGCTCGATCCCCTCGCGCCGTTCCGCCGGGCGTTCCGGCGCGCCGCGGGGGCCGACGCCGTCAATCGAATCCTCAACGTCGACGTCGCCACGTACCTCTGCGACGACATCCTGGTCAAGGTCGACCGGATGAGCATGGCGCACTCGCTGGAAGTCCGCGCGCCGCTGCTCGACCACAAGCTCGTCGAGTTCGTCGCGAAGCTTCCGCCGGCCTGGAAGCTCAACGGCGGCGGCTCGAAGGTGCTCCTGCGCTCCGTGCTGGACGGCATGGTCCCCCGCGCGGCGTTCGACCGGCCCAAGCACGGCTTCGTCTCGCCGATCGCCGGCTGGCTGCGACGTGATCTGGCCGGGTACGTCGAGGACACGATCTGCTCCCGCCGGGCTCGCGAGCGCGGCTACTTCGACCCCGCAGGCGTGCGAACGCTGTGGGCGGCTCATCGGAGTGGGCAAGCGAACTTCGCTCACGAGATCTGGATGCTGCTCATGCTGGAGCTCTGGCACCGCGCGTTCGTCGACCGCGCGCGCCCCTCGGTCGACGCTCCGACTCATCATGCGCCCCAACGCTAACAAGGTGCTCATCGTCGGCGATTACCCGCCGCCTTACGGAGGGCTGTCCGTGCAGGTGTCGGTGCTCCACGCCCTGCTCGCGGGCAACCCCGGCTACGCGTGCCGCGTCCTCGACATCGGCGAGGGCCGCCGCCAGCGGCGGCCGGAGTGCCTCGGGGCGAGACATGGCCTCGACTTCGCGGCCAAGCTCTTCTGGCACGCCGCCGGCCAGTGGATGCTCCATCTCCACACGAGCGGCCACAATGCCAGCAGCTGGCTGGGTGCGCTGGCCTGTGCGACGGCCGGGCTGCTGAACGGGCGCAAGACGGTCCTGAGCCTGGGCTCCGGCCTCGCGCCGGACTGGATCCGCGACGCGAGCCCGGTCATGCGCCGCGTGGTGCGACTCACGCTCGCGCTGACGGGCGTCATCATCTGCCGCAACGAGCGCTCACGTGCCGCCATCGCCGCGCTGGGCGTTGCTGCCGGCAAGATCGTGGTGCTCTCGGGCTTCTACGGGTTGGGCCCGGCCGAGACCAGCACGGTGCCGCCATCGGTGGAGGAGTTCCTGCGCCGGCATTCTCCGGTGATCGGCGCCGTCGCGTCGATCGGGCCCGAGTACGGCCTTCCGCTGGTCGCCGAGGCAGCCGCCCGGCTGCGCCCAGCGTATCCACGGCTCGGGTTGCTCCTCATGGGGCCGGCGGGATTCGAGCGCGCCGACCTCGACGGAAGCCTGCTCCTCGCGGGCCAGCTTCCGCACGACACGGCGCTGGCCGTCATGCGGAGAATGAGCGTGTTCGTTCGCCCCACCTATTTCGATGGTGACGCGTCGTCGGTGCGCGAGGCGCTCGCTCTCGGGGTGCCCGTGGTCGCCAGCGACACCGACTTCCGGCCCCAGGGCGTGATCGTGTTCCGGCGGGGGCACGTCGACGATCTCACCGACAAGCTCGTCCAGACACTCGGCGCCGGACGTTCCCGGCCGCGACCCGAGTCGGCAGACGCCGGCTCGTGGTTCCGTATTCTCGCGATTTACGAGCGGCTGTCGCTCAAGGGAGACCTCGCATGCTGATTCTCGGGATCAACGACGGTCACACGGCCGCCGCCTGCCTCTATCAGGACGGACAGGTCAGAGCCGCCATCCAGGAAGAGCGCCTGCGGCGGGTCAAGAACTGGTCGGGGATGCCGACCGAAGCGATCGCGGCCGTGCTGCGGATGACCGACACCCGTCCGGAAGACATCGACGTCGTGGCGCTGAACGGACGCTGGGCCGCCGCTCCGATGACGCGAGAGCAGCTGATGGAGGAATACCGGACGATCAACGACGTCGGAGTGTCGGTCCGCCGCGGTCTCCGGCACGCGGCCGCGCGGGTCGCGCAGGCGACGCGCCTCTATGCGCTCCAGCAGGGGCGGCGCCACGCGACGCGGATCCGCGAGCTCGTTCGCCTGGGGATCCCGGCCGAGCGCATCGTGTGCGTGGAGCATCACACCGCGCACGCCGCCGCCGCGTACTACGGCCTCGCGAATTTCGACGACGACATTCTCGTCCTCACGTGCGACGGCGTCGGCGATCAGCTCTCCGCCACCGTGAGCGTCGGCCGGAACGGGCGGCTCGAGCGGCTTCACGCGGTCGACAAGGCCGATTCGATCGGAAACATCTACGCGATGGTCACCTACCTGATGGGCATGGTGCCGCTCGAGCACGAGTACAAGCTCATGGGATTGGCGCCCTATGCCGATCCCAAGGGGACCGACCAGGTCTTCGGCGCGCTGCGGCGATTGATCACGTTCGATGCGAGCCGTCCGCTCGGATGGCAGCGGGCCGGCGGCTGCCCCGAGACGTACTGCTCGTATCGATTCTTCCGCCGGCTGCTGGATCGCCAGCGATTCGACTGGATCGCGGGCGGGGTGCAGAAGTTCACCGAGGCCGTCCTCGTCGAGTGGGTGAGGAACTGCATTCGAGCCACCGGAGTGCGCCGCCTCGCGCTCGGTGGAGGCGTCTTCATGAACGTGAAGGCCAACAAGCTGATCATGGAGCTGCCCGAGGTGGAGGACGTGTTCGTCTACCCGTCCTGCGGGGACGAGACCAACGCCATGGGCGCCGCCTATTCCGTGTACGCCGAGCGGGCGGGGACGGCCAAGATGACGCCGCTCCAGGATCTCTACTGGGGCCCCGAGTTCAGCGACGACGAGGTGGAGCAGGCGCTGCGGCGGTTCGACTTCCACACGGCCGTCCGGTACGAGCGCGAGGACCCGATCGAGCCGCGCGTGGCGCAGCTCCTCGCCGGTGGTGCGGTCGTCGCGCGCTTCAAGGGGCGCGAGGAATTCGGCGCCCGGGCGCTGGGCAACCGCTCGATCCTGGCGAACCCCTCCAATCCGGAGGTCGTCCGCGAGATCAACGAGGCCATCAAGGCGCGCGATTTCTGGATGCCGTTCACGCCCTCGGTGCTGGCGGAGCGGTCCGCCGACTACATCGTGAATCCCAAGGGCGTGAGGGCGCCGTACATGATCCTGACGTTCGACACCACCGAGCGCAGGAACGAGCTGCGCGCGGGCACCCATCCCTTCGACCACACGGCGCGACCACAGGAAGTGCTGCGCGAGTGGAATCCCTCGTATCACGCCCTCATCCGGGAGTTCGAGCGGCTGACCGGCACCGGCGCCGTGCTCAACACGTCGTTCAACCTGCACGGCTTCCCCATCGTGAGCCGGCCCGAGGACGCGCTCGACGTCCTCGACCGCTCGGGCCTGCGCCATCTCGCCATCGGCAACTGGCTGGTGTCGAAAGTATGACGCTCGTCTCGCCAACGCGTCGGTGGTCGGGCGCGCTCGAGCCCGTGTGGTGGGCGGGGCGGGCGCTGTGGCGGGAAGCGTTCGGCTTCCGGTTCGCGTATCCGATGGAGACGGTCGCGTCGGCCGGCTACCGCGACTCGCTGCACTACTACGTCTACAGCGAGCGATTGTTCTTCGACGCCATGGAGCTCGACCCGCAGGGCGTCCCGGTCCAACGCTCGCGGACGTTCGGCGAGAGCTACAACCCGGCCTACGTCGCCTGGTACGGCCTGGCCAGCCTGGAGCGCTGGCTCCGCGGCGCGGATCGCGACGGCTTGACGGCCTTCTCTCGCCAAGTCGACTGGCTCGTGCGCCATGCCGTCCGCCGGGACGACGGCGCCGTCGTCTGGCCGTACACGTTCGACTGGCGCGAGGGGCGCTGCGAGCTCAAGGCCCCGTGGATCTGCGCGATGGCGCAGGGCCTCATCATCAGTGTGCTCGTCCGGGCTCACCGCCTGGGCGGCGGCGAGCATCTGCTCGCCTTGTGCCGCGCCGCCACGCGCGTCTTCGAGAAGAGCGTGGAGGACGGCGGCGTCCGGACGCTTCAGCAAGGCCACGCGTTGTACGAGGAGTACCCCGGCTATCCGCTGCCTCGCGTGCTCGACGGCTTCCTCTTCAGCCTGCTCGGCCTCTGGGATCTCGCCGCGCAGACGGGAGAGCGCTGGGTGTACCAGCTGTTCGCGGACGGAATCGCCGGATTGGTCTGCTCCCTCGATTTCTGGGATTACCATCGGCGCTGGAGCTGGTACGGCTCGCACGGATATCTGTGTCCCCCCCATTACAACAAGCTCAACGCTGCTCTCCTTCGCGCGTTGAGCGACCTGTCCGGCGAGCCGATTTTGCGCGAGCGCGCGGAGCAATGGGACTCGGCGCGGCGCGGGATGCTGACCCGCGCCGAGGTGTACCTCGCCTTCCTCGTCACCAAGAACCTGTCGCGCGTTCGGCATCGGACGTGGCGGGCCATGACGCCCGCCCGCGTTCGCGAGGGCTCGAGCTGACCATGTGCGGCATCGCGGGAATCGTCAAGCGCGACCCCCGGGAGACCGTGGACGAAGCGCGTCTCAAGCGGATGCGCGACGTGCTCCGTCACCGCGGGCCGGACGGCGAGGGATTGCTGCTCGACGGCCCGGTCGGGCTCGGCCATCGCCGGCTGGCGATCGTCGACGTCGCGGGCGGCCACCAGCCCATGGCCAACGAGGACGAAACCATCTGGATCGTCTACAACGGCGAGATCTACAACCACGCGGCGCTGCGCCCGGGCCTGGAGGCGCGGGGCCATCGCTACCGGACCCGCAGCGACACCGAGACGATCGTGCACGCGTACGAAGAAGACGGCGAGCGCTGCGTCGAGCGCCTGGACGGCATGTTCGCCTTCGCCCTCTGGGATCGGCCTCGGGGGCGGCTGCTCCTCGCGCGCGACCGGCTCGGCATCAAGCCGCTGTACTACACGTGCACGCGGGACGAGCTCGTGTTCGCGTCGGAGATCAAAGCGATTCTGGCCGCCCTCCCGGGCCGCCCGGCGCTCGACGCCGCAGTCGTTCCCGAATTCCTCGCCACGCGCTTCGTGTCCGGCCAGCAGACGTTCTTCCGCGACATCGAAAAGCTGCTCCCCGGGCGGACACTGACGTGGTCGGTCGGGGAGGGGATCCGGACGAGGCGCTACTGGCAGCTGCCGGCGGCGCTCGACGACGCGCCGGCCGGCCTCGCGGAGCGCGCCGCGTGCCTGCGCGAGCACCTGACCGCCGCCGTCCGCAGCCACCTCATGACGGACGTCCCTCTCGGGCTGTTCCTCTCCGGCGGCATCGACTCGAGCGCGCTGGCGGTGCTGATGGCGGGAATGCTGCGTGAGCCGGTGCGCACCTTCTCGGTCGGCTTCGACGAGCCGGGCGCCAACGAGCTCGCCTGGGCGCGGCTCGTCGCCGACGGGATCGGCGCCGAGCACCGCGAGGTGACGCTGTCATCCGATGAGTTCTTCGCGGCCCTGCCGCGGCTCATCTGGCACGAGGACGAGCCCATCGCCACCCCGGCCAGCGTCCCCCTCGCGTTCGTGTCGCGCCTCGCCCGCGACCACGTCAAGGTCGTGCTGACCGGCGAGGGAGCGGACGAGCTGTTCCTCGGCTACAACCGCTACCGGATCGCTGCCGTGAATCACCGTCTCGGCGGCGTGTGGGACGCGACGCTTCCGGGCGGGATGCGGCGGCGCGTCGCCGGGCTCGCGCGCGCGATGCCGGCCCGTGTCCGGCGGTACACCGAGGCGACGTTCCTCGCGCGACCGGCGACACCTCACGCCCTCTTCTTCGACGCCTTCGCCGTCTTTCCGGAGGCGTGGCGGCACGGCCTGCTGGCCGACGCCTCGGTGCGGGAGCGTGACCCCCATGCCGCCGCCCTCGCGCATTTCGAGGGTGCGCCGGGCGGCTTCCGCGACCGGATGAGCCACGCCGATCTCCAGACCTACCTGGTCGAGCTCTTGATGAAGCAGGACCAGATGAGCATGTCGGCCTCGATCGAGAGCCGCGTGCCGTTCCTCGACCGCACGGTGGTCGAGTACGCGGCGGCGACGCCGGGGCGGTTCAAGCTCGCCGGCTGGCGGACGAAGGCCGTGCTCCGCGAGGCCGTCCGCGACCTCGTGCCCCCGTCGATCCTCACGCGACCCAAGATGGGATTCCCGGTGCCGCTCGATCCCTGGTTCCGCGGCCGCTTCTGGCCGGTCGTGGAGGAGTTCGTCCTCGGGCCGCGCGCGCTGCGCCGCGGATTGTTCGTGCCGTCCGAGCTGCGGCGTCTCGCGGAGGAGCACCGCTCGGGCGCCGGCCGCCACGCCGAGCGCCTGTGGCTTCTCGTGAACCTCGAGATCTGGCAGCGGATCTTCCTCGACGGCGAGGACGTCGCCGTGACATGAAGATCCGGATCCTGGACGCCTCCGACGTCGCGCGCGTGCTGTCCGATCGCGACCGGTTCGCCGAGTGGCAGCAGCTGGCGCGCGCCTGCCCGTGGGCGACGGCGTATCAGACTCCCGCGTTCGCGCGCTCGTGGTACGCGGTCTATCGGTCGACCTTCGCACCGCTCATCGTCGAGGGGCGCGCACCGAATGGCGCGCTGGTGGGACTCCTGGCGCTGGCGATCGACCGGCGGAACGAGGAGGTCGTCGCCGTCGGCGCTCCCCACGCCCTGTATCACGGCTGGATCGCCACGCCGGCCGCGAGCGACTTCATCCTCGGCGCGCTCGCCGCCTGCGGCCGTGAGCTCTCCGTGGACCAGCTCACGCTGCGGCACCTGCCCAAGGGCACACCACTGGACTGGATGCATCGAATGCGTGGCGGCGTCCGCCTCGCGACGCGTGCGGTGAGGCGGGGCCTCGTGAGCCTCGACGACATCACGGTCGAGGCGTCACTGCATCACGATCTGAACGGGGCGGGGCCCGGGCGTCTCGAGACGCTCACGGCGCGGCCTCAGCTCGAGGCCGTGATCGCCGAGATCGCGTCCCAGTACGATCTGCGTGGGGCGGCGCGGAACGGTGGCATGCCGTTTCGCGACGATCCGCAGACGCGCCAGCTCTACCTCACGCTGATCGACGAGCCGGACCTGCTGCACGCCGCCGTGCTCAAGGTCGGCGACACGGTGGTGGCCTCGCACGTCGGCGTCATCAACGGCCCGTCGGTATCGCTCGGACTCGTCACGTGCTCGCCGGCTCACGCCGCTCGTTCACCGCGCCGGCTCCTGCTCTTGCTGCTCGCCCGGCAGCTCCACGACGAGGGCTACAGGGTGCTCGACCTGAATCCGGGCGACGATGAGGCCAGAAACCAGTTCGCGACCCACGCCGACCACGTGCAGACGCTCACCGTGTTTCTCCGACGGCGCGCGTACGCGGGGCACGCCGCCGTCAGGCTGGCCGCGCGCGCTCAACACCGGACGCTCGCCGTCACGGGCATCGCGAGCCGAGTCTCCGAGGTGCGCAGGCGCGTGAGCTCGCTGGGGCTCGCGCCGGCGCTGCTCGCCGCGCTTCAGGGCCGGCTCGCGCGGTGCTGGTCGCTGCGCGAATTCCGGATGTACGGCCTGCCGGCGTCGGAGGTCCCGAAGACCGAGAGCGGTGCAGACCTGCGGCGCGATGCGATCGACGACCTCCTCCTCTATCGCCCGTTCTCGGCGAACGAGATGTCCACGAAGGAGTTCCTCGCGGACGCTGTGCAGAGGCTCGAAGAGGGACAGCACGTCTACACCTTCGCGGCAGACGGTGTGCTCCTTCACTACAGCTGGCTGATCGAGCGGACCGGACGCGCGGGGAGCGACTTCGGCCACGAGTTCGGGCTCCCGGGCCCGGCGGCCGTCCTCTGGAGCGACTACACGTGGCCGGACGCCCGGGGTCGCGGCCTGCAGACTCGATCGATCCACCGCCGGTTGCGGGACGCCGCCGCCGCAGGTCGCACGAGGATGTTCATCGGCGTGCGCGCGGAGAATTGGGTGTCCAGGCACAACATCGAGAAGGTGGGCTTCCGGCCCTGGGCCAGCGGGTGGGCCGAGTACCGGCTTGGCCGTGTGAAGCGATGGATCACGTACGCCCAGACGGGCGAGGCCGCCGGGGCCGTGACCCTCGTCGCTCGGCACGCGTTGAAATGATCCCTCAACTGCGATGGCTGTTCCTTTCTCTGATCGCGCTTCCGCTCGCCGTCCGGCCGATCCCCGTCGCCCTCGCGACGGTTCCGGATGGGGTCACGACGAACGATGAGAGCGCGAACCATCAATTCGAGGTGAATGTGTCTCGTCTCGCACGCCGTCGCGCACACGGCTATACGGACAGTACGGCTCGCTGGATCGAGCTCGACATCGAGACCGCGATCGCCTTACTCGGCGACGAGTGGAGGCGGCTCACCGAGAGCCCGGAGGCGCCGCCGACCGGGGACCCGCTGTGGCAGCGGGCCTACTGGCGCGCCTTCCACGCCCTCGGACCCGCCCCTCGCGTCCACGCCCTCTGCGGGGAGGACGGGGTGACCGCCGTCATCCCGGTGCGACCGACATCGCGTCTCGTACGCCAGTGGTCGTCGGGTGTCACCGCGCACACGCCCTACTGGACGCTCGCCCTCGCTCGCTCGCCGCACGTCGCGGCGGCGGCCCTGGAGCAGCTGATGGCTTCCGCCCCGATGCTGGACTTCGGTCCGCTCTATACCCGCGGGGTGGAGACCGACGCACTGGCCAGGGCGGCGCACGAGTTAGGATTCCGCGTCTCCCAGGATGCGCGCAGCGCCGATGCCGTCATCGACCTCCCGGCATCGCCGGCCAAATTCCAGCTCGCACTGAGCCGCAAGCTCGTCGGCAACACCTTTCGGGCCCACCGCCAACTCACGCGGCTGGGACGCCTGGAATTCGAGGTCATCACCGGCGGGGCGGAGCTCAAGAATGTTCTCGCGGAGTGTTTCACCCTCGAAACGCTCGGGTGGAAGGGGCAGCGCGGCGCTCCGATCAGCTCACGACCCGACACCCTGCAGTTCTACACAGAGCTGGCCGAAACTTCGGCAGCGGCCGGACGCCTGGCCCTCTACACCTTGCGTCTGAACTCCGCCCTGATCGCCTTCGAGTACTGCCTGCGACACAACGGGCGGATCGACCTCCTCAAGCTGAGCTACCATCCCGACTTCGGCCACTACTCGCCGGGCAACGTTCTCCGCTTCCTTCTCCTCGACCAGGAAATCAAGTCGGGAGAAACGCGCAGCTACCACATGGGCCTGGCGAGCGACTGGAAGACGCGGTGGGCGACGCGACTGGAGCCGCTCTGCCGACTGCGGATCTACGATCCGGGAGTCCGCGGGACGGTGGCGTACCTCGTCGACTTCTGGACCGAGCGCGCCCGCCACCAGGCCGGCCTCCTCCGCTTCGCGTGGCGCCGGCTGCTGGGCCGGTGGCGGGCGGCCTGAGCCACATGGACGATCTCGCCGTCAGCATCGTCATTCCGACCTACAACCGTGCGCGGCTCGTCGGCCGCGCCATCGATTCGGCGCTCGCGGCGAGCGCGCCGAGCGACGAGGTGATCGTCGTCGACGACGGGTCTACCGACGGGACCGCAGCGGCGCTCGCGCCGTATCACGGCCGCATTCGCTACCTGAGGATAGGCCACGGGGGGGCGGGAGCCGCTCGCAACCGGGGAGTGTCCGTGGCGCGAAGCCCGTTGATCGCATTCCTGGATTCCGACGACGAGTGGATGCCCGACAAGCTCGAGCTGCAGCGCACCCTCATGGCGAGTCGTCCCGACATCCTGTTCTCGTTCTCCGACTTTGCCTTGCGAGAAGATGTCGACGGCAGCGAGCACCGGTTCTATCTGTCGCGATGGCACAAGGACGCGCGGGGCTGGGGCGAGATCCTCGGTCCCGGTTTCCCCTTCTCAACGATCGGCCCGCTGCCCCCGGGGCGCACCGATTTCCCGGTGCACGTCGGCGACCTCTATCCGGCGATGCTGAACACCTGCTACGTGGCCACGTTCACGGTGATGGTCCGACGGACCGCCGGCGAGGCGCTCCGGTTCGCCGAGGACCTCCCCCTCTACGAGGACTGGGAGTGCTTCGCGCGGCTCGCCCGGGCCGGACGCGGCGCGTACCTCGCGTGCGAGACGGCGTGGAACCACGGCCACGCCGGCCCGCGTCTGACCGGCGCCGATGCCGTGACGGCCACGAGCACGTGCATCACGATGCTCAACCGGATCTGGGGCGCGGACGCGCCATTCCTCGCCACCGCGGGCGAGCAGTACCGGCGCGCGCTCGCCCGGCAGCACGTCCTGCGCGCCCGGGCGTTGATCACGACCGGCCGGACATCCGAAGCGCGGCAAGAACTGCGGCAGGCTGGAGGCGGGCCCCTCGCCTACCACGCGCTCGCCGGCCTCCCGGGGCCGGTCGCGCGCGGGATCGTCACGCTCGGTCGCGCCCTCACGCGACGCTGATCGCTCGCGCCGCCGATCGGTCTCGCTCGATCACATCGACACAGGAGAAGCCGCCATGGAGAGGCAGCACTCTCGCGCGCCCCCCGCGTGTCAGCACGCCACGCCGATCATTCAAGGACGAAAGGAACAAAATTTCGAGTATGAGGAGGGGCCATTGAACTCAACCATCAGGTTGGCAGCACTGATCGTCATCATGATTGCTGCGTTTGGTTTTCTTCCCGATCAGGGGGCCGAAGCGCAGGCTGTCTGTAAAGACTACGTGACCGGCATCGGAACGATGAAGTCGCCGATCGGCACGGGCGATGCCGGCTTCGGTTTCGCCGTGGGGTACTTCACGCCGACCTCGCGCCTGCGCGGCGCGATGGCCGTCCTCGACTGGACGGGTGGGTTCTTTATGAAAACGCTCACCGTTGACGCCTACAACGGCTACCACTGCGTGGGGCCCAACGGCATCTGTGCGGACCGCATATGGGGCGGCGACGCCCAGGTCAAGTGGCCGGGCTTCTCGGGAGTGGTCCCCTATCAGGTCGAGGTGATCGATTGGGGCCCGGGGACGTCGCCGATGGACGACTACATTCACATCACGGCGTTTGGCTATATCGCCGTCGGTCTGATCAACCGGGGCAACATCGTCATCCACAATCAGGACCTGCAGCCTGGCTGCGAGTGATGTCGACGGCGTACGGGGTTGCGCGTGACCCCGTACGCCGATCCCTACGAAAGGTGACTCCTCAATGAGACCACGGCTTCTGCAGCTCCTCCGCTGCCCGATCTGCGTCGTACCAGTCGACCTCGAGATCTTCGCCAGCGACGGCGACGAGATCGTCGAGGGCGCGCTGCGCTGCCCGAAGTGCCGCGCGATCTACCCCGTCATCGAGCGCATTCCGCGCATGTTGCCCGACGACCTCGCGGGTGAGATGCGCGCGCTCAACCGCGACTTCTTCGCCCGCCATCCCGGTCTCTTGCCCCGCGCGGGGGCGACGGACGGCGGCTCCGAAGCGGCGCGCGATCTCCGCAGGACCTTCCGCAGCTTCTCGTTCCAGTGGAACACCTTCGGGGACATGTACGGGTTCTGGGAGGAAAACTTCCTCGACTACGTCCACCCGCTCACGCCCGAGTTCTTCGCCCGCAAGCTGGGGTGCGACGCCGGCTGCGGCTTCGGCCGACACCTCAATTACGCGGCGCGATACGGAGCGGAGATGGTCGGTCTCGATCTCTCCGAGGCCGTGCTCGCCGCGTACCGGAACAACCGCGACAACCGGTACGCGCACGTGGTGCAGGGAGACATCTACCGCCCGCCGTTCGCCCGCGGCACGTTCGACTTCATCTACAGCATCGGCGTCCTGCACCATCTCCCCGACCCGGAGCGCGCGTTCTGCTCGCTCGCCCCCTACGTCAAGCCCGACGGGACGCTGTTCGCATGGATTTACGGACCGCGCCATGGTGTCTCCGAGGCGGTCACGCGGGTCCTGCGCCGCGTCACGACCCGGATGGACTATCGCCTCCTCTACGCGCTCTGCGCGGCGATCGCCGGCGGCCTTCGCCTCTTCTCCCACTATCCGTACCGGGCGCTCTCGAGGGTCCCGGGGTTGTCCGGCGTGGCCGAGCGCCTGCCGCTGCACGACCACCATCGCTATCCGTTCAAGGTGGTGGTCGCCGACGCCTTCGATCGCCTGTCCGTTCCACTCGTCCGCTACTACACGGACGACGACCTGCGCGGCTGGCTCGCCGCGGCGGGCCTCGTCGACGGACAGGTCGTCCGGCGCTTCCGCAACAACGAGAGCTGGCGGGTTCTCGGCCGGAGGCCGCCCTCGAGCCAGCGCGGCGTGGACACCACAGCGCTGAACGGGCGGCGGCCCCACCCCGTTTCCGTCGAGTCGAGGTGATGAGCAGCTCGAACGGGTCGTCGATTCTCGAAGGCTTTTCCATCGTGTGCTTCGCCAACGACTGGGGGGCCGACCCGACCAGCAAGACCCACATCATGCGGATCCTGGCCCGCAAGAATCGGGTGCTCTGGGTCAACTCCCTCGGGATGCGCCGTCCGACGGCGTCCCGCCGAGACGTGCGCCGGATCGGCGCGAAGCTCCGGCAGAGCCTCGGCGGATGCCGGGAGGTCGAGCCGAATCTCTTCGTCGCAAATCCGCTCGCCTTGCCACTGCCGGGCGTGCGGCTCGTCGACGAGCTGAACGCGCAACTCGGGGCCGCCTGGCTCCGCCGTCTCTGCCGGCGTCACGGGTTGGAGCGACCGCTGCTCTGGTGCTTCCCGCCGCACGTCGGCCGGTTCGTCGGGCGGTTGAACGAGCGCCTGGTGATCTATCACTGCGTGGACGAGTACTCGGCCTTCTCGGGCGTCCCTCGCGACGCCCTCATCCGGATGGAGCGCGATCTGATCCGCCGAGCCGACCTCGTGTTCGCGTCGTCCGAGCAATTGTGCGCGGAGCGTCGTCCGTTCAACCCCGAGACCCATTTCGTCTCGCACGGCGTGGACCTCGCCCACTTTTCGCGGGCGCTCGACCCGACGACGGCGATTGCCGAGGATCTTCGGGGGCTGCCGCGGCCGATCATCGGTTTCTTCGGTCAGCTCAACGATTGGGTCGACCTTCCGCTGATTCGCGCCCTCGCCCTCGCGCGCCCGCTGTGGTCGTTCGCGCTCGTCGGCAGATCGATGACCGACGTGGGGTCCCTGCGGGGGATTCCTAACGTGCATCTGCTCGGGCTGAAGCCGTATTCGGCTCTTCCTCAGTACGCGCGCGGGTTCGACGTCGGGATCATTCCGTTTCGCACCAACGAGCTGACCGTCCGTGCCAACCCCCTGAAGCTGCGCGAGTACCTCGCGGCCGGCTTGCCGGTGGTCGCCACACCGCTGCCGGAGGTGGCCCGGTACGACGGGCTCGTCTACCTCGCGGACGGCCGGGACGCCTATCTCGCGCAGATCGAGGCCGCGCTGCGCGAGCGCGCCGCGGCGTCGGCCCGGCACCGGGTCGAGGCCATGCGCCCGGAGAGCTGGGAAGGCCGCGTCGAGCAGATCTCGGCGATCGTCCGCCGGCACCTCGAGCGACGCGCGTCGGGACAACTCACGTCCGTCGTATGAACCGAGGTCGCTGGGGCCTGATCGCGAGCATGGCGGCGGCGGCGGCGCTCGCCGCTCTCGCGGAAGCGCACGCGGAGCCTCCGGCCGCCCGGCCGGATCTCCCTCGCGTCAAGGTGGAGACGGGCCTGGTCGCCCCGACCGGCCGCGTCCTCGCCGTCGCGGCGGGTGACAACCTGCAGACCGCACTCGAGCGAGCCCGGCCCGGAGACGTGATCACGCTCGAAGCGGGGGCGACATTCGTGGGGCCCTTCACGCTTCCCAGGAAGCAAGGGGATGGATGGATCACCATTCGCACGAGCGCCCCCGACACGCGCCTTCCGCCACCGGACGTCCGCATCGACCCCTCGCACGCCGGGCTCATGCCCAAGCTCGAGGCGGCCAGCCGCGCCGTGATCGTCACGGCACCCGGGGCGCATCACTATCGCTTCGTCGGGATCGAGATCCGCCCGAAGGCCCGCGTCTCGCTCGTCAACCTCGTCGACCTCGGAACGGGCGAGCCGACGGCAGAGCTCGTCCCGAGCCACCTGATCTTCGATCGCTGCTACCTCCACGGCGATGCCGAGAAGGGCACGCGCCGCGGGATCGCGATGAACTCCCGGCATACGGCGGTCGTCAACTCGTACCTCTCGGATTTCAAGGCGGTCGGCGCCGACTCTCAGGCCATCGCCGGGTGGGAGGGCGCCGGCCCGTTCAAGATCGACAACAACTACCTGGAGGCCGCCGGCGAGAATCTGCTGTTCGGGGGGGGCGACCCGGTCATCCGGGATCTCGTACCCTCCGACATCGAGATCCGCGGCAATCACCTCGCCAAGCCTCTGCGCTGGAAGGTGGGCGAGCCGGCGTTCGAGCACGTGCCGTGGACCGTCAAGAACCTGTTCGAGCTCAAGAATGCCCGCCGGGTGCTGGTCGAGGGCAATCTCTTCGAGCACAACTGGGCCCATGCGCAGGCGGGATTCGCGATCGTCTTCACGGTGCGGAACGAGAACGGCGGCGCCCCGTGGTCGGCCGTCCAGGACGTGACCTTCGTCAACAACCTCGTTCGCCGCGCGGGCGCCGGGATCAATGTCCTCGGCCGCGACAACAATCATCCGAGCCAGCCCACCGAGCGCGTGCTGATCTCGAACAACCTCTTCGACGAGATCGATGGGACGCGATGGGGTGGGCCGGGGACCCTGTTCCAGATGCTGGACGGCACTGCGAACGTCGTGATCGAGCACAACACGGCATTGCAGCGAGGCGCCATCATCGTCGCCGAGGGCCGGCCTCACACCGGCTTCGTCTATCGAAACAACCTGACGCTCCACAACGCTGCCGGCATCGCCGGCACAGGCACCGGCGTCGGGAACGCGACCCTGACCACCTTCTTCCCGGGCGCGATCGTCACGACGAACGTGATGGTGGGCGGCCACGCCTCCGCCTACCCTCGAGGCAACTTCTTTCCGGCCTCGCTCGATCAGGTCGGCTTCGCGGCGCGGCTCGGGGGTGACTACCGCCTCGCCGCCTCGAGTCGATACCGACGGGCCGGCACCGACGGGCGCGACCCGGGAGTCGACCTCGACGCGCTTGCCGGAGCCCTGGAGCGGTCGGCGAACCGTCACGCCGCCGCGGCGCGTCCGTCTCCGTGACCACCGCCCCACGCGCGCGCGCCTTCGCTCAGGTCGACCCCACGCCGACCTGGGTCATCGACAGGTACGCGCGCTGCGCACGGTGGCGCTTGTTCCCGAAGGAGTTCATCTTCAAGCGCCTGCAAGCCTTCGGCATACAAAAGAAGCGCGTCCTGGACTTCGACTGTGGCGAGGGCGTCCTCAGTAGCCAGCTCGCCCTGCTCGGAGGACACGTCACGGGAGTGGACGTCTCACCGGACCTGCTCGAGATCGCCAAGCGACGCGCCGAGGTCGATGGCATTCGGCATCGGACGGAGTTCTTGCTCCGCGACATCGTCGAGGAGCCGCTGCCCGAGAGCGCGTTCGACGTCATCGTCTGTTACGCGGCCCTGCGCCATGCCGACCTTCGAACGGCCGGCCGTCTCTTCGCTTCCCTGAAGCCCGGCGGCCTCGCCGTCATCGCGGAACCGATCTCGTTTTCGCGGTTGTTCCAGCGACTGCGGGATCTCCTGCCGCTCGAGACGGACGGGTCGGGCGGCGAGCGCCAGCTGAGCCGGGAGGACATCGCCTTCATCTCGGGATTCCTCTCGGATCCGACGATCGTCTATTTCAATCTGTTCGGGCGACTCGCGCGCTTTCTCCCGAATCGAAACCGGATCGATCGGGGGCATCCGATCACGAGGACGGTCCTCGTCTCGGTGCTCACCCTCGACCGTCTCCTCCTCCGGCTCTTTCCGTTCCTGTCGCGAGTGTGCTCCACGGCCGTGATCGTCGGCCGGAAACCGCTCGCGCCGGGCAAGAAGACGTAGCGCGCTCGACGATACGCGAATGCCTGTCGACAAGATCATCTTCTGGCTGTGCGGGCTCCTGCTCTCGTACACCTACGTGGGCTATCCGGTCCTCGCCTGGGTGCGGGCGGCGCTTCGGCCTCGGCCCCCCCGCGCCCAGGACATCGAGCCGACGGTCACGCTGATCATCGTCGCCCACAACGAGGCGGCGAGGATCGCCGGCAGGATCCAGAACCTCCTCGCCCTCGATTACCCGCGCCAGCGCGTCGAGATCGTCGTCGGCTCCGATGGCTCCACCGACCGCACGGCGCAGCATGCGCGCGCCTGGGAGCAGGACGGCGTGTCGGTGGTCGCCTTCGAGTCCCGCCGAGGAAAACCCGCCGTGCTGAACGACCTCGTGCGAAAAGCACGCGGCGAGATCGTGGTCCTCGCCGACGCGCGGCAACGCTTCGATCGCGACGCGCTCCGTGCGCTCGTCGGCCCCTTTGCCGACCCCGCGGTGGGCGCGGTCAGCGGCGAGCTCATCCTCTTGTCCAACGACGCCGGAACTCCGGTCGGCGACGGCGTCGGATTCTACTGGCGCTACGAGAAATTCCTCCGGCGGCACGAGAGCCTGGCCGGATCGACTCCCGGAGCGACCGGCGCCATTTATGCGATCCGCCGGGAGCTCTTCGAGCCGGTCCCCGATGACACGATTCTCGACGACGTGCTCATTCCCTTGCGCATCGCGCGCCGGGGCTACCGCGTCCTGTTCGAGCCTCGCGCGCGGGCGTACGACCGCGTGACGGCCACCGGCCACGAGGAATTCACGCGGAAGGTCCGGACCATGGCCGGCAAGTTCCAGCTCTTCGCCCGCGAGCGCTGGCTCCTGAGCCCGTTCAGCAACGCCCTGTGGCTCCAGACCGTCTCGCGCATCGGTCTGCGGCTGCTGGTTCCGCTGTTCCTGGCGGCCGCCTTCATCACGAATCTCCTCCTGGTCCGGGAGGGGTTCTACGCGGCGACGCTGGTGGCCCAGCTGCTCTTCTATGGCGCCGCCGGCGGCGGCTACCTGCTTCGCAACGCGCGCCGGCGCATCCCGCTGCTGATCGTGCCATACGTCGTCTGTCTGTTGAACTGGACGATCGTCGTCGGCCTTGCGCGGTTTCTCACCGGTCGTCAGACCGTCACCTGGGACAGGGCGACGGCGGAGTGATGAATCCCGACGTCAATCTTGCAGGGCTGCGCAAGCGCGCTTCACCCCTGTGGAGAGCGCTTCCCGGTGCTCACCTCGCGTGGCGCGTTCCTCCGACGTATCCACGCAATTTCGCACGAGTCCCGGGACGTTCGGTGAATATCGGGCCTGGCACGCGGCGTGCTCCCTTTGACGCCCGCTTCGAAGCGACGCCGGTGGAGCGCCCCGCCGGAACGGCTCGAGGACACCGACACGGAGTGAAGGCATGACGAACGGCTCGCGGCGCACGACTTTTTGCGCACTCCTCCTGACCCTTGGTCTCGTCCTCCTGAGCGCGCCGAGCGACGCCCGGGACGCTGCGAGCGAGGACGCCCTCGGGTCGGTTCGGCTGATCATGAACGATAGCGGTGAGGCCGGTCCGGCGTCACTGCCCGTCGTGGGAGGCGCCACCGCTCCGTTGCTGCCCATGCTGCCGGTCTACCGCGCCAGGGACTCGAAGGACAAGGGCTTGTGCCCCACGTGCACCGCGCGCGTGGTGCCCGAGCCCGGCATGCTGGCGCTCATCGGGGTCAGCCTGGTGAGCGTTGGGATTTTCGTACGGAGGCGGTTGCTCGACCGCGAGGGTGAGAGCGAGACGGCGTAAGCCGACTCGATCGCGCACCTCCGCTCTGTGAGCGCCGCCGGGGGCCGGATGCCTGCCACGGGCGTCCGGCCCTTCAGTTTCAATCTCCCGATTGAGAGGGAAGAGCTATGTGCGGAATCGTCGGATATGTAGGGCACCGCAGCGCGACTGACGTCGTGCTGGACGGCCTTCAGCGGCTCGAGTACCGAGGCTACGACTCGGCGGGGCTGGCGGTACTCAACGGGCACGGGCTCGAGATCCGCCGCCACCCCGGCAAGATCCGCGGCCTCGAAACGCTCGTGCGGAGCCAACCCTTGTCGGGCTGCGTGGGGCTTGGCCACACCCGATGGGCGACGCACGGACGCCCTTCCGAGGAGAACGCTCACCCCCACGCCGACTGCTCGGGCTCCCTCGTGGTCGTCCACAACGGGATCATCGAGAACTATCTCGGCCTCAAGGAGCGCCTCCTGGCCGAGGGGCATCGGTTTCGCTCCGAGACGGACACCGAGGTCGTCGCGCACCTCGTCGAGCGCGAGTTGAAGTCGGGCGCTGATCTGCTCGAGGCAACGAGGGCGGCGCTCCGGCAGATCCGGGGCGCGTATGCCGTGGCGATTCTCAGCGCCGCCGAGCCCGACCGCCTGATCGCCGCCAAGCATGGGGCGGGCGCCGTCGTCGTCGGCCTCGGCCAGGCCGAGGCCTATCTCGCGTCGGACATCGCCGCCATCCTGCCCTACACGCGCGACATCGTCGTGCTCGAGGACGATGAGGTCGCCGTGCTCACGCGGGACGGCGCCGCGCTCTCGACGCTCGATGGCACGGCCATCGAGCGAGTCCCGTCGCGCGTGGCCTGGGACGCCACCATGGCCCAGAAGGATGGCTATCCCCACTTCATGCTCAAGGAGATCTACGAGCAGCCGCGAGCGGTGACCGACACGTTCCAGGGGCGGATCGACGAGGAGCTCGGCAGCGCCGTCCTGGCGGACGCCAACCTCGAGCGCCGAGAGATCCGGCGGCTGCGGCGCGTCGTCCTCGTCGCCTGCGGCACCTCGTACAATGCCGGGCTCGTCGGGCGGTTCATGATCGAACGGATGGCGGGGCTCTCGGCCGACGTCGACGTCGCGTCGGAGTTCCGGTACCGCGACCTCGTCCTCGGCCCGGACACGCTGGTCATCGCCATCTCGCAGTCGGGCGAAACCGCCGACACGCTCGGAGCCGTCAAGGCGGCTCGCGCGGCCGGGGCGCTCGTCCTGGGCATCACCAACGTGATCGGCTCCGCGCTGGCGCGCGAGGCGACCGGGATCTTCCCGACGCACGCAGGGCCCGAGATCGGCGTGGCCTCGAGCAAGACGTTCACGGCGACGGTGACGGCGTGCTATTTGATCGCGCTCGCCATCGGCCGGACGCGCGACTATCTGTCCAACATCGACGGCTGGAAGCTGATCGACGGGTTGCTGGAGGTGCCGGGGATCATGGAGCGCACCCTCGCCGCCGTGGACGGCCCGACCCGCCAGCTGGCCGCCGAGCTGGTGGGCTATCCCGGGTTCCTCTACCTCGGGCGCGGCGTCCACCATCCGATCGCGCTCGAGGGCGCCCTCAAGCTCAAGGAGCTGTCGTACATCCACGCCGAGGGCTACGCCGGCGGTGAGATGAAGCACGGCCCGATCGCGCTCATCGATCAGAACATGCCCGTCGTGGCCCTGACCCCGCGCGATCCCTCGTACGATCGGATGGTCGCCAACGTCGAGGAAGTCAGGGCGCGATCGGGCCGGGTCATCGCCATCGCCCACGAGGGGGACACCGAGATCGCCCGGCGGGCCCACCACGTGATCACCGTGCCTCCGTCGACGGACTTGCTGGCGCCGCTGATCAGCGTGCTTCCCCTCCAGCTCCTCGCGTACCACATCTCCGTGCTCCGCGGCTGCGACGTCGACCAGCCCCGCAACCTCGCCAAGAGCGTGACCGTGGAATGACCAGCCGGCTGAAAGTCGACCTCCATCTGCATACCCGCGAGGGTGAGCCCTGCATCACCTACGACGCCTACACCCTCATCGACCGCGCGGCGCGCGAAGGCTACGACGTCCTCAGCATCACCAACCACGATCTCTGCACGTTCAGCGAGCGGCTGGTCGACTATGCGGCCGATCGGGGGATCGTCCTCATCCAGGGGGCGGAGGCCACCATCGAGGGGCGCCACGTCCTGATCTACAACTTCGATGTGTCCCTCTCCATGCTTCGGACGTTCGCCGATCTGAGGAGATACAAGACCCCCGAGTGGCTGGTGATCGCCGCCCATCCGTTCTTTCCGGCCCAGTATTCCCTCGGACGCCGACTGCTCCGCGAGATCGACGTCTTCGACGCGATCGAGTTCTCTCACTTCTACACGCGGCGCATCGATTTCAATCGGCGGGCGGTCGAGCTGGCGCGTGCCACCGGCCTGCCGCTCGTGGGGAACTCTGACAGCCATCTCCCGCGGCAGCTCGGGACGACCTACTCTCTGGTCGAGGGCGAGCCGACGGTGTTCGCCGTCCTGTCCGCCATCCGTCACCGGAAGGTGCAGGTGGTGAGCCGCCCGTTGACGCTGCCGGGTCTGCTGCGGATCGGGACGGAAATGAAAGCTCGCGAGGCGTGGGAGCAGGTGCGAGGCCGGCCACGCGAGGCCGTGTCGCCGTCCCCGGCCGGCGCGTCCCTGCTCCGCAAGCGCTGAGTCAAAGCGCGCTCGATTCCGCGATTCGAACCTGTGTTTGAGTCCCGCGCGCCGTCAATGCCCCAGGCAGCGCGGGATCATCGACTCCACGCCGATCCCGAACCAGCGATGCGCGGACCGCTGGAGGGCGCCGCTCGCCGCGAACGACCTGTCAGTCAAAGGAGGTAGCGATGGTGACGAGGCCAGCAAAGGTGAGAGGGGTTATGGTTTCTCTGTGCCTGGTGGCGACGGCCCTGTGGACTCAGCCGTCCTGGGCAGCCGACCGGGCATTTGCGAAGATCACGGGATCGAGCCAGGGAGTCATCGAGGGCGACAGCACGTTCACCCTGGCGCCGAAGTCCATTGAAGTGCTCAACACCGGCTTCGGCATGGCGGTGCCGCCGAGCGCCAAGCCCGTGGCCGGCCCGGTCACGATGCTGAAGCGCTTCGACAGGGCAAGTCCAAAGCTCTTGCTTGCGGCCTTCACGGCGGAGCCTCTCCTCGTCGAGATCAACTGGTTCATGGACCAGACGGGACAGAGGACCGTCAGCCTTGTCCTGGACGGCGCGACCATCACCAAGATTGACGCGGCGGCGCAGCTCGACGGCACCAGCGCGTCTGGGTTCGAAGCGGTGAGCCTGTCCTATACGAGGATCACCTTCACGACCCGAATCATCGACGCCAGCGGTAAAGTCAGCGGCACCATCACAGTGTGTCTGGACGTGGCCGCGGGCAAGGTGTGCTAGCGACTGCAGCAAGAACTTACAGGGCTGAAAATATTTGACGGGCACACCCGGTCCCGTCGAGGCGACCGGGTGCGGCGTAAATTGGCGGAGGGCGAGGGATTCGAACCCCCAAAGGGCTTGCGCCCAGGCGGATTTCAAGTCCGCTGCCTTGCCAGTTGAGGCTAGCCCTCCGTACCCGATGCAGCGGCTATTTACGATACCTTGATCGGCGGCCCGGCCGGAGGATTGTCGCTGTCGAAGTTCTGCCGAAGTTCCGCGACTGGACCGCCCTTCCTACGACCAGCGACCAGCCACTAATTCATCTTGACCGGACGGAGTCCCAATTCGCAATCTCGTCCTGTGTCAGGTATCGAATGCTGGCTGTACAGCGGGACGTTGAACGGCCAGTACGTGATGCTGACGACCTTGTTGCAGGCTGGGCAAACGGCGTCGCGGATCTTCGTCATCCCGTGATCTTACTCGATCTAGGAGCGACGGACCGGGGCTTGTGTACCGTGGATGCACGCGGTGAGCAGCGCTCAGCGTGATGAGGCGAGGCGCTCGAGGCCGCCCGCGTAGGGGCGGAGTGCGGCGGGGATCGTGACGGTGCCGTCGGCGTTCTGGTAGTTCTCGAGCACGGCGATGAGCGTGCGGCCGACGGCCAGGCCCGAGCCGTTCAGCGTGTGCACGAAGTCGGCCTTGCCGCCGCTCTCCGGCTTGTAGCGGATGTCGGCGCGGCGGCCCCCGAAATCGGCGTAGGTCGAGCAGGACGAGATCTCGCGGTATTTGTCCTGGCCCGGCAGCCACACCTCGAGGTCGTACCCCTTGGCCGCGCTGAATCCCACGTCACCGGCGCAGCGCTCGACGACGCGGTACGGCAGCTCGAGCCGCTGCAGCACGTCCTCCGCGTCGCGCACCATCGACTCGAGCTCCTCGTAGCCGCGCGCGGGCGTCGCGAGCTTCACCAGCTCGACCTTGTCGAACTGGTGGTTGCGGAAGATGCCCTTCATGTCCTTGCCGTACGTGCCGGCTTCGCGCCGGTAGCACGGCGTGAAGGCGGTGTACTTGCGCGGCAGCGTGCTCTCCGGCAGCACCTCGCCGCCGTGCAGCGCCGTCAGCGGCACCTCGGAGGTCGGGATCAGGTAGAGCGTCCGGCCCTCGTCGGCCTCGACGGTCTTGAAGAGCCCCTCCTCGAACTTCGGCAGCTGCCCCGTGCGCAGCATCGTCTCGCCGCTCACGAGGTGCGGCACCCAGAGCTCCGTGTAGCCGTGCTCGCGCGTCTGCACGTCGAGCATGAACTGCGCGATCGCCCGCTCGAGCTGCGCCAGCGGCCCCCACATCACCGCGAAGCGCGACTTCGCGAGCTTCGCGGCCCGGTCCATGTCGAGCAGCCCCAGCCCCTCGCCGACTTCCTCGTGCGGCCGCGGCTTGAAGTCGAAGCGGCGCGGCGTGCCCCAGCGCCGGACCTCGACGTTCTCCTCGTCGCTCTTGCCCGGCGGCACCGACGGGTGCGGAACGTTCGGGACCTGGACGAGCAGCGCCTGGATCGCCTCGTCGACCGCGTGCACCGCGGCGTCGAGCACCTTGATGCGGTCGCCGACCTCGCGCATGCGCGCTTGCTCGGCGCTCGCATCCTGGCCCGCCTTCTTCGCGCGACCGATCGCCTCGGAGGCCACGTTGCGCTGGGCCTTGAGGTCCTCGACCTTCTTGAGCAGACGCCGGCGCTCGACGTCCTTGGCGAGAATCTCCGGGATGAGCTCGGCGCCACCCTTGTCGGCGAGCGCGCGCTGGACCTCGTCGGGCCGCTCGCGGATCAGCCGCAGGTCGAGCACGGGATTACTGGGCTTCGGCCGGGGTGGAGCTTTCGGCCTCGACGCGGGCGATCGAGCCGACCTTGTCGTCGGGGTCGAGGTCGATGATGCGCACGCCCATCGTGTTGCGGCCCTGCGACGACACGTCGCCCGCGGGCATGCGGATGATCTTGCCCTTCGTCGTGATCACGAGGACGTCGTCGCCTTCGCGGATCTGGAGCATGCCCACGACCGTGCCGTTGCGGCCGCCGGTCTTGATGTCGATGATGCCCTTGCCCGCGCGGCCCTGCAGCCGGTACTCGTCGAGCGGCGTGCGCTTGCCGTAGCCCCGCTCGGAGACGGTGAGGATCTGCGCGCCCTCCTGCACGACGTCGCCCGCGATGACCTCGTCGCCCTCCTCCACCTCGATGCCGCGCACGCCGCCGGCGCCGCGGCCCATCGGCCGCACCTCGTCCTCGGAGAAGCGGATGGCCATCCCGAGCTTGGTGGCGATCATGACCTCGCGCGTGCCGTCCGTGCGGCGCGCGGTGATGACGGTGTCACCGTCCTCGAGACCGATGGCCTGGATGCCGCCGGCGCGCGGGTGCGAATAGGCCTCGAGCTCCGTCTTCTTCACCTTCCCCTGCTTCGTGCAGAAGAAGATGTAGCCGCCGCCGGCGCCGAAGTCGCGGACGGGCACGCACGTGGCCACCGTCTCGCCCTCGCCGAGCGAGAGGAGGTTGATCATGGCCTTGCCCTTGGCCTGCCGGCCGCCCTCGGGGATCTCGTGGACCTTCAGCCAGTGCACCTTGCCCAGATTGGTGAAGAAGAGGAGGTACGAGTGCGTCGAGGCGATGAAGAGGTCCTCGACGATGTCCTCTTCCTTCGTCTCCATGCCCGTCACGCCCTTGCCCCCGCGGCGCTGGCTGCGGTAGGCCTCGACGTGCGTGCGCTTGATGTACCCCGAGCGCGTGATGGTGACGACCATTTCCTCGTCGGCGAGCAGGTCCTCGATGGTGAGGTCGGTCGTGCGGTCGATGATCTCCGTGCGCCGGGCGTCGCCGTACTCGTCGCGGATGGCGACCAGCTCCTGCTTGATGATGGCCATGAGCTTGGCGTCGGAGGCGAGGATGCCCTTCAGCTCCTCGATGAGGGCCAGCACCTGCTCGTGCTCTTCGACGATCTTGTGGCGCTCGAGCTGGGTCAGGCGCTGCAGGCGCATGTCGAGAATAGCCTTGGCCTGGATTTCCGAGAGGGCGAGCTGCGTCATGAGCGCTTCGCGCGCGGCGTCGGGGCTGTCCGCGGCGCGGATGAGGCGGATGACGAGGTCGAGCTGCTCCACCGCTTTGCGCAGGCCGGCGAGGATGTGCGCCCGCTCTTCCGCGCGCGCGAGATCGTAACGGGTCCGGCGCGTGACCACCTCGCGGCGGAACTTGATGAAGGCTTCCAGCATCTGCTTGAGATTCACGATCTGCGGGCGGCGGTCGACGAGCGCGAGCATGATGATGCCGAAGCTCGTCTCCATCTGCGTGTGCTTGAAGAGCTGGTTCAGCACGATGTCGGGGATCTCGCCGCGGCCGAGCTCCAGCACGACGCGGATGCCCTCGCGATTCGTCTCGTCGCGGATCTCCGAGATGCCGCCGATTTTCTTTTCCTTCGACAATTCGGAGATCTTCTCGATGAGCGTGGCTTTGTTCACCTGGTACGGCAGCTCGGTGATGATGATCGCCTCGCGGCCGCCCCGTCCCTTCTCAAAGTTCGCTTTCGCGCGAAGGGTGAGGGAGCCGCGGCCCGTCGTGTAGGCATCCCGAATGCCGTCGCTGCCGACGATGTAGCCGGCGGTGGGGAAATCGGGCCCGGTGACCACCGTCATCAGCTTCTCGACGGTCGTGCTTGGATCGCCAATGAGCATCACGAGGGCGTCCACGACCTCGGTGAGGTTGTGGGGCGGGATGTTGGTGGCCATGCCCACCGCGATGCCCGCGGAGCCGTTGACGAGCAGGTTCGGGATGCGCGCCGGCAGCACCACCGGCTCCTGCTCGTTGTCGTCGTAGTTTGGCACGAAGTCGACGGTGTCCTTCTCGATGTCGGCCAGCATCTCGTGCGCGATCTTCGCCATCCGCGCTTCCGTGTAGCGCATGGCGGCGGCCGGATCGCCGTCGATGGAGCCGAAGTTCCCCTGCCCGTCGACGAGCGGATAGCGCAGCGAGAAGTCCTGGACCATCCGCACCAGCGTCTCGTAGATCGCCGAGTCACCGTGCGGGTGGAACTTGCCCATGCAGTCGCCCACGACGCGGGCGGACTTCTTGTAACCGCGGTTCCAGGCCAGGCCGAGCAGCGACATCGTGTAGAGGACACGGCGGTGGACGGGTTTGAGGCCGTCGCGGATGTCCGGCAGCGCGCGTCCGACGATGACGGACATCGCGTAGTCGAGATACGACTTCCGCATCTCCTCTTCGATGGGGGCGTTGATCTGTCGATCCGGCATCTAGATATCCAGGTTGGCGACGTCGAGGGCGTGCTTCTCGATGAACTCGCGACGCGGCTCGACGGCGTCACCCATCAGGACCGTGAACATCTCGTCGGCGCCGACGGCATCCTCCATGGTGACCTTGAGCAGCGTCCGCGTCTCCGGATTCATCGTCGTTTCCCAGAGCTGCTCGGGGTTCATCTCGCCGAGCCCCTTGTAGCGCTGGAAGGAGGCGCCGGCGCGCGACCGGTCGAGCGCCACGCGCCACAGCTCGTCCAGGCTCTTCACCGGGGTTTCGGCGTCGTGCTCGTCCAGCGCGACCGTCGGGCCCTTGGCGACCGCGGCCACCTTCTCCCACTGCTCCAGCAGCGTGGTGTAGTCCGCCGATCGGAACAGCTCGGTGCTGAAGGTCAGCGGCGGGCTCCCCGCGATCACCACCGTGTGCGGATCGCCGTTGTCGCCGGGGCGCACCTCGACGTCGTGGCCGTTCACCGTCGTGGCCGCCGTCTTCACGGCGGCGCCGATGTCGGCGTGGCTCACGCCGCGCTTGTTGCCGCGGAACTTCTGCCGCAGCAGCTCGGCGAGGATGGCCGCCGGCACGCCGCGCTTCACGAACTTGCCGAAGAGGCCGCGGTACTCGCCCACCGCGCGCAGCAGCTCCATCAGCGCCTCGCCGCTGACGGGCTCCTTGGTGCCCGCGATCTTCAGCTTCGCCGTGGCCACCCACGAGGAGAGGAAGAAGTCCTCGAACTCGCGGTCGTTCATGAGGTACTTCTCGACCTTGCCCTTCTTGACCTTGAAGAGGGGCGGCTGCGCGATGAAGAGGTTGCCCGCCTCGATGACCGCGTTCATGTGTCGGAAGAAGAACGTGAGGAGCAGCGTCCGGATGTGGGCACCGTCCACGTCCGCGTCGGTCATCAGGATGATCTTGTGGTAGCGCAGCTTCGTGAGGTCGAACTCGTCGGTCCCGATGCCGGTGCCCATGGCGGAGATGAGCAGCCGGATTTCGTTGTGGGACAGGACCTTGTCGTAGCGCGCCTTCTCCGAGTTGATGATCTTGCCGCGCAGCGGGAGGACGGCCTGCGTCTTGCGGTCGCGGCCCTGCTTGGCCGAGCCGCCGGCCGAATCGCCCTCGACCAGGAACAGCTCGCGGTACTGCGGGTCGCGCTCCGAGCAGTCGGCCAGCTTGGCGGCCAGACCCTCGTCGTCGCGCCCGCCCTTGCGCGTGAGCTCGCGGGCTTTCCGGGCCGCCTCTCGCGCCTGCGCGGCGCGCACGCACTTGTCGACGATCTTGCGCGCGGTCGTCGGATCTTCCTCGAAGGCCTCGGCCAGCTTCTCGTTCACGATCTGCTGCACGAGGCCCTTGAGGTCGGTGTTGCCGAGCTTGGCCTTCGTCTGCCCCTCGAACTGCGGATCGGGCAGCCGCACGGAGACGACGGCGCAGAGGCCCTCGCGGACGTCGTCGCCGGTCACCCCGCCCTTGAACGTCTTGAGGTAGCCGTTCTTCTCCGCGTACGTCGAGAGCTGGCCGGTGAGCGCCGCGCGGAAGCCCGTGAGGTGCGTGCCGCCCTCGCGCGT
>Ga0137394_10000441_pt1 | contig 29063 bp, 22 predicted proteins | sample czobulk116metaG_FD_108278 | JGI IMG/M metagenome (GOLD analysis project Ga0137394, IMG submission 108278) | Vadose zone soil microbial communities from Angelo Coast Range Reserve, California, USA - czobulk1.16 metaG | ecosystem: Environmental > Terrestrial > Soil > Vadose zone | place: USA...
GCGCCGCCGGCGATCGACTGCATCGTCTTGGTCGTGAAGACGCCTACCAGGTCGATTCCGTTCGGCGGTGTGCCGCCCACGGTGTTCTTGGCGGCCGCGATGAGCTCTCCCGATAGACTCGACGTGTAAGAGACCACTTTCGTCTTCTTCAGCACGAGATTGATCCCGAAGGGGCGGTACGACTCGGCGGCACGCGCCATCTGCTGGGCCGCCACCGCCGCATCGGTCCCATCGAGCAACAGCATGACGGACAGCTCGATCGTCTGCCCTGAGTCGAGCAGGCCGGCGATGCTGACCTTCTCCGGGACTGCTTCGAGGCAATCGGCCTGGTCGACGTCGACGGCCTGCTCGCGCGTGCGCATGGCCACGCCACCGTACGAGGAGCCGGGGGTCACCGTGAAAGGCTGGACGCGGACCTCGTAGAACGCGGCCCCGGTGTTCGGGATCACCACAGACTCGTACCCGTCGCCGTCGGCCTGGCTGCCGACGAGCACGCCCTGATCGTCGTATACGAACAGATCGTAGTCATCGTCCTCGAACCCCGCGGCCGGCGCGATGGCGATGAGCACCCGCCGGATGGACTGCGAGCTCACGGTGAGTCTGAAGTGATCGCACAGCGGATCGCTGCCGGTGGGGCACACCGCGGGATTCGATGCGGTGAAGCTGCTCGACCACCTCACCTCATCCCGGGAGTTGTCCAGCGTGCCGCTGGCAGGCTGGGCGGCGTGGATCCTCTCTGTCAGCAGGAGGGCTGGCAGCAGGATCGCAGCCGCGCGAACCAGTTTCCGGATGGTCATGGGTCCTCCTTTCGCGTCCCGTCGATGATGGGATACCGCTCTTGTGTCCGGGCGGGGCCCACACCGAAGTTGTCTGCTGCCCCACTCTGCTCCGGGGTGGTTGAAGAATTCTTGAACAAGGGTTGAGCGGGAGGGGGTGAGGGACCGCTGCGGGGGGTATCTTCAGGCGTCCGAGGGGCTTAGGGATATTGGGGAATCGCCGGCCAGCCGAGTCACGCACACGGAAAAGCCCCAACGACCGCTCGGCGATCGGGGCTGTTTCTATCCTCAGCCCCTCAACTCGGGGCGGTGGGTAACTCGCTCCTCGGGTGATCCGAGTCCCGAGAACTCTCTCGACTCGGGACTTCGATCGAGTGGGGTCCAGGTGATCGGAAGTACGAACTTCCGCCTCCGGTCTCAGAGAGCCCGAGACCCACTATCGCAGCGTCGGCGAGATCCCGGGGAGATGTGCTCATCGACCCGGTTTAGGGTCGAATTCGCGTCGACGACGCGGATGTCTAGCGCTCGCTAGCGTCGATCTAGGTTTCCTTCGCGTTGATCTTGGCCCGCCTCCCTGGACAGTTGGTTAGGCAGCAAGTGTCTGCCGCTCGAATTCTCTTGGGCTGACGTAGCCGAGGGTCGAATGCCTCCTGATTCCGTTGTAGAAGACCTCGATGTACTCGAAGATCTCGCGTCGAGCCTGCGCTCGCGTGTCGTACCGGCCGAGGTTCTCAAGCTCGGTCTTGAGCGAACCGAAGAAGCTCTCCGCCACCGCGTTGTCCCAGCAGTTGCCCTTCCGGCTCATGCTTGCGAGGATCCTGCGCTCGCCGAGCTCCCTGCGGAATTCCTTGCTGGCGTACTGGCTGCCGCATCGTGGAACAAGCGGCCGGACGGAAGATGATCTCGCTCTGAAGTGAATGCGCTGAATGTCATACACTCGCTACGGGACCCATCGGGTCCGATCTTCAGGGACCGAGCTCGTAGATAGTCACGTCGTCGATCGCATAAGCCTCTGCGCTTGAGCCGGGTGAGACCTGGGCCTGGAAGCGGAAGACGAGGCTGCTGAGGTAGTTCGAAGTACCGTTGGGCACGATCGTGAATCGAAAGGCGGTGGTGTTCGGGTCGGACCGATCAACCGTCTCGAGGTACTCGATGCCTGAGGTTTCGTCGTGCCCGTAGGCATGAGTGCCGAAGAGACTGCGATCGCCCGTAATCTGGATGCTGCCGCCGGCGCTCTTATTGAGCTGGATCCCGCCGGTGATGCCCGACGAAACGGGTCCGGTGCTGGCTGTCCGGCGCTCCAGCCTGAAGCCAAAGTCGAAACTGACGGAAGGCGACCCCGCCGACAGGGCGTAGATCTGCTTGAGGCGGGTCAGGAGCGGGCCTGAGGTCAAGGTGAGGGTGAAGAGGCTCCCCTTGTTCGAGTTGCCGCCTGTGGTGTCCTGGAACTGGATGGCGTTGTCTCCGTTGATCGACACCACCGACGTACTGCCTCCCGTCCCATTGCTCACCGAAAAGGGGGAGGTGGCCCCGCTGAACGGGTTGAAGTAGAGCGGAGCTCCCTCACGATAGATGAGCCCCTTGGCGGCGAAGTCCTCTTCGGCGAAAGCCACGTACTCGCCGTTGGCCCTCAGGAAGGCGTTGATGCCGACCGGGAGGTCGAAAGCGCCGCTCGCCCCCCCGACCTCCGGACCGGGTTTCATCGTCTTGAGAATGTGCCCGTTCGTCGCGTCGAACACGATCACCATCCGGGTGTCGGGCATCGCCACGTACAGCCGATTGCCCGCGATGGACATCGAGTTTCCGGCCTTGAAGCCATTGGGATCTGTGGCTCCCGGAATGTCCTCGAAATTGTTGTTGAGGTCCGGGGTCCCGAAGACCCAAGTCGGCGTCATGTTCGGATTGTAACTGCCCGGAGCGGGCCAGTCGTCGTAACGGGCAATGACGCGCCCGATCTTGCCGAACTCCCCGCCGGTAGGTTGATCCCTGGGAAGATCCGCCGAATAACCGGAAACGAACATCGTTTTTGTCGCAGGGATGTAGATCGCCCGCTCCACTCCAGTGAGAGGTGGATTGTGGTTCGGATCCAGATCGCTCGGGAAGAGCGCCGGCGCCGCGTAATCGTCCGGACACGTGCTGCCGGAGCAGGAATCCTCGCCGTACCAGGTGGGGACGCCGTGCGAATCGACTCCCTGGAACTTGTAGCGCCGTATGGCGGGCCTGCCGTTCGGGAGGTCACCGTCCTCCGCCGCCGCCCAGATGTCCATGTTGGGGTCGGGGTAATACCCCCATATTGACGAGTCGGGTCCGTTGTACTCATACTCATTGGGATCGATCCGCGCATCGCCGTTGGCGTCGCGCCAGATCCACTTCGTGAAATTGTGGTTCACATCCTGCGGCTGGTTGTGCGGCCAGATCAGGTCCTCGGGGTAGCCATTGATCGGGTCCGTGTTCGCGAGAACGTGGAACTTGCTGAACAGTCCCGCCGGGATCGCGATCTGGCTGGTGTTCGGGTCGGCGAACCGATAGATACCCAGCAAGCTCGATTGCTGATCGATCACGAAGAGAAAACGCTTCCCGTTGTACCGGCGGACGAAGACTCCTCCGGCGACACCCCCCTCGTTGCTGTGGCCTCTCCCGTCATCGGGATAGGCGAAGCGATCCAGGGTGTATCCCTTGTAGGACCACTCCTGCCCCGTCGGCTTGGTATAGTCGAGGGTGTAGTGTTGATCCGAGGAATAGATATCCTGCCCGTCGGACGCTGGATCGGCGTTGGCGCAATCCACGAACTCGAGACCGAGCTTTTCCCAGAGGAGCGTGCCCGCGGAGCTGAACTTTCGCAGCTCCGTGCCGCCGAGTGAGACGATGTTGTCGCCGCCACCCGCGACGTAAACGTTTCCGGAGCTGTCCACGCCGACACCGACGGGGTTGTTCAACTTCAGAGCGGAGACGAGCCCGCTCGTGGTGCCGCCGAGGACGCCGCCTTGGTCCCCGAACGTGCCCGCTGTCGACCCATCGGCATTGAACTTCTTGATCCGCTGGTCCGGACCGGCGTCGGCGACCCATAGCCTCCCATTGGGGTCGGCGGTCACGGCTCTCGGATCCCATCCCGAGCTGTACAGATCCCCCGAGAGATGTGCCCCCGCGGACGAGTAGTGGAAGACCTTGGTGATGGCGTTGGGATCAGGTGGGGGGGGACGGTTCGGGTCGTCGGCGATGATCCAGAGCGTGCCGTTCGGATCGACAGCGAGGCCCCGCGGGCGGACGAAGTTGGGATCTGAGATCGTGCCGTTTGGATCGAGGTCTCCGTTGTAGATTCGAACGACGTTCGCCATCGTATCGCTCGCATAAACCCGGTTGAGGTTCGGGTCGCAGGCGAGCCCCCGTATGTGGCGGTCGACGTTCGAGGCCACCGTCGCCACGAAAACCGAGCTGCCATCGTATCCCTGGAGGTTCAGCTCCGTGGAGGGCCTGCCGTCGCGATCGTACCGGCGAATCACGTAGGCTGCGTCGCCGTTGGCGTCGACATTGAACTCCTTCTGCGCCATGTAGACGTACTCGCCGTTCGACGTGACCGCGAAGCCGCTGGACCTCTGATGGGTGGCATCCAGGTGGTCGAAGAGGACGCCGGTGGGCAGGTAGATGCTCGCCTCCTTCGTCGACTCGTCCCAGAAGGTGGAGAGATATATCCGGCCATCGATGGGGTCGGGCTCGACGTACATGGCCTGAACGCTGTCTTGAATCGAGGTGTCTCCCACTGGCATCGTATTTCCGTACCAGGAGGTCGCGTACGGTAAGGTCAGAGATTTCAGGTTGACGGTGTCGAACGTCGCGGTCGCCAAGTGAGTGTAATCCCCGATCCCTGCTGTGACGAACATCCCCACCTTGACGCTGCTCGCCAGGTTCGTGAGCGTCCCGAATCCGATGGCGATCCAGTTCGAGCCGTCCGAGGAAGCGTAGGTGCCGATCGCGTCCTTGTATCGCGTCAGCCTGAGGTACTCGTAGGTCGGCGTGTAAGAGTTCGGGTCGCAGGGGACGTTAGGATCGACGCCCGGCACGAGGTAGTCGGCCACCCCCTTCGACATGTATCCCGTCCAGATCCGATCGTAGGACTGGACGACCTGGCCCGGAAAGACTCCGTTGCCCGGATCGCACTTGGAGTATTGATGCACGTTGACGTAGCGTGCGTTGGGATCGAGATCCTCCCGCACCATGAGTCCGGCGGTCGGACTGTCGACGCTCGGATCGAAAGTCAGGGTCGAAAGCCTCGCCGAGATGTCGAAGTCCCCGGAGTAGGTCTGATAAACGAAGTAAAGCCTGTCCGGTTTGGCGTTCCAGATTCCGGTTCCCGTGAGGGTGTAGGTCCCGCTCGAGTAGGAAGCGCTCCCGGAGGATCCTCCGCTTCCGACGTCCTGCCCCATCCAGGGGGGCAGCTGCGCCATGCATGGCGAAGCTCCGAAGGCCATAACCGCCAGGAACGAGAGGACGAAGAGAGTCGTCAATCGAAGACGATCGCGCATGGCCACCTCCTCAGAACCAGGTGTCGTGAATGTGATTCCACGAAGGCGGGGCGCGTAGAGTCTATGCCATCCCGCTCGAAATCCCCAAAAAACCCGAGGATCTCTGGGTAACGATTCGATCGGCGAGAGCGGCGGATTCCGCCCTGAGTGGGACCCACAAACGAAGTCTCGTCCGGACACCCGGCCTTCCGGGCTTTATCCCGCGATCTGTGGATTCACTCCGACGATTTCCCCCTGAGCGTTGAGAGCTGACGCCTGAAGGACTTCTTCGGCTGCTGCTTTGTTGTTCCGGGGGAATGACGTCGGCGGCGGCACCTCCTGGTGGGATCTGGTCCTGTGTCGGCCATCATCTCGGATTGTTCCATGAAGAGAAGCTGCGCGGCTCGGGACGGGCGCCTCACGATCTGAGATCGAAGATCAGCCCGCAAATCTCCTCGCGGATCGCTGGATCCGGACCGGCCCGCGCGGAGTCTTGGACATCGACCGGAAATGACTTCGCCCCGAGCCACCTCACGTCGGAGGCGACTCGGGGCGCTAGGTAACTGGCTCCCCAGGTGATCCGAGTCCCGAGAACTCTCTCGACTCGGGACTGCGATCCGCTGGGGTCCAGCTGATCGAAGGTACGAACCTGGATAACCGATTCCTTCGCAGCAGATGACCCGTCTTCGGGGCCAGGACTCAGCCGGATGAGGACCCCCTCACCGGCCCCCGCGGTTCGTACTCGGGATCACCTGGTGGGCAGGCGATTGGAGGTGCGAACCGATGAGTCTCTATATGCGGTACTAGGCTGGTCAGAGAGCAATCTTGGTAGCCGAACCACCGGTGAATCACTCGAGTGTGAAATCCGGCGCTCCCATCCCGGCGACAGGCTGCTGTGCCGAACTTCAGCGACTGCGCTCCAGAATCCGCTCGGCCCCGACGACCTGCAACCGTTCACGCAGAACACGACCACATCGCAGCTCCCCGTGGTCGATCCATCAACCGGACGGGAGGTCAATTCGGGGATCGCACCATACGATCCGGAACACCGTATGTCAGAGAACCATTCAGCTCTTGCAAGAACTCGCACAATGGCGGCGCCCCCTCTGCCGCGTAGCACCGCTACTGTTCTGACGATTCTCGATTCTTCCGAACGGCACGAATTGAATCCTTCATTCCCGGGAACTCCTTCTCAAGAAGTGACTTGTATCGCTCCGACTTGGCTGGGTTCCCATTCTTGTCATACAGAATTGCAAGATGAGTGAATACCCACCCCCTCAAAGCATGTCTAGGCCACCGCTTTAACAGATGCTCGAGATTGTCTATTGCGAGGTCCTCAGCCTGGGGAACCTTCAATAACCCATCCCCTAGGCTGACAGCCAGATCGTACTCCACAAACGGCGCATACGCTGAAGTGGAGCATTCGTCAATAATCGAACGAAGGTGCTCAATACACTCACCAGTGGGCTTGCCCTCACAGTAGATGCGTGACGTGTTTACAAACAGGTTCGTCACTGCCTCAGGAGATCCCATCTTTTCAATCACACACCGATCGCTCTCAGCCGGCGCCTCAACCCGCACCTCCACTTCACGGGCTTTCAAGACAGTGGGCACCTCACCTCGCGCCACGATCATCGTGCCTCCAATTCGGTATGTTCCTGGGGCTGGAAATGCAAGAGACCTCTCCGCATCGTTTCGCAGGAGGTAAAACGTTCCCTCGACCTTCTCCTTAGGGCCTAGCTCAAAAGCTCGATTCACGAAAGTCAATTGGACCCCCGTCCTAAGGAGATGCTTGACTCCATTTGGATCCACCACATAGACTTGAGTATCTCCCCCCAGTGACAAGTACTGCGCATCCGTAGTGACAGGTCGTCCAAGCGGATTCTGCAATTCAAGCCGCAGCACTACCGGCTCGTAAAGAACCAGATCCGCCTTCGAGGTAGTCACCGTGAACTGAAGACTGCTCGCTGCTGTCGTCGAAGTTAATGAACCCGACGCAACCTTCGGTAACGCCCAAAGGAGAGGCCAGAAATATGCAACCACCTGAACGCCAAGCATCGAGGTGCGCAGCCGACTCTTCATAGATCGCTCCCTAGTCGCCCGGTAGAATAGTTGGGTATCGGATGCTTCGCAAGACAGATGCGTCGAAGGCAGGAGGGTGGAATACTCCCCCAGACATGATCAGCGTTCCGTCACCAAGCCCAAACTGGTGCCCGATCTCATGAAGCGTGGTCGCCTGACGCTCGTACGCCTCATCACCCCCAACATCGGCGCAGACATCTCTGATAGTCTCCATGTAAATGAGCGAGTACATGACGGTCCCATCAGGTGGGCTTGCGAGTCCAAGGAGGGTATTCGGCTTGCCGTCGGGATCGTTGTCACTCTCAATGGGACCTTCATAGGCTCCTTGAGCATATACAGACCAACGGCCGGGTTCCGATAATTGGTCTCGCCCCGCGATTCCTTGAAGTTTTGTTTGAATTATGAATGTCTGGTTCTGGAATCCAAGGAAATGCGGTGGAACATTGTGCTGGAAGAAGACGTTGGTGCGGGACCCAGTACCAATGAATGCGACTTGCACGTAGGCTGATTGAAACGCGTTCGAGATTAGTGTCGACTGCGGTGGATCTGGCACATCCCCTTCCATGGGATCGCTCGCGGTCGGCGGGTCGAGGATAGCTCCCATTGAATCAGTCTCGACATCGAGGCGCTTCCAGACCGTAAGCACGGAGCTTCGATCAAGCGCCTCTCCATTCCTGGTGCGGAGTCGCACTCTGACGCGAAAGTTGTCGCCAGGCCCATCCGTGGTATGAAATTGTACCTTTGAGCAGCCAGTCGCGTCGTACGCAGTTGTCGCGGTATAGTTGGGGTCCGTACTCGCGCCACTTGCGTAGTTACCCTCTGGTACGAACCAATCGGAGGAGTCCCGTCCGCCGTGGTTGTCGCCGCCCGCAAAACCATTGATGTCTATGCTGTTGTCACTGGACGCGTCATCGACATCGGCAAAGCCCCAATCAACTCCATCCTGTGAATTCCTTGGCACATTCGGATCTTCTAGACAAGCAGTAAGCACAGTGTACTGCACGTTGGGTGTGGGGCTACCTATTGCCGGATCGAAATCCGCATAAACGCGGTTCTCCGGTTGAACCAGGTTCGCTGCGACATCTTTCAGACACTCCGAAATCTTCCATGTTGTCCGAGAAAGGCCAAATGGTGTGTCTACGTATACATATCCCTTCGGGCCAGTGGTGATACTATTGGACCCGCCGACATCCACGACAGTTGATGCTGAGTTCGGTGCATCCAGACGATAGGTATAGCAGCCGTCCGTAAAGTACAAGCGGTTCAGACAGTCAAGGTACAGCGAGAATGGCCCCCCGCAAACCAACGTCGAGCCATCGAATACCTGCACGCCATTCGAGATCAGTGAGGATCCATAGATCCAGTACCAGGTGCCGTTGACGGGATCGATTTTCAGCGGTCCAGCATAGGGTCCGACGAAAGGCATTGCGGCAAGCTCCTGCTTCCCCCCCCCATTCAGATCAGTTCTAAGAAGTACTGTGGCTCGCGCAGATGGACCGCCCGCCCTGTCAAGGGACAAGTAGAGAAAAGGAGGCTCGACGTCGATGTCTTCTACATACCCATACATGTTCGGGTCAATAGCAAACGCCTGCGCGACAGTTCCAGTGCTAATGGAGTACAAGTAGACCTTGGATGTGTAGAACGGGTAGTTGTCACTTCCAACATACACAATGGGAGGTCCCTGTGTCACGAAATAGACTGCCGTGGAAGTCGGGTCAATGCCGATCGCTGTAATTACGTCCGACCCCGAATACAGTGTCGAGTCATTGTACGAGTCGAAGTCGTGACGGTGGACCTCACCACTATTCGGTACGTTGGTGTAGTAGGGGCGACCGATGCTATCCATTACCTGTTTCGAGCCCGTCGTAATTGTCGAGTGTGGGATGTACGTGTATCCAACATTGAACACGATCTGGTTCGTTTCCACGTTGAACACTTTCACGTGCACCGGGCCGCTCGTTACTCCCTGTGGGAGTGTGAGAGTGATTTGGTTCGCGCTCACTGCCGTAGGGGTTACCTGTGTTTGACCGAAGTATACTTCCACACTTGCCGGATCCTCAAATCCATGGCCGTTAATGGTGACTACATCGCCAGGGAGTGCGAAGTCTGGTTGAATGGATATTAGGCGTGGCTCGAGCACATTGAATGCAGCCACGGAGGATTGAAAATAGTGGTGCTGGTCGGCCACCACAATTAGAAGCACGTGCTCGCCTGGAGTTAGGACTTCATTCGAGCCCACGTCGCAGCTTGCGAAGCCTGAAGTCGAATTGCCGATGCGAAAGCAGTCGTCTGTTCGGTCAGTGCCATCCAGGTACGCGCGGAAGCTGTCCGGCGCCACTCCCGGAGTGGGGTCCAGACCGTCACTATTGGGATGGGTCCAATCCACGCGTATACGCGGCGTCAGGTCGTACGTGTTCGGAGTTCCATCCGGAAGTGAGATTGCGACCTCGGGCGGAGGATTGGTCGAGGCTCGAAATATGTGCTTTTGGTCCATGCCGATATTCCCCGTTGGGGAAAGTACCACCGCGGAAATTGTGTTGTCCCCAAGCTGCAATGGAACGTTGACTGCCTCAAAGTCCCAGTCGGCGGTGTTCAGCAGAGCAGGTCTATTGTTCACGGAAACGCTTGACGCACCGGGGTCGACGAATCCATCAATCGTGACCAAGTCGTTCGAGGTCGTCGATCCGCCAGGTGGCAAGAAAACAGTGACGCCGAGCGCGTCAAAGTCCCCCACCCGGAAATAGGCGAGTTGAGGAGGCTCGGTGGTGAGTGACGTGGCGGTGGTATCGGAGGCTAACGTACTGGCTACAAGCGTCATACTCTTGGCGCTTGAGACGAACACGTTATATGGCGGCCTTCCACCGCTCCAATTGAGCGTTACGTCGGTCGGGGCAGGACCATGCGATGCTGTTAGAACGACGTCAGTTGCGGAGGTCGTCGCTGACAGCGATTCAAGCGCATAGCCCTCTACGGCGAATGGTGTGGAGTGGCCGCTTGATGGACTTGTCGATAGAGGGGCCGATTCGACTGGGAAATGAACCCATGACGTCTGTGAGCCTGCGCCAAGACACAGCGCGTCCGAGACGACTTGGTATCCTCGGTCGCCACACTTGCCAAGGCGGCAATTTGCAATGGAAGTGGATGTCGTCACGGGCTTCTTACCGAACGACGTCCGAATTCGGAGGCAGGTTTCTGCAGCAACCTGAAGACCGGTGAGTGCCGTGAGAGTAGTTTCGGTCTGGATCGAGGGGCTAACGAAGTTGGGGTCGGACACGGCAGCCGCCTCGAGAACATAACGAACGAGAGAAAACTTAGCCATGATGTCAGTGACCCCCACACCGCTCGCGAAGTTGGCATCCGCGGGGGCCATCTGGGGGTGTGTCGTGGGCCGAACCGACTGGTCGCTGTAGATCGAAACTCCAAGCCACTCGACGTCGAGCACGCGGTCCGAGTTCGGGTCATTCGGGTCGAGGGGCGTGTTCGAGGTGACGAGCGGTTGGGGCGTCGTCTGCCAAGGGACCACGTTGTGCAGCCCTGACGTCACGGGATTCTCGAGGCCGTTGCTAACGGCTTTGAACGAATAAGAACCAACCCTGTGGTCGCAGGGCGCGGGGTTCGCTCCTGGCGTCGCAGAGCAGGGTCCGTTGGCCGCGTCGCCTGTGTTTCCACGATTCAACGTGGCGATGGCCGCAATCGCGAAGTACTCGCCGGAGGATTCCGTGAGCAGGACGGCCATCGGGTAGTCCTGCTGCCAGCTCAACGAGTAGATGCCCGGATAACCGTAGTTGCGGGCGTATTGAACATCGTAGTAGGGGTTCAGGAGGTTGTCGTTGTTGGGGGTCAGTGTCGTTCCCCGATCGTTGTCGCAGCAACCGTCAACCCGCGAGTTTCCCCAGTTGTTGCTCCTGAGGCAGAAGGCACCAAGTGGAATCGTGGATTCACCGATTGCCGAATTAGCGTTGGCGAGATCGACGGGGAACAGGCCCTGATCGTTGCCATTAAACGTGCTTCCACCGGAGTTCCCTGTCCCGTACGCCCCATTCCCCGTATTCAGGGTCTTGTTCCCGAAGCCGACTTGCCAGAAGACAGCCGTGACGTTCTGCAACCCAGCCGTGGGGTTATTGGGATCGATGAAATACTTGTTCGGGTCAAAGTCCGGTGGCGGGTTGAAAAAGGAGGTGTCGGCGCATTGGAATATGGGAAAGCCGGCGAACTCACGGCAATTCGCACCTGCGATTCGTCCTGTGGTGATCAGCACGACGGCAAGACACAGTGTCCAAACGACCCCATGGACGAAGCGCGGACACAGTCGAACACCAGGAGTCGAAGGGCGAGTGATCCGCAGAGTGCCGATATGAGGCGGAATCGGTGTAAGGTCTGGGTCGCGGCGCGCGGAACGCATGGTGAGATCCTCCATCGGAAGCACTTCTGCGGCTGCTATTGCCTGTTTCCGGGGGAGGGTGGCGTCGTCGACCGCGCCCCTTGGTGGGATGTCACTCTCTTATACACCCAAATCGTCGTGTCTGCGAACAATAATTAATAAACAACGTAGAATCCGTCACCTTGAGCAACCTGCCCAATCACCCCGAGGCCTGCCTTTTGTTCGGGATGCTCGTCATCTCGGGCGCACTCGCGCCTCTCGTCCCAGCGGCCGGACATTCACGGGAACGCTCCGCACGGACGACGGTCTCCTGGGTGGAGCGTCGGGGGGAGACTTTCGATCTCGCGGAAGCAGCAATCCGGCTCGCACCCGACGCACCCGCCCGCCGAGAACGGAAAGACGCCCTCCGTCAGATCGACGAGCTGGCTGGGCGAGTGAGGACGGCGATCCCTGCCGACGCCACGCCTCGCCAGACCATCGACGCCATCAATGACGCGCTCTTCACGAAGGAAGGGTTTCACGGAACGATGGCTCTTTCCGATCCGAAGAGCCTCTCCCTTCCCGACCTTCTCAAGGACAAGCGAGGCACCTGCGTCACACTCGTCATCCTCTATGTCTCCGTCGCCGAGCGATTAGACATCAACGTCCATGCGGCCGCGACACCGGTTCACCTCTTCGTCAGGTACGAGGGTCCGGACGGGGTCATCAACGTCGAGACATTGGAGCAGGGACGAACTATCGAGGACGCCGAATACCTCCGGCGCCACCGGATCGCCGACTCCTCCGTCGAGCGCGGGATCTTCATGCGGCCGCTTTCGAACCGAGCCGTGATCGCGCATTTCCTCAGTAACCGCGGGGCCATCGCGTCACGGGCGGGCGGACGGGACGACGCGATGCGAGACTTCGATGCCGCGCTGGAGCTCTACCCTGACCTCGAGGCCGCCTACTACAACCGCGGGCTCGAACACCTGAAGGCCGGCGAGTTTGACACGGCGCGAGAGGACCTCACGAAGGCGATCGAACTCCACCCTCTCGACGCCCAAGCGTTCAACAATCGGGGTCTCGCCAACCTCAGAGGTGGGGACTCGGAGGCTGCTCGCCGGGACTTCGAGGAGGCGATGCGCATCGATCCAGCTCAGAAGGAGGCGCGGGAGAACCCGAAGCTGCTCGGTCAGGCGAGCTCAGTCGTGTCGCCGGCACCCTGAGCGCGCGGCACAGATGTCAAGAGTTCGTTCACAAGGACAGCGGGAGTCGGGGGTCTATTTCGGCCGGCCACCGTACACTCTGAGATTCGAGAGCGCCTCGGCCGGCGGGAGTAGCTCGTTGCATCGTTGAAGCATCTCCGCAGCCTTGTCTTTGAATCCCATTGAATCGAGGGCAATTGCCAGGCAAAAATAGGCGAGGTAATTACTTTCATCTAGATTGAGGGCTCGGTTGGTCAGGTCCATGATTTCATCCGGCTCAAAGACGCTTCTCAGTTTCCCTGCTGCCCGCCCCACCAGCGCCATCGACTCATCATGATTCATTGTTTTGGGGGTGGTCGTCGCCTGCCGCAGGAAGACGTACGCGCGGTAGACATTCGGAATGGAGTGCTCGCCCACTCCGACTTGGAACACGTCCGCAGTAGCCGCCTTGCCACGCGATTCGAGCCGAACGCCGAGTTGGTGAAGAACTGCATAAACATTGGCCGCGGGCTTCTTTGGAAATGCGGATGCTAATAGTGTCAGATCACCGGTCATGAATGCTGCCGCTTGCGACGTGCCGACCAGTTCGAGTTCGCCATGAGGGGCTTCCCCCCGATGCTCCAAAGCTCGCGTCTTAATAGACCAGCGGGAGGCGGCAGGACAGGTGATTGAGCCCGGGCGAGAACTGAAATTGCCCGCGGCAGCGACTGTGGCGATTCCCTGGTGCCAGAGCTCATCGACCCGGGTGCAGAGCGCGCATAACTTCTTTGGTGTGCAGACCCTAGCCCAAAGGATTCCGCGTCTTACCGCTACGCTGAAATTGATGAATCTCGGCGGAGGCTGGAGGGCGGCACAGCAATCCAGGGCCTTGATCAGATCTTCGCGAGTGGTCGGCCCGGAGTTGCTGAGCGCCTTTACGCTAAACACCTTTGCCTCGGGCGCGATCCCGAGAATGAACTTTGCCATTAACGTGCCATGACCGATGTGATCGATGTTGTCCCGATCGACTGTCAAATCCACCTGACCCTGGAGGGCACCCGCGGGCAACCCTTGCGGGTTCACCCCCGTATCGACGATCGGCACAACCTGTCCTTGCCCGCGGTGGCCGAGCTGCCACACGCGCGGGACATTCCGGTACTCGACCTCTGTTGAGATGATTGTGTCAGCGGTCAGCATTCAGGGTCGCTGCGTGATTTTCTGTATCGTGGAATCCCACGCGTATCCGGCAACGAACGCCCCCTGCCAAGCCGTAATGGCATCGCCCATCGCAGCCGCGACGAGGACTGCCGTGACGAGCGAAAACACTCCGAGGATCAGGTACTTCCTCACCTGCGGCCAAGCAGCGACGAGCAGACGCGTGACTGCCGATCCTTTTCGGGCAGCGGGCACCGCACGCTCGAATTCGGCCTTAACGGAGCGCACCAACACGGGGAGTAGAATACTGGTCGCCACCCCTCCCGCAACTGCTAGGTACAGCTGGCCGGTCATCCTGGAATCCCCCATCGTTTCAAGTGGTGTGTTCCGAGCTGAGGTCGGCACTCCCGGGCCGACACGTCCATCCCACGTTCCAGAATGCAGATGAGTCTAGTGGAAGTCCTTCAGGGCTACCCAATCCCCGGAGCTCGCTCCGCAACTCGTGCCTGTGCACACCTCGAAGCGGGTAACTGGATGGACCTCCCAGATAGTGGAGCGCCAGCAATGCGCCGTGTGCCCTGCCAGCCCGCAATCGTCACCCCTGCCGTGGTGGGCATTATCCACCATCAATTGGCCCGTAACCCTAACCTTTCGGCCTGTCGCCGTTTGGACCTTTGTCAGCGTCCAGCCCAGCTCCGGATGTAGGAAGCGAAAGTATGGGGTCATCTCGACGATGAAGCTGTGCTTTTTCAAAGCATTCACGTCTCCGGTACTCAGCTGATCAGTCATGTCTCTGTCGCTTCGGATCGATCCATCCCTAAGGAGCTGCAATGCTTTATCGCTCGCGGGGAAGTCAGTGAATCCGACCCCAATGTGGTAGTCAACGACGTCATCAGCGCCTGACATGTAGCAATTGCAGGTCTCCTGGCCGGAGTGGTAGGCGTAGAACAAAGTGCCGACTACGCTCACGATTCGCCCCTCGCCGTCATCAGATGCTAGTTCCGCAGCATGTTGACCATGGGTTCGAATGGTCAACGTGTCGGGTAGGTCTTGTTCAAGGCGATCAAGATCGTCTGCTCCAAGGACGTCGCCCAACGCCGTACTCGGCTCCAACGTCTTGTTCTTCAGGTAATTGAGGTACGCGTCGTACTGAGGGTTATCACTGTCCGTGCACCCAGTGGGGTAGTTGGCGTGACAATCCTCAGTGCTATAGAAATCTTGCTGGCATTGCTCGCCCTGCATGCCGGCTGCGCGCTTTCGCAGGACATCTTCCCGAGGGAAGCGTGAAGGTATTGCGGCGAGGAGCGGGGAGGTGCTCGCCGGGGCCGCCGGCGTGGGGGCATGCGCGCGCATGGCGTCGAGCACGGGTTGCGTCGCCCCGTGTTGACGAAGTGCTTTGACTGCTTCGGCATTCAAGTCGTAGCTACCCGGAGTTGACTTGACGATTTCAACGATGAGCGACTGTCTGATCTTGGCCTCCAGCAGCTTGACGACGTCGTCACCTGTGAGTTTCTCCTGTTGATCTGCGGAAATCGGTACTACGAGAGCTAGGCTCAGCAGAAATGCGATCTTGTTCACGCGCTGACCTCCTTGGGTGAGGTAGGGCCTTCTATTGGCGAATTGGCGCTGTGCCGGGTTTTCACGAGGTTGTTCCTGCAGGGAGGTGACGCCGTCGTCGCACTCCGTGTGTGCAGCTCGGGCGGCAGGTTTGCCGGAGAATCGCAAAAGGGTGGCACGTCGTATCGTGCTCTCCGGCAGCCGAGGCGGCTGTACCGAGCGTTGCTCGTGCGGGGCGGCCGGGGATCGGGTCATGGCGAAGGCGGGCGGCCGCAACTTTCTTCGATGATGAAAATTCCGCGAATCATACCGAGAGTCCATGCTCTATGCAAGAGGACATTTTGGGGCAGATATCGCCGCTTCCCAAAGGAGGGACCAGGGTCCAAGACCTCGGCAGTTCTGAATCAGACTGTCTGGCAGAGATTCGACGAAACGTGGTGCTATCGTGGCCCGAGCCAGCATCACTCCGGCGTAGGGGACTCCGATGGCGGACGAGCGGATGCCCAAATCGAGTTGCCTCGCGTGCGCCGGCAGCGGGAAGTGCGGGAGGTGTCGGGGAAAGCGATTCAGGGTGCTCGCCGGCAACGTCCGAGTGGCTTGCTCCGACTGTCAGGGCACGGGGCGATGTGTCGAGTGCTCCCCCGAATCGCAGTGACGCGACCTCGCGGCTGCTGATCTGGTTGAAGATCTCGCGTGCTATCCTCCGCCGCCGAAGTTGAGACGTTTCCCCCGCGCCCGAGGAGATCGTATGCCGCGTCCAGGCCCAGCCACCCGAGAGTTACGTCAGGTCAGCACCGCCTTCCGAATGCTCGCCCGCGCGTTCCGGACCTTCGGGTCGGTCCTCGCGGCTGCGGAGTCACAGAACGGAGCGTCGTCCCGAGGAACGCGTCAACGTCGCAAGCCTCGCCTCACCGCTGAGTGGAGACTCGCGTTGAAGCTCCAGGGCAAGTACATGGGCACGATGCGCGGACTCAAGCCGCGGCAGCGCGCTCAGGTGAAGAAGGTTCGGGCCACCAAAGGTGTCAGGGCGGCGATTGCCGCGGCGAAGAGGTTGGCGGGGTAGTCGTTTTCGTCGAGGCCAGCGCGACCAACTCCTTCATAGTCGTTACGACGGGATCGAGACGGTCGGCGCAATCCTCCGCCCATTGAAACCACTCATCCAAGTCGCTGCCAGCCTCGAACGGGCCGCGCTCCTCGAGAGTCCTTTCCCGCAGGAGCGTGACGAGAGCCCTAATCTGCCGCGCCCGGTCCCAACTCGTCGCTCGACGCACGAGCTCATCGAAGCGTTGCTTTTCTGCTTCTTGTCGCCGACGAGCCTCATCGGCCTTGCGTTCCTCCTCGATGTATTTGCGGTGCCTCTCTTCATTCACGGCGCGAACGGCCTTCATGCCCACCACGGCCTTCAAGACTCCCTCCCAGAGTTTCTCTGGACGGCGTGAGAGATTGCGCCGCTTACCGTCCGTCCATTTCCGCTGGACTCCCTCGCCCACGTAGTCCTCGATCACGAAGACGAGTTCACCGGTCGGAGTGAAATCCCACTTCCGGACGCTCCACGTGCGTCCCTTCCGGATTTCCTCTTCCTCGCTCTTGGTGGGGACGTGGTCGGCGCGCGTCGTGAGTTCGTACATCCGAACCGTCAGTTCGACTCCCTCCAGCCGAACTCGGGTCTTCCACGGATGCTCGCGGCCGAGGAGCACCTTGCCACCCGCCTTATCGACTCGCTTCAGCAGTCGATCGAAGATCCCGAGCGCCCGCCGCATGTTCGCCCTGCTCACGCTGACGTCGAGTGTCTCTCGGCCTCTGCCTTGACTCAGGCCGTACTCGCCTGGTTTGTCTCGGAGGAGTTGTCGTTCCGTAGCGACAACAAGCGGATGGCGGCGGATTCTTCGCGGTTCTGCGGGAGCGACGTCGGTGACGGTCAGGGGGCTCCTCCTTTCGGCTGCAGCGTGTACGAGCATCTCGGGCGAGTTGGCACTCCCTACATGGACCCGCTGAGGGGAGGGCGGCCATGTTCGACCCATTGCTAGAAGCCGGCAAGGGTATCAGGTCGGAGATTGCGGCAGCCCGAAGACTCGCCAGCTAGACTCGCGCGGGGTTGCCCGCGGCGAGTTGGAGGCGGATCTCGTCGAGGAGGTGCTCAATCTGAAACGGTTTCATGAACCCCCGCTTCGCTCCGAGCACTTGGGCAGCGTCGTTGTGATCTGACGCCCCCGCGCGACCGCTGAACGTGATCACCCGGGCGTCGGGCTGCCTCCTCAGAATCTCGCGGAGGGTTTCGATCCCGTCCTTCTCCGGCATGATCATGTCCAGGAGAACCACGTCTGGCCGGACCATGCCGAAGAGACGGAGCCCCTCTCGGCCATCAGCGGCTTCGGCTACCTGGAACCCCTCAAGCGTCAGCACCTCGCGGAGTAGGTTCCGGAAATCGGGGCTGTCGTCGATGACGAGGATTGTGGGTCGGGCTCTGGTCCCGTCTGCGAGCATCGCGAACATCTCCGCTGAGTGAGGAGCCGGGGCAATATGGGGCAGTCTTGGAGTCGCGCAAGTGGAACACGACTACATACCTCCTCGTAAGGGTGTGAGGTTCCTCGCCTGGCGTCGAATCGTCGAGGAGTTCCGTCTCGCATCAGGCTGGTCTTGTCCTTCAAGGCCCTTCACTTTGTGGCGAGAGGCGGGAGAACTCTGCTGCAGCCGTATCTTCGGTCTCACATTGAAGTCGAGCATGTCGCGGACATGGTGGAGATTGCACGGGGAGCCGACGGGTTCACCTTGGGCGATAGCGCTCAGCGCGAGGTGCCAACCCATTGCGCTTCCTATGGCAGAAGGCGCATACTTCCTGCAAGACCAGAAAAGGGGACACCATGAAACTCAAGCTCTTTCTCTTCATCCCGACCCTCGCGTTTGCCCTATTGGCCATTGTCGGAGCTGCCGAGACAGGCACGTACGCCTTCTTCCCGGATCGGGAGTTGTCAAAGGCAGGATCTCTGGCCCGCGGATACGGCCACGCTCCCACACGCGTCTCGTTGCACACTCAACGGGAGTGCCGGGCAGTCGCGCTGGACGCGAGAAAGGCCGATCCCAGTCTACCGGGGAATGAAGGAGAAACACGTTCAACGACCGCCGATGGGGGCTCGACAAAGGCCGCCGATTCACAAAAGGTGGACCCCAACCAGATCGTCTACATCACTCGGACCGGAACGAAGTACCATCGTCAGGGATGCCGCTTCCTTGCGAAATCAGCAATACCGATCACACTCAAGGACGCCTCGGCGCGCCACCAACCGTGTTCGGTCTGTGCGCCACCTCGTCTAGATGCCGGAGATAAGCCAACAGGACCAGGAAGCGGCAAGACCCCAACTCCGAAGACCCTTGCGCCTGCGCAGCAACCAGCCCAAGAGAACCCGACCGTCTACGTCACTCGAACTGGGACCAAATACCATCGAGCAGGCTGCCGATACTTGTCGAAGAGCATGATCCCCCTTTCTCTGAAAGAAGCGAAGCAGAGATTCACGCCATGTTCCGTCTGCCGCCCCCCGGAATAGAGCGAATCTGGCGAGCTCAGCTTCCAGTTCTTCCGTTGGACCGCTTTATTGATCATGTAAGCCCTGACTCAGGCGCGCCGACTGGGCCGATTCAGCTAGTTCCCCCAGACTCGCCCTCTTGGATTAGATGCCGGAGGTCGTTCCGTTCCGCTCAATTCGGAGCGGGCTCGATACTGACCACCGGGTGAAGTTCGATACAACTTTGAGATCGCCCGGCTTGGCCGTGATCGAAATCAAAGAAGCCCACGCCTCGAACGCGGACAACCCTGCCGAGGATGGGCTCAGGGTCGTTGGTGGCACCGGAGCGAAGAAGCGCCGTGAACATCGAACGCGCCTGGGTGAGCGCTTCCGCATGTGGCGAGTCGGCGGCACCAGAGCAATTCGGATCAGCGACCTCGATAACGATCGTTTGCTCGATCGCATTCGGATCTGCGAGCACGATGTGAACGTCACGGTCCTGCTCCGCCATCACCTGCCGAACGCGCCCTACTACCTCGTAGACCTTGAATTCCTCAGGGAAGACTCGATGGTCGGGACCTCCCTGGCAGTGTGCCGGCAGTAGATTCAATTCTGCGATGGTCGTCTTTGACACTTCCGTCAGCTTGAGTCTTGGCGCATCATCGTCGCTTAGGGTCTTGACGGCCCATCGTTCCACGCCGCACGTCGCAGGTTGTTTCGGCGTACGCGGTTGTGCTCCCTCGACTTCGCCGCCAACAGCCGCGAATGTCCCATGCGGAAGGGCGCGGCGTTGATCTTTACCGTCACCAACCAGGAGCCCAGCTTCGATAGCCACGACCACGAGCGCGAAGCATTTCAACCTCTTCAGGCTCATCATTCCTCCCCTTGCTTCCTTTCGCCCGTCGAGGCTGTCGGATCGCCGCCAAAGAGTTCCTCCAAGAGAGAGTACTCGAGCGCGTAGATTTGTTCCTTCGCTTGCCCCGGTTCGACTCCACCCCAGACATCACCCATCACCATCTGGGAGAAGACTGACGACCGCGCGAACACTCGGACGCTTCCTTGCCCGATCTTCTTCCTCCCGTAGATGACGACTCCCTTCTCATCCACGAGGACCGGGTCCACACCCCTCAGCGACATGCAGAGGCCGGCAGAACTGGCGAGAACCCTCCCCGGTTGTCCGCGAGTCTCTTGCAAGAGCGAGAGCGGCAACGCCCACACGAGCTCAGGCAGAGGTGGTCCCTCCGCTGCATGGATCTTCGCATCAACCACTTCCGGGTGATATTGAATATCGAAGATTTCCAACAGGGATTCCGCCGTCGATGCTGGCCGTTGATCGGGATCATCCAGAACCAGGAGCCGCCCGCCTGACCGGACGTAGGCTTCAGCCATTGCTGCTGCACCGGCATCGACTCGTCTCGTCGGGTTGATTACAAGAACCGGCACCTTTGGATCTGAGTAGACGTCCTGAGTGCGAATCTCGGGTTGAAACCCAAGCCTGGAGATCCACGCAAGAAACGTGGTGTAGACATCTCGATCGGCAGGGGCGCCAGTGCGTATGTCCGAGTTCCAATTGACGGGTCCGAGTTGGCTGTCGATGAAGAGCCGTCGCGGTGGTGGAGCGTCCGATCGAAGTGGCGTTGTCTGGAATCCCGCTGCTCCAGCCGGAATCAAAGCACAGAGGAGTCCGTAGGAGGCGAAAGCGGCTCCAATACATGGAGCGGCTGACGAACCAGTGGAGAGGGCCGCGATGAGGCAGATGCCGGAGACGCTGAGAAGCAGGAAGGCAAGAAGACTCGCAGGCGGAACCGCGGCAAAGCGGAGCGCCGCATCCAGGACCTCCTTGTTCGGGGGAGCGAAGAAAGAGAAGTTGGACCAAGGTGTCGAGTCCGCGAGTAGCACCACTCTGCCTCGCCCCCACGGAGCCCATGCCGCCGCCGCCAGCGGTGGGAATCGGTCTTCCGGCGAAGGGCGTAGGTCCCCGAAGTTCCGCTCGTTGGAGTACTCGGCCGCCTCAGCCACGATCTCTGTGTCCACCGCCAACGGATGCGCCCAAGGGCTCCCCGCTACTATCGTCGCGCTCGTCTGGAATTCAAAGGGCACCCCGAGAGGAAAAAGTGGTCCCGCGTTCCACCAGCTCGCCCGGAAAATCCTCGTGACTCCAGTGATCGGCAACGCTGCATCGGATCGAAGACGCATGTCCACAGGGGCGAGGACATCATTGATATGTTGGGTGGTTCCGAAGAGGTTGGTGTGGTCACCTAGAACCAGCAGCCCTCCGCCGCCGCGGACGAAGGTTTCGATGCTGCCGATTTCTTCCTCGGAGTAGGGAACTGCAGGCGTCTTGATGAGGAGCACGTCGCCTCGGGGTCGAATCGGTGCCGTGACGTCAGCCTCCACGAAATGGCGGGAGCTCAGCCAATCCCGCAAGAGCGCATACGTGTAGACGGTATCCCGTCCGTAGTGGGAGATATCGAACGACCGCTGAGTTGTCTCCCATTCGCCGTGAGCGTCATCGATCACGATCCGGAGAGGTCGCGGGGGCCGTGGCTGTTCGGGACCGATCGCTCCCCAGAGGGCCATCCCTGCGACGACCGAGAAAACGACCGGGAAGACAACTGCGGAGCGACGATTCTGCAATTCTGCCCTCGGTGGGCCTTGCGAACAAAGCAGCGTCGTGACGAACCCCGTGAGGGTCACAAAAAGACCCGAGAAGATTGGGTCTAGAAGCCACGTCGGATGCCCCGTAGAGCCCAACGCCAGCACTAACCCGAACCGCGACACGACGGCAAAGAGAAGCGAGAGACCGGCGTTGACCAAGAATCGCCGCCGGCTCGGTCGATGCCATGCTAGGACTGCACTGACCATGGGGGCGGCGGTGAGAACACTGAAGGCCGAGAGATGAAAGGGTCTCCCGTGGATCACCATCACGCCCTCGGGAGTCAGCCCGGGCGCAGAAGGAATGACCGCACCGATCCTCCCCACCAAAAATCCTGCCGCTGCTCTGAGTCGAGGCCACTCCCAAATCACGGGCCAGTGGAGGTAAGCGCATCCAAGACCGAGCGTGGCCATGGCAGTGGCTGTGAAGAACCACAGTGCCCGGGCTCGCACCCGTGCAAAACGAAACCAACCCGTCGCGAAGAGGACCGCCGCGAGGAGCAGCCATGCAAGTGAATGGGTCCGCCAGGCCGCGATTCCCACTACGAGAGCCGATCCCATTGCAGGCCAACGGACGACCGTCGCCGTCGCTTCCGGGGCGGCCGACAGGAGCGCCAGGAGAACGAGCGTCGTCTGTGCGTAGATCTGACCGCCCCACTCTGGCCGGAATTCGACGAGGGCAAACAGCACGGCCGCCATGGGGACCGTCGCGCCAAGCGAGCCTCGCCATGCCGAGAGCGGCGGCACCGGCGCGGATTTCGTGGACGGCCCCAGAGGAGCCGAACCTGCACTCACGGAGAGGTCTTGCCCTGTCATCATCGCCCGGCGGCCGGATCGATAAGGCTCTCTGCGAAATCGATGTTTCTTGAATCGAACGTGTCTTCCATCTCCAGATTCTTCGACAGGAAGAAGCCACCGTCCGCGAACACGATGACCTCACCGCGTCCGAGAGGAACACGCGCTCCAACGGTATACGCCCCGACAGAGAGTGGCGTGACTCCCTGAGGCATCGACGTGACCTCCCATCCGGAGTATGTCGTGAAGGCAGGCCCCCCCAGACTTCCCACGGGACGATCGCTTATTGATACACCCAATCCCGACGCGAGATCTCGAAACGAGGGGTTCGACCCGTCACCGGAAAGGAGAACTGTGGTTCCTTCCTTCACCCATCCGACAAGACGTTTCCAAGCCGCGGCTAATGGAACCCGTGTCGGGTTCAGGATGGCCACCACGCGCGGCCGGCGAGTAAGACAGGTCCAATCCCCAAGCCAGGGTGTGAGCTCGCGCCTTGCCATCACGAGTCCCAAGGCGGTCGGAGACTTCGGGGAGAACGGGTCGGAGTCGAGGAGGTTATTCTCTGCAATGCTCACGACACCAAGACGATCCGTCGTTGTCCAGCGTACCCCAGCATCCACTCCGCAGAGGGCTGCAGCGATTCCCGTGGTCACGACCAAGCCGACGTAAATCACTACAGTTCCCGAGGTAGTTCGACGAAAGAGAATGGCTGCAACGACCACGGAAACGACCAGGAGCAACGCGGTCCATAGGTACCGTCCGCCCTGCGTTTTCCCCTCGGCCAGGTACTCTGTGATGTCGAGAAGGAAGCCGGAGGAGTAAAGCGTGTTCTGATTCAGGAAAGGTGTAGAGTCTCCCGCAACAAAAACCTTACCTCCCGAATCCTCCCAGGAAGCCATCAGCACGACATCGCCAATCCTGTCCCCATCCGAAAGACGGTAATCGCTCAGGAAGGCACGGTCTGGGGCGAGTCGGTCCCCTTGGTCCGCATGCCAATACCGACCGAGCAGAATCGGCCGTGCTTTTCCCCCTGTTTCAATTGATGCTCCGCGGTTGTACGGAAGGGTTGGCGTGAGTTCCAGCGCCCGTCCCAACGGATGGTGTGCAATCAGAACACCATGGAGCCCGTCACCTAGGAGTCCGTTTGTTGTGTCGAAGCGAAGACCCATGTCGAACGGTGCCAGAAGCGGGTTCAGAATTCGGCGGCACCCTCCTAGATCGGAATGCTCTCCCACGACAAGAAGGTTGCCCCCAGTTCTTACCCACTCGCGGATGCGATCGACCTCCCCCTGTTCCCACTCCCTGACGGCCGACGCGACGACGAGGACCCGTGTCCTTTCCAGCACGCTGTCGTCGATACGGGGGGCTCGAACGACCCGAAACCCAGCTCTCTCCAGAACGTGAGGCCATTCCCCAAAAAGACCGATGGAATGGAAACCGTAGGAACCGGAAGCATCTCGGTAGTCCTGAGCTGCGACCCCGCCCTCCTCCGGCCAGAGGAATGTCACTTGGCTGTCTGACCTCGTGCCCGACGCCGCGGACCCACGCGCCTGCGCGCTGACAGTCGCCATGGCGAGGATCAAGCATAGGGATGCCAGAAAGTCGTGGGAGAAGAATCCCCGGAAAGGTTGATGGTCCATCCACAGGATTCCGAGACCGACCAGGAGCCAAAGCAGAGCGCGATAGCAAACGAGTACTAGAAGCACCGCGGTCTCTTCCACTCGATTGGGGACGAGAACGATGTCGAGGAAGAGAAGGAGTGCGCCGGAGAGCAGAGCGTGAAAGAGCAAGGTGGTCCATCCACGCTCCCACGAGCCGAAGATCGTGCCAATCGCCAGCACGAGACTCCCGGTGCAACCGAGGATGCTCACTCCCACGAGAACAGGGCTGCCGAGGCTTGTGAGTACCCCCTCGGTCACGCTCACTGGAACTCCAACGAGCGCACGCGAACCTGAAACGAGGTCTGTGAGCAGAATCGAGGAAAGAATCCAGAGTGGTGCTCGAGGTGTGACCGATCTCCAGATTGCCCGTGTGGCTGCGGCAACCACGCCTGCTGTGAGGGCTGACCAGGGTGCCGGCAGTACGAGTGTTCCTAGGGCAAGGAGAACCGCAATGCGGGGGCCGCGGAGATCAGGTAACGAACCGTCCTCTGCGCGCCAGCTCTTTTTCTTCGTCTCAGAGGTCGCAGGATGCTCCGGCTCGGCAGTGATCGCCATCTATCGCGGCTCCCTACCCAGAGCAACGCGAGATCGCACGTCGCCGCAGGAGCCTACGAAGCGACGAGGCTAGAATCCTACGAGTTCGCGCGTTCGAGGAGTGGACGCAGAGCGTTCCATGTTGCGGGATCGACAGCGCCCGTGACGGTCAGTCCCTTCTTTTGTTGAAAATCCTGCAAGGCGGCGCGGGTTGGGTCTCCCATGACGCCGTCGGCGCAGATGTGATAGCCCGTGATGACGAGCGCACGTTGAACGTTCAGCGTCGTCTGGTCCGTCGTGGGCGGTGTGTAGGGCGCCTTGCTTTCTGGCTGCTGCGGTTGAACGCCACCGCAGCCATCGGTTTGTTTCTTACAGCTCGAACTGCAACCGCGCGTCGTGGTACAAGATTTGGAACATGTGGTGCTGCACCGCTGCGAGCAGGTGGCGCTCGTCCTTACCGGGATTGGGAGAAGGGAACTTGCTGACGCGCTGAGCTCCACATCGGAGAAGCGCTCGTCTGGTTCATGCATTCGGGTGACGCTGCGCGTGTAAATCTCGAAGAAAGGATCACGCGGGGAGGCAGGCGCCGGAGGAGCGCCGAAACTAGGTATGGCGAGACAACACAGGACCCCGCTTACGATCAGTTTTCTCATCGTCGTTCCTCCACGGCTCGGTCCTTTCTCTCGAGGCCTAATGAGACGCGATCATGAAAGGAGTTGTTCCATTCTTCCAGGCTGAAGAGACGGACCATCTCCGGTCGGCACGGCTTTCGGCAAGGTGACGGAATCTGGATTTCCGCCTTCCCTGCAATGCCGGGGCCGAGCACCTCGACATCGCGAGTCTGAAGGCGGTTTGGAGCCATCGACGTCTTCTCGAAACCAGGCCTAGGCTGGGGCGCATTCGCCTCGGTAAGCTGACGCCACCAAGCCGACGCCAATTGTTCGGGGATGGGGTACTCATGTCCCCCGGCGGTTAGCGATCCACCCCGCGCACTAAACTCCGCGGTGACGCTAACGAAGGGGCTGGCAGCCTGGCGCACGACCACATCCATGTGGATGGAGCCCGGAGCGTTCGAGGAGACTTCTACGACAACGCCGTAAGTTTGGGAGCCGAGGAGCATTGCGCCCTCGTATCGAGCGGCGGACGCGGCACCAACGCCCAGGCAGGCGCACACGCCCAAAGCGATCGGCAGCGTAGGCCACGGGGTTCGAGCTTCTCTCCCCACGCAGAGCGCCTCCCTGAACATCAGCACGCTACCAAGGTGTATGGAGAATAGTCAAGGCGAGACTTGAGCCGTGATCTCTCCTTGATGCGCCCAATCCGAGGCTGGGCTTGACTTCCCGCTCCCCAGCGGCAGCCTGTCACTCAGGAGGTTCTCCGATGTTCGGAAGCATGCGCGCCCCCGAGACGATGACCACCGCCGAACAGGCTCAGCTCCTGCGGGTGACGGCGAATCACAACGATCCCCGGGACCACGTCCTCTACTCGATGGCGCTCGGGACGGGCCTGCGGCTCCGGGAAATCCTCGGCCTCAATGTGGGCGACGTCAGTCTGGACGGACGAGAGGTCAGGCATCGCGTCGTCCTGGACCCCTCCACGACGAAGGGGGGCCGCAAGGGCGAGGTGTTCCTGCCGGCTCGGCTCGTCACAAAGCTGCGCCGGTTCCTCGCGTGGAAGCGCCGCGCGGGCCAGTCCCTCGAATCGGACGCGCAGCTGTTCGTCTCGTCGCAGCGTCGCCGACTCTCGCCCCGAGCCGCGCAGTGGCGGTTCGCGTGGTGGCAGCGGCGGGCGGGGTTCGATCGGCACTACGGGTTCCACCAGCTGCGGCACTCGGCGGTGACGAACGTGTATCGGGCGTCGAGGGACCTGTTCCTGGCGCAGCGGTTTGCGCGACATGCGTCGCCGTTGACGACCGTGGTCTACACACACCCCTCGGATGAGGAGATGTACGACCGAGTCAGGGACCTCCCGTGTTAGACTTCGTGCCGTGGCGACCTTGCCCCGCTATTCTATTAACCACAACATTAACGAGTCCCCACACGTCGTAATCCTCGGCGCAGGGGCAAGCCGAGCAGCATTCCCTTCCGGCGACGCACACGGAAGACTCTCGCCTCTCATGTTGGACTTTGTAAAGGTTCTCGGTCTGAAAGCGCTCCTGGATTCCGAGGGCATCCAGTACGAGTCGAGGAACTTCGAGGATATCTACGAAGAGGTCGCCTCAAGTCGAGCGGGATCCCCATTCATGAAGGACCTTCAGGATAGGGTCTATCGGTACTTCGAAGAACTCGAGATGCCGGAGGAGGCGACCCTCTACGACAGACTCATTCTCTCCCTTCGGCGCAAAGACCTGATCGCGACCTTCAACTGGGATCCTTTCTTGGTTCAAGCCTACCTGCGGAACCGGAAGCTGGGGGAGCTGCCCCCCCTGGCCTTCCTCCACGGCTCGGTCGCCGTCGTTGCTTGCCACTCGTGTAGACGAACGGATTTCAAACCGAGCACCTGTGGAGGGTGCTCCACCACGATGAAGGAAGTCACACTCTTATACCCCGTCAGCCAGAAGGGGTATCACAAGGGAGATCCATTCATAGCAAATGAATGGGCTCGCTTGGAGGCAGTTCTTGACCATGCCTACTTCCTTACCATCTTCGGCTACAGCGCCCCTAAGTCTGATGTTGAGGCCAAGAGACTGATGAAGGCCCCATGGAGCAAGAACAGGACGTTGGACCTCGCGCAGATCGAACTCGTCAACCTCGCCTCCGAGGATCAGTTATTGGAAGACTGGAAAGAGTTTATTGTCCGGAACCACTACGGCCTGTGCGTAGAGTACAGCGACAGCTGGTTGAGCCATTACCCAAGACGCTCGTGCGAGGCCCTTGCCTGGGCGACACTTCAGCAAGACCCTTGGCATGAACATCCGATCCCGGACACGAAGGATCTCCGCGAATTGCAGGAGTGGTTTCGGCCACTGATCGAGGAGGAGATCAGGTATCGCGAAGCTGGAGAGCCATTCAAGCGGTTCACGAGTCTGGGCTAGTAGGAACCACTGTCGGTGGGCTCTTACGCCCTCCAGTTCAACATCCCGATGGCCTGTCCACATCGTGGCCGCCTGCGGGTGCGAGGGTTCTGATCTGAAAGTGTAATGGAGCGTTGCGTTCGATCGGCAGTACGCGTTCCATCAGTTGCGGCACTCGGCGGCGACCAACGTCTACTGGGCGTCGAGGGACCTGTTCTTAGCGCAGCGGTTCGCGCGGCACGCGCCGCTGCTGGCGACCGTCGTGTACACGCACCCGAGCGATGAGGAGATGTACGAGAGGGTGCGTGGGTTGCTGTGCTAACCTTCGCCGCAGCCGGAGCCGATTCGCTGTGAGAACCCCTCCAGATACGGTTTCAAAGCTCGACGCCGCCAGACGGCAGCTGTCCACGGCGATCTCCCTCTTCCTCCGCGAGCAGGACACGGTCTCGACCCACACCCTCACCGCTGCAGGTCACCAGATTCTGCGGAACCTCGCCAAGCTGCGTGGAATCTCAAGTCTCATAAAGGACAACCCTCATGTGAGACCAGAACGCCGCGCCGAATTCATAGCGGCCGTCAACGAGGCGGAGAACTTCTTCAAGCACGCCGACCGCGATCCCGACGCAGTCTTGGAGTTCAGACCCGCGCAGACCGAGTACCTGCTTCAGGACGCGGTACTCCTGTACCACCAGCTTGCCGGACGGCACTTCTACAACGGGACCGTCTACCTCATCTGGTTCATCGCGCGTCATCCGGATCTGATCGACCTCGACGGACTCCCGGAGATCTCATCCCTCCTGCAGACGGTCGGTCCACCAGAAAGCGTAGAAAGGGGCGATCTGGTCGGATTCCTGGATCGCCCATCCACGCTTCCAAATGTCGATGCGTGACCGTCGCGCCCGAGGAACAGTTTCAATTGGACTCGGGGCCGATGTGGCCGATCCGCAGAAACTAGTCTCGACTGGACTCCGGGGGGGCCTCTTCCTCGCGAAACGGTTCGCGCGGCACGCTTCGGCGCTGACGACCGTGGTGTACACGCATCCGTCGGACGAGGAAATGTTCACGCGCCTGCGCGACCTGCCCTGCTGAGCGGCCGTGATACCATCTCGCTGATGGGCCAGTCTGATCTTCCGCGGACCCTGCGTGTGAAGCAGGTAGCCAGGCTCCTCAACGTACCCAGATCCACCCTTTCCGAGTGGATTCCCACCCGCGCGGTTCCGTCGATCAAAGTCGGAGGGGTCGTCCTCATCGCAGTCGATGACCTGGAGGCGTTCTTGGCGAAGTACCGGCGA
>Ga0137394_10000442_pt1 | contig 29059 bp, 23 predicted proteins | sample czobulk116metaG_FD_108278 | JGI IMG/M metagenome (GOLD analysis project Ga0137394, IMG submission 108278) | Vadose zone soil microbial communities from Angelo Coast Range Reserve, California, USA - czobulk1.16 metaG | ecosystem: Environmental > Terrestrial > Soil > Vadose zone | place: USA...
GAAGGGGAGGGGACGTAACCACAAAAAGCACAAGAAGCACAAAAATTCTTGCGCCTTTTTGTGCATTTTGTGCTTCTTGTGGTTTCTTCCCCGCTTCTCCTTTGGGTTTTGCAACACGCTCTTGCAAGGGGAATCAGTAGTCGCGATACCGCCACCTTAGAAATACGTTGTCTCCTGTCCAGCAAGCGCCGTAACATTCCACCTGATAACACTTTATCCACGCATAAATTCGGAGGTTCCGATGGCGAAGCGTTGGCCGGCGCGAATTGCCGGCTTGCTGACGATCTTCCTTACTGCCGCCACGGTCGTAGCTATCGGCCCACAGCAGCCACCAGGCGCCGGGCCAGCGCCTTCGGTTTCGCCGCAACGAGTCTTACTCGATCGGTATTGCGTCAGTTGCCACAATGACAAACTGAAAACGGCAGGACTCGCCCTGGACACGACGGATGTGGAGCGCGTGGCCGGCCGCGCGGATGTGTGGGAAAAAGTCGTGGTCAAGCTCCGCGCCCGCTTTATGCCTCCTCTGGGCCGCCCGCGTCCCAATGAACAAGAATACGACGCGCTGGTATCTTATCTGGAAACCTCGCTCGACCTGGCGGCGGCAGCCCAGCCGAATCCCGGACGCACAGACGCATTGCATCGCCTGAACCGGACCGAATACCGGAATGCCATCCGAGATTTGCTCGCGCTCGACGTCGATGTTTCCTCGCTGCTCCCCAAGGACGATGCAAGCCACGGCTTCGACAATGTCAGTATCGGCGGAATTTCCACAACCTTGCTGGAGCGATACATCTCGGCCGCCCAGAAGATCAGCCGCCTCGCTGTGGGCAGTCCGGTGCGTTCTCCGGCCACCACTGTCGTCGTGGTCCCGCCCGACCTTACGCAGGAGGAACACGTCGAGGGACTTCCGTTCGGCACGCGTGGCGGAACAGTCGTTCGCTACAACTTCCCGCGGGACGGCGAGTACGAAATTCAACTTCGACTGACGCGGGACCGCAATGAAGCCATCGAGGGTTTCTACGATGCGCACCAGGTGGAACTCAATCTGGACGGCGCCCAGATGCAGTTGTTCACGGTGAAGCCGCCGCCCCGCGTGCAGACTCCGCCGGGGCAGATACAGTACGCCGTTCAAAGTCAGGTGGACGACGCTCTCCGTGTTCGCGTTCCAGTGAAGGCGGGTCCGCACGAGCTTGGAGCGACATTCATCAAGAAACCGTCGACCCTGTTGGAAACCGAACGCCAACCCTACCAGGCGCACTTTAATATGGACCGGAGTCCAAGGCCTCAGCTTGCCCTGTACTCTGTTTCCATTGCCGGCCCGTTCGACCAAAGCGGCGTGGAAGACACGCCCAGCCGCCAGCGGATTTTTGTATGCCGGCCGGCATCACCATCCGATGAAAATGCCTGCGCTAAAACCATTCTGTCCACGCTGGCGCGCCGCGCGTATCGACGCCCGGTGAGCGACCTGGACCTTCAGGCCCAGCTGGGTTTCTATCGGGATGGCAGGGCAGAGGGCGGATTCGAGACCGGCATCGAAACGGCGATCCGAGCGATTCTCGTCAACCCCGGTTTCCTGTTTCGCGTTGGAAAGAGTCCGTCGAACGTTCTGCCGGATACCGCGTATCGCATCAGCGATCTCGATCTGGCTTCCCGCCTGTCCTTTTTCCTCTGGAGCAGCATTCCGGACGACGAGCTGCTCGATCTGGCCAGCAGCGGGAGACTCCACGAGTTGCCGGTGCTTGAACAACAGGTGAAGCGAATGCTGGCCGACCGCCGATCCGAGGCGTTGGTGACCAGCTTCGCCGAACAGTGGTTATATTTGCGAAATCTGGATGCTCAGGTCCCGGATCCGAGGACCTTCCCCGACTTCGACGATAACCTGCGCCATGCTTTCCAGCGTGAAACGGAATTGTTTTTTGAAAGCATCGTCCAGGAAGACCGTAGCGTGCTGGATCTGCTCGACGCCGACTATACGTTCCTGAACGAACGGCTGGCCAGGCACTACGGCATTCCGAACGTTTACGGCAGCCGCTTTCGACGCGTGGCTCTGGGTGCGGGTAGTGTTCGTGGCGGATTGTTCGGCCAGGGAAGCATTCTGACGGTCACGTCTTACGGAAACCGGACTTCTCCTGTGCTTCGCGGCAAGTGGATCCTCGAAAATATTTTGGGCGCTGCACCGCCTCCCCCTCCGCCGAACGTGCCGCCGCTCAAGGACAGCGAGAATGGCGGCAAGGTTCTGTCCATGCGGGAGCGCATGGAGCAGCACCGCACGAATCCGGCATGCGCCACCTGCCACAACCTCATGGATCCGATCGGCCTGTCGACGGAAAACTTCGACGCGATCGGCCGCTGGCGCGCTCGTTACGACGAGGGCGGCGCATCGATTGATGCATCAGGCGCCCTTCCAGATGGCACCACGTTCGATGGCGTCGCCGGCCTCCGGCAGGCGCTGCTGAAGCATCCGGACGCGTTTGTTTCCACTGTGACCCAGAAGCTGCTTACGTATGGATTAGGCCGCGGGCTCGAGTATTACGATGCTCCGGTGGTGCGCGGCATTGTTCGGAGCGCCCGCAATCACAACTATCGCTTTTCGTCTCTTATTGTGAATATCGTCACCAGCACTCCGTTTCTAATGAGGAGGTCCTCATGATCGTTACCAAGAAGGCGCTGCCCCGGCGAACGTTCCTGCGGGGCATGGGTGTGGCAATGGCGCTGCCTTTCCTTGACGCGATGGTTCCCGCTCTTTCCGCCATGCGCACGGCGGCTGCCCAGCCGGCCGATCGGTTGCTGTTTACATACATTCCGATGGGCGCCAACATGGCACAGTGGACGCCGCCCGGTGAAGGGAAACTCGGGGAACTCTCGCCGATTCTGCAGTCGCTCATGCCGTTTCGAGATCAGCTCACGATTCTGACGAATCTCGAACTTGCGAAGGCGTATGGCCCTACAGGCGCCGACCATGCGCAGGCCAACTCCACTTTCCTGAGCTGTGCTGCCGCGAAGGTGACCGAAGGCAGCGACTACTACCTGGCGACCACGGCCGACCAGATCGCCGCGAAGCGGCTCGGTGCCGACACGCTGCTTCCTTCGCTGGAACTAGGGACGGATTTGATCGCGCAGGTCGGGCACTGCGATGACGGCCTCGCGTGCGCCTACCAGAACAATCTCTCCTGGTCGTCGCCAACGACGCCGCTTCCAACAGAGGCGGACCCTCGTGCCGTCTTCGAACGCATGTTTGGAGAAGGCGGCACTGCCGCAGAAAGGACGGCTGAGGCGCGGAAGAACCGGAGCATTCTGGATTCATTGACGGAAGACATCGCTCGCCTCCAGAGGGATGTCGACCGAGCCGACCAGATTCAGGTCAGCCAGTATTTCGATACGGTTCGCGAAGTCGAGCGCCGGATCCAGAAAGCCGAGCAGCAAAGCGCCGACCCTGCCGCGCAAAACCCCCATAGCCCGTCCACGACACTTCCCTCTTCGTGGGACGAACATGTGAAATTGATGTTCGATTTGCAGGTTCTGGCTCTGCAGGCCGATATCACCCGCGTCATTACGTTCCAGCTGGCGCGGGAAACGAGTTCGCGAACGTATCCGAATATCGGTGTTCCGGATGCGCATCATCCCGTATCACACCATCGGAATAACCCCGAACAAATGGCCAAGCTTGCAAAGATCAACACGTATCACATGTCGTTGTACGCGTACTTCCTGGAGAAGTTGCGGTCGACTCCGGACGGTGACGGCTCTCTGCTGGACCATGGGATCTACATGCTGGGCAGCGGCATGGGTAATCCCGATATCCACGATCACGTGAATCTCCCGGCCCTGGTGGCAGGCAGCGGAGGCGGCAGGATCAAGGGAGGGCGTCATCTTCGATATGCGCAACGGACGCCAATGGCCAATCTTCATCTAACACTGTTGGACAAGGTCGGCGTGAAGCTTGAAAGGTTCGGCGACAGCACCGGCAAGATCGAGGAGCTGTTATGAAGTGGTTGATCGGATCGCTGATTGCGCTGATGCTGGTGAACAACGTGGACACCGTACGAGCCGAAACCCGGCCGGGCGACACCACGAAACTCGTGGACGCAATCAAGAATCAGGATAGGGCCGCCGTCCGTGCCCTGCTCGATCAGCGCGTCGAGGTGAATGCGGCCGAACGCGACGGCACGACGGCTCTCCACTGGGCTGTCTACATGGATGATCTGGCAACTGCGGAACTCCTGATTCGCGCTGAAGCAAATGTGAAGGTCTCGAATCGCCACGGCGTCACGCCGCTGTCGCTGGCCGCGCTCAATGGAAATGCTTCCATGCTCGACATGCTGTTGAGCGCCGGGGCGGATCCAAACACCGCGCTGCTCGAAGGGGAAACCGCATTGATGACGGCGGCGCGGACCGGCAAAGTGGAGGCATTGAAAGTATTGCTGGCCCACGGAGCGAACGTGAACGCCAAAGAAAGCACGCGTGGGCAGACAGCGCTCATGTGGGCAGCCGCTGAAGGTCACACGGCGGTTGTTCAGGCCTTGACCGAGCGCGGGGCGGATATCCCCGCGCGCTCGACCGGTGGGCTTACAGCGCTGTTGTTTGCAGTCCGTGAGGGTAAGATCGATGCCGTTCGGGCCCTGCTGAGAGCAGGAGCCGACGTGAATGAAACGATCACGCGTTCCCCCTCGATTACACGGACCAGTATCGCCGGTTACGCGCTTGGGCAAAGGCCGCAAGGAGCCACCAGTGCCCTGGTGCTGGCGGTTGGCAGTGCACATTATGAGCTCGCCTCAGTTCTGCTGGATGCCGGCGCCGATCCGAACGCCGCCGCACAGGGATGGACGGCGTTGCATCAAGTGACCTGGGTGCGCAGGTCCGGCCAGGGCGACAACAATCCCGCTCCACAAGGATCCGGAAACATGGACAGCCTGGGCCTCGTCGCAAGGCTCGTGGCCCATGGAGCGAATGTGAATGCTCGAATGACCGCAAAAGCAGACATGGGAACCACCGAAGTGAATAACATCGGGGCAACACCCTTGCTGCTGACGGCCAGAACCACGGATATCGAACTCATGCGTCTGCTCATTAAGCTTGGCGCCGACCCCCTGCTGCCGAATGAAGACAACACGACACCTCTCATGGCTGCAGCCGGTGTGGGGACTTACTCTCCTGGAGAGGATCCCGGGACAGAGAGCGAAGGGCTGGAAGCGGTCAAACTCTTGTGGGAATCGGGCGGCGACGTCAACACGGTCAACAAAGCCGGCGACACCGCGATGCACGGCGCGGCCTACAAATTCTTTCCATCCGTTGTGCGATTCCTTGCTGAGAAAGGCGCACGAATCGACATCTGGAATCAGAAGAACAAATTGGGGTTCACGCCTTTAGTGATCGCCGAAGGTGTTCAACGAGCACCCAGCGGCACAGGAGACCACATCAGGACTTCCACGGAGACGGCGGCCGCCGTTCGTGAAGCTATGACCGGCGCTCCAGGGCAAGGGAAGTAACCACAAAAGGCACAAGAAGCACAAAAGCGTTTATGCGTTTGTGCGTTTTTGTGCCTTTTGTGCTTTTTGTGGTTTCTGCCCCTCTCTCACTTCAATTCGCGATATTCACCGCATAATAGGCGACCGTCTTCGTTGGAACTTCCTTCCACCAGTGTGGCGTCTTCGCCGGAATCGTAATGACGTCTCCTTTGGTCAAGCGGTGGGTCTGTCCGCCGTCAATTTTGGGGGCCCGCTTTTCGTCGGGGCTGGTTTGCTTCATGCCCACCATGGTCCCGCCAGTCACCAACGTCGCTTCGCCCTCGACGATGATGAAGACGTGATTGGTCTTCTCGTGAAGTTCGGCCTCGCCGGCCTCCCGGCGATTGGCCAGAATCCTCAGACCCGGGTCTTCAACAATCGCTCCGCCCTTGGCCATTGTGGCGGACACCTTGTCGTGGCCAATGTAGTGAACCGCGGCCGGGACGCCCGCTGAAAAGACCGCAACAGCGGTCAGAAGAACAGCCATCGTTAACAATGTCGCTAGCGCCAACAGAACCTTCATTTGGGTTTCCTCCCGTGAATAGCGTTGCTTTGTCGCAGAAGATAGTTGGCAAAGTGTCCGACTCGCCGCCGAAACAGTCAAGTTATAAAGATAAGTTTTGATTTTGTTAGCCGCAGATTACGCGGTAGCTGCAATTCGGGGACAGACGTATAAATCCCCTAATTACGATTGAAGGCGGGTTGATTGTAATTAGGGATTTATACGTCTGTCCCCGAATTAGCTACTAACAAATTCATTATCGAATCTTAATGGAACATTTATGACTTCCTTATGGGTGGCTGCGTACTCTGAGTAGTTGTACGCAATGCACTCATACTGGCACTCCAGATACTCGCTCCACAACGTGCTCGCCGTGCGCCCAATCCCTTTTGCATGAGAAAAGAAGCGTCAGTAACCGAACAGCATCGGGGCAGCAGTGCGACCAAAGTCGTCGTCGCCAGCACTGTCATGCTCTCTTTCATTTCATTCTGGCGGGCGGCGGCGATCGTTCTGAACGACCTTGGCTCGAGCGTTTATTACGCAGGCGGCATCGCCGAGCAGGCCATTGGCAGGAGCGCGCCCTGGTTCATCATGGGCGTGATGCTTTTCAGTTTTGCCGTACGTTCGATCTACATGGAAAGCAGCAGCATGTTCGTGCGCGGCGGCGTGTACGTGGTCGTGCGCGATGCCATGGGACCTTTCATCGCGCGCCTCTCGGTTTCCGCCCTGCTGTTCGACTACGTCCTGACCGGCCCGATCAGCAGCGTCAGCGCCGGCCAGTACCTCGGGCGATTGGCAAACGAGGCCGGCGAGCTTCTGAATATTCAGTTTCGGATTGCCCCGAATCAGTTCGCGGTCTTTTTTGCGATCCTCGTGACCCTGTACTTCTGGTGGTCCAACATCAAAGGTCTCCACGAGTCGAGCGGCAAGGCACTGCGCATCATGCAGGTCACCACGGTAATGGTGGTGATCTTTCTTGTCTGGTGCGGGCTGACACTGCTTGTTCGAGGGCCGGCGCAAATACCTCCGGCGCCCGGTCCATCAAGCCTGGAATTCAGCGACGAGGGACTGGGATGGTTCAAAGGCACCATGTGGCCCACAATCCCCGTCGTCGCCATCATCATCGCGTTCGGCCACTCCCTGCTTTCCATGAGCGGCTTCGAGACGCTCGCGCAGGTCTACCGCGAGATCGCTTCGCCCAAGCTGAAGAACCTGTACCGTACCGGAAACATCGTCTGTGCCTACGCACTGATTTCGACGGGCGGCATCACCTTGCTTGCCGCCATGATCATTCCGGACGCCGTGCGGAAAAACTATGTGGAGAATCTGCTCGGCGGCCTCGCCATGCATCTGGTGGGACCCGAGCTGTTGAGGCTCGCCTTTCATATCTTCGTCGTGATCGTTGGAGTGCTGATCCTTTCGGGCGCGGTAAACACATCGATCATCGGCGCAAACGGCGTGATGAATCGCGTGGCCGAAGACGGCGTCCTCGATCCATGGTTTCAGAAGCCGCACCGGCGCTACGGCACAACGTTCCGGATTATCAACCTGATTACGGTGCTGCAGCTCATCACCGTCATTGCCAGCCGGGGGCAGACATATCTGCTCGGCGAAGCTTACGCCTTCGGTATCGTCTGGAGTTTCTTTTTGAAGGCTCTCAGTGTGCTCGTCCTTCGTTTTCAGCGGCACGACCAGGAATACAAGATGCCCCTGAACATCAGGGTGGGCGGCCGCGAGATTCCGATTGGCCTGGCGATCACGACGCTGATCCTGTTTTTCGTCGCGATGGCGAATCTGTTCTCGAAGCGCATCGCCACGATCTCCGGCGTGTCGTTCACGCTTGTGCTGTTCACGATCTTCACGATCTCCGAACGGCGTGGGCATAAGAAGAGAGAAAAGAAGAACGGCCTGGAGCAGTTCAATCTCGATATGCGGCCGGAGATTTCAACGGATTCGATACAGGTGCGGCCCGGATGCGTGCTCGTAGCCGTCCGCGACTACAGTCGAATGGACCATTTGAAAGCGGTCCTTCAGAAAACGAATACCCGGAGGCACGACATCGTTGTAATGACGATTCGTGGCGTGTCCACCGCCGGCACCGGCGAGTACGGGTTGAACGAGCAGCAGCTGTTCACCGATTATGAGAGGGAGCTCTTTACGCGTGTTGTTAAGGTCGCGGAGAAAGAGGGGAAGCCGGTGCAGTTGCTCACGGTTCCCGGGGTCAATCCGTTTGACGCCATGGTCCAGAGCGCCGCGACTCTGAAGGCGTCGCGTCTCGTGAGCGGCGTTTCGGCTCGAATGGACTCTGAGGAGCTTGCACGGCGCATTGGGAGCGCCTGGGAGAAGCTGCCGGAGCCCCGTCACGCGTTCTCCCTGGAAATCATTTCGCCCGGACGCTCGTCGATCTTCGTCAACCTCGGCCCGCACCCGCCGCGTCTGTGGCCGGAAGATGTCGACCTTGTCCACGAGATTTGGCTCGAGCTCAGTGAGAACTTCGGTTCCAAGCTTCACCATCGCGATGTGGTTGGAGTTGCGCTTCGCCGGATGAACCAGGAATTGCGCCTGGGAGACCGGCAATCCGTTGTCGCTGACGTGCGCGAAGAGCTGAATCATCGGGGAACAAAAAACTAGCCGCGGATTACGCCAATGACGCGAATGGGGAAATTAGGGTTAAATCTCCCTTTCCTCATCCGCGTAATTCGCATAATCCGCGGCTGATTGCTTTTCCCTCCTTGAGAATTCACGGATAGAATCACTCTCTATGAATCGCCGTGATTTTATTCTCGCCTTCGGCGCTCTGCCTGCGATGCGCGGCGAGCGCCAGGTTCGACTGAGTTCAAATCCTTTCACGCTTGGTGTCGCGTCAGGCGATCCGGCGCCGGGCGGAGTCGTCCTGTGGACCAGGCTTGCCGGCGTCGAGCCGCAGCGTGTTGCGGTGCACTGGGAGATCGCCGCGGATGACCGATTTCGGCGCATCGCCAGGAAAGGGTCGAGCCTGGCCCTCAAGGAATTCGGTTATTCCGTTCATGCGGAAGTCGGGGGACTCCAGCCGGGCAGGGACTACTGGTACCGTTTCATGACCGGCGGCGTAGCCAGCCCCGTTGGAAAGACGCGCACCGCGCGCACGGGGGCCGGGGCGGGGAATCCATTTCGCTTTGCGTTCGTTTCCTGCCAGAACTACGAGCATGGGTACTTCACGGCTTACCGCCATCTGGCCGCGGAAGACTTGGATGTCGTGGTCCATCTCGGTGACTACATCTATGAAACGCGCTTCGGAACGACGATTGTCCGGCAGCACGAGGCAGGAGAAGTGTTCACCCTGGATCAGTATCGAGCGCGGTATTCGCTCTATCGTTCCGAACCGGAATTGCAGGCGGCGCATGCCGCATTTCCGTGGATCGTAACGCCGGATGATCACGAGGTTCAGGACAACTACGCCGGCGCGATATCCAAAAACGACGTTCCGCCGGCGGAATTCCTGCGCCGCCGCGCCGCTGGTTATCAGGCCTATTACGAGTTCATGCCGCTTCGGAGGACGTCAATGCCGGCGGGACCGGACATATCTCTTTTCCGCAAACTGTCCTTCGGAAGCCTGATCGATTTTCACGTCCTCGATACACGCCAGTATCGATCGGATCAGCCCTGCGGTGACGGGCTAAAACCGCGCTGCGCCGCCGCTCTTGCTCCAAGCCAGACAATGATGGGCGCGAAGCAGGAAAATTGGCTGATGAATGGGTTACGTTCTTCGCAGGCACGATGGAATGTTCTGGCGAATCAGGTCATGATTGCCGACGTCGCGCAGCCGGTGGCGGGCGCCAGAACCTTTTCCATGGACAAATGGGGAGGCTATGTCGAGGCACGCAAACGCCTGCTGGATTTCCTGGGCCAGGCGCGGCCCTCCAATCCCATCGTCATTACGGGCGACATCCATTCCAACTGGGTTTCCGACCTGAAATTGGACTTCGATAATCCGTCGTCGACGACGGTCGGCACCGAATTCGTCGGCACTTCCATCACTTCCGGCGGCGACGGGAACGACTCGGTTCCCGAGGGGTTATTCGCGGTGAATCCGCATATCAAGTTTTTCAACACACGTCGTGGCTACGTGCGAGCGACCGTGACTCCTTCGCTCTGGACAAGTGACTACCGTGTGGTCCCCTACGTGAGCCGTCCGGCCGCGCCCGTTGAGACACGCGCCTCGTTTGTTGTCGAAAGCGGCAGGCCGGGCGCTCAGCGGGCATGAAAAACGACTAATGAAATCGAGGATTCCGAATACAGCCGCGTAGCGGCGACAGAATGTAGCACGCGCCAGCGTGGGGGACCCGGTAGACCTTGATTTACGAGCTCCGTAGGAGCGGAAGATGGTTCTGAAGAGTCTTCCGCCCCTCGCGGGGCTAACCTTCAATTGCAACGCATACCCCACGCTGGCGCGTGGGGCCACATTCTGTCGCCGCTACGCGGCTGTATTCGGATGCCTTGGATTACAAAGAATCCTCAATTTCATTAGTCATTAGTGATTGGACATTCGTGATCAGTAATTTGAAAGCCAGGACCAAGGTTTGAAGTTTGACAGTCCTTGCCGGTGTTTGTTGTAATTGCGAGCACCATGCAACCCCTGTTACGCAAAGTCGCTATCGCACTACTCATTGTGTCCGGTCCGGCGGCGCTCCTTCTCTTCTCTCAGCTGGGCGGGAATGTCGCGCCGCTGCGGCGCGTACACGATCCTTATCCCGTTTTCACCGATATTGCTGTCGATCCCGAAGCCAACGTTTTGGCGGTAACGGATGAGAACCTGTTCAGCTTGCGGACCTACGACAGAGATCTTTCGAGCAACCTTGTGGCCGATCCTCGCACGGTCGTCACGGGGACAAAAACGGGAATCGACTTCATTTGTGGCGTGGCCATCGATTCCGTACACCGGCAGATCTTCGGCGCCAACAACGACACGGACTCCGATGTAGTGGTCTTCGATTACGATGCGCAGGGCAATGTGCCGCCTGTGCGGTCTCTGACCACCGCTTCCGCAGGCACGTGGGGCGTTGCGCTCGACTTGACCAACAATGAAGTAGCCGTGACGGTCCAACACGTCAATAAGGTGGAAGTCTTTCGCCGGGAGGCAAAGGACGATGACAAGCCACTGCGAATCATTCAGGGCCAGGACACGGGTCTTTCCGATCCGCATGGAATATTCGTGGATCCCCGGAACAACGAGCTGTTTGTGGCCAACCACGATTCCTATCACGAAGTCGCAACCGGAGAAACCGAGCGCAACGCCGCCGCCGCCACGATTGCGCGTGGAACTTTCGAGCCGGGCGCTCAGCCTGCGGCCCGCCTCAACCTGCGTCCTTCGAAAGGAAAATTTGTCGAGCCCTCGATCGCTATTTACCCGCGCACTGCCCAGGGCAACGCAGTCCCACGCCGCGTGATCCGCGGGCCGAAAACCGAGTTGAGCCTGCCGATGAAGGTCTTCGTCGATATCGCTCGCAACGAACTCTTCGTCGCCAACAGCGGCACCAACTCCATCCTGGTTTTCAGCAGGACGGCCAACGGCGACGTGGCGCCGATTCGGAAAATCCAGGGTCCGGCCACAGGGCTCAAGAAGCCGGTTGGATTGGTCGTGGACACGAAGAATGACGAGGTATGGGCCACGAATCCCGAGGACCATTCCGCCACAGTCTATAGACGCACGGCCCAGGGCAATACCGCGCCGTTGCGCACTCTGCGCGGCGCGCCGCAGGGCACTCCTGCGACCGGTATCGGCAATCCGGGGGGCATTGCTTTTGACCCGCTGCGCGAGCAAATTCTGGTGCCGAACTGAGTGGCCAATCCGCGTATCGCGGTATTCGCCAGGTTGGCGAATGGCAACGTATCCCCGGTGAGAGTAATTGAAGGCGGGCGTACCCGGCTGTCGAGGACATCACACGCAATAGCCTTCGATGAGAGAAACGATGAGATCGTCGTTCCGAATCCCTTCGCCGAGGCGGTTCTTTTCTTCCGCGGAATTGCGAGCGGTGATGAAGCTCCCATCCGGACCATCCAGGGACCGCGCACACTGCTGGAAGACAATGACGAGCTTGCCCTCGATAGTGTTCACGGAGAGGTCATCGTGCCCACGCGCCAGGCGCTGCTCGTCTTTTCCAGAGAAGCCAACGGTGACGTGGCTCCAGTCCGAATTATTACCGGCCCAAAAACAAGGATCGAGCGGGCGCGCGGAATCGCGGTCGATCCCGTCAACAACATCATTGCTGTCGGTAACCGCGATCCGCAGGGCATTTTGATCTTCAATCGCACAGACGAGGGCGATGTGGCGCCCAGGGCCATCATCTCCGGGCCGAAGACAGGCATCTACACGACGAAAGGTTTCACGATCAACCCCGAACGAAAGGAACTCATTGCGACCGTGGAAGCGCGGGGCACGCAGGTGACGCGCAACCTCGGCGAATCGTTCGTCGGCATTTGGAATATTACGGACAACGGTGACGTGCCGCCCAAGGCAATCATCAAAGGCCAGGAAACCTTGCTGATCGCACCCCGCGGCGCGGCGCTCGATCTGCGGCATCAGGAAATCTTCATCATCGATAAAGTTCAAAACTCATTCTTCGCCTATAGTTGGGAAAAGATAATGGAGGGGCTACGTCGCTGAAAAGATCATGCGCATAACCGCACTCGTTTTCATGCTGGTGCTGTGGATGCCTGGAGCCGCAGCCGCCCAGGAATGGGAGGAGTACGTCAACGCGAACGACGGCTTTAAGGTGAACTTTCCCGGCCAGCCGAAGGTGACGGAGACCACCTGGAAGTCCCAAATGGACTATGTCCTTCCTGCGCGCGTGTACAGCGCCGACAAGGGCTCCGAGCATTATTCGATAACCGTTGTGGATTACACCGGTCTCGAACAACAGGGCATCGAGCGTTCCAAGACGTGTCCGCCCGGGAACGCCCAGTGCCGCTCAAACGCCGGCCCCGTCATCGGTCCCGGGTACTGGAAACAGGATGAGCGAGGGGCGATCGTGTATGCGACGTTCAAGCTTCTCCAGCGGGACGCCAAGCTGACAAGTCTGGCCTGGGAATGGCAGGACATGGTTGAAGGACATTTCATACAGCTGACGAACAACTCCGATCAGTCCCGCACGTTTGCTTACGTCGCGATGCATGAAAACAAGCTTTATATCCTGGAGGGCACGGTGCCGAAGGGGTACCCGGAGCCGGGCTTGTTTCAGCAGTCGATGGGATGGGTTGATAAAGACGGGAACGGGATTCGTTATCAAATGATCTACTCCAACTCGTACCACGGTATGGGCGTGTATCCCGTCCCCGCGCGCGCCGGCAGGGGCGGTCGCGGTGGCGCCGGGGCAGCCGTTCCTCCGCGCTAATTCAGATAGGTCGTGGGTTAACACAAGGGCACAAAGGGCACAAAGACACAAGAAAGCCGGCATTAAATGATCCTTGATGCCGGCTTTCTTGTGTCTTTGTGCCCTTTGTGCCTTTGTGTTAACCCGGAGGACCGCTTGAGGATATGATGGCGGTTCTAATTCGGGAGGTCTTATAAGAATGAAAAGACTGGTCGCCTTCGCCTTGTTAACTGTCTTTTGGAGCCTCGGCAGCGTATGGAATCTTGCCGCCCAGGATCTCGTCATCACCAACGCACGAATCATCGTCGGCAACGGTGACGTAATCAATCAGGGTTCGATCGTGATTCGGGGCGGCCGGCTGTTTTCTGTCTCAGCCGGTCCCGCAAACGTTTCCGGCGTGCAGACCATTGACGCGCGCGGCATGACCGCGATCGCCGGATTCATCGACGGCCACCGCCACGTCAACACCGGACCCGACGAGAAGGTACAGATGCAACAGCTTCTCGAGGCCGGGTACACCACCATCCTGTCTGGAGGCGGTCCTGCGGAAGGAAACCTGACGCTCAAAGACCATATTGAGAAAGGCATGATCAAAGGGCCGCGCATCATCCCATCGGGGAGAGTGGATCTGGCCAACAACACGCCGGAAAAGGCTCGCGCCGAAGTGCGAAGACAGGCCGGACTTGGAATCAAGTTCATCGGAGAGATGGCGCTCACCCCCAAGCCGGGACCGACCGCCACCGAACTGGAAAATCTCAGAGCCATCGTGGACGAATCAAAGAAGGCTGGCGTCTGGATCCAGATACACGCGGTGAGCCCACAGGCGATGATGGCCGCTGTCGATGCCGGTGTGCCCAAGCTCGTTCATACTCCCCATTTCGGCTGGCTGGGCTTTGAGGACGCCACGAGGGTGGCTGCTGCCGGCGTGAAGCAGCTGTCGACGATCGGCTTCGGAGTGCCTGTCTTTGGCGTATTTGCCAATGACAACAAGCCGCGGTTCCGGGACGGCAAACCGTGGCCGGAGTCCATCCTGGATGGTGACGGCCGGGGGCAGGAAGCGGGTTATAAGGCCGTCAATGCGCGAACATCGTGGGATGCGGGCGTCGTCTACGGTTACGGCACCGACACAGGCTATGAGCCGAAGGCCGGGCTGGAACATGAACTGAAGAGCCTCAACCTGATGTTTTCCATGCAAGACATCATCAAGCTGATGGGACCGAACACCGCGTCGTACATCGAGATGAGCAATGATCTCGGGACGCTGGAGAAGGGTAAGCTTGCGGATATCGTTTTGCTGGAGGGCAATCCGCTGCAGGGTTATTGGAACATGCTGAATGCGAAGATCGTGATCAAGGGTGGCGTGATCATGGTCGATAAGCGCTAGTGTCCTGAGTTAGAAGTTCGTTTTGGAATGACCAACCCGTCTGCGCCTTCAATCGGTGGTCTTCGGCAACGTTTTCCTGATGGCGCAGCCACCCCTCCTGTCCCAGGAGGGTTATACGCTATCCGTACCTGCCATTACGCTAGCCGGCGGCTCGCTTCTCACTTCAGCCGCCGGAATCTGGCTTCAAGAATCATTCCGAAAGTTCCTTGAGTTGTGTTGTGCTGTCGCCGAACTTCTCCGTCGGGATCCCCAGGTTGCGGAGCAGCGTCAGCTGCAGGTTCGCCAGCGGTGTGTGCTCGGGATAGACAAGGTGACGACCGCCCTTGATGGTTCCTGCGCCTCCGCCGAGCACCAGCGTCGGCAGCGGTCCGTGGGTATGGCGATCGCTGTGGCTGATGCCCCCTCCATAAAGAAGGATCACGTGATCGAGCAGCGACCCGTCACCATCCGGCGTCGATCGCAGTTTCTCCAGGTAACCGGCGAACAGCTTGACGTGGTACGTCTGGATCCTGGAGCATTTCTCCATCTTCACCGGATCGTTCTGGTGATGGGTCAGTGGATGATGAGGCTCGGGGATGCCGATCTGCGGATAGGGCCGCCCGTTCTGTTCGCGGCCATACATGAAGGTGGTCACCCGTGTGAGGTCGGACTGGAAGGCCAGCAACTGCAGGTCGTATAGAAGCGCCACATGCGGCTCGAACCCATCGGGAATGCCGGCAGGCCGCTCGAGGTCGGGTGCTTCTTTGGCGCTTTGTTCCTCAGCCTTCTGGATCCGTCGTTCCACATCCCGAAGTGACGCGAGATAGTCGTTCACTTTCCGGTTGTCGCCCGCACCGAGTTTCCGCTGCAGTTCCTTCACGCGGTCGGTCACCGAATCGAGAATGCTCCGGTCCTGCTGCAGGCGGGAGGCACGCACTCGCGCATCCGTGCTGTCGCTCGAGCCGAATAGCCGTTCGAAGACCACGCGCGGGTTATTTTCCGCCATCAGGGGCAAGGTCGGCGTGAGCCACGAAATCGTGCTGCTGTATGCGCAGCTGTATCCCACATCGCAGGCTCCCACGAGGCTGGCATCGTCCACGGTCAGCTGCAGCGAGGAGAGTTGGGTTTCGCGCTCGAACGCCTTGGCCGCGATCTGGTCCATCGAGATTCCGTTTTCGACGATGGTGTCCGACCTCTTCACGTGCACGCCGGTCAGGTATGTGCCTGAGGCGCGTGAGTGGTCTCCGCCGCCGTCGCCCAATGCCTCGGCCTGGTCGCTGTAGAGGCCCGTGACGACGACCAGCTTGTCGCGGAACGGCTCCAGCGGCGAGAGCACCGGGGAGAACTCAAACGCCGAGCCGATTCCCTTTGGCAGCCACTTATCGTAGATGACGCCGTTTGGATGGTAGACGACGCCCAGGCGGCGCACCGCTTTCGCCGGTGTTTGCGCAGCGGCGGTCAGCGCCGGAACCATTGCGTCCAGCAAGGGCAAGGCGACCGCCGTGCCGATCCCGCGAAGCATGGTCCGGCGCGAAATGGCTTTCCTGGTGACTATCATGAACCCGACCTCCTCATCTGAAACGGTGCGCTCTTCACAATGGCCAAAATCGTCGACGACCAGCGGTAATTATCAGCAGCGGCTGCTCGCACGATGCTCCGGATCGCCGGCGCGTCGAAATACTCGACTTCGCGGCCCAGGGCATAAGTGGCCAGCTTTCCTGTCACCGCCCTCACAAACTGCTCCCTCTGCGCCACCAGCGCCCGGCGCAGAGCCGCGGGGCCCTCGACCCTGGTTCCGTCCAGCAGCACGCCGGAGGCATCGATGGCCGCGCCCGCGTCCTTTGTGCGCCATTGCCCAATGGCATCGAAGTTCTCGAGGCTGAAACCCAGCGGGTCCATGCGCGCATGACAGCTCGCGCACACGGGATTCCTGCGGTGCACTTCCAGCATCTCGCGCACCGACAGGGGCTTTGCTCCCGTGTTACTCGCCTCGAGAGCGGGCACATTGGGAGGAGGCGGCGGCACGGGTGCGGCGAGAATATTGTCGAGCAGCCACTTTCCGCGGATTGTCGGCGAGGTCCGGGTCGTGTACGAGGTTACCGACAGAACGGCCGCCTTGCCCAGCAACCCCCAGCGGTTCTCATCGGCGAGCGTTACCCGCCGGAAGTGAGTTCCATAGACGCCAGCGATTCCGTAGTGCCGGGCCAGCTGTTCGTTCAGGAACGTGTCCTTCGCCGTCAGCAGATCCATGATGCTCCGGTCCTCTTTGAGCTGAGCGTCGAAGAACAGCTCCATCTCCCTCACGAAGGCAATCCGCAGGTTGTCGTCGAACCACGGAAAATGCTGGTTCGCATCGGGCGTGAGCAGCCACACATTGCGGGTCTGCAGCCACTGTTCGAAAAAGTTCTCCACGAGCGAGGTTCGCGCGCGCGTATCCGCGAGCATGCGCCGCACCTGCTGATCGAGGACACTTGCATCCCGGAGCTTTCCGCGGATCGCCAGGTCGAGCAGTTCGTCGTCCGGGATGCTGCTCCAGAGGAAGAATGACAAGCGTGACGCCAGTTCGACGTCGGAGAGGCGATAGACCGTGCCGGGAGGGACGTTGGCGGGATCAGTCTCTATCCGGAACAGAAAATCGGGACTGACGAGAACGCGCTCGAGGGCGGCGCGGATGCCTGCATCGAAATTCCCGCCGGCTCGGGCGGTCTTGTAGAAACCGAGCAGCACGCTGACGTCTTCGCTGGTCGCCGGCCGGCGATACGCACGCCGAGCCAATGTCGACAAAATTTTCGTCGCGCACGCGCTCTCTTCCGCGTTGCCGGCGGGACGGCACACGAAGATGAGGCGCCGGCTCGGTGAGTCCTGTGGCGCCCTGGCGTTATAGGGCCCACCGATCAGCAGTGACGATATGGCGGCCGGGACGGTTGGGACATCCCCTTCACGGCTCCAGATCGGAATGCGGGCCGGTCCCAGTCCCTCCGGCAGGACATCGTTGGACTTGATAATGGTGGCCACGACGGTCCGCAGGCCCGCCATCAGCGGAACGCGCACCTGCAATGCGTCATCCGCATTGGTTAGATCTCCCGCCTTCACATCGCGATAGTCTGCTGCCGCCTGGGCTGCCACCTCAGCTCCGCCGCCGAGCGTGAACTGTCCGACTCGTACACCATCAACGCGAATCTCGATCTGGCTCGGCTCGTTCAGGCCACGGATCACATCTGCAAAAGTTCGCTGCAGCCGGACCTTAAAGATGTACTCACCGTCCACAGGGAAATAGTGGCGCGCCACGATCCCGCCCCGCGAGCCCAAAGGAAAATCTTCGGCGAGCCGGTCCGTTTGCCAAAGCCAGGTCTGCTCATTCGCATTGCCCTTGACGGATGTGTAGCGCTCGAATCCCGGCCGGATCGTCGGATCGCCGATGGCGAGACGCGCGATCCTGGCGGCCGCGTTCAGGTAACGATCGAGCAGCGCCGGCGCGATCAAGAGCGCATCGGCGTTGGTGTCAAAGCCGTGGGCTTGCTCGTCCGGCGGCAGCATTGACGGGGCGTCGATCTCGACCCCAATCAGGTCGCGAACTGCATTGGCATATTCCGTGCGATTGAGCCGATGGAGGTCCGCCGGCCGGCCCGGATTCGGATGCGCCGCCGCCGCACGGTCCAGTTCCGTCTCCAGCCACGCTGCCACGGCGTCATACGCGGCGTTGTCCGGCCGCCGAATGCCGGGAGGCGGCATCGACCGGCTTCGCAGCTTCACGATGACCTTTTCCCACGTCTCGGCCGCGTTGAAAACCTGGTTCGCATCAGCGTTCTCGAGCGTGAGGTTGCCGGTCTTCAATCGCTCGTTGTGACAGGTGACGCAGTAGTTGGTGACAAACTCCCGCGCGGGAGTTCCGGAAGTCGTCTGCGCGCGCGCCTCGACGGATCCTAAAAGCGCGACACACGCGATGCACGCGATCAATGTTTTTTGCATCATTTGCATGAACTGCACCATCGCTCCTCACTGTAGCGGCAGTCTGTGACCGCCGACAATACAGCACTTTCGAAATTGCCGGCGGTCATAGACCGCCGCTACAGTCGCAGAAAGTCATCGGCACTTGTTCTGCGCCTGGCAGGGGCGCCCCAGCTTTGGATCCGCCCCGTGTTTGGCCAGTATGTCGGCGCCCTCCTTGTTGTAGAGAACACCGCCCAGCCGGTCGCCGAACCCGGACGCCGCGAGCCACGGCGTGACGCCTGCTTTACTCACGACGTTCACATCCGCGCCTTTAACGACCAACAACTCGAGCAGGGTATTCCATCCGCGGTACGCTGGGCCGAACAGGGCGTTCTCATTGAATGTGGTGACCCCGCCGGCCGGCACGCCCAGATCCAGCAGAAACCTGACGGCTTCGAGCGCCTGCGGCTCGGTGACCGGACTCTCGCCCACCAGACGATTCAGGGCTGCCGCCGCCATCACTGCCGTGGTGTTGGTGTTTGTCATCAGTTGGGGATCGGCGCCGCCGTCCAACAGGAGCCGCATCATCTCAACATCGTCGACTGCGCTGGCGAGCAGGAAGGGCGTTGCGCCGACTGCGTCGGTGTAGCCGGCGGCGAATGCCGGCTGGGATCGCGTCATGCGCGCGTTCGGATTTGCGCCATGAGCCAGAAGGGCTCTCACGAGCTTCATCTTGGCCTGCCGATCCGGAATGCCGGCCATCGGGTCCTCGAACCCGTAAACCGGATTTGCGGTCCCGCCTTCCCAGGTAGTCGCTGCCCAATGGAGCGGCGTTAAGCCGGCGTCCGCGATATTGGGATCCGCCCCCTGCTCTAAAAGGAAGAGCGCAAGGGGCACTTGTCCTCTCATGGTGGCTACGAGCAACGGAGTGCCGCCCTCAGACGCGGTCGCCGAATTGGCGCGACCTCCACGCAGTGCCTGCACAGCTCCTCCCGAGGCGGCTGCTGCCGCGGGCGCCTGTCCGCCCCGCGCTCCACTCGGAGAGACGTCCGGCCGCGACCGGATATCGATGTTCACGCCCGCGGCCAACAACTGGCGGGCGCTCTGGAGGTCGCCCTCGCGGGCGGCAAAGTGCAAAGCGGTGAATCCGTTTTTCGTGTGGGCCTGAAGGTCGGCTTTCGCCTCGATGAGCATTCCAACCACGCCGGGGTGACGTTCCGCCGCGGCCCACATCAACGCCGTCTGGTTCTGCGCCGGCTCCTGCGCATTCACGTCGGCGCCACGAACCAGCAACATCTCGACAGCGTCCGCGTTGCCGCTCCTTGCGCACGTCATGAGCGGGGACACGCCGGTGGCGACTGGCGTATTTGGATTGGCTCCGGCCTTCAGAAGCAGATCGACGAATTTCGCGCTGCCGTTGGTGCATGCCTGGGACAGCGGGGTCATGCGAAAGTCGTTCGCCGCGTTCGCATCCGCGCCGGCGCGAATCAGCAGGCCGGCTGTCTCGAGATCGTTCCAATGAGCGGCCCAGAGGAGCGCCGTCGAGCCATCACCCGATCGGGCATTGACGTCGGCGCGTTGATTCAGCAGAGTGCGAACCTGTCGTTGGTCCTGGTTCCGAGCCGCCTCGACCAACGGGACTTCACCCCTCGCAGCCGCGGCCCCTGCAACCATTAGCAACGCCGTCGCGAACGCTCTCGCCAAGGCGATCCGTTTGCCTTTCTTGCGCATGCCCCGTGCCCTCTTTCTATTGTCGATGTCTCAGGAGATTTTGTAGTTGCGCAGCCAAATTGGCGGCAGCGCCAATGCTAAGATAGAACGCCTGACTCATGAATCACAAATTTAAAGAGCGGACCATAGTTTCAAACGACAAAAGACAAGCTCTCAGGAGCAGAACATGATGCAGCCGAGGCAACTCACGCGCCGGGCATTCGTCTCCACTACTACGGTGGGATCGCTCGTGGTGTTTGCGCGTTCGCTGCGCCCAGCCGACTACACCTTCGCCCAGTATCACAACCAGACGAACGACAGCCCCCTGCATCTGAGACTGGTGGAGATGTGGACAGCCATCCGCAACGAGACCGGTGGACGCGTCGAGACGACGGTCTTCCCGGAGAACAATAAGATTCCCGGGAGCGATCCGCAGGGGCTCCAGATGCTCGTCTCGGGTGAGATACAGTTCTTCACGCTCATGGGCGGCATTCTCGGCAATGTGGTGCCCGTCGCCGAGGTGCAGCAGGTTCCGTTCGCGTTTCGTTCAGCCGTTCACGCGCACCAGACTATGGACGGGCCGTTGGGTGCATATCTGCGCGAGGAGATGACTGCTCATGGCATCCGGGGCTTTTCTGCCGGCTCATTCGACAATGGCATGCGGCAGATCGGCTGCAGGGAGCGGCCGATCAGGGTAGCCGACGACCTGATTGGCATTCGGATGCGCATTCCAGCCGGCCGGATGTTCGAGGATGTGTTCAGAGCGCTGGGCGCGGAACCGGTCACGGTCAACAGCAGCGGGATCTACGAAGCGCTCAAAACAGGCAAAGTGGACGCCCAGGAGAATCCGTTGGCCTATATGAACATGTTCAAACACTACGAGGTAATGAAGTACGTAAGCATCACCAATCACATGTGGTCGGGATTCAATATGCTCGCGCATCTGCCCACATGGAATCGGCTGCCCGACGACATCAAGGCCGCGATCGAGCGGAACGTCGCCAGATATGCGCGCCTCCAGCGGCAGGACCAGCAGAAGCTCAATGTGCAGGCCCGGCCCGAGCTCGCCCGCAGGCTCGCCGTCAATGAGGCCGACTCGGCCACGTTCCGCGCGAAGCTCTCCGGCGTGTATGCGGCCTGGAAAAAGAACCTTGGCGACAGATGCTGGTCGTTGCTTGAATCCTCGAGTGGACGGCTCGGATGAGTCCTGATTCGGGGACAGACGTATAAATCACCTAATTAGCGTTAAATGGTCGTTTCTTGCTAATTAGGTGATTTATACGTCTGTCCCCGAATTACGTTGGGTGAATTCGGAGTCTGTCCCCAGAATTATCGCCAGAATTATCTGTCCACGGATGAACAGGGTTTATGACCCAGCTCGGAAGTCATCAATCAATCAAGTCGATATTCTGATGGGTGTCGCGTTTGGAAAGTAGCACGTGAGGCGCAAAACTTATGTGCTTTTTGTGCCTTTTGTGGCCATGATCCCGTCCCATCGCGTGGAGGCATCGACGTGTATCCCGAATTGATCGAGGGTCCGCATGACGATGTGATTGACCATGTCGTCGAGAGTCTGGGGATGATTGTAGAAGGCCGGCGCCGGCGGAGTAATCACTACTCCCATTCGTGAGAGTTTCAGCATGTTTTCCAAATGAATGTCGCTGAAGGGCGCTTCCCGGACGAGAAGCACCAGCTTGCGGCGCTCTTTCAGTATGACGTCGGCCGCCCGGTGAATCAGATTGTCCCCCTGGCCGTGAGCGATGGCGGCAAGCGTTCTCATACTGCAAGGCGCGACAATCATGCCGTCCGTGACAAAGGAACCGCTCGATATGGCGGCGCCCTGATCCGAATCGGCATAAGAGCACGTGGCGAGTTCCTTGACGCAGTCCACGGTGAAGGCGGTTTCATGGACGAGTGTCCGCGCTCCCCACTTGCTCAGCACAAGATGGCTCTCGATGCCGGAATCCTTCAATACCTGCAGCAGTCGAACGCCGAATATCGTGCCCGTCGCTCCGGTTATACCTACTATCAGTCGCATAGTTTCAGTCTATCAACTCCTTGAGAACGTCATTCCTCCACGTGCGCTCCCTGCCGGGATTCGGATTCACGCAAGTGACTCCGCTTGCAATGTAAGCGCCGGGTTCCAGAACAGGATCCGCTTCGTCCACCAGGACCTGATCGACCGCCACATTGAGCAGGGAATTGCGCGGGACGGATTGCATCTCGCGGCGGATCTCTTCCGCTTTACCTTTGATCGAATAGGCAACCCGCTCATCGAACACAGAGAGCGTCACCTTGCCGTTTCGCCTCATGTTTTCCGTTGTGTTGCTGTTCATGTACGTGGCAAGCCGCAGATTGCTTCGATCCTTCGCAGCGACTTCGAAATAGCTGAGAAGGGAGGGATGCGGCCACCCATTTGCGTCCACCGTGTACAGCAGGATCACCTTGTCCAGGTATCGTTCCACCTCGTGCCCGGACAAACGCGCGTAAAGGCCCTCGGGTAACTCTTTGCTGACGAATTTAGGCATCGTGGTGACCTTCACGAAATCCAGAAGATACCGAGGGCGATACTCATCAGGCCTGCAACAAGCTGCATGCCGCAGTTCAGCAGCCGATACCGGCGCGCGGACAACGCAAACGGAATACTGATGAGCGTGCTCAACAGCAGCATGCCGCCGACGGATCCAAGTCCAAACAGAAGAATATAGATCAGTCCGCTGATGAACGACCGGACTGTCGCCAGCACCAGGACCATCAGAGCCCCGCTGCCCGCAAGACCATGGAGCATTCCGATGAAAAATGACCGGAAAGGAATGTCGAGCCCATGCCGGTGATCATGGCTCTGCTTGCCTGTGGCGTCGTGCACGTGAAAATGGAGGTGAGGGGGTCCGCCGTGGCTGTGCACGTGGATGTGCAGCTTCCAGTCTCTGGCCAGTTTCCACACGGTATTGATGCCGAGGGCCACCAGCATCACCGCTACCGCCCTCTCCATCCAGGCGACGAAATCTTCGCGAATACTGAGGCGGAGAGCCAGGACCAGCGCTCCGCATATAAGTAATGATGCGGTATGCCCCAGTCCCCAGAGCGTTCCGATAATCGACGATCGCCCGATGCTTTTCCCGCTCCCCACAATCGTCGAAACGGCGACCAGGTGGTCCGGTTCCAGCGCGTGCCGGATGCCGAGGACAAAACCGATCCCAAAAACCGCAAATATGGTGTCGTTCATCAAATTCCAATCAGTGGCCAATAAAACGGCACAAGAAGTAGAAGAATCAGAAATTGAACCAGTGTCAGCCACAGACCGATACGCAACAGGTCTTTGCTTTCAAAGAACCCGTAAGAGTACCCGACCACGAGCACGCCGGACTGATAAGCAAATAGCTTGCCGCCTGCCGCGAACGTCCAGACCATGCCGAGCGCCAGCGGATCGATCCCATGACTTTTCGCGAAATTCATCAGCAGCGGAATAGATGTTCCGAGCATCGACACTTCACTGGCAAGAAAGATGTGATAGGTAAATGCGCTCCAGAACAAAACGATGGTTGAGCTCCAGACATTCGTCACCAGCGGTTCTATTTGGGCAAACATGATGTTCGTGAGCAGGTCGAGTCCTTTGGTCTGGATGAGGACTTCACCCATGCTGACGGCAGCCGCGACAAAAAACACCGTCAGATAATTCTGCCGCTTCAAGTCTTCAACGTTGAGAACGCCCACGCCCGGCACCACAGTCAGCAGCCCTATGCCCAAACCGATGACCGATGGCGAAATGTGGTGCAGGAAGTCGGTAAGCCACAGGGCGACGGCCATGAACATCAGAAGCGCCGCCCGCTTCTCCAGTTGCGTCAACGGCCCCATTTTTCGGATTTCGGTGTCCAGATAGCCGGCATCGGTGGAAAGCGTCGCTCTCTCCGGCGGATAAAGCCACAGCGTCAAACGCCATGCGATGAGGATGGTGATGATGTCGCAAGGCAAATAGGCGAAAAACCATCGGCTCCACAGGACTTCAACGCCGCCAAACCTCTCGATCGCGCCGCGCGCAGTGATGGACGCGGCGCCGGCAATGATCATCTTGTCGAAAATACCCGCCGTGTACGTGATGATGAGGAACATGCCGCGCCCGATGTTGCTGCCTGGGCCCATTCCAAATGCCTCGATCAGGCCTAAAGCCACCGCCGCCATGATGACCACTCGGGCAATGCCTGACGGAATGATGAAGGTCAGCACGAAATCCGTCATGATCAGGCCAAGCAGGATTCGTGGATAAGTATTCCCCACGCGTTGCATCACGTTAAACGCGATCCGTCGAGCCAAACCGGACTTGGATGCCATCGTTCCGAACAGAGCGGCCCCAAACAGGAACCATGGTGTATCCGTGGCGAAACCGCTGAATGCCACATTGAACGGAACAACCCCCAGGGCCCAGTACAGGTAACAGCCGATCAGGCCGGCCAGCGCGAGGTCGAGGGCTTCGGTCATCCACGCGAGAATCATGAACGACGTTATCGAGAGCCCGTGTTGCGCGGGGTCTGGAATACTCAGGGGAGCGAACCAGATGATCAACGGAACCACAACGCAAAGAACGCGGCCGATATTCGCGCGCAATAGCATGCCGGACCGACGCTCGATCGGGGCGACCTGGGTTGTGGCATCCGTGCTCATGGAAATAGCCTATTCCCCTGCTCTTTGAATGTGTGGATGAATTGGAAGGGAGGAGGAAGAAACCACAAAAGGCACAAGAAGCACATAAGTTTCTTGTGCCTTTTGTGCTTTTTGTGGTTCCAGTTTCCATTCGTTGCGAATTCGTTCACAGCTTCTTTGAGGAGGGGAATACACGGTTTTGCTCATGCTGTGGTTTCCTTTACCAGCAGGCCGGCCTGTTCCAGGACTTCGTCCAAAATCCGTTTCCTCTCCTGATCCGTTATCGGCACCAGAGGCAATCGCACTTCGTTGCGGCCGAGCAGCCCGAGGCGGGACATCATGTATTTCAAGGGAATGGGATTTGTATCCAAAAAGATCGCCCGGTTGAGCTCGAATAGTTCGACGTGAAGGCGGCGAGCCCGGTCGAGATCACTCATGCCCATCGCGTTGCACAACTCGGCCACCCGGCCCGGAGCAAGGTTACCCGCAGCGTTCATCACTCCTGCAGCGCCTATCGCGAGCATGGGCAGACTGAGCGCTTCCAGGCCGCAGAAGACTCGAAATTCGTTTCCAAGGCGATTCAATAACTCCGTAATGATTTCGAGATCGGTTGCCGCATGCTTCATTCCGACGAGATGAGGAAGCTGGTCGGCGATCTTCGCCACAGCCGGCGCGGTGATCGAAACGGCCGCGCGTCCCGGAATGTTGTAAATGAGAAGCGGCAACGAAGTGAGGCGGCCAATGCCGACAAAGTAATCCACCAGACCTTGCTGCGGCGGTTTGATGTAATACGGAGTGACAACCAGCACGGCATCGGCCCCAGCCTGTTCCGCATGGCACGTGAGTTCGGCGGTCTCGACATAAGACTGAGAGCCTGTAGCCGCCACGACCGGCAGGCGGCCTGCCGCAGCCTGGAGGGCGGTCTGAAGCAGATCCTTTCGCTCTTGAAGTGTCAGGCTGCTGGGCTCGCCGGTGGTGCCTGCGACGACCACGCCATGAGATCCCTCCCTGGCCTGCCGATCGACAAGCTCGCCAAATGCGCTGAGATCCACGCGACCGTCTCGGAACGGCGTAATCAGCGGCGGATACGACCCGCGCAGGAAATTTTCTTTCAGAGTGATCATCGATTTGTCGCGAATCCGCCGGTTGCGCCAAGGGCTTCAGCCGGTTCGTGGAGGTTCTCCTGCCAGAGCAGCGAACCCATCCAGATGTTCAGCGGACTGTCTTGAATCGTCAATTCGTATACGTCGTCCTCATACGAGGCGTGGTTGTGGACTGCCCAGCCAGGAGCAGTCAACATCAGGTCGCCGGCTTTCCACTCGTAACGTTCGCCGTCCACGACGCTGAAACCTCGTCCCGCAAAGAAATAATTGACCGCAGCCGCAGTGTGGCGGTGAGGCCGGTCCACGATATTTCCAGGCCGGATTGTGATCGTCGCAAAAAAGTTGTTCGTCGTGCCATTGGTGCGTTCGGTGGCGGGGTTATACAGAAGGTAAAGACGCCGGCCTGTGTACGATGATCCGAGCGACTTCAGGCGCTCCAGTTCATTCTTTACTTCCTTCCATGGCCAGTGCAGCGCCTCCTGATGGGCGACGTCCGGATTGATCAACTTCTCGTAAGGCATCAGGAATGCGCCGGATTCCCCGATTTCAAACGTGCCGAATGGATTCACCGGTTGCATATGATGGTCGCCGTTACCGGGTGCCATTGAGGCCTTTGGATTTTCATCAATGATGTGCACGTTCATTTTTTCCAGGAGCGGAGCGTTACTGTATGTCAGTCGAACCTGGAGTTCGCTTGTATCGTTGATGTGGTCGTAGACCGCCCATGACGGCGTATTCCACACGTCGTATTGAGAATATCGGATCTCTTTTCCATTGATGCCGGCGCATCCGGCCCCACGGATGCAGAAGTTCGCTTGCGACGAATTGTGCCGGATGGGCGCGGTTCGCTCTCCGGGTTTCAGGACACAGAGCGCGATTCCTGTGCCCGGCGCAAACCCGCTCCCAACGCCCGACGCAGGATTGCAGATGATCGACATGCGCCGGCCGTTCGCAGGCGCGGGCAGACCGGCAAGGCGCTCGACTTCAGCCTCGATGTCTTCCCTGGACACGATCACCGGCTTCTGGATTTGGGGCTGGTCGAATGGCAGACCCGTGCGGTCGATGAAATGGAATCCTTTGTGCGTCACAGCTTGCGAACTCTCTGAAAAACTTCGATTCCCACCGATAAATCCAGGACACCGGCGCCCAACAACTTCAAAAGCGTCAGATCATCGGCATTGCGCCTTTCCTGGTTGGTTACGACGAGTTCGGCGAGCCCTCGCACGCGGTTCCATTCGTGTGGATCCGATTTAAAGTGGTCGATCAATTCGGTTGAGAGCTTCTGTGCCTGGGTTGGACTGTCGCAGACAATCTGAGTGCACCGCGGAACGACATCCGGCATCAGCTCTGCTCGTCCCGGAAGAATTGCTCCCACGGCATTGATATGGGCTCCCCGCTCGATCATGCCGCTTTGCAGGAAAGGATCCTTCGTGCGGGTAACCGTGGTGATGATCGATGCGCCCTGAACAGCCTCGGCAACACCGGCGGCGACCACGACCTCGGCGGCGAATTCTTTTTTCAGATTCTCCGCAAATGCCATGCGGTGTTCCGCATTCGGGCTAAACACTCGAATTCTCCGAAGCGGCCGCACCGCGGCGACGGCCGCCACTTGACTGAAAGCCTGTTTGCCGGTTCCGATGATTGCCAGGTCATCGGCGTCCACGTGCGCCAGCCGGCGCGTGGCGACCCCTGAAGCTGCTGCAGTCCGCATCTTTCCCAGATAGAAAGCTTCGATGACGGCGCGGACCGCGCCGTTTGCACTATCAAACAGGATAAGCAACGGCGAAGCGCCCTGCGACGTGTGCGCCCATGTTTTGGTTCCGGCGAATCCCATCTTTGGAAAGACCGCGCCGATGGCATGCAGCGTGGAGGCATTCCAGGCCGCATGTGTCTTCAGCATGTTCGTCGCTTCGCCGTGAGCTTCCGCGGTCAGGCCGTTCTCGAGCGCTTCGATCGCAACGGCTATGTTCATCACGGAGATGACATCCGCTTCGGAAATCCAGACCAGACCCTGGGGAGATGCCTTCATAGCTGCTCCAGTGAAGATGGGACTGGTGGAGCAAGCTTCAATGTATTTACGAGAAGCGCATGGGTCATATATCTGCCGATCAGAAGGAGGACGGCAATAGCCTGCTTTGGACCGATGGCCTCGACCACGCGATCCATCTCACCGCCGGCGGCGTGGCCGTTCGTCTTGAGGACGGCGAGCACGAGTTGCTGGACCAAACGCTCCTCGGGTTTCATCGTGCCGCACGATTCGCCGAGCGAGAGCACATCGCGGACCCACTGCTTTCCGAACCCAAACTTGAGGGATAGGCGTTCATGCTGGTGGCGCTCGTAAACGTTCGACATGCGGGCGGAAACCGTCAGCGCGACGATCTCGGTCACGTTATCCGGCAACGCTTCTTTCAGCTCGTCCGTAAGCTTCATGAAAGACACCAGCGCATCGGGCTGATTCGCGGCGCACTGAAAGAATTCACCGAGATAGCCCAGCCTCTCGACTTTTGAGCGCAGCATCTCCGCCAGGACCGGCGGCATGTCGTTCATGGTGATGCGTGGAATCATTCGTCCAGAATCCTGCCCCACTCAGGAAATGAAATCCGTTTTTGTCGTTCTGGTAGACGGTCAGCTTATTATCAAAAGGTCCTAGCCTTGTCAAATAACCGCATGATTTTCAAGAACCTTGCGCAACTTAGCTCTTGAATCCTGAAAGATCTGTTTTTACTATCAGACCAATCAATGGTCGGACCATTACACCAATGTTCCAACGCGTACGAGTCTGCGCCTTCAAAGGTGGCTTCACAGCATTTTCTTGATGGCGCAGCCACCCCTCCTTCGCAGAGAATGTTGCAAAACCTGGAGTAAGAACGGGAACGAGCCACAAGAGGCACAAAAGGCACAAGAATTTTGTGCTTCTTGTGCTTTTTGTGGCTAGATCCCCTCACATTCGAGGGTTTTGC
>Ga0137394_10000443_pt1 | contig 29054 bp, 38 predicted proteins | sample czobulk116metaG_FD_108278 | JGI IMG/M metagenome (GOLD analysis project Ga0137394, IMG submission 108278) | Vadose zone soil microbial communities from Angelo Coast Range Reserve, California, USA - czobulk1.16 metaG | ecosystem: Environmental > Terrestrial > Soil > Vadose zone | place: USA...
AGGAAATAAATGCCTACAGCATCCCCGAGGATCGCTACGTTTCCGTACGCGTAGAACGGCAGAGGTGGAACGACGTTGACTGCCCAGCGAGATATCCGTAAACCATCCAAGCACTGAAAGGAATGTCATAAGTGTCCAGAGTACGATGCTTCAGTTCCTCGTCCAGCGGACTGTACACGCACTTGGATAAGGTCACCGACGTCCTTTTCCCAGCCTTGAAACAGACTGGCGACGAATGAGGAATCCATATCAACGACCCAAGGGCCTCCGAAATGCGTGCCCTCCTCGTGAGGACGGATTTCGAAGGCACAGAAGTTGATGAACCGACCGCGGGAAATTGGATACGCCATCAAGTGCTAAAGGACGAATAAGGTTTTGAATCAGGGTTGGACCACTCTTAAGCTTCTAGGAAAATGTTGTTCACCTGATTTTTGCCTAGATACTGCGCAAGTTAAGTACTCCGAAGCTAGCGGCCCACACAGAACATCCACGACCAGTCTTACTCACCTGCACAGGAGAGGAAAATACCCTATGTTGGGGGGAGATACTTGATAGCCCCGCGGCAGGGATGAGCGTCCTATAGGAAAGGACTCCGCTGAAGCGGAGGTCGCTCAGGCTGCGCAGCTCGGCGGCATCCGCGTTGCGATTCTGCAATTCCGCCGAAAGTGCGGCGTCTTGGAACATCGTCTTGCGAACGACGGACTTGACGCCATCCGCCCCGACGAGGATGTCGCACGTCGCGGTGGACCCATCGTGGAAGCAGAGCTGGATCGGCGCACCCGGGCGCTGGGTATAGCTTTCCAGGCGCTTGGACGGGTAGGTACAGCAGCGGGAGGGCAGGCGGTTTAGCAGCACGTCGTGAAACTCTGCGCGATGGACTCCCATCAATTCACCTGGGGGAAAGGGACGAGGCACTTATTAGATCGGCGTACTGTACCCAAAGAAAAACAAAATCTGAATGGAAAAGAATCAAACCTCGAGAGTACATCGACCCCATTGCAATGCCCTCGGGCTGATCGGCCTTTCGATATTGTATGGAGGGTACTATATGCAGGGACATTAAGCATCGAGTCTCCTCATAACCACGCCGCTTGTCCTGACTCACTTCGGTCTTGACCTGGGCGAAAAGACAGAAGACGGACGACATCCTCTTCTAAGCCGAGCGACTTGAGGACTTGTCTGGTTCGCCACCAAACGCCGATTCCGGCACCTATTTCCGTGAATTTGGAGGCTGCCTCGTATACTTCGACACGAATATTGGGAGATTTGGACAATGCAAAAGCAAGGGACAATCCGCCGACACCCCCGCCGCTAGAGAATTTGGTTTTTTTTTAAAATCAATAAACATCCAACGGGGCTGGCAAGAACCCAAAGGAAATGTGCCTAAAAAAGAAAAGAATAAAATGCCAACCAGATAGCAACGCGAAACTTGCACGGTGGTTCAGCAGACATAATGGCAGACTGTAGGAACACACAAGAAGGCTGGCGAGTAAAAAGAGAGAGAGATACTCACCTGGAGAGGCGTGCATATCAAGGGTGCGATCTGTGAGGGTGTGTGGCTGATGTAGAGTAATTAATCGAAATCAGAAGCCGGCAGAGCGGAGGGAGAATTTGTTCGAGAAAGGCAGGCGGTCAACGCGATTACCACACTGTACGGAAGGTGTGACGCAAAAGTACGCTCGAATCGCACTTTCTGTGATACGGGAGTCCGACTTTTTCGCTCTTCGTGGTCAGGGCCAACGGCACGGTGCGGGGATCCGAGATACAGTACGCCGGGTGGCGCCCAAGCCTGAGGTACTGCCAGGTGTTCCACAAATATGGTCCATATGGGATGGACGTGATGTCGCGATTATGGTACTTCGTGCGAGGGACGCGGACTGGCACCCCGGCAGGTGGCCATATGGGTGCTGCTGCGCGGCAAAATGGAGAGTCGCCAGTCAACCCTGTCATTGGCACGGCACCGGCACCAATAACGAGCCCTACTGATGCTCCGCGGCAACTCATAATAAGCTTGACACCACCCTCTGCTGGCGCTAAGCATGAGACCATGGCCAGCGCCTTTGCCACGATCACCCATCTGAGGAGGAAAACCAAATATATGATGCCTCCGAGTCCGTCGGGCTTCAACCATGATAATGACATCATTTACTCTGCCAGTGTGCACCATCAGAGTTGTTGGAAGGGGAAGGAACACAAAAATAGGTTTCAAGAGGTTGCGAGTCCCAGCGAGTCGGTCGGATGCGTCGATTGTTCGGCAGACTTGAAGGCGCAAAATTCGAACTGGGTACGGCAGCAAGCGCCGACCGCGATGCGCTGGCCACTGGCACGTTGACATGTTACCTTTTTCGAACCGGCGATTATAAAATGTGCATCAGATTCGAGGATCTGACAAGGGGACCCGGGAAATCATCGATGAGATTGTGTATCGACCCAGCTTAAGCTGCAAGCACACCACTGCACTGGCAGTGCTATCACTGGTCGGAAGTCCACTACGTTTCGCCAGTGAATCGAGCCTTATTCTTCCCAAGGTGGGGCAGAAGGAAAAATACTCGCGCAACGGAAAGGCGCACGCACAGCCCGCACAGGTGGACGATGCTGAATATGAGCGAGGCGAAGTGTGACTCTGTGAGTAATTCTGCACCCATTCGCGATTGTATGTCTCAGGCTGGCAAGCCTGAGCGCGCGGCGCCTGTCTATGGGAGGTACCAAACGCTACTCCCTCGACTTGAGCTGAAAGCACCGGCCAACGAGAAACCATTAAGAGTTATCAATGACCGCATACAGCAAATCGTAAGTTGTCGACCGGAAAAAGACAATCGTAAGCGGGAGGCGGGTTGGGAGAGGTGGGGAGGGGAGGGGGATTTAAAAATCTGGATCTGGGGACCGCATTCAAACTCGGACGTTAAGTGGCGAGGGCGAGCACTGTTGACAAAGCCCAGGGATGAGAAAAACTGATAGTGAACCTTAACGTTTACGAGGAGAGTGAGTTGAGCGCCGCCGAACGCATTCAAGTACCACCATCCCCTCTACAGCCACAACACCCCTGATACCATGTTGCAACGGGCAGTGGGCATGCGTTGTGGGTCTGGCCATGATCAAGTACGGCAAGTCCCGGACAAGTGCCGAACATACTGCACGTGTACTAGTACGTGATTTAGAAACAAATGTACAGTACGTAGCTGTGAACATCCCCAGTTTTACAGCGACTTGCCAAGGGTGTTTATGTTCACATATGTATTTCTTTAGAAGGTCCCATCTGCGGTGTACAACAAGCTTAAGGTGGTAGCGCTGAAAAGAAAGTGTCGAGCCGTCTTCATGGCTTTTCCCATGGTTCTGACAAGCAACGAAGGTTCGATCCTTCAAAGTTCGGATCGTTCTCCGGAAACCTTCTCTTCCCTGCATAACTTACACCTCGGCTCAGGTGAGTGAGTGGTATAGCATTCATCATCATCATCAAATGAGGAAACCTAAGTCGCCGCGGCGTGAGACCACATGCAAACCTAACACAGCGTCTATCATAGTGCATCGTAATCCTTCAGGGTCTGTCCAACTGTCCTGCAGTCTCAATCCCGTATGATATCGATAGCCGTTCACGAGTAAATCCAACCCTACACCGACGCGAGCTCTGCCCGCAACAGCCCCATGGCCCGCTGCAGATCCGCGCCGGCGTCAGTCTCGGTGACCCACTCAAAGTTGTCCTGTATCTGCTTCGTGATACCGAGAAGCATGCGCGGGGACGAGACAGGGTCCTGCCCGACCAGCCCACGGAGCGCGAAGTGCTCCCCATTTAGGCGTGAGCGTCGCGCGACTTCCGTAGCAAGGGGCTGGCGGATGCGGGAATAGATGCCGAGCACGTGCGGCGCCGTCGCGCGCGTTGCTAGATCGTGCGAGAGTAGCGAGGCGAGGATCGAAGCGTCCTAATAAATAGTAGGGTGGAGGGACAATATTTAGGCGATCTGGCGTGGCTCAAGGAACTGGCTGACTGACCTCGATGGCTTGTCCCGCCCCAGCTCCTTGAAAAGGTGTCATGGCGTGCGCCTTTCGTTGTTTATGATCAGCTACCCTATACGCCGGGGAGGGAGCAAAAGCTTACAGCATCCCCGAGGATCGCTACGTTTCCATACGCAAAGAACGGCAGGGGTGGCACGACATTGACTGCCCACCGAGATATCCTTAAGCCGCCCAAGCACTGCAAGGAACGTCATGTGCGTCAGGGAGTACGATACAATCGTCTACCGTCTGTACACGCACTTGGATAAGGTCGAAGACGTCCTTTTCCCAGCCTTGAAACAGACTGGCGACATATGAAGGATTCACATCGACGACACAGGGCCCTCTGAAATCTGTCCCCTCCTCGTGAGGACGGATTTCGAAAGCACAGAAGTTGATGAATCGGCCGTGGGAAATCGGATACGCCATCAGGTGCTAAGGGACAAACAAGGGTTTGAATCAGGGATGGACGACAGATGGGTCCTAGGGAAATGTCGTTCACCCTACTTTTGCCTAGATACTGCACGAGGTAAGTACCTCGAGGGTAGCGACACACACAAAACGTCCATACACAGTCATACTCACCTGCACAGGCGAGGTAAACACCCTATGGTGAGGGGCGATACTTGATAGCCTCGCGGCGGGGATGAGCGCCCTGTAGGAAAGGACGCCACTAAAGCGAAGCTCGCTCAGGTTGCGCAGCTCCGTGGCATCTGCGTTGCGATTCTGCGATTCCGCCCAGAGGGCGGCGTCTTGAAACATTGTCTTGCGAACGACAGACTTGACGCCGTCTGCCCCGACGAGGACGTCGCACGTCGCGGTGGACCCGTCGTGGAAGCAGAGCTGGATCGGCGCGCCCGGGCGCTGGGTATAGCTCTCCAGGCGCTTTGATGGGTGGGTGCGACAGCGCGAGGACAAGTGGTTCAGCAGCACCCCGTGAAACTCGGCGCGATGTAACCCCATCAATCCACCTGGAAGAGAAGGGGATTAGGGTCTGCGACCTCTACGCCCCCCCAAAAAAAAAGTGGAAGAGAAACAAACCTCGAGAGTACATCGGCCCCATTGCAACGCCCCCGGGCTGATCGGCCTTTCGATACTGTATGGAGGGTACTGCGTGCAGCGACATCAGCCATCGAATATCTTCATAACCAGGCCATGTCCTGACTCACTTCGGTCTTGGCCTGGGCGGAAGGACAGCAGGCGGACGACATCCTCTTCTAAGCCGAGCGACTTGAGGACTTGTCTGGTGCGCCACCAGACGCCGATCCCGGCGCCTGTTTCTGTGAATTTGGAGGCTGCCTCGTAGACGTCGACACGAATATTGGGAGATTTGGACAAGGCAAAAGCAAGGGTCAATCCACCAACACCCCCGCCGCTAGGGTGTTCGTGTTTTTATCAATAAACGGCCAATAAAGCCGACGAGAACCAAAAGTTATTTTGATAAAAAAAATACCAACCAGATAGCAACGCGAAACTTGCACAGCGGTTCAGACATAATGGCAGGCAGTGTGGAACACACAAGAAGGTTGGGGAGGGAAAAGAGAGATATAGAACTCACCTAGAGAAGCGGGCATAATAAGGGTGCGACCTGTGAAGGTGTGTGCGTGTAGGATAGTGAGCTCGAGCAGCCAGCTGAGCGGAGGGAGAATTCGTTCGAGAAAGGCAGGTGGGGCCAACGCGATTACCACACACTGTACGGAAGGAGTGACACAAAAGTACGTTCGAATCGCACTTACTGCGATACGGGAGTCCGACATTTTCGCTCTTCGTGATCAGGGCCAACAGCACGGGTGCGGGCAGGGATCAGAGATACAGTACGGTTGGCGCCCAAGGAAGAAGTGCGACGCATGCAAGAGGACAGCTGCTGGTTTCTTGATTAATTTACAATCGGGCGTTCGCCGCGTTCCACAGATGTGGGATGAAGCGTGGTATCGCGATAAAGTACTTCGTGCGAGGGACGCGGACTACCCACCAGCAGGTGGCCTATAATTGGGATATGCTGCGCGTCAATACGGAGAGTCTCCGGTCAACCCCTGTCAATGGCACCACGAAATCCTAATGAGCCCTACTGACGCTCCGCGGCAACTCAGCAGAAAAGCCCAGATTGACACAACCCTCCGTTGGCGCTCAGGCTCGGGTTCACAAGACCATGGCCGGCCACTGGCCACCGATCACCCATCGAGGGAGGAAACCAGAAGTCTCCATCTACTGCAAGCCATGCCAAGCGCGCTCGCTAACCTGAAGTGAAGTCTCTGATCCAGAACCATGACTCGGAGAACGACGTCTTTCAGTCGCCTTTCACCGTCTCGATCATCAGAGCCATTGAAGAACGGCGATGGGAAGAAAAGAGGGGAAAGGGTTTTCGAGAGGTTGCTGCTGGTACTAGAACGACTCCGGCAAGGGCCGACAAGTTACCAACAACACTTACTGGCCCGTCCTGCCTCTACCTACTGCGAGTTAATCAGCTGGAACATTAATATTGCTGTATTCTCTGTCTCCCCATCTCACCATCTCATTTTGCCATAGTCACGGTCTTATCCGTAGACTGACATCTCCGCCCTCGCGCCCTGTAGTCTGCAAACACAGTCCAACGCTCAACTCCAACTTCAAGTTGCGCCCATCTGTTTTCAGGCATTCCCTCTGCGTACGTCAGTTTAGCGCTTGGCGGTGCACCAACCTGTCGATCCCCTCTGCCCGCCACATTTCACTGTCTCGTCATCATTTTCTCACAGCGAACCAACTCCCCTCCCAAAGGCCACATATCTTCCTTAGTGGTGATCTCCGTGTCTGCCACTGTCTGACCAAGCGCTAGAAGATGGGAAAATCACAACATCGCCCGCGAATCGTGTCACAGCGGGAGTGGGAGGTGGTTCGTTCAAGGCGACACTCTCGGAATGGCGAACTCCCTTCTATGGGTCCGTGGCAAACGTTAGTCGCCGCGCACTCTTTCTCTTTCGCAGACGCTGATGGTTTCCCCTTTCGTAGCTGGCGCAGGGAAGAGTGTGCTTTGGTACGTCAACCCTTCAATATTTCCGTCCTGAGAACTTACGGTGTCTGCCAACTCCACCATCATCGAGGATATTAAGATACGCAAATCTGGTCTCGCATCACTCGCTATATCTTACTACGACTTCAGGGAGGAACAGAAGAAGGACCTCCGTGGGCTGCTGACATCTGTGCTACTAGTAGTCGAGCTGGCTCATACTTTGACTTCCTCTCCCAATTCTACTCGGAGCACGAAAATGATTCACAAAACCCCAGCGATGGCGAACTTGTCCAGTATTTACAGGAATTACTGGAACTGCCAGGACAGCCTATCTGATTACCGATGCCTTGGACGAATATCCAAACACATCCGCATTGCCGTCCCCCCGCGAGAAAGTCCTATTGCTTGTGGTACAGCCTATGAAGTCACGACTCACGAATCTGCGCATTTGTGTCACCAGTTGACCCGAGACCAAGATCAAGCCCTTAACTTTCCATTCCGTTTCCATCCATGAAGAGCGGACAACTGGAGGACATCCAGAATTGTATTAGATACATCATCAACACGGATACCAAGAATAGAAGGCGGACATGGGAGGACATGCAACGAGTGATCGACGTCCTCACAGAACGCGCCGACGGAATGTAAGCAACCAATACTTGGTCTATCTGTGAGTCTCGCTCAGGCACGTAATGTAGGTTCCGTTGGGTATATTGTCAGCTACTCTATCTTCGCGGCTGCCATCCAGAAAGTATTCGGCGTGCCCTGGTCGAGTTGCCAGAAACTCTCGACAAGACATACGAACGCACTTTGCGAGGAATTAGAAGAGCAGACTCAGAACTTGCGCACCGACTGTTTCAGTGCGTCTCCGTCGCTTCCCGGCCGCTCCGTGTCGAGGAACTGGTGGAGTTTCTCGCATTTCAAGACGGAACTAATTCCAAAATTCCGCGACGATTGGCGCCTGGAGGATCCGCTGGGAGCAATGCTGTCCACTCGCTCCACATTACTTTCCCTCGTCAATGTTGACGTTTTCGCGGCCATACAGTTCTCCTACTTTTTGATCGAGGAGTTCTTGACGTCTTCCCGATTTTCCGAGAAACACGACCCCATTTCCTGCCGTTACCACCTTTCTATGAAGCCAGCTCATACTATCGTCGCGTGAGCATGTCGGGGTAATTTACTACACCTGGATGAACATGTCACCGAAGACAGCCTGAAAATCTATCCTCTAGTTGAATATGCTGCCAGACACTGGGTTGAGCATGCTTATTTTGAGAGTGTCACAAGATGTGGAAGAAGGGGTGAAACAGCTATTTGAATCTGATGTGAAGAAACTACATCTCGCAGCTTGAGTCTGGGTACACGAGCACTGGAGGCTAGCCACACGAGGAGGAAGGCCTATAAGAACCTGGGCAACCTTAGCGGAAAGAAGAGGGGATGAACGACTAATTGATTCGGGCGTAAACCGACAGTATAAGTACATGTTTGGTTACTAGGATATACAGCAGGGAGTATGTGTACCATATTCTATGACGTCGTTGGTGTTATGGTATGTATGTCATCATGTCTCAAACAAGGCCGTTTCTTCCCGAACCAACTCCTTTAACATCATGCCGTTTTCTGTGACTTACAAACCGTTGTGAAGTTCTAGGTCACTGAGCACCCACAGGACATGCATTATTTTCGAGGCATCCCTGATCATTTAACACCATTGCATCTGGCACCACAACAGGGAAATGTGGAAGTCGCAGGCATCTCCATCGAGCACGGCGCAGGTGTGGTGTGTCGGAAGAACAAGTACTGTATGGGTCGACTCGGTTGCATGAGACGTCAAGTCGCCGTGATGTGGAGTGGATGTCGTGCGGTTTCTCGTTGAACACGGTGCCGACGTGTCAGCCAAGGAAAGGGACGGGACGACTGGTACGTCGCATCGGGCTTCGGAGTGTGGCCGCTGCATGTGGATCTCGCGCAGTTCCTCGTTGAGCACGGCCCTGACGTGTCAGCCGCAGCCGAGAACAAGGACAGGACGACCCCGCTACATCGGGCATCAACGCGATCACCCGGGACTGTGGTCACGTGGACACGGCGCGGTTCCTCATCGATCACGGCGGCGCCGACGTGGCATCCAAGGACAACGATGGGTGGACTTCGCTGCACTGGGCGTCATGTAGCAGTCATTTAGATCTCGTGCTGAGCAGGGTGCCAACATATCAGCCAAGGACAATGATGGGTGTACTCGGTTGGCTGCGTCGAGCACGGGCAGAGGATCGTGTGGACCTCGTGCGGTTTCTCAGGCTTGCTATGCACGGCGCCGACGTGACAGCCAAGGACGACGATGGGTGGAGTCTGCTACATTGGGAATCGGATCATGGTGATCTGGATCTCGTGTTGTCGAGCACGGCGCCGACGTGTCAGCCAAGAACAAGGATGGATCGACTCCGCTGCACGAGGCGTCGTATAGCGGTAATGTGGATCTTGTGCGACTCCGGGCACGGCGCCGACATGTCAACCAAAGATGAGAATGGGTCAACCCTAGTGCGCCAGACACCATATAACGACAATGATATGGACGTCGTGGGGTTCCTTGTCGAGGCAGGGTGCCAACATGTCAGCCAAGGACGACGATGGGTGGACTCCACTGCATCTGGCATGGGCCGAGGATCATGTGGATCTCGTGCGGTTTCTCGTTGCGCACTGCGCCGACGTGACAGCCAAGGACAACGATGGGTGGATTCTGCTGCATCTGACCCCATGCAGTAGTGATCTGGATCTCGTGCACTGGCAGTTTCTCGTCGAGTACGGCGCCGACATGTCAGCCAAGGCAAAGGATGAGTCAACTCTGCTGCATGGGGCGTCCGGATCTGGCAATGTGGATCTCGCGCAGTTCCTCGTCGAGCCATGGCGCCAACTTGACAACCAAGGACGACGACGGGCGGGCTCCGCTTCATTGGGTATCGTGTCGCGGTCATCTGGATCTCACACGGTTCCTAGTAGAGCACAGCGCGGACGTGTCAGCCGAGGACAACGATCGGTGGACGCCAATTATCGAGATCTCACAGTTCCTCTTCGAGCTCCCGGACTGAAGTGACAGCCCAGGCTACGTCGCAAACCCAGCAAACCGCATGTATGATAACACGAGTGAAGATTCCATACTTGGTAGGATCGACAGCAGGATATTGTCCTATTGTACAGTTACGGATATACCCTTCAGCTGCAATAGATATGACGTTTATGTTTGTATCGAAGAGGATGATGTAGCGGGATTATTGCCACGCGCGAGTTCAAGAAGAGTGTGGTGTGAAGTGAGAATAAACAAAATGCCGAGGTAGTGGTCGAACCTTGAACACAACGCGCGATGACGGAATGAAGGGAGGAACTTGAATGGCGATGTTCAAGACGAAAGAGAAAGCGTCTCAATGCTTCGAGACCAAACGCCAGATGGCTATCATGGCTTGTTGGTCCGGTTCAGCATCGAGGAATTGTTGCGCGGCTGAGAGCCTATCAACGGCGTTTTATTTCTCTTGTCTTCTGCGCAACGAGGCGGCGATGGGCCAGAGCCGAACCAACTGAACGCGCCGAGCGCAGCAGACTTTGTCGCGACATAGAAAGAGAGAGATAACTGGAAGGTACTTATGCGAATCACCCCTGCCCGCCCGCCGCAGCGACGCGCTCAACAAAGTTGAAGAACAAACCCACCCCTTCCGAGCCTTCCTTCGTCTCGTCCTTTCCCCTCCTTCCCACACGGAGGGCGTACAAATAAACACAAGCAGCCTTCTATGAGTCTCGCGTCTGGCCAGTGGCCAGCGAGAAACAGTAGGCACGGCACAGAGAGAAAGATATCAGAGCCTGAGAGATGGCAACTGATGGCTGCCAATGCTCTCCGGCCCGGTGGTTCATCCGTTGCCGGTCGCGGATCCTTCGAAAGCATTCTTCGTCGGGGCTTGGCTGGGCCCGTCCGCCGCGGCGGCTAGATACAGTAGTTACGGTGCTGTACTAACTGGGCACTGCAGGTCACATCTCTGGTGGTCGGGTAGATGCAGGATTGATACCCCTTAGTTGTCAAGTCGTTTAATTTAATACACGATCATCTCCTCTTTCCAGATTTGGCGGGAGAGGAAAGGCTCCAACTCGTCAGCGTCTACAAGTCCGAACCCGAGGGGACAGACACCAAATCGATGGACCAACTCACCGCAACAGTAATCCGACAAACATCCGTCCCTCTGTCTGTCCGGGCAATTGGGTCTGCGGAGACATACGTCCTCAATTCGTAGCGTGTGTATGTGTAATAGTCCGACGATAAGAGAGAAAAGCACTGTCGTGGTCGTGAGTTTGGTTGCTGCACGGAGTGATCCAGCTTTGTTCGGGCTCAGAAGGCCCGGGTTGCTACTGTAACTCCGGCGTAAAAGCCGCGCCTAGTAATGTATCATAGAGAAAGTTCAAACAAACCACTGGACCAGTTCCTAGGTCAGATCGGCCCACACCAAGGAGAAACCGCAGCAAATCAGTACTTAATCAGTGGCTGAAAAGTTCGGAAGAGACAAGGAAAAAAGTCGTGAGATATGACGGAGAAAATACGCCGGGGTGGGAGTCGGGAAAATGAATGATTGCGCAGCAGATGCTGTACTGTGGTTGTTCGTTTCGTAATGTTTTGCATACGGTACTGCCACATCACCCATCCAGATGGATGTTATGTGAGGAAGGGCTGCTACTGTATAGCAACACGACGGTTCGATAGAGATTCGACATCGAAGGAAGGGGTGACTAACGACTCGCATGTGAGTGTGCCTGTGCACGCGCTCATGATCGGATATTGGGCCCTTCCTGCCGTTCAGCTCAGTTCGATTCCGCTTCAGCGGATGAGACGCGGGAAAGAAAGGAGAAAGGAAAGAGGGCACCCCGACCTTGAAACACTTACGCGGCCGGTACTGTATCGCGAACTACCCGACGCGCAGTACAGCTCCCAGTACTGAATACACTGCAACCGCACCCAGACCCGCGCGGCAAGAGTGAGCGAGGCGCTCAAAAACCATAGATTACAGCATAGGGTCCGCCCTTAAGCGGTGCAAAATGGATGAATGACATACCCATATGTCGAGTAACTGGAAGAGAACAAACACCCAAGAAGCCCGACGAGGGATCAAGCCCTGCTTGATGTATGCGCGTCGAATTCACCAAACCTCAACAGTTGCTTCGGTGTGATCATGAGGCAAAATGGCGTTGGCGCGGAAAAACAGTGCATGATGTTGATGTTTGAAAGTCACGCCTTGAATGCAGGTGTTTTGATTGGCAGTGAACGAAAACATTCAATCAGGCATAAGTGTCGCGGAAAGCTGTAGGTGTTACCGGGATAAACTATGAATAATCCAGACAAGTCGATTTCACCGAACGAGGTGTCATTCGGTGGACATGTAGAAAGTCATATGCATCCTTCTCGAGAACGGCGCCGATGTACACACCTTCGTGTCTGTTGGCTATCAGACTCCGAGGGAAAGAAGGGGGGGAAAAAATAAATAAAAATTGCCCTGGTCTCTTAGAATGTTAGATCGCTTCTAGAGCATAAGGCGGCAAAGCCCAGAGAAGATGAAGAGGAGGCTGTGAAGATAGAAGACTCGCAGTAGAATAAGATTTTGATTGGGGTGTTGAGCGGAACGACATGGAATTATCATCCAGGTTAAGCCACGATGTATGAATACCTTCAAAAGGACATCTTGAAAACTATCGCTGAATAAAGTAGGTTAACCAAGCTCCCAGTTCACATGGGGCAAACTAGGGTCTAGATATCAACAGCGCGGGTAACCTCACCGAGAATGAGCGCGCTTTAGCGCCACGGCGAGGATTGACGACTAGGGATCCTTGAGAAGTACATTAAAGACAACGGATTCCTGACCGACAACAAACGCAGAATTTTCCCCGAGAAGGGCTGGACGAGGTGAAAGAACCGTCTTTACCAAAAATTTCACGTGAAATGATGCCGCGTTCTTTTGGAAGCAGCGAAGTCGGTGCAGAAAGGCGTGTACGATAGGACAAAAGCGGATAACGCAACGTCTCACGATAAGAAAATCCGATCCAGGCATCGAGGAAAGTCAGAAAGAAGAGACGCGGCGAAGTGGCAGGCGACGCGTCTGGGCGGGCGCAGACGGCGTTTGAATGGGCACGAGGGGGAGATCAGGTACGCGAAGGGAGCAGTCCGCAGCCCGATACCAGTCCCTCCACGGTAGCGTGTATGCGCCGCAGAATCTCGAACGATGAAGGGGCGAGACTGGACCTACAAAAATTGTGTGACGGGTGAAGAAACGATGCACACGCACGGGGTGGATGATAAGTCCGATTCGCTCTCGGCCCAACACCGCCAAAAATCCGTGGCTCGACATGAGTAAATGGGCCGATGAAAGAACCGTCGGACGGACAATAGGACTTCCATACCAGGCATAGACACGCCCAAAGCGCGGGGATTCTGTTTGACTTGGCGGACAGATATGGGGAGAGACCGAGGGGGAAAAAGGCCGTTCTGTGGATGGAGCTGAGGAACCGATAATACGGGAGGTGGCCGAAAAGTTGCCGGAAGTGCTTGGTGGGGTGATAGAGAGCGACGGAGATGGACGGAGGAGATGGGGGAATGGCAGGAGGGAGGGAGGGAGGCTAGAAGGGGGGACATCGGGAGAGAGAGGACGGAGAGAGTAGGAGGGAAGTGAGGGGGGAGGGAGAGAAAGGGGACTTGCGGTTGTTGATTTGACCCGCGGTCAGATGCCGAGTCGAGTCCTCTCTAGGCTAAGAGTCCTAGCCTCTCGCTTCCCTCGCACCGTCCCCTTTCTCCTCCCCTCTCTCTCATCGCCGACGTTGCATATGCATAGTCCTCGTTGATTCAAAGTTCGCACTCGGTCATGGGGAGACGGAAGATTGCCATACAGCCCATAACGGTTCGTACCATCCTGTCAATTGCCCCGATAACCCTCTCTTTTTTCCCCTGCGTTGCGCTCTTTGTGCCTCTTCCGTTGCTCGCTGCACTTGTTGTCGCCGTCTGACACGCTTTGAACGTCCTGCGCAGAACGACCGAACACGGTCAGTCACCTTTCTAAAGGCAAGTGCCCGTGCCAAGAAGTTTGCTTCAAAAATAGGTCCTCACGTTTCTCTTATTTCTTATTGTAATTCCCGCCCGTCATCTACTCCTCCCCTTGGCCTTTCACACTCAGCGCAAAACCGGCCTCTTCAAAAAAGCATATGAGCTCGGGGTCTTATGCTCCGTCGACGTCGCCGTCATAATATTCGGTATGCTTCCCCTCTTTCTTTTTCCCTCTTTCCCCCCACTTTTAGTTCTCACGGGCATGGCCCTCTCTTTCTCCGTTATCTCCCAGAGCGCAAACCTGGCCATCCAGACAAGCTTTTTCAATACTGCTCAACCGACATCAATACTCTCGTCCAGCGACAGATCAGGGTGCGCCCTCTGGATCTCTTCTTGGTAATTATATATCTCTGAATCGACCCTTTCCCACAGTTCGACGGGGAGCGTGATCTCCGCACGCCGCAGGACTTCAGCGGAGGTGCAAGTATCTCCCGTATGGATGACATGGGCGATGATGACGACGACGGCGATGCCGACGATTCGCCGACAGGGCAATACATCCAACAGGACACCATGAAGGGTAAGAGCGACCCCGAGGGGAGCCAGGTGGCCCGACCAAAGCTGGAAACGCCTGAAGTGCGTTCGATACTCGTCTCCTGGTCTTTGCTCACTTATCCTCCCTCCCAGCTCGATTACCGACCCCATCTCCACCTCCCGGAATCGTCGTCATCGACTCTCCCCATATCCGCCGACAGGCACACCAAGCCCCACTCATTCGGCAGTCGAGCTACAGGTTCATCGTCACCATACATCACGCAATCTCCAAATCCTCGAAAGCGTGTCAAGGTGGACGAGCACCCAGATACGACGACATCACCAGTCTTGGGCACGTTCACCCACCGATCAGAACCCGATCCCGCACCGTCACATCCTTCGCGTGTGCAGCCGCCTCCGCCACCACATCTTCGACCGCCTTCGTACCAATCTGGATTCTTCCCCGGGTACGGCTTGCATGTTTCGCCTACAGCGCCGCCTGGTAGCGCAGGCGGCCTCAACGCGCCTACATCGTTTCCATCGCCAACTACCGGAAGTAGTAGCCTGGGTGCTCATCCTCTCCACTTATCACCACCCTATGGGTCGCCTCGACATCCACCGCGGATTACACTGCCCCATTTTGTGCCGAGCACTGATGACCTGTTCGCGAACGTGTTTGGACCCGCGGGCAGCAGCGGGGTAGGTCTCGATCATCCGGAGTTCGCCTTCCTTGCGCCACCGCTGACGTTCGACTGGCCGCAGTTCGCGCCACCGACGCAGGCGGCCGGCGGTAATGGACATCAAGGACACACCACAGGTGGAGACTCGAGCTCGACGTCTTGGCTCGACTACCTTTCGGGTGCCGCGCCAGACGCTCCACCTCCACCGCGTAGCCCGCGGACGGGAAAGAGATCCCGCGGAGATGGGGCAGGCAGCGCTGGCGAAGAAGGCGCACGTGGCGCTCCGAGTGGCAGCAGATAGCACATAGCCCTCCCCCCGTGATACCGGTGTACAATGTGTATTGTGGAGCCACCGCCTCGCTCCCCCTTTTTTCTTTGCGTATGATGATTAATCATTGTCTTTCCCTCGGTGAGGGTCAATGGCACACTTTTGTGGATGCGGATTCTAGCTGACGAGGAGGACTAACGCGGACGTTTCCATCGCTCGATTGCTTCTGTCGTAGAAAGAACATTACATACTACTTACAATAACGACGCGCACCCCCCACGGCGTGCCGGTTTATTATCATGTTGCCTTGGGTGTTTACAGTTCAGGTACCAGGACAGGAAGATGATTTGATGAGGTGAGACGCAAGACCCGAGGGATATGAGGAGATGATGAAGGCGAAACTCGGCTCACTGTCGCACGTGGTCAGTTATCCCGCTAATTGAATCAATAGACGCGCGGGCGGGCCCACTAGTCGCCATAGCACTTTCAATAGCAAAACCATGTACAACGATACGGTTACAACATAGTACTTCGCTTCGAATTCTCGTCCTATCCTTTGTCGGATACTCTTTCCCCGAGGCACGGTCGCACAACACAACAAGGGCGCCGTCGCCCCATTTCGCAGTACCTCCATTTTCGTGCCAACCCGGCCGTTTGAGACCAAAGGCTACCCGTTCTCAATGGTCTTACGACACCATCCCCCGAGAATTAAGGTAAAAAGGTATATTCTATATCACCTGATGCTGTATTGTAGTGGCCATTGCTCCTTGCTCGAGGGACCGACGCTGGGAACTCGGTACCGGTACCGGTAAAACATCAACGGGTATGATATGTAACAACAACACAAAAAATCTTTTTTGTTGCGCGCGAAACGCGAGAGGCTCGGGTCTGCCCGGATCATTTTTTCCCTTGGATCAGTGTCACAGACGACTGGCATTGCACGCACTTGCAAATGTTGTGAGCGTTAGCGCTGCGCTGCTGCTACGCTCTTTTACTAGATTCCCGCATTTAGGGGGGGGAGACACCCGGGAGGGAGGGAGGGAGGGGGATCCAACAAACATCCCATTCTTCTGGAGCTTGGTCCCCTGACATCCCGGGTCGAGCAAGCGCGTTTGTCGTGTCGTGTCGTGTCGTGTCGTGTCGTGTCAGTGTCAGTTTCCCCTTTCTTGATCCGGAAATACCCGTCTCCAGCAAGACAGCTTCAGTAGTCGCCCGCAACCTGTTTGCTCTGCTCCCCCTTCTACTCCCGACGCGGCGGAAAAACCCGAGCAAGAAAAAAAAACAAAAGGTTGTGTTGATGATGCGCGCGTGTAGAAACGCAAACGGCGAACCCCTGGGGAACAAAGAGAACCAAACGTTTTGGAACATGCCCGTGGTTTGTCGGAGAGTGAGAGTGGATGCGGCGGCGCAGCGCCAGAAACAAAAGGGGTTGGAGAGGAAGAGAAAATACCGAGATTACCCCCCACCGTAACGTCTAGGGTTGAATTGTACGTTACAGGCGCTTTCGTGAGAGATACCATACCAGGTCCCGGGGTACGGTACCGTGTACTGTCTTCTCTATCTGGGAAACTGGTGTCCTTGTTCTTGTCCTGGAAGCATCCACCCATCAACATTCCTCAGGCCCGACCGTAAACATGTGTAAATAGCCCTGGGCGGTGCAAGGTTCACATCTGTTACAGGTAAGCATTCAGTCCATCGTTCTTTATCGTTCTGTGGGTCGCTCTTCTCTTACGCACGCGCGAGCCACATGGGTTCTCTGGCATCATTACGCAAAGTTAGTCACGTCTTGTTTCTGATTCAGATGAGTGGACGGTGGGGCTGGGCCTAACGATTGAGGTAAAAAGTCCCGCACCGGTACTGTATGCACGGTACGGTACAACATCGCATACACTTCTCGAGCATCATTCTATCACACGCAAAGGCCCGTCGGGTCGTGGCGTACAATATGAGGACCCCCTCGAATTATTAACGCGTGAATCTATAAAATCCGGTCAGACTAGACGCGCGGAGGGGGAGGGGAGATGAGCCATGCAGTTTGGTCCATCGCCGGATAACTCACTGTACTGGTACAATACTTTTACGATGGGTGTTGCACCCGCTTCCGAAAGCGGCCGCATAGCACCGAGGTCACCGAGGAATCTACGATCGGCACTCCATAGGCCAAGGATCCGCGGACGAAACCTTAGCATGGCAGATTCTGACATGGGCCCGAGGAAGAAGCGATACAGGAGATACAGAACCCGGGTATCCGCAGTCGTGCATTGACAGGCGGCCGTCGTCCGTCGGTAGTCAGTCTCGTCGTTCGTCGGTTGGTCGTAGAGTCACCATCCCTCCAGGAAGAAGGAGCGAAGCGACGCCTCAATATGTTGTTGGATCAACGTCTCCCATCCCATCGCGAAGCGTGATCCCACGTGGTCGCGAAGGTTTCTTGATCATTGTGATCATGAGTACCGCAGTTGGTTGCTTGCCGTCATGTGCCCAGACCCATCGTTCCATTGGGATACCCCAGTAACCCCCCAACCCCTGTCTTTCCCCTGGGCCGTCAGACATTATGATACACCAGAGGGGTGGTTCAGGGTCGTCGTGGGCGGGCCACGCCATGTGCAGAGCAGAGTAAGCAAACTCGAAAAGAGATCTCGAGAGCAAGGTACCGTCGCGTAATCAACCTCCTGGTGAGATCGTAGTGCAGTTACGACGGGGAGAATACTCCTATTATTATGCTGTTTCGTTACTCCCCCTGTCATTCCATCGTCTCAGGTATGTCGTTGTGCTGCGTGAAAAAAGCTTGGCGCAATTTTTTTTAACAAAACAGATATGTGCTCCATCCAAAGGTAGTGACGTGGGGCTTCCGGGCTTTGTACAACGGTCGAGGCTCCAGTGGCCGAATGGAGCAGAGTCAGAGCCAGAGCCAGGGGTCGGTAAGAATGAAGCAGAGGACGGATAGATGGCCGAGGATTAGGCGCCGTTTGACCGGATTTGGGAGAGGAGGGGATAGGAAACCTGGAGGGATGGAGAAAATGTGGTAATTTGTGATCGCGCGCGTGAAGCGCCTGGGCAGCAGAACCTGATCTCCGTCGTGCCTGAGCCAGTCAATGAGCGAAGAAGGTTTGTTTAGCGATGATCTTGGATGATACAGTGCAGTACTGAACGTTACGCCCATTTGCGGGCTTCCAATTCAATTTACGACGAGACACAGGTGGTGCCAAAAAAAAACTGTTTCATGTAAACAGTATTGTAGGCAGGGTAAGGAAATGCCACACGCCACGCTAAAACCGCGTGGACGACGAAAAGTTTTCCTAGTAATGGCCCTGCCGGGTCCCGAGATGTTTGCTTGTTGCGGGGTCGCGACACCGCAACCGAGACAGGATGTTCAAAGCTATAAGTGGGGGGTGTTGAGAAATGCCCAGTGTGATGAATGATCCGGGTTGGACGGGGAGTTCATGGGCCACAAGCGGATTCTGGACGAGTATTGAATGCTGAATGCAAGGGCTGCTGCGGGATCAAGGAAGGAAGAGATATGGGCGAGAGAGCGACAATTGGCTCTTGGCTCGTTTAATTATTCAGCCGGGTCGGGTTCGTAGTGACGAGGAGGAAACGCGTAAACTCGGGGGAGAGTTTCCGGATGGTAACAATCTCTTTGTATAGATGAAATATTCCCACGCATCAATTCCTCGATTGAAGCTTAATGCTTCAAATAGTTCCTTCCCTCTTTTCACAATGAACCTCTCCTGCCGCCAGCAACATGCCCGTTGATCTTTCTAAACCCCATCCAGACCGTCGCAGAGCAACCCGCGATGCTGCTGCTAGCGTCCGACAGGACGGCATGTATTCTCGGGAGATTGAGATGAAAAGGAACCGCGGGGAGATCTCCTGTGCGGAATGTCGGAGGTGCGTGCGTGATCGGTCAAACCCTCTATACTGTACCTAGTCATGACAGCCTCTCCTTGCTCCGTCGAACCGCCCTTCTCATCTTTGCTTTTTTTTTCTCGCATGTTTTCTCCGCTAGGCTTAAGATTAAGTGTGACAAGCAAATCCCCTGTCAATCATGCCAAGTAGGTGCCGCGCAATATGCCTCCATCCGGGAGAAATCTGTTCTGACTAACAGCACAAAGCGGAGAGGGTGCGCCTCTTTGTGTCCGAACGGTCCGTGTTCTTTTCATTTCTAGTCGTGTATCCACAATGCTGATTGTGTGCCTTTGACAATCAGGCAGCCTTGCCACTGGACAGGGTACCCGGTAGGGACCATCCTTCATCCCCCCCCCCGCTCCCTGCAAATGCGGTCTTGTGTGAATCCCAAAGCTGACTGGTCACGGATCTTGTTCCGATAGCTTCGTCATTGCCGCTACTGAACACTTGCACCGCCGGATCTCCCGCATGAGTGAACGAATTCGTCAGCTGGAAGACGCCCTTGCCCTGCTCCAAGCCAGCACATCAAAGGAAACTCACCCGCTGCTCTGCGAAAATGCCATCGTCATAGATAATGAAAGCCCTGATGACAAGCTTCACGAGAGCGAAGACGAGGGGGCCGCCGATGTTTCGAGGGCACTCGGCACGCTCACCTTCACCGATCACGGTCTTTCGCGCTTCTTTGGGTCCACCGGTGGATCTGACCTCCTACTGGTATGTCGTGCCGTCCAGGGATCTCATCTGTCATTGTCGAATCATTGAATTTTTGCTCCAGCTGGACAATGACGATTCGACAGGGTCCCCTAGTCAAAAGACGGAGACGAGTGACAGCTCGAAGGGGTCCAACCTTCCCCCGCAACTTCAGCGCTTTCACTATGCTTTCCCATTCACACCGGTGGGACCCATCAAGGACACCATCGCGCTTATCAGGACTTATCTGCCCCCGTGGGAGCAGGCTGTGACAATGGCCGAGTCGTACTTGGAAAATGCTACCTGGATCTTTCGTAGTGTGACTCGGCATCAGCTTATCAACGAGATGCTCCCTTCGATTTACGGAAAGAGGCTAGCGTATCCCTCAGACGACTTCAGTGGACCCCATGTTTTGGCGCTATTATTCAGTATCTTCGCCCTGGGAAGCGTCCTTGACGTTAATTTGTCAACTAAGGCTGCGGAGTCCGAAGGCGAGCATTACAATCAGCTGGCTCTTACGGCTCTTGGTCTGCAACCGGTGCTCGAAAAGCCATCGGTGGTAACTATCCAGACGCTGCACATAGTGAGCATTTATCATGCAATGCTCGGAAGCGAAGCCAGTGGTGGGGAATCAAGTATGGAGTTCACGTGGTCACTCGTCAACTTGGCGGCACACCTCGCCCAGACGGTGCGTTTTTTTGACCTCACATCTGTTGAGCATGCCGTTTATCCCCTTGTAGATTGGATTACGTAAGCTCGAGGTGCATACATGTGTATTGTAAGCGCTCACCGAAGTTTTAGATCGCGACCCTGCCCAATGGGAAACCGATCCAAGGATTGTGCAAAGGCGCAGGATGGTTTTCTGGGATCTTTTCATCGCGGACTCGTGGCATGTAGGTGGATCTCGTGATTATTTTCCGTTCTCGTCGCGCACATGTAATGTCATCTTAGGCGCTCTCCACTGGCAGACCACCTGCGTTTAACCGCGACTTCATCGACTGCAAATTCCCCCAGGAAGACGACCTGCCTACAACTCTTGATCCAGGAGACAACTCCTCACGTATGTATCTATCTATAACATCATGCGGTTTATTTTAACCCCACTGACGCCGGGGATAGTTTCTGTTTGGATGTTTCGCTTCTCTAATGAAGTCGTGTCTGAAATCGTCACACGCACACTCGGCGCCACACCGCCTCGCTATCATACAATCAAGGAGTTGGACCGCAAGATCCGTGACTTCCTTCTCCCGCCTCAGACAGTAGAGGCAATACGTGGCGGACCTGGTGCTGACCCCCGATCCATCCCCCTTTCTGCCTCAATGTTATCATATATGCTCGGGGTAATTGGGGACGTCAGTAAGTCGATGTCCTTTTGAATACAAAATGCTGCTGGAGCTAAGCAAATCTTTTAGTACTTCTATCCCTTCATCGCAACTTCTTTGTCCAAGCCCTCATCGAAGATCCCAATGATCCAATACGGAGTCAATATGCACCGTCATTTTTGGCCACAGTCCGAGTGGCCAAGAATATCTTACAAAGCGTCGAGACACAGCTTCGTGTCCAACATGTTATAGTCTCTCGCTTCTGGACTATATGGACGTATACGTTCTCTGCTGCGGTATGTGTCAGCGTGTGTGTGAGACGCACGGGGCGAATGGTCTAATCTCATCGTCTCCTAGGTCGTCTTCGCCTTTATTGCCTCGCGCGGTCCGCGGTCTGCTCTGGCTAACGATGCCATGGCAGAGCTTGATAAAGGTTGCTCGTTGATAGCGGAGGCTGCCAAAGATAACCGCCGCGCTGCCAAAGCCCTCGTACGCCTTATCGTTGATCTAATGAGCATCGCAATTCATACCTTCCCCCAACTGCAGGTTATCCTTAATCGCATGAGAGAGAAGGCCCGCCGTGCCATGGCGGCCGCACGGGCCGACGGCGGCGCTGCTGCGTGGGGCGGCATCAAGGAAGAAGAAAAGGACGACGAGTTTACGGTCTATGCCGGCCGCACAAAGGTGTTCCGCCCGGGAGCCACGTCATCGCCGTCACCCGTCCCACCGCAAACACACGGCATGATGGAACTGTCGCCCGACGAGGCGCAGGCCCACGCGCAGGACCACGCGGCGCAGGCGCCAGCCCAGCCGTCGCAGTCGATGCTGGGCGAGTGGCTCGAGCGCCAAGAACAATACGTCGGCTTCGACCCCCACTTTGTCGCGCCCATAGTGCGCGCACCCACGCACACGCCGCAGCACCAGCACCAACATCAGCAATACGGCTACGCGACGCCCGAGCCACAATACACGCTCGATGCCGTGCAGCCTCCGCTCCCGCAGTACATGACCGCGTCGTACCAGTACCCCCCGCCGCCTCAAGGACCTCTGTCCCATCCCCAACCCCAGCCCCAGCCCCAGCCTCAGTCTCAAGCGCCCTCGCCTTCTTCCGCGCTTGGTGGCCTTCCCCATCACGCTCCTCCAAACGGGCCACTTCCACACCCGCACCCGCACCAGTACCAACACCAGCACCAGCACCCGCAAGTGCTCTCGCACCATCCCCACCAGCACCACCAGCAGGGCCAGGAAGACCTCGAGCTTCGGAGGACATATACCGCGGCGGCGGCGTTCGCGCCGCCGGAGCTGTCGCAGCTTGGGCTCGTGGCGAACGGCTCGCGCGTGAGCGAGACGTGGATGTCGTTCATGCACACGGGCATGCTCGAGGGTGGCGGGGCCGTGGCCGGTCCCGGAGGGCGACGTATGTGAAGCTAAGTTAGCTGCTAGCCATTTTCTCTCCCTCTCTTTAATCCTTTACCCCCCATACCCCTATAATATCTTGTTTAACACCCACATCCCTACCCCATTCGACGCTCTTTCACCTCCCACCACCTTTCCTACACAGGAAGAAACGACTGGAGACCCCATCACTGACACTGTCTTTTCGTATGTATGGATTCCCCACCTCGCTTGTCGTTAAGTTATGATGTATCCTTGCCCACCCTTCGCCTGTATCACTGATTAGCTAGCTCTCCGTCCCTCTCCCTCCTTTTCTATCAAGTTTCTTTCTATAGTCTGTCACGGTCTGTGAGACGGACACGCGTATGCTCTCCACTTTGTGTGGAACGGTGTCGGGCGCACACTGCTCACAAACCTCTTTTCCTTTTGCTATATCTTCTTTGCCCTTTTCCCGTGTAATCAGTAGTAGTCTCGACCCAAAGAACGTGTACTATTCGGGTAATATCTCTATATATTATATAGCTGAAAACGCAAAAAATGAAAAGAGGTCCGTGGAGGATCGCCTACACTTCCGCTACTCCTAGCGAAAAAAAAATAAAGAATCGATAACAAAGGGCGACGTACATAAGAATAGATATGCAATGCAACGCAAACAAAAAAACAGTTAACGAGCGTAAAAATGAAGCACAATAGGCGAATAATTTCAGCGGCCGCGGGTGGCAACGCGTAACAGTACTACTACGATTAACGTGGCGAGTCCAGTTCGGGAAATGTACAAATCTGACGCGACGGTGCAGAGATAGAATGGGGGAGAAATTTGAAAGGAGGGCAAGTGGGAAAGAGAGGGCCATTGTGATAAGCGTTGATACGTTATCTGTGTCCATCGGTTGGGTGGGGAGAACCCGAGTCACCGAAATTAGGGGGAAAGCAACCATGCAATGTGTGAAATATTACGAATGTAATAAACAAAGGAGAGGAAGGTGGGACGACAGATCGGAAACCAAAAATTTGCAAGATCGAGGTTGCTCGGTAAGGAGTAATTAAAATGCAAGAAACTGACAGATTTAGCGGAGCCATTTCTGTCAGTGCAAGAGCTTGAGCGTGTCGCCCTCAAAGGCGACATTTCCGCGGTCATGCAGCGTCTTGGCAGCGCGCGTGACCTCCGCTGTGTCGAATTCCTCGTGCTTGTCCGGCGGGAATGCCGCGTTCATGTACGCGACCAGTGCGGCGATCGTCAGCGCATCGGAAGGGGTATATGTCGTGCTGAAGAGGTAAGTGATCGAGTGCCGTGTGAAATTTAGCCTGCACAAATGCAAAAGTAAAAAAGAGCCACCACACGAGAGCCGTCCCAAATTGCGATATCGATGACAAGGATCATGGGTGGGTATGAGTCAATTTTGGGTTGATAGGCGAAACGAGAAGGGGTGGGATTGACGTGAGCCCGGTCAGTCATCGCTTTGGAATGGAGAGAGAGTAAAGACATACCTGTCCGCGGGGGAACCCAAGTCAGCATACCGTGGGGCATGATTATCGGTTGCATCGGCGTCCAGAGCCGCATCGGCATCTTCTGCTGTGTCCATATCATCGCCTTCGGCATCGAGCTCATAGTAATCACTCGACTCATCACCAGACGCAGGTGTGGCGCATCCGCTGTGCGTCGCACTCCCCACTGCTTTAACCTTTGTCTTCTTCTCACTGCGCAATGAAAAAACAAAAGATTGATGGTACGAATAAATGAAAAAAAATTAAATTGATGCGACTGACTGTCGAAGGACACATTTACTCCGGTGCTGCTGCCATGGGTACGCACAGTACGTGCTATCCTGGCGAAGCTGGACCCACTTGCGGCACAGCGCGCAGAAAACGCGATGGGGCTCCACCTGAGCCAGCAGCGGGTCTGCGCGCAGTTGTGCCGCACGTTGCTCTGCATTTCGTCTGCGGGACTCACTGCCGGAGCTGGGAGCAGGTGCAGATAAAGGGGGGTCTGGGTGTTGTGGCGCTGACGGCGGTTGAGGGGAGGAAGACGCAAGCGGGCTTGGTGGGCCATCTTTCTCCTTGGTTGTCCGTGATTTTGGAGGCGGAAGGGCCGAAGCCAATGCGAGCCGATGTTGTGATGGTGGCGGGACACTGAGGATGACGAATTTGGGCAACGAATTAGTATCGGATTTTTGGAAAATAGAGATATTTGGAGAGAGCCAACTAACCCCGGAACTGCAGATGTAGCCGGAGGGCCTGATGGGGATGCAGGACGACACCGAGCGCGGTGCTGCGACCAAGTTTGCGCGGCCTGGGTCTCTTGGCCGACAAAAATCCAGCTGTTGCAGACCTTGCAAAGGACGCGCTCGCCATCATACTTGCGGGCGTCAGGGTCCGCTATGACAAACGGTGGCGCTGCATCTTTGGCGCTGTGTAAGTCGGGAGCGAGGGACCGCGGGGGGCGTTGAGTATGGATGATGACAAAGAAGTGTATGGGATAACGCACCCCTTTCGCGCAAGGCAGCTCTTGCGATGAGCATCCCAAGGAATGGAACAGTAAGTAGAGTTTGGGCGTAGACGGATCCACTTGTCACAGGACGCGCAGTGGACGCGGAATGCCTCAAATTCGGCTACGTAAGGGTCGGAACGAAGGTACTGAATTCGCTCTTCTTCGGAACGTTTTGCCCGTCTGCGCTTAGGTGGTGGCTTTGTAGATATCGCCTCGATGGAGGGAGCAAGGGGACCAGAGGCAGAGGGGTGCGGATGGGATCCGGGGGGGTCTGGAGCTGGAGGAGTGGAGGCCGGGGCTGGGCTGGAGAACGAGAAGGATGAGCGGGCGCGGGGAGGGATCAGAGGGAGGAGGAGTGGGCGGACCATTTGAGCTTGTGGGCGTCCCAATGCTTGGTGGTGAAGGAGCCCGTGCGTTCGTCCCGATAGGAAACCGACTCGCCACAGGCCTCGCATGTGACGCGTCCGGCCTCGAAATCCTTGGACGAGGAGGAGGGGACGTCGTGATTTGGGCTATCGGGCTCCTCTGATGCCTTGCGTTTGACGGGCAGCCTGGCAAGGGTGTCAGAGGGGAGGGAAATGATGGGGGGAGACGTACATCGGGGGGGGAGAAGGAGAAGTTGTGATGGAAGGGGGGGTCTGGCTGGGTTCGGAAGAAAGCATGGGGGATATGAGGAAGAGAACGGAGAGAATTAGTCGGAAGCTGACATGAGTCGAGGAGGACGACTGGGAGTGGTTTAAAGGAGAAAGAACGAATGGAGTGGATTTAATAAGAATGGAAATTAAAATAAAAAAGAGAGAGAATATTTATATTCGAGGTCTCGGATCAACCTGTGCTGAACTTACTCGCACCGCTGCCAACACCAGCTGCTCGAACCATCATCACACCACAGTTCCGTGTGAAACGATGTTTTTGCGACGAATGGAATAAAGAAAAGTAGAATATATGCAGATTAGATGAATGAGCGTTTCGTAGCCACGTGTTTACCATCCTCGTACCCAACAGCGACAACACCAACATGCCCTTTGCTCACCATCCTCATGGCTCCCCAATTCGAGACGGTCAAGGTCGGTCTTGGTCCACTCGCTGCTCGAATCCTTCTGTAACCGTATTGTTTCAATCACAACAGTCATTTGCAAACGTCCCAGTAACCGCTGATGGTGTTGAAACAATCTCCTTTCTCGAGGCCGCAGATGGCCTCATGGATTTGTTCGGCAAGTCCTTCATTCCATCATCTCCTCACAGCAATTCATGCCCCGCCTCCCTCCTCTCAACCTGGACCTCCGGTTACAGATCTCATGGGCGGCCCCGTCTTTGCATTTGTCCAAACCGACCTCCGAAATAACATAGCAGTCAGTCCCACTCCACTCCGCCATTGTCATTCTTTTGCCGACACGCAGCATTCAGGGGGTCCGCGCCCGGTACAAAGCTCATGAGTCGACGTCAGAAACCCTCGAGAACCTCGTTCGGGAAGAGGCGCGGGAGGGCGGGACACGGCACGGCACAGCATGTATGGTCCGCTTAACCCGGTGCGCGTCCACACAGCCCCACGTTTTCCGATCTTGACCAACAAAATCAAAAATCACGAATCACCCTACAACCCAAAAAAAAACTTTTTAGAGGTCTTCTGTTTACGTGCCGTGCACTACAGAATGCGCAGGAGGACCGCAGCGCGGAGCTTCGGGTGTGCTTCAAGCGCGCCTACGACATCGTGCTTCGCCACCACCACTCCTTCGTCATCCGCTCCATTGTTTCGGTAAGCTGGACGTGGCTCCCACGTGCTTCATCCCTTCCTTGTGTTCTTAACTTAACACCTATCCCACAGATTGCCATCCATGCAGTACCCCGCCGTGACGATTTCTTTACCCGCATCGCCCAAGGCGGTTCCTTAGAGAAGCTAGACATAGAGCTGGCCAAGTGGCTTGCTGCGATTGACGCGCTCGTCATCGGACTTTCCGCATTTCTCAGAGACGGCAATTATGGCCAGGTTTAATGTACTGTATGGGCTGCCCCAAGGACTATTTATTAGAGCTATACACAATACCACCATTTTAGTTTTTTCTGTCAAATACACGATGCGATCACGTGTAGATTGGTGGCCACGATGCACACACACGCGTTCTGTACTCTCATCTCTCTTCCCCATGTCATCAAATCCAACTTCAAAGAACTCGTTCTTCGACCTCTTCAAGCCACGCTATCATGAAGCCACCTTCCGCCTCAAAAACTCCCTCATCGCTTCCATAGCGCTCCTTACCCTGACGCACCTCCTCCCTCTGCCAACTCTCTACACCTCCGCATGGAAGTTCTACCGTAATTCCTTCCACTCATCATGGGAGAAGAGCCTCGCTATCGCCGGTACGATCCCACAACGATTTTTTTTCCTTTCGTTAATCGTAACGCCTTGCGCATCCATCAGAGCTATCTCTCTTCTGCCTACTCATCGTCAACATCCTCCAAGCAGCCATTGCGATTCGCTCACCCCCAGCGCCTTACCCGCCCCTCCCCTCGCCCGCCTCCAAATCCCCGTCCACCTCATCTTCGCCCGGGCCCCGCTCGAAGCAGGGCCAGCAGCGGGCGACTACAACGCCAGTATGGCGTAGCGGCAAATCAGGCGTGCTATCCCCCAACGTGCGTGTCACACGACACACTCTCACATACTGTTTTTTTGTGCGCGTGTGAACTCGAAAAACAAACAGACAACGCCACAGCGCCAACTCGCCTTCTCGACGTCGGCAGGTGGCAGCGGCAGCATTAGCGCGGGTACGGGGAGCGCGTCAGACCCACGCGGCCTGGCGCAGTCCTACGTGCTCCCGTTCAACAGCCCGTCGCCCGATGTTTCTTTTAGCTCGTCTATGAGCTCACTTCCGTCTACCCCGTCCCCCTCCCAAGCAACCTCGCCTCTGGCAGCGTACCGCGGTCGGCGGGCGCCTACCGGACGTGCGTCATTTTTACCTTTGTTTTGATCACAACCAAAGATTTACGATTTATTTAATTATTTAAATTTAACCTTTTTTTTTCTTTGCTGGGGAGATGATAGGTGCACTTGATGGATCTTTGTTGGCAAGACTCGCGCAAGGAGACTCGGATTCGGATGCTGACGAGTGATTGTGTATGGTGGATGATGGTGATGATGATGACTGGAAGGCCGGTGAATTGCTCCCGGGTCTAGCAGTTTGATCTAGATCGAAGCCCGATCAAAAACAGAGCCATTAATTGTAATACACGCATGCGCATATGCTATCCTAGACGGGGCATCAAGAAGACCATGGACGAACAAATATGCCAGATGTGCGCACGACGGTCTCCAGGCTGTGCTGACTGCAGGACCAGGGGCAAAGGCGGCGCGTTCCCTTGTCGACCATCTCGTCCGAAGGCTGCGCATTGAGACGTTAGACCTGTGATTATTATTTTTCCTGAGCTCCATTTTCTCCTAATCTCAACGCGCCGGTAATTTTTGTCTCCGGGGATTGCCAGCGCCTGACACGTATCGCAACCCGACCCCGACATTTTGGCGGGAGCGTTCTGTGCTAAAGCGTTTTTTATTGTGTTCCTCGCCGCGTCCCAGGTGGTGCGCCAGGTCCGCCCACACACCCAATCCGGGAAACCTTGGGTCGGGAAGCGCGAAATCGGTGTCACGATGCAGCGTCATCGCGGCGCCCCCATCCACATCGAGGCGGAGCCGCTGTGATGCTCGCCGGTGACCGCTGAGCGCTGAGCCTTGGCAAGGACGCTAGA
>Ga0137394_10000444_pt1 | contig 29031 bp, 38 predicted proteins | sample czobulk116metaG_FD_108278 | JGI IMG/M metagenome (GOLD analysis project Ga0137394, IMG submission 108278) | Vadose zone soil microbial communities from Angelo Coast Range Reserve, California, USA - czobulk1.16 metaG | ecosystem: Environmental > Terrestrial > Soil > Vadose zone | place: USA...
CCCGATGTTGGGGATTTAGACAGGCTAGCGCTTTGCGCAATAGAAGGCGGACGCGTATCACTCGCATTTCGTTGCTTATGTCGGCTGATGAGATCTTTGGTCTTAATCCTCGAGGGGTTGCGAGAGGTGCTATTCCACACCGATGATGCAGTGGATGTAACAGCGCCACTAACCGACGATGTAGGGAGCACCCTCGCGCCAGTGGAGTAACCCCTAAATTCACCCCGGGTATCTGTCCTTATTGCCACGCCAGAAGTGTCAGTTCGGGAGTTGCGCGCTGAGCTGGTGACAGATTGTCTTCCTTTCACTGGCTGATACGACGATGGTACAGCGAGCTGTGACGTCACTTCTATCGACTTTCGGGGTTGCACTGCTGAGTGTTTGATATTAGCGATCGAGGACGTGCGAGGAATGCTATTGGGCGGTATTGGGGAGAGAATCGCAGTGGTGACATTGACTTTTTCTCTCATAGCTACCCTTGTGGTCGCGATTGGTGGGGTAGCTGAACGTACTATGGAACCAGTCGGAGCGCCTCGACCTTCCATGATTACCGCAAGACCGGAGGCCCTTGCTTGGGAGGAATGAGAAAAAGCCTCGGAAGTTCTGTCCTGACGAGCGATTGACGCAGAATTGCTCCTGTTACGCGCTGAGCTGGGTACAGGTTTCTCCACCGGTCGTGATGCAGGTTTGTCAAGCGACAGCGCAGTCAACTGGGGTGGCATCTGCCCAGAAACGACAGTTGACCGCCGTGACTGACCTATGGGGTCCTGGGTAATCACCAAGCGGGCGTTACTATCCAACGCCGTGTAACCGGAAACAGAGCTGGCAACCCTGACCTGCGCTGATGGAGGAGGGACCCCCGGACCCCTTGCGTAGCTCTGATATCCGCCCCGAGATTCCGGTGTTGCCCCAAGGTTTGACGATCCGATTAGTGAGGCGTAAAATGTCATAGCATTACTGTAGTTTGACTTCAAGCCGGTGGTAGTGTGGTCTTCCGGTCGTACACTTGGTAGACCCGATGGCTGAGCAGTCGGTTGCGAGTTCATCTGCGTGGAAAACGCCATTGACCGTCGCTGGCCAACGGGAGTCGGCATCTTCTTAGGATGGCTTTTTATCCTGGAACGCGCAGATGAATGGACCTCTATATCAGGAACAGGTACGCCGTTTAAGGGAGCTGGCTGTTTGCCGACCAACGTCGTGCGGGGGGCAGCAGGAACGTCAGATCGAACTGGGGGGGCAGGTGTCTCGACTTTGGCGCGGGCCCCGGGAGGGGTAATCCTAGACGTAGGGGGCACACCATCTGTCGCAATAGACGGAATGCGGGGCATGAGAGGGGCGCCAGCTTTCGGAACTGGTGCGCCAGGCGCTTCGACTTGAGGACGGGCACGTTCTGAGGGTGCTGGGATGATATATGGAACGGGCGTACCCCCTGTGGGAGCTGGCTTCTTGACGATGGGTACAGTGGGCTCCTTGGGAGGGGCGGGTGGAGGCTTTACCGCAGGGCGGCGAACTACCTCCGCCCCAGAACGCACACGTGCCGAAAGAGGCGGAATCCCATCAGAAGCAAGAACTCCACTCGTGAGGATAGCCTTACTCTCAGTAAGGGGAATAATTGGCTCCTGGGGAGAACGCACGGGTTCTGTTTTGGATCGCACGATGGTGTCCGAAATGGCGGCGGTGCGATTAAGGGTGGGCATACTGCCGACGGGCTTGGGCGGTTCAGGAGTACTTGGCAGGGCGGCCGTCTCAGCCTGGAGGGTGTCGTGTGGAGGGACGGTAACAATTTGAGTGGGCGCCACACTCGCAGGATTTAAGTTATTGCCGATACATTGCGTGAGACTTTCGGACGGATGACGCTCTAGTTGAACTGGTGTGTGAACGGCCTTAGTATCAGGATAGGCGGGTTCGGGGAGCGGTTGTGTCCTGCCGGCAGTGTATGCGCCGCTTGCGAGAGCAAGCTCGCTTAAACTAAGCAGGGAGGACTCGAGAGAGAAAGAGACAGGCTCGACAGGAGGGCGAAGGTCTTCGACTTGAGGATGAACGTCGTCGGAAGTAGTATTCTCGAGGAGAGTGAGAACCCTACTGTCGGAAGGAGTTTCAGCGTTGCTAGTGAGTAATGTGGGAAGTTTGGAAGAATGGTCGAGCAGAATTTGGGTGTGAATTGCCTCATCCTGAGACGACGTACTGGCCGCCGGCGCCATGGGACTCTCAGAAGAGTATCCAATGCTTGCAGGAGCTGGCTCACTTTCCAGGGGTGGTGTAAAGGGTCCATGAGAAGGACTGGTGGGATGAACCGGAGAATCCATCTCAACCGGCAGAGGGGTAATTTCGGAGGAAGAAGACAGGTTAATGGCCAAAGAGTCCCTGTCCTCAACAGGGGACCGACATTCCTCGACGATGCGTTGTGGTTCCTCGAAAGACATGTTAACTGTGACATCAGAAGGGGGAGTATCTGCCGATGGGTAGGAAGATTCCTCGCTAGAAGAGCCCACGCTCGTAACAGAGCTAGACTCTGATGTGGGGCTTGGCGCCTCTTCCTGAGGTAGGTGCGCAATCCCTTGCGGAGGTGTGATTGTGGTGGGATGGTCCTGCGCGCCAAGACCGGGCGGATCAGATATCGTGACTGGGGAACAGCGCTCCTAAATTCCCGTAGGTGAGTAACCGAGTCGCAAGAACGAAGAAACCTAGCGTTACCCAGCCACCTGTAACTTCAATGTCAAACGCCTCATTGGGAGAAGTCTCGGATCGTATGAGCCAGTCGACGTCTGGCAAGTCAAGCGCTCTGTTTAACACTTCTGTCCATTCGGACAAATCCTCTTCAGGCCGCCCGCCGCCCCTTTGCCAGATGCAAACTTCACCACAAATATTGGGACTTATCCGATTGGCCGCTTCGACGGTACCTTGAAGATCTGATGACAAATAAGCGTCGATTCAGCTGACTGAGGAGAATGCAATTTGCCTTTTAATATGACGGCGTTATGCGGTCTCCAGATATTTCCGTACGTCTTTGAAAACTTGTCGTAGTCGACGAAGATCTGGCCAGCCCGATCCAGCAGTACCAGCACAACTGAGTCCTTCTCCGGTCTAAGATTTTTGAGGGGTTCAAGCTTGAATTGGTCGTCATATGCCGATGGCTTATCAGAGAGATCCTTGTTAAAGTAGAAGTGAGGGTTCTGTTTGAGACTGATCCGCTGGTCCTCAGGTAGCCGGCTGAATGTCCATAATAACTCGGATATTTTTACGTCGGGACCCAACTCACCTACGATCCCACATAATGATGAGCGGTGTCAGTCACAATGGCCCAACGAAGAGAAGGACTCACAAGTCACGACTGGAGCTTCTCGACGGTCGGTGGGAGAGCGAAGAATTTGAAAATGGACCTTGACTAGAGAGCTCGAAGGAGGGGAATCTGTTTTCTAAATGCGTGTTACTGGAACAAAGACGACAAGATACATTCTCCCCTTACATTAAGACCGAGACGGGTCGATAATCGTTTATGCGTCTTCATGATATGGCTATCCTTCTGAGCGGCATCCTCTATGATGTTTTGTACGTCGTCCAACACGCTCCTTGAATGTGCAATCTCATTTAGTACCTGGTCGTGCAACACGAGGTGAAAAGGTGCGCACTGTTGCTCCGGATGCTGCCAACCGGCATACCAGTCCAACTCTTCTTCCGCTGTAGCAAAAGCAGTGTCAGCGGCCTCGCTGCGTTCCTTTCCAGCATCAACTGCAGATTTGAGGGCGTCTTCGACAGTCTCAAGGAGGCTAAGGGCACCCAGAAATCAGCACGAATAATGGATGACTGCGGGTGTGAAGAGAACCTTTTCAATGCGTCCATTTGATCTGGTTTGCCCGGAGAGATCTCCAAGAATAACCTGCAGAGCTGTATCATCGCGACGGAGCGTTTCTGATACGCTCTCCCGATGTTTTTGACATATTTTCGAAACTTGGAAATATCGCCGACTATGAGACTGACAGGCATGGACGAGAGGTTTTCGGGAGGTCGAAAGATGGGAGAATGGATAAGGGAAACGCCATGTTACACATGGTAGCCCTACTGTAGTGGGGGCCCACGGACCTCGCAGCTTTCTCGTGCTCGTGTTCGTGCTCGTGATGGGGGGAAGAGTGAAAATGACGGCATCGCCCCGGGAATCCACTCGCATGTGTTGACCGTGTGTTTTTTGTAATCTACGCCCAACGCCCGACGTACTCGTGACACCCTTGTCACCTACACCAGTACCGTACGTTCTGGCGTAGACCTCATCCCGCCCCTCACCCGCATGACCGCGACCGAGAAGTGATTCCTGCCTTTGAGTCCTCCTTGACCACGAACTCTACCCGGTTCAGCCAGACATTCTCCCACTTCCGATCCGACGCCGTTGTGGGTTCTATGTCTGCCTGCCTCATGGCAGCAGCGTTCCCTTTCCATGCTGCAAAAACGCACGTAAAGTAGTATAAGGTTGCTGGACCTAGTGCGACTCACCATCACTCGTTTCCTCCGCGTTGTTGACATCCCTTAATCACCTCAGCTTCGACCCCAGAGACATGTCCTACACACTCTTTCGAAGCCTTACCCATCTTGAAAACCCGGCTTTCCCTGCGACGGAATCTATCAGGCAACTCATAGAAACCATCGGCCGCGATGTAGTCCGCTTCCGTCGCAATACCCAAATAGCATACAATTTTGTCGATAGGGCGCGATCCGTCTGTGACATTATCAATGCTTTAATCCAAAAGGTCGACGAAGAAGATGATTGGGATAGCTACGACAAATTTACAGAAGCAATTGATTTGCTAGAGGAGTGCGTGCACCCGCCTCATCGTTTTACACAACCCCTGATGTTTCCCCAGATTGTTGCTCGCTTCGACAGCAACCGCCCAAGATGAGGCGCCGCGCCACTTTGGTGGGGATAGGGACCTCGATGCCTGTATCACATCAGCGACAGTCTGGGAGAGCAACAGAGAAAGACTCAGAGAGTCCTTGAGATCTTTTCGTACTAAGCCAGAGATTGGAGTGCGCTTACTTCTTCCGGTCTGGTGTAACCAATTTACACTCTTCTAGGAGTTATTGCCAGTGGCAGATGACGAAGAAACAGAGATTATTGAAGCAGGAAAACACGATGACGCATCTTTCCTTCTCGAGTTACACCAGTCCATTAAAGGCCATCCCTTTCGACAAAGGGCAGATGGGTCCGTTTTCTCCTCTGCTGCTTTGAGCCATCGATAACGTTCACTTGTAGACCAGTTCCTCAACTGATCGAACTTGTGAACGACCGGCTGGGGGACCTGTATGCATTAGCCCAGGGCGAAGTCCTCGATGACGTCCGTTTTCCACCCTTCTAGAACATCGATCGTTGATGACAGTTAACCAGGTACTTGCCATCTTCACGATTAAAACGGCCATGCTTGTTTTTGGGATCATGGAGGTCTCTATTGACTCGCATGGGGACAAAAACCGCACTCATCATTTGAAACTCGAACCGACATGGGACGCCGCACATAGGTCGGTTGGACCGTAGCGTCAAATTTACTCAAACTGACCCAGGCTTCCAAGACTTCTCGTGTTTTTCCATGAGATCACTGAGGGCCTTGACGCCAGCGTTGAAGAGATCGAGGAAAAATACGATCGTTTCCTGCATGTCCTCAGAGTACGGGTGTTTGTCGTCTCCCTCTCAATTGATGACCGATGTGATCCACCTTCAGACGATACCCGATGCACCGCTTCCACTATCATATACACAACTGATGAAGCAAGTCGGGCGTATTCGCCGTCCCTATTACGCCCAAGCTGTTGCCGTCATTTCGCTGTGTCGCTTCCTTGCAAGACATTACGAGTGCTTGACAAATGACCAAAGAACTGCGACAAATCTCGAGCCCCTTGAGGAGTGCGTCGTCGATCCTTTAGAAGAAACGACTTTACAATTGAGCTTACTATTCGACCAGAGCTTGTGGGGAAACCCTCTCCGCATTGCAGGTCGCCGCGACCTCAGTCCCGACGTTGAGAAATTTCGACATGAATGCGCCAGAAAATGCGCACGTAAATGAAGCATTTACCACTGCGCGTACAAAGATTCAAGGCTGCTTCAGCCACTTCGGGGTGGGCACACTACTCTCGCTCATACCCCAGATCTCGGTGACTGACCATGCTGTGATCCACAGTTGACCTCTCACTGGGCTCAGTATGAGAAGATTTTCCAGCAGGCCGCGGAGAAGGATAAGTCACGCACAGCCCAACTAGGCGAAGTTCTCGCGTCTGTGAGTTAGACTCTCGTTCACCTTGCTTTAGCTGACTTTACGCCATGGCCAATGGTCACTTTCAGCGCCCGTCCCGCACTCCTGATGATACTTCGGATCTTGTACGAGTGAATGTCGAGGTTCGCGATAGGAGTTCCACTGGTACAATCATCAGAACTATCTCTCGTGAGTCACTTCATTTCTGGCTTACCTCCACTTGATTCCTGATTTGCCTTCTGCAGTTGGTGTTGAGCCGGAGACGCGCCTCCGTGCACTGCGGTGGTACATCTCTAAGAAGCTCGAACCACAAGAATCTGCTCGTGTCCTGCGTGATTCTTCTTTCCTCGTGAGGACGACTGATTCCCTGGAGAGTCACAACCTTTTGCCCTGCCGCGTACATACGGCCATTGAGGACATTGCCCAGGCACAAGTTTGCGACTTAGTCCTCGTTCTGGCCTAAGAGAGCCCCTTGTTTCCCGCACTTTGTTTGTTCCGCGCCGTACTCTGACGTTACGCAGCCCCCGATACGACACCCTCGCACACGGTATGACAGGCTGGTATCCCAAGCCCTCAGTACAACGCATATCTACCTAATATCCAATGTATGATACTCGAGACGCACCTACTTTATATGTCATACTTTATCTTCATTTATACAGTACATGCATATAACGGCAATTACCGTAGGTTCGGCTCTAGCCGAGGACTAGACGGAATCTGAGATCTGAATCCGGACCCACGTCGTCGAGCGCAAGTTGAAGAGCCTGAGACTCAGGCTGGAATGTGGATATACTTGTTTTCGTGCCACAACGTACCAGCAAGTTGAGGTGATAATAGTACCGGCAGCACGTTCTCAAAAACATTCGTCTACTTCTACGCACGCACTCAAACCTCAGACGCTCAATACGAGGAACCATGACTACCCCTCTACATTCCAGTGCCTCACCCTCGTATCATACAGGTCCTCGACGTCACCTTGGGGCACGTCTCCGCCCAACTCCACCTTGGAGAAGAAAACCTGCTGTTGTAGATCAACCGCGACTTGCAACGTAATAGCGCGTTTATTTGTCGTAGTAACTTGGTTGATGGGGGGCTCCGAAAACTATGTGTGACTGGGATATAAACTGAAACTATTCTCCCTTTCACAGTATCGGACGTGGCACTCGGCCGCGCAACCAGACCGCGATGTCGCTGAGCAGTGAAATTTGATGGACAAATGAGTCGCAAAGGGGTCGAGACCTACTCCTAGTAAGAGGAAACCCATGAGTTCCTGGCGCAAGGATATCGCCCCAAGAGTCATGTTCGAGGGCGCCCTTACGCTTTGAGGGTGAACAAGTGATGGTGAGGCGGAGGTTAAGAGGATTCAAGTTGCATACATAACTGGTATCGAGAGAGAAGGGCTGCTCGCGTTACTTGTGAGAGACTAAGGCCCGGCTGAGGCAGACAATCACCGGCGTGACCGGTATTTGGATAGAAGCTCCAGGGGATTGGAAGGACCAATTGGTGGAATGAGTTCTTTCTACTGACTACCGATTCCAGGGCTTGTCATAGGATTTGAAAGAAGACCCCACGGATATCAATGCCATCACTGCTGTGAATGCAATCCAGCAGGGATCGTTGTACGGGCCCTGGATCGGAAGGTAATCCACGAGTGGGCTCTTTGGACAGGAGAGGTTACGGTGGAGCTGTTGAAATATGGATGGACACTGGGCCCGTCCGGCGGCAATGACGATGCGATATCGCGCAAGGTCGCCAAAAGCCTCAAGGCACACCGAAAGATAGTCCAAGAACGCGGAAAGTGACCGAGCACGCGAAGGTCCAAAGACGAAGTTAAGCATGGCTAGGGAATGAGCTGGGCTGATATAAACATGGGGGAACTTACTTGTGGTCGTTGATCCGTCCCTTTCTTTCATCGTTCTTCAAGTTCTCCACTTGTTCGATTCCCGTTGATGAACATAACAACCCTCGGTGATGACACCGTCCTCGTCTTGGGGTTCGCCCAGATCAGCAAGAAACGTTGAGAGGGAAATATGGCCATGGACCTACAGTACTGTACTCGGACTGACACGCGGTCAAACGGAACGCGTGTAACGCGGGATCCGCCGAATCTGTCTTTCGGCTCGTCAACACGATCGTCGTTGCTTGAATGGCACACTGGCAGGTTGGCTCACTTCACCGCCCGCAATCAACGTATTGAAAGCTGGCGTGAGAAAGGACTCGCGACCACTGCAAGACACAACGGAAGTCAACCGTGACGGAGAAGACACGACATAACGAAGATGCAAAGACTGGCCTGAGTGTTCTCTCTCTACTAACGTAATCAGCACAGTATATCGCGTCGAGAATTGAATCGCATCGCCGTCGGTAGCGTTCTTCGTTTTTGATTGTGTGGCTTGCAAATAGCGTTCACAGAATGTCCACAGTTTGGCGGTAGTAGTACCACCCTTATGTTAGATAATTGTGGAAAATATTTGGCCCCTTTCAAACACTTCAAACTTTCCAAGTTCCGGAATCAATCTTTGTGTCTTAACACCCAAATCCACATCCACAATCAACCCACCACCGAAGCAACATAAATTTACTTCGGGAATGGCTGTATTTGCTATCCTTAACATACCTAAGCCCAGTCCTCGCGACGTTCTCCCTTAGCAGTGGCCGCAGTGAAACCACGTCCACTTCCTGACGTGCCAGTGCGAGTCTTCGACTTCCGTCAACCTTCCCTCCAGGAAAAATCTGTGATCACCAGTCCACGGCGTTTCTTCTGGAAGGAGCCCATGCTTTCCACACTATCCCGAACCCGTTTTTCCAGTGCTTTCAAAAAAGCCACTCTCAAGAGCGCAAGAACCGGTAATGTTCCGGGACCGGAAGCCAAAGCTCTTCGGTATATAGTAACCCAGTCCCCGTACGCACCCTGCTCATGGTTACTCCATGGCTGGACCACCGGTTCTGACTGTAATGCGGTTTAACAGCTCTCCCTCGAGTCCTTCTCCCAGCCCCGCTGGTAAACGGAGTGTGTCGCTTACTCGCACAGTAGTCCTCACATGGAAGCGCGTCATGCATACCCTACGTCGCGAGTCGCAGCGCGGCATTCCAACCGGGTTCACGTTAATAAATCCAAGCTCACGCGAGAAACCATGGAGCAATTCGGAGACTTCGCTTGCAGCGGAGTTCGTTGACCCCGACACCGAATGGATTCTCGTTTAGATATTGCAGGTCTCAAGATCTCAACCTTGATTAAAGCCCATCATTTAATTGGTCGACACCAGGCTGAAGAACGAGAACGTGGTGATGTGATAGAGTCATTTTCGGTCCTCCCTTGTCGGTTGTATTATGAACTCCTTTTAACTTCATGCATCAATCTATTATGACCATGTTCTCCATCACACTCCTGCGCATTTCGACTCGGCGCAGGCTCTAAATGAGAATGACGACATCATGGTCGATGTAGAAGTTCTATCGTCTTATTCGTGGGCTCACGCCTCGCGAGAACCGAGAATAGTTGTATGTAGTCGTAACAATGCAATTGCATCTTATCACGAGTAGACTGAGTAGACACAACCTTCAGCCTACAGCCATGCACAATTATTTATTCGCCCGTTCCAGATGCGCTGGGATATAACTCATGCTGCGTCTTTGTTCATGCGCTCAGCCAGCTCATCGAGGAGAGCTTGAAGTTCCTCTGCCTGACGGACGAGTTGTCGCATACCCGCCCTCTCTGGCGGGACGGCAGCGTTCTCTCGTACTGCCTGCTCCACAACTCGCTGCCATGTTGTACCACTCCGCGCGAGTTCCTCCGTTAGCTCGTCCTTTATGCGGCGGCAGGTACCTGCACCACCATAACCAAAGACGGTGTATAGCTGTATGCACGAGGCACCGGCCCGGGCGAACGCCAGGGCATCCGCGCCAGACGAGATACCACCACACCCAATAATAGGCACTTCAGCAGGGAGGCGCTTGCGTAGGTCGCGCACAACGTTGAGTGCGAAGGGCTGTAGTGGCGCACCGGAGAGACCCCCTTTTTCAGTACGATTTGCTGGTTGAAGTTGGGGATGAGTAGGAAAAGTAGGGACTATGGCATGAGATACGCACCACTGCGGAGATGCGCAGGCCGCTGGACGGTCGTGTTGGTAACGATGACTCCGTCAATCCCTTTGACCGTGGCAATTGCATCAGCTATGTCATCCACCCCGTGGGAGTCGAGGTCTGGGGATATCTTGAGGACAAGCTTTGGACGTCGCCTTGATGACGTTGTGGCCTCGTCACGAGCCTGGACTACACCGCGCAATAAATTCACGAGCAAGTCTCGTTGTTGGAGACCACTAACACCGGGGACTGGTCAAGGAGAGAAGAATTATGAAAATATCGCACCCACCGTAGGCCGGGCGTATTCGGACTAGAAACGTTGAGCACGAGCACATCGGCATGGGAAGCAAACGCATGGACTCCCGCGATAAAGTCATTAGGGGAGTCTTGTGGACTTTCCTTGTTCTTCCCCAAATTAATCGCGAGGAGCCGGCCGTGTCGCAACGAGGCCAAGGGTTCTTCAGCAGTCGAAGAGAACGCAGGGAGGCGTGAACGGAGACGCGAAAGAACGGAAACATGACCTTGAGAAGGGAAACCATAACGGTTAATAAGAGCAGAATCTTCGGGGAGATGGAAAACACGCGGGAGCGGGTTTCCGGGCTACACGTCGGATAAGTGTGTGGCATCGAGACAAGATGAGATAGGGATATACGAACTTGCGGTTTTGGTGTGACGCTTCCTATCTCCACCCAACCAAATCCAAGATTGAAAAGCCCTGAGCGGTCATGCGTCAGCAAATAAACAAAGGCCGAGCCTGTATGTATTGGGTTGATACCATCAATTGCTCGACCGTCTTTGTCAAATCCAGCTGCGAGGCCAATAGGGTTCGACAAAGATTGACCCCAAAGCTGAATGTGGATTTATCAATCTCAGTTCTGTAGGCAGCGCATGATTGGTTCCTTTTACTTCTGTTTCGAGACGTTCGTCATCGGGAAGCATATCTCGGGGCCCCAAACCATTTTCCAGCGCGCTCACCGCCAACTTATGGCCCGACTCCGGATCTAACACATTGCGGATGACAGGTGCGATCAAGTAGCGATGGATCGCGGCGCGAGAATCGAAGTAGTAGACGATACCAACTCCGGCAGTAAGAGTGAAGACGGTGACATAGGCCGCTGTCCGGAAAGTGGAGGTGGGTACGGAGGTGGAGGAGAAGTTGCGTAAAGAGGGAGAGGCGACTCGAACGCGACGCGCTGGAAGGCGAAGATAAAACGAGGGACGGTGCATTGACAAGCAAAATTGACAGATGGTGATGGATATTGTCCAAGCCAAGGCCGAGTTAGCCGACTGTTGGCCGGGCATAGGTCCGAGCCATGGCATCCACAGTCATCCCACAGCCATCAGGCCGCAATAACCGTCACATCTTCCACGGAAGGCAGACAGACCTTCCAAGTGAGCCCCTGCGGCGCTCTCCATTTACTTAGATTGGACCTCTAAAGTGCAGCCATTGCTTCTACTGATGTCCAGCTGCCATCATCCACCAATACCATCCCAGTCAGGGCATTCCCTTGAGCCAACGAGCGAAGAATGCAACATCGGGGTCACATTCATGCCCGAACCTCCACCAGATGCTCGCAGCAAACATGCGGATCTCTGGTTTTGTGACGGCTCTGTCATTCTCCAAGCAGAGTCGACCCTCTTTCGGGTTCACATCTCACAGCTTTCTCGTCGTTCGACTGTCTTTTCGGACATGTTTACACTTCCCCAGCCTCCTGTAATGACAACACATGCTACCCTCGCCGATGAGACTTATGAAGGCTGCCCAGTTGTAAAGCTACACGATTCAGCGGATGATGTGGAAAACTTACTTCTCGCACTGTACGATGGCCCGTTCGTTCTAGTTTCTCTTTTCTCCAGGCATATATACCCGCTAACGCCACAGTGTGCGAATAGAAAGTTTGGCGACAACAACCGTCACGACTTCGCCATTGTTTCTGGCATCCTTCGACTGTCCACCAAGTATGCAATAGACTCCTTACGATCAAAAGCCATCGCCCATCTAAACATTGCGTGGCCTACTACGCTCAAGGGCTGGGATATGCGTGAAGAGAAAGCTCATGCGTACGAACTCACAAGCCAGGCAGAGCAGGCAAGCCACTATCCTTCCCCCATTGTACGCCCACTTCCTTTCAAAGTCCCCTCACAAATGAACGCGTTTTCAGGACATAATCAATCTCGCTCGCCTAACAAACGCACCGAGTCTGCTACCCGCGGCGTTTTATGACATCTCGCGCTATACTTTCGCGCAGATCTTTGAGCCGATAGACGACGAAGCAACTCGTTTCCGCTGCGTAGTTGGCGGTGGAACGCTAAGCGCAGATGATATGCGGCGGCTTGCGTTGGGAAAGGAAGCATCCGCGCACGCGGTGGGCGCGGTGATCCACGGTATGGGGCGCGGGCCGCTCGTTCACTCACGCAAAGGCGCGTTTTCGCTACATCATCACGGGCCTGCTCACTCGCCAGTGAGTGTCTGCACCACTCCCGGCGCATGCCGACGCGATTTTGCGGAATTGGTCGCGCTCGCAACCCAGCACTATGTTTGCGATCGCGAGCGCGGGTACTTGGACCCGTTGTACGTTGCGGAGGAGCTAGGTGCGCTCAAGAGTGCTGATGTATCTGAATGCCGTGCATGTGCACGAGCACTCGAAGTTTGGGCCGCAAAGGAACGCGAGCGTATGTGGAAGATGATTCCCCTGTGGTTCCGCTTGGATTCGTAAGGTGAGTGGGCTTGTACGAGATTACGATTACGATTATTTGTGGACAGGCACCACATCGCCGTACATACTGTATACTGTATATATCCTGTTGTGTACACATTCTTCCACCTAGTAGATCACCCACCAGTAGACTGTCTTCCGTGTACGTATCATACTGTGTTTGCAACCCGCCACTCCGTCATGGCCGATGATCAAACGGCCAGATCGTCCTCGCCAGTCTGGTTGTTGTGATGTTTCACGGTCATCACATTTTGATAACCGAGTGTGAAGAACCTCCGAGTCGAGACCACCGTTCGGACGATCACGTGTCCAATCATGCCAAAATCAAAGACCGGTTGTCAAGCCGACAATTGGAGCCAACCCCTCACACTCGTGGTTTCGGCTCGGCGATTCGCGACGAACCTCAGGGCGAACACACTCAGTCTCCATGGCTCGAAGGCTCAACATATTCAATCCTCTAAGCGTGCCCTAACTACTCTTCCTATGAATTGGTCGGATACATCGTAGCGCGGGAACCGTGATGGACACTGCCCATGCAGCCTAGTCGCTGTCCGCAACCGATCTATTGTCCTCCGAGTCGCTCCGCAGTCCACTTCTGTCTTTGTGCTACCTTCGATCATCTTTGTCTGTGTCACAAAGCACTTCCACACGCCACATAAGGGGAGCCGAGGGGGTATAAAACGATCCGTTTCTTCACCCTAATCTAACCAACCACCACCTCTTCTTGGTAGTTGACGTGCCTCGAATCTCTCCCTGCTTTTATCCCGGAGCCGTGCTCTCTTCTTGACTTCTCCTAAAAGGCCGGACCTTTATATACGGACTTGATGTATCAGCTCTCTACTCTCCTTCTTGCTCTCTCGGTGGCCGGGTCTGTGACCGCCGCACCTACTCACATCAACAAACGCATTGCCCAAGAGATCTCCGCATCAACCAAGAAGTGGGAGGATGCTTGTGTAAGTTACACCAATGCTATGTGTACTTGTGGATAAGTTGTCATTACTAATCCCTTGACACTGTTAGAATACGGCCGGCGGTGCCGCGCAGTGCAACACCATTGCTGTCAACTCATTCAGTACCCTCCTTGCTGCTGCTGGTCCATGTGATCAGCAGGACGCCGCGGACAACATGATGGATCTTTCCAAGCAGCTCAACTCGGGCGATATGATCACAGCTGCACAAATCTTTGGCCAGCAGGCGCGAAACAGTGTAGGTCATGTTATCACAGCCTCTGATGGAACGGTCGACCTTATGTTCTCCGTATCGTAGCCCGACTCTCTCAGCGTGCCCTACTGCCAGAAGGCACCCCGGAACGCGGAACTTACCGGGGTCTTCCAGTGCCAGTTCCAAGGCGTGGACCCCACGAAGTTTACAGGTGGTCTCACAGCCGGCAGCCCGGGAACAATTCCCCTTGGCCAAAAACAAGTCCTGAATCCTCCGGGAAGCTGCCCTGCTAATCCGACTGGCCCAATCCCCGACGGAGAACAACTTTCCGACTTGGTCACTTCTTCCGGCCTCCCTTCGGGGACGGGCGCAGGCAACGGCAACTCCCAGAACACGCCTTCGGCTGCATCCCCTTCATCGGCCACGCCCTCAGCCTCAGTCGCACCTCCTGCCGCTTCTGCCAGTGCTTCTGCCACTCCGGCATCCTCCTCGGCCGCGGCCGCACCATCCGGCCAAGCATCTGCCTCGACAGGCTTTGCCCACCAGAACGGCCAAGATGCGCAAGCACTCAACGCGCAGTTCGCGTCACTGACCGCCAACAGTCCCTGCAATGGTAATGTGATTTGGCGCGCCGTGTTATGTTCCCGCTGACGTGATACGTGCGCTAGATGGTGAACAAGCCTGCGTTAATGGTGGTTTTGCGCAATGCGTAAATGGAAAGTTCGACACAACGCCCTGCAGCTCTGGCCTCCAATGTTTTGCGCTCCCGCTTGTGAACTCTCCTGGAACCAGTGTTACCTGCACCACGCAAGCTGATGCTAACACACGTATTGCCACCGCACTGGGTCGGGGGAAGTGATGACACCGTCCGGATCAACCAGCACGCATAACCCAATCTAAGATTATTTTAGGACGTATTGCATTCGTAGCATAAATCCCGTTCCTGTAGTCATGTATCGTTCTACCTCAATCAATACGGTTGTGATTTCACGTGACTTGAGCTACTGCAGCAGGGCGGCCCGACCCACGCCGGCAAAAAGGGTGCTGAAGCGTGTCGTGTCGGCGACTCTTTGAGGGCTGCCTTTCGCTAACATGGCGATAGCATTAGGTCGTTTCATCCGTTTCATTCGGTCTATTTTCGTCCCGACAACCACCATCATTGCATTTTCCTGCCTTCTCACATTCTTTTTCGTTCTTTATCAGCCCACTCGCGGTCCAGGCGACCTCCAACGGCTCGGCTGGCAGTCTTGGGACACCCTTTCCCCCTCGTCAACCGGGGACTCCTCCAGTGACGTCGACCACGAATCATGGGACCAGCCACCGCCAACATCGGGAGATCACGATGCCGACGTTGACTGGTGGAACGTCACTGCCTCCGCTACTGGGAGTCCGTATGACAGCGCGAGCCTTCCTCTAGATGTATGGGCCCCGTTGCTTCCCCACGAAACCGGGTGTACGTCCTTTCCGCTTTCGCCCAATATCTGAGGCTGAGTGTCCACTCTACAGTGTCTGAGATCGCCGTCGTTCGATGCATGTTTGACTTGACCCTGTTTGACATGTGCGCGCCTTCTTCCTCCACTTCGGATGACGCAATCAAGGGAAAATGGGTGCGCGTTCCGCGTGATCTTAATCTCCAGTCTGGGATGTGGCACCTGGTGAGATCTCTTACCCTGCTGGCTGTACGGACCTAGCTTCATTACTGCGGCACAGCTGCTGTACTATCGACGCACCCGCCGACGGGATGTACCGCTAATATCAGACATCCAACTTCTCCCTTCTGAGGCGACGCCGTCTGACGATGGTGATTGGAACAAAGCCAAGCTCTCCCTACGCGACGGCGTAGTCCGCACGCCGCCACTCTTCTTGTGGTATCGCAAAGGCAAGACTCTACAGGGTATATCGGATGACGAGCGGCAATCCCTGATCACCGAGTTGGATGTTTTATATGGGGAAGGCGAGCCATGGTATGGTTTTGAGAGGCTTTCTCCATCGACGACGGAGAAGTCGGCCCGTAGCGGAAGCGTGTCAATCACCATCCGACGAGGAGTGAAACGTACGTTGCAGTTTGAATATGCCTTTGGTTCTCCTAAATCACCTTTCAGTCCCGCCACGCGCCCCACCCCTGCATTTCTCCCATGACGGGCGCTTCAAGATCATGCAGATCGCCGACCTCCATTTCTCTGTCGGGGCTGGACCTTGCCGTGACCCATCTTTCCCATGTGATGGCGGCGCGTACGCATACACTGAGTCGCTCGTAGAACGTGCGCTCGACGCGGAAAAACCCGACCTGGTAGTCTTCACAGGCGACCAGCTTAACGGACAAGGTACATCCTGGGATGCCACCTCCGTGCTTGCCAAGTTCGCCGCTCCAGTCATTTCGCGGCGAATCCCATGGGCCGCAGTGTTCGGGAACCACGACGCCGAAGACGCGCGCGAATCGGGGTATAGGGGAGACCAGGTCAGACTCATGCAAGGGCTGCCGTATAGCCTCGTGCAAGCGGGACCTGAGGATATCTATGGAGTCGGCAACTACGTGCTCAAAGTGTGGAGCGCAGACGCCAGCAAGATGCATCTCCTCACACTGTACTTTCTTGACTCGGGCGCTTATGCTGCTGGATTTATTGATTGGTTTGGCTTCTTGCGGGCTACGGAATATGATTATATCCACCAGAGCCAGATTGACTGGTTTTTGCAAGAGTCAGGTGTGTTCTTCCATGTTCTGTTTTTAACATCGGCTTACTGATATCGTATATCACTAGGCTCGATAAACCCTATCGTGCGGCCATTTACGCCAGACGGCTCCAAAGACTTCGGCAGCATCTGGGAGCGGCAGCAACACCCGCCTGCGACTCAGAAACTCGCAAAGCCAAATGCTCTCATGTTCTTCCACATCCCTCTGTATGTCCTACCTCAGAGACCACCCACATTGTGCGATCGCCCTTACTTGATTCACAGTCAAGAATCCTACGAAACTCCAGACACGGACTCGCGCACAGGGCTCCCTCTTGACGTCGGCTCGTCCGATCTGGAAAGACCAGGCTCGGCGAAGAAAAACGGTGGCTTCTTCCAGAATGGCTTGTCACACGCTCTCGAAACTCAACACCGTGGTGCGGGTGGTATACCTGAGGTGAAAGTCGTCGGCAATGGCCACTGTCACGGTAAGGCCGTGTGTTCTGTCTCGACCAGACCGCTAAGTAACATGGTACATTCTACCCTCCTAGTGACGGACAACTGCAGACGAGTGAAGGGAGTATGGCTTTGCTTCGGTGGTGGCGGGTGAGTGGCCAGGATTCACGCAAGTTGAACCCCTCCTAACGATTTTCGCTGATCTTCAGCTCCTTTGCTGGATATGGGAAAGTTGGGTGCGTATACGTGGACAGCTCTCGCCGCTGTTCTCTCAACTAACATCGCACAGCTTCGATCGGAGGTTCCGTGTATACGACATCTCCGACTACGGGGAGACCATTCGGACATACAAGCGACTGGCGAATGACGAGATTGTGGACGAGATGGTCCTTGCTGGGCGCGGAGCACCGGAGCCGTACGCGTGGTGACTCGATATCAATACTTGGATTGATTTGTATTGTACTGTATTGTCCCATATTTTCTGCCGTAATCCAGAAAAGAAACTCCGACAAAAATTTGGCACTATCGCTCCCCGATTCGCTGATCTTCATCACATCTGCTCTCTCTTCTCCCTCTTCTCTCTTCTTTCCCTAGCCCTCATCATGGATGTATGCGCTCTCGAACGTGTGTCTTACCGGCCAGATCCTTACAATGCTCTCTTTCTAGCCCACTTTTGTGCAGAATCTGCACAATCTTCTTCTCCAATCTACCGCAAGTGACACAGTCCAACTCAAGGCAGTGAGAAATCCTTGCCCTAAAACCATGGTATCGCACCGCTCAAGCCATGCGCTTCTATTAGGCCACTGCACAACTCAATAAAGAGTTTTACAAAGAACCAGCATGCATACCGGCACTCGCAAGCGTCATCGCAAACTCGCAAGAGATCCCTGTAAGTACCTGCCCGACCTTGCAGCATGTAGATCGTGCCCACTTGCAACCCTTCGCGTGTAAACAGGTGAGGCAGCTTGCGGCTATTGAAATGCGAAAGCGCGTCTCTGCAAATAGCGGGAATCTCTGGCTGCAAGTCCCACAAGTCGATCGTGAAAACCTCAAAGCCCAACTACCCGAGGTTGTCCTTCGCGAGTCAAAGTTCGTGTCTTTTGCGCACGATCCAGAACCGTCCAACTAACGTTTCTCGTCGTTCCTCAGCGCACTGGTTCGCCACTCCACTGCTCGTGTTATTGCTGCTATCGCAGGCATCGAGATGCCAGTCAGTGCATGGCCTCGACTCCTCCCTTTCCTTCTCGAGACCGCGATGTCTTCCCAAGCAACACACCGCGAAGTCGGCATCTACATACTATATACTGTCTTGGAAACTATTGTCGAAGGATTCCAGGAGCATCTACAGAACTTCTTCAAACTTTTCGAGAATCTCCTTCAGGATCCCGAGAGTACCGAAGTCCGGGTCACTACTGTCAGGTGAGTCGTCCTTTTTTTTTATGTCTACTTGGTGTGTTGACCTGTTGCCAGGTCCCTGGGTACTATCGCCCAATACATCGACACCGATGATAAGGCCGACATTGTGAGTGCTAAAGGACAGCCTACCTTACATTCTTATTCCTCTAATCATTATATTTAGAAATCCTTCCAAAATCTTCTTCCTCTCATGATTCAGGTCGTCGCTCGAACACTTGAGGTAGGAGACGAGGCTAATGCGCGGCACCTCTTCGATGTGTTTGAAACCCTTCTCATTCTCGTGCGTAATGGGCCCATTCAAGTTTCTCCTTTCCTAACGTCTCCGCAGGAAATACCTTTGTTAAGTCTACACATCCCTCAGCTTGTTCAGTTCTTTATTCAAGCTGGCTCTAATCGTAATATTGATGCCGAGTTACGCGTCCTTGCGCTCAACGCGCTCAACTGGACAGTCCAATAGTGCGTACGTCGTGGTGTCTCCTTCAGGCCCTTCTTATTCCACCTTTCCAGTAAAAAGTCAAAGATACAGAGCAACAATCTGGCCCCCGCCATCTTGGATGGCCTCATGCCCCTTACCACTGAGGAGGAGCCAGAGGACATTGATGATGATGCCCCCGCTCGCGTAAGACTACCCATCTAAAGCATAGCTCTCACCGCTAAGAAACCTATTTTCTCAGTCCGCTTTACGCATCATCGACACGCTTGCTACCTCTCTTCCACCGACTCAGGTTTTCCCAGCGCTCCGTACTCAAATCCAACAGTACTTCTCGTCTCCGGATGGCTCGTATCGCAGAGGCGCGATGCTCGCCCTGGGAGTCTCTGTTGAGGGCTGCAGCGAGTATATGACGCCGCTCATGGGACAAGTGTGGCCGGTTATCGAGGCTGGTCTCCAGGACAACGACGCTGGCGTGCGAAGGGCAACATGTGTCGCTGTCAGTTGCTTGTGCGAATGGCTCGAGGACGAGTGCGTCTCGCGTCATACCGTATTGGTCCCAGTGCGTGATTTTGATATCGTTGGTCCAAAAATGAACGTCTTTAATTTTGTAGGCGATCATGACACTTGTCGCCGATCCCGCAACCCAGCGGTCAGCGTGTACCGCGCTTGATGCGTTGCTCGAAGTCCTGCATGATGTGATCGACCAATACCTTCCACTTATCATGGAACGCCTCTCGGGTCTGCTAGCGACCGCACCGCTTAATGTCAAGGCAGTGGTAACGGGTGCGATTGGCAGCGCTGCCCATGCGTCGAAAGACCAATTTACTCCATACTTCCGAGACACCATGAACCGTATGCAGCACTTCCTCGTCCTCACAGGTGAGGGCGAAGAGACCGAACTGCGTGGGATAACGATGGATACTGTTGGCACGTTCGCCGAGGCCGTTGGGAAAGACCTTTTCCGACCTTACTACGAGCCTCTGATGAAACAGGCCTTCCAGGGCATCGAGCTCGGTAGTGCGCGCCTGCGGGAGTGTAGCTTTCTCTTCTTTGGCGTTATGGCTGGTGTCTTTGGAGAGGAATTTGCGCCGTCGCTTCCAGCTGTGGTGCCTTCACTCATTGCGAGCCTTAAGCAGGAAGAGGGTGGACAGGAGATACAACCCCGTGCGTTCCACCTCCATCAATGATCTGGTTTCGACCTGACGGGTTACATGACGTATATGGCAGTGACGCTGAACGATGTCGCGGCATTTTCGTCTGGCTCATCTCCCGCGAATGCGATTTCCGTAGGAGATGGGACTGCTGACGGCGAGGAGGTGGAGATCGATCTAGAAAAGGCGCTCGAAGTCAACAGCGCTGTTGCAGTTGAAAAAGAAATCGCCGCTGACACCCTCGGCACCCTCTTCGCTGCTACGCGGGAGCACTTCCTTCCATTTGTTGAACAAACAGCGCTCGAACTTATCTCACTCCTGTCACACTATTATGAGGGTATTCGCAAGTCGGCCACCGACTCTTTACTCAAGATCATTCGCACGTTTTATGATCTCAGCGGGCAACCCGAATGGCAACCCGGCGCTACCGTAGTACGTGGTTCTTATCGCGAGGTCCATTCGACCCTCATGTTAGCGATTCTAGCAGCAACCTCTGAATCAGAATGTCAAAGACCTGATTGATCGTACAGTTCCCGAGCTACTACAAATGTATGAGGGCGAAGACAATAAGTAAGTCGTTGAGTATTCTACGAGGGTGCAAATCTTCATTTCTCTTCTCAGAGGCGTCGCTTCCGCGCTCTGTATCGGCCTTGCCGAAACCATCAATAAGATCGGACCAGCAATCCTCGAACATTGTCGGTCCTTAAGCCACCATTTTAAAAAACCTCCTAACTGGTTGCCGCACAGATTACGATAAATTCTGCTCTATTGCAAAGGAGATACTTGAGCAGAAGGCCATCTGCCAACAAGACCCAGACCAGGATGCCGATGAGGAGGCACCAGAAGACCAGGCCGAGTATGATTCTGTACTGATTTCTTCAGCCGGTGACCTCGTCGCGGCCATGGCCAATGCTCTTGGCTCGGATTTTGCGTCAGCATTCAACACCTTCTACCCACTCATAGCGAAATATTACGTACGTGACGCATCTCTGCTCGACTGATAATCGCCCAACCATGTTGTATCTCCCCAGAAAAAGAGCCGCTCCCTCAGCGATCGCTCCTCGGCAATTGGATGCTTAGCAGAAATCATTTCTGGGTTGAAAGGGGCGATAACCCCATCGACCGAGCCATTATTGGAGTTGCTTTGGCGCGCAATCAGTGACCCAGATGCAGAAGTACAGAGCAACGCAGCGTTCGCAACAGGCTTGCTGGTGGAGAATTCCGAGAAAGACCTGTCACCACAGTACATTGCTTTGCTGGGAGCGTTACAGCCACTCTTCAACCAGCCCAACGATGCACCCGCGCCACGCCTGAATGCCCGCGACAACGCTTGCGGCGCAGTGGCGCGTCTGATCCTGCGGAATGCGAGTGCAGTGCCACTCGCCCAGGTGCTTCCTGTTCTTTTCGGCGCTCTTCCGTTACGGAACGACTTGCTCGAGAATAGGCCCGTGTTCCGGGCGGTGTTATATCTATTCCAAACTCAGCCAGACGTGCTCTCGTCATACCTTGATGGCCTCTTACGCGTGTTCGCACACGTACTGGACCCAAGTGGCATTGAACAAGTTGGCGATGATGTTCGCGCGGGCCTGATTGGGCTTATCGGCGCGCTCAACTCCCAGAGTCCGGAGAAGGTGCAGCAGGCAGGATTGGGGCCCTTCGTGCCGGGCGGTTGAGACTCCGCGAGTTACGTCCAAGGTCTTGCTCCGAAAAAGCCGGCCATACAACCGGGTGACAGCGGAAGTCGGACTTTACTGTACGAACGTGTTTCCCTCTTCTATTTCCCCTCCAAACGATCACGTTGATATCCCCTCACCTCTCGCTTCTCCTTGTTACGATATTTCCACGCCTCCCTTTCCTGGCCCACCCTGCGTGATTCCAATATTCGAATTTTCATGATGCTTAGATGAGGGACAGTGAATGTACTAGAAGAATAAGAAACGGCATGGGTTCTCCACTGACAAGGGCGATGGGGTGGTTCAGGGTCACGAGTATGTGATTTTCACGGCTTGGCCCACTCAAGCGCCATGAAGAACACTATCGAGGAACGTACGGATCAAGAGCGACCAGCTCGTGGATGAGGTTTTCGATGTACGACTCGTTTGCGGGGCCTACTACGCCAAGTGTGGGCGACCATTGCACCCCCTGGGCAGCCCAGCGCCACTTCTATGAAATTGGGAGCAGGCGGAAGGTTCATTCATTGATCAGATATGATATCTGATCCCTACGAGCGAAAAAAAGGACGCACGATAAATCGAATGAGCTCCTTGTCACGGGGCACAACGGTGCGCCAAGCATCTGGGCCTCCGCAATATATGCGGTAGGAATCGAGCGCATAGGGACCACTGCCAGGAAGATGCGAGATGGGCGTAGAAGGGCGGCGTCGCAGATTCTGTGACCCGGGCTGCTCTTGTTTGTCACGGTCATGCTGCCCGAGGTACGCAGCGGATAAGGAGATCAGTCGCTTCGCACGGATAGACTGTAGGCCAAGACAACGGATGCAGTCCTCGAGTTCCGCGGGATCAGCTGTCAAAGTCAAAATGATACGTCACCCACCCCCTTGAATGTGAGCGAGGAAAGAAATAGTGAAACAAACAAGTTGACCTTTGGCAAGCGACTCGGGAGTCGGCCAACGTGTTGTGAGCGTCCAGAATACGGGCACTGCTACGCGTCCCGCGGTCTTGTTGAGGAGCATGACGGCCACGAGGAGCTTCCATGGGTCATGCGAGACACATTCTGGTATGAGACATAGACGCGCAATAGGTTAAGTTAGCTTGGGACAAGGCTCACGTAGCGCAGGAACGAGCTGAGGAGGGAACCAACCTTGGACGAGGACGGGTTTGGCTTTGAGGAGCCGCTCGTGCCGGTCGAGAGATGTGAGGAAGAAGGCCGCGTAGCCTGGAGAGTCGGTCAGGAGACAGAGGTGCTCTTGCCGTACATGCAGTCCCACTGGCTCGGGAAGTCGCTGCGTGATGGAGAGTATTTTCTCTTTAGCTGCATCCAGCACGGATATTGGAGGGGCATCTGAGTCCAGTTTGTACGGTGAAGGAAAGAACCTTGAAGATTGTTCAGATTGCAATGGCATGAACGAGCTGACTTCCTTTTTGGGAGAGTATCCGCTAGCCGGTGCAAACGACTGCTGCTAGCCTGAGCATCCGCATTCCGCATCCGCAACCGTCGTCGCCACGCCGCCGCCGTCCTCACCACGTCCGTCGTCACACTCAACAGCGAGGTCGCTGGACGACACCACGCTCGCGCTCATCGACGTCTCACCTTCATATCCCATCACTATGTTCTCATTCCTTCTTTTCTTTCTCTTGGCTCGCATCATCGATACTCCCTTGCTCGCCGCCGCCGCCGCCTCAGTCTCCGTTTCCAACCCGCCTGATTCTCAACTACCGCCCATCGCGTACATCAACTCCCCCTACTCCTGGGTTTTTGCGCCGCGCACGTTCCAGTCAATGAAGAATGCATCCCTTATTTATTCGGCGACTTCCCTTCCTGAGTGGCTTTCGTTCGACCCTGTTACTCGGACCCTCAGCGGAACACCAAAACCGGACGATGAGGGTACGCACCGCATCAAAGTCTCGGCGACAGACCCAGAGACGTCTGACTCTGCATCTACCTCTTTCTCGCTTTACGTCGCGTCTCGCCATCCCCCCGTTCTCTCCACGCCCGTTTCTTCACAATTCAAACCCAACAACCCGTCGCTTGCCTCTGTCTTTGTGCTATCTGATGATAACTCTGCGCTCCAAAGGACGAAATTCCCGACGCTCCGGATACCTCCCCACTGGTCTTTCAGTATCGGCTTTGATGGCGACACGTTTACGGGTCCGGATATCGTTGGTTATGATGTGTTGCTGGAAGATGGCTCCCCTCTGCCGTACTGGATGAACTTTAATCCCAATGAGATAACTCTGACCGGTGTCACGCCGCTTCCGTATGAACTCTCTGCCCCTTATCTTACGCTCGCTCTACATGCGTTGGACCAGTCTAGCTTCTCTTCTGGGTCTGAGCGCTTCGACGTGGTCATCACAGCCCATGAGGTACATATGTACTCTCAAGGTCTACCTAAAATCAACATCACCTCATCGGATACTCTGGATGTCTCTCTCAACTCGCCGACTTTCGTTGCTGGTGTGTTCGTGGACAACGCTCCACTTGACCTCCAGGATTTGGTCTCGCTAGAGATTGATGTCTCACCGTACGATTGGCTTCAGTACGATGAACGGTCTCGTCGGCTTACTGGGCAGCCCTCGAAAGATTGTAGCACATGGGATGGTGCTGATCTCTCTGTGGTTCTCACCACGACCTACAACCAGTCATTGCATACGCAAGTGAAGCTAGCCTGTGTTCCCTCGTACTTCCCCCAAGATACACTTCCTGCGATTTCAGCAGCGCCTGGCAGAGACGTATACTTCAACTTGAAACCATTCTGCTCGAGCTCGACACAGGATGTTAATCTGACCGCTTCGTATGTACCAGCAGAAGCGAGTTCTTTCTTGCATTTTGACACAGCCTCCGCAATATTATCGGGAAGTATCCCGTCATCCGGAAAACTTGATTACAGCCTCGTCACTGTCTCATTCACCGCTTACTCTCCCTTGACCCACTCGACCTCGCATTCAAGTCTTCCTATATCCCTCACTACCACAGGCCATGAGTACCCGCAGCCTACCACGACACCATCGTTCCGTGTATCGCGTAGGAAGCTTGCGCTTGGGTTGGGAATAGCACTCGCATTGTCCGGAGGGCTGCTTGTACTGGGTCTGATACTCGCAGCACTACGCTGCCTGGCGCGCCCACCCGACGACGCGCTTACAGGTGCGGCTGCTACGCAGGCGATGACGGAGAGCGATCGCCGGTGGTATGGCATCGGGGACGGGGACCAAACAGAAGATAGGGGTGATAGCGCAGAGAAGGGTTATGACGCTCATGCCAATGGACGATGGGGCGAGTTAGGCATCGGGCTGTCACGTACGATGACCGCCACGTCATCGAACGACGAACGTACATTGGCAAGCCCTGGTCAGCTAAGCAAAGGCGAGTTCCTAGGCCGCTTACGCTCGACGGTACGCAAAGTAAGCAACCGTTACCGTGGCGCCCGCAAGTCAGCAATCGGACGACCTGTCCTTGTCCTCTCAGCAAGCGACCCGCGAGTTCTTGGCACGCCTGCGATTCCCGCGCTCGCTGGGTATGAACCGATGGGCTACTCGGGTATCGCATCAAGCCTGCATGGCTCGCCATCTTCATCGTCTGGCGAGCGTTCTATCCCCCAGAGGCGGGCGGACTTTGCCCCACCGCGCGTGCCCGCACCCGTTGCGGCTCCCATCACAAGCGGCTCTCTCGACTCGGACGTGTCCTTGTCATCGGACTCGTCAACGCGTTCGCATGCGACCGAGGCCGTCGTGCAGCGAGCTACGCGAGCTCGGAGTATTGGTGGCAGACGCAGACAGTCACGGGCAGATAATGACGGAGCGCGCGCGCGGGTTGTCCCATTCACCGCTAGTCGGACCCCTGCGGCTCACGACGGGGAAACGGGCCCAGGATCCGGCATACCTCCACCAGCCCGCGCTCCAAGTCTAAGTGCGAGCGTCATGCGGGTGGTAGCACCATCTGGTGGCGGTGGCAGCGCGAGCGAGGCGGACGAACTACACGTAGGGCTGCACTATGTCCGGGCTCTTGGCGAGGACGCGCGGGACGGCTCGGGCTCATTCTCGTCGGTCGAGTCGTCGCACCCCGCCCGTTCGAGCATCGGGAGTGGCGGCGCGGGGAGACGCAGCGAGGTCCTTCGGGTGCTCGTGCGCGTCGGAGAGCGGTTCCGGTTCAGGCTGCCCGTGCGCGCAGGCGCTAGTGTGGGCGGCCTTACGGCGCGGCGAGTCTCTGGGGAGCTGCTCCCGGCGTTCCTGTACGCAGACTTGGACGTCACGCGCGGAGACAAACACCGTGATACGGTCAAGTTTTGGGGTGTGCCGCGGGCGGACGACGTGGGGAACGTGCATGTGGGGGTGTACACGGCCAACAGGGAGTGTGTGGCAGAGGCGGTGATTGAGGTTCTCATACGTAGTAGCTAGGTCCTCGTCTGCTGCGGACAACGACAGACTAAAAAAAAATTGTTAAAATGACTCGTTGTAACACTGTACTGGAACGTCGCGTTGATTCGATAGACGGGAATTCTGAGAAAGCTGGTTGGGCTATTGTACACAAACTTAAAATCGAGACAAAAGTAGGATTGTTAAAACAATCGATGTGTGCATGTGCATATGGGGTAAAGGGAGAAATGGTCTGGGATGGTATTGCCCGTTGCCCGATCTATTCGCCTGTGCCGCCTAAACTGCCACTCCATCTCATCCTCCCTCTCTATCTCATCTCCATCCAAAAGCCATCAGAGTAAAATTATGACTTCCAGATGAGAATGGCATGAGAACCGACATAGAAGTAGATGAAATGTTTGGTTTCTGTGAGGAGACGAAAGATGTCAGCGGGGGTTCGTTTGACATATCGAATCGTATCACACATAGAGACGGAGACGAGACACGTACCGTGGGTGACATAGCTCCCGAAGTTTTTTCCGACGACAACGTGCCAGGTGGGGCCATGTCGCTTATCAAACTCCTTCTTGATGTGCGCGGCGATGTCCTTCTCGATATTGTACTTTTCGAGGGCACCCGAGGCGATGTCAACGCTCTCCTGCTGCATCTCATCGCTCATGTCGACGTTTTTGATGATCGCCTTGGGGCCGGTGCCACCAGCCGCACCGCCGATGCCAGCGTCTGTGGAAGTGGTCATTGCGTCGAGGTTCTCGGACATCGACTTGATTCGATTTCGATCTGATACGATGTTCGATGTTGGTGGAAGTGCGAGTTGCGAGTGCGATAGCGAGATTGCGAGCGCGGGTATCAAGGGCGTCCCTTTAAGAACTGCCCTGGCCACGTGCTGGTCGTGTGTTGCCCTCGCTCAAGTTCGCCGCTTGGGCACTCGTTTCTACCACACATCGCACACGTTGGAACCCCGGCAGCAGACGGCAGTTAATATATGCCATGTGCACAAGAACTACTCCCACTCGTTCCTTCCTCCTTACCTCTTATATGAATGTGTCCGCGGCCAACCTTGGTCCACCCCCTTTCGGCTCCTGTACTTTAAATACCCCATTGTGTCCCCCCATCCTCCTCACGAAAATCCTTCTTCGGGTCTCCCGAACCAATCTTGTGGTCCCGAGAAACCTCCCTTTGAACGTGTTAAATGTGGTACATGCGCAGGAGTTACGCGTGTTAATTAACGGGGCACCGCTCAAGTCGCCCATGAAAAAAAAAACGATATTTTCTTTTGCCGGTCTCCCTGGCCGCCGCACATCAATTCCGCATGGTTAAAGGTTCCTTTCCTATTCGGTCTCACCATACCCTTCCTCCCCCCTACGTAGCATCAACCACGTGTCGCCTCTTCATCACGCGCATATCACTCGTTCCCTGTCAACGCTGTACGCAGGCATCTTGGCTAGTCCCGAGGGCTCGGGTAATCAGGTGGCGCGATCATCAGCCATGGGTCATACACGGAATAACAGTTCGTTGTCCGCCCGCCTCATTCCACGGCTAACGCCTAGATGAGTTCATGTCCGGAATCTTCTTTTCTTGCTCCTCTCCGGAGTAACCATGTTGACTCGGTCTTGCATCTCCCTTCTCTACACATCGTAGGTCATGCATGAAATAACCCCTCTATCTCAGGCCTCCCCGTTTCCTGCGTCTGCTCCCTGCCTGAACTGATATCTTTGCTTCGTCCCATCCTCTGTTGCCGGAAGACGCAACGAGCGGCGAGGTCTAATATGGTGGTCTCATGACATTTGTTTTTGTGCGCCGGTGGAGCTCCTTTTTCTAACTGACTTCGGATCTCCCTGTCAACCAGCCATGAGTACGCACATTAGGGGGAGATGGAAGGCGGGCGAGTAAAGGGAAACAGGTGGAGGGGCACGTGCTGGAGTGAGAGTTCGAAAGTTGCCGTGCTCTCCAACGATTATTCTTCTCATGCGTCACTGCTGTACATGGCCACATGGCGCGGAGATATGCGTTCCTTCCCTCATCCTTGAGGGGCGGCGTAGCCAATTGCGGCGACCCGTGACACCTGTAGGCCTTGACGCCACTGGTGCCTGCCTCTGTGTTGCGGCAAGGGTGTACGACATTCTTTATCCCTTATATATCACCGATATGCTTACACTCACGCAGTGTGTGCATGTCGTTTTTGAATCTCATGGAGAGTTCACACCTCTGGTAACGCGGCAGCAGTTATACTTCGTGGGCAACCACGGGCAGCCGGGTACTGTTTCTCATAGCTTCCCTTTTCTCGCGCTGAGACCTAGACCAACACCAAGGTGAGGTCGCAGGTGAGGGGCACACCACCACCGAACTATCGGTGTTTGCGCTAAGCCCCGTCTTGGAAAATCAAAAGAGAAAAAAATATGGACATTCCAGGTTAAGCTGGGTCTAAACAGTTGGTCTACAAGTGCTGATAACTCGATTACGCTCGTCATTTAGCGTATGCCGGCAAGCAGGGTCATAAATCGTTACCCAGATAATGGGACACCGTTTACGGCAAAGGCGCAAAATGCGCAATCAGGCCAGTTTGTGTGCCCTGGCGGCTGTGGGGCGACAGGGAGAATTACCTCACGCGCTCGCACGCCCGGTATACGGTTTGTCATTAATATCATGAAATGACGGAAA
>Ga0137394_10000445_pt1 | contig 28951 bp, 18 predicted proteins | sample czobulk116metaG_FD_108278 | JGI IMG/M metagenome (GOLD analysis project Ga0137394, IMG submission 108278) | Vadose zone soil microbial communities from Angelo Coast Range Reserve, California, USA - czobulk1.16 metaG | ecosystem: Environmental > Terrestrial > Soil > Vadose zone | place: USA...
CCCGGTTCGGGGGACTTGTTCTGGGCCGGACTTCGTGGCCGGACGCGGGGGCATGCGCGGGCGCTCATCGGGGTCGCCCGAGGGTGGAGCCCATAGTAGGGTGCGCCAATGCCCAAGCACCGAAGCGTCCGCCGGCGGGCGGACGCAGCCACGGCGCCTGCGCTGGCAGAGGTCCCGCGCGCGGAGGAGAAGCCTTCGGCCGCAGGCCGCTCCATCCTCTTCGCGCTCTTCGCCGCATCGGGGTTCGCGGGGCTGATCTACGAGTCGATCTGGACGCATTACCTGAAGCTCTTCCTCGGGCATGCCGCCTATGCCCAGACGCTGGTGCTGGGCATCTACATGGGCGGGATGGCGCTGGGCTCCTGGCTCGCATCCCGCCTCTCGGGCCGCTGGCGGAAGCTGCTGCTCGCGTACGCCCTCGCCGAGGCGGCGGTGGCCGTCTTCGCCCTGATCTTCCACGAGATCTTCGTCGCATCGACCGGCTGGGCGCACGACTCGGTGCTGCCCCATTTCGCGGGCTTCAAGTGGGTCCTCTCGGTCGCGCTGATCCTGCCGCAGTGCGTCTTGCTGGGGATGACCTTCCCGCTGATGTCGGCGGGGGTCTTGCGATCGTATCCGGATCGGCCCGGACGGTCGGTTGCACTGCTGTACTTCACCAACAGCCTGGGCGCGGCGCTCGGCGTGCTGGTCAGCGGGTTCGTTTTGATCCGCGCGGTGGGCCTGCCCGGCACCATCCGGCTGGCGGGCGCGATCAACCTCCTCGTGGCCGCCGCCGTCTTCCTGCTGGTGCGCCGCCTCGCTCCCATCGCCACCCCACAGGGCGCGGCGCCCGAGGCTCCTCGCGATCGCACGCTCATCTTCTTCCTCGGGGTGGCGCTGGTCACCGGGGCATCGTCGTTCATCTACGAGGTAGCGTGGATCCGCATGCTGACGCTCGTGCTCGGAGCGTCCACCCACTCCTTCGAGCTGATGCTGAGCGCCTTCATCCTCGGCCTCGCCCTGGGTGGCTTCTTCATCCAGCGCCGCATCGATGACCTGAAAGTCCCGGTGCGGACCCTGGGCTTTTTGCAGCTCGCGATGGGCATCCTCGCGCTCTGCACGCTGCCGCTCTACGGAAAGACCTTCGACGTGATGCGGTGGCTGGTCGTCAACCTCGAGCCGACGGACCGGGGCTACACCTGGTTCCTCCTCTCCAGCAACGGCATCGCGCTGGCGATCATGCTGCCGGCGACCTTCTGCGCCGGGACGACGTTGCCGCTGGTCACCTTCCACCTGCTGCGCCGCGGGCACGGCGAGGCCAGCATCGGCTCGGTGTACGCGGCGAACACGGTGGGCGCCATCGCGGCCGTGTTCTTCGCCGTACACGTCGGCTTGCCGGCGCTGGGGCTGAAGGGGCTCCTGGTGCTGGGCGGCGCGATCGACATCGGGCTCGGGGCCGTGCTGCTCTGGAACGCCGCGTCGGCCTTGGCAAGCCGCCGCATTCCGATGGCGTGGACCGCCGCCGGTGCGCTGGCCGTGGCGCTGGCCGCGCTCGTCCCTCTCGACCACTACCGCATGGCCTCGGGCGTCTACCGCCGCGTCGCCCTGTTCGACCCCGCGTCCCACGACGTCGTCTTCCACCGCGACGGCAAGACGGCGACGGTCGACGTGCTCCGCTTCCTCAAGGCCGACATGCTCGACATCCGCACCAACGGCAAGAGCGACGCCGCGGTCGCGATGGGGAAGGACAGCGCGCCCTCGCCGGACGAACCGACCATGATCCTGCTCGGGGCGCTGCCGCTGGCGCTCCATCCGCAGGGGCGCACCGTGGGCTGCATCGGCTTCGGTTCCGGGCTCACCACCCACACGCTGCTCGGCAGCCCGCGGCTGTCGCGGGTGGACACCATCGAGATCGAGCAGGAGATGGTGCACGGAGCGGAGAAGTTCCGGCCGCAGAACGAGCGCGCCTTCACCGATCCGCGCTCCCGCGTGGTGATCGACGACGCCAAGACGTACTTCTCCACGCAGCGGGAGAAGTACGACATCATCCTCTCCGAGCCGTCCAACCCCTGGGTGAGCGGGGTGGCCGGCCTCTTCTCCGATGAGTTCTACCGGCTGGTGCGGCGGCACCTGGCCGAGGGCGGGGTCTTCGAGCAGTGGCTCCAGCTCTACGAGATCGACGTGCCGCTGGTGATCTCGGTGCTCAAGGCGCTGGAGGCGAACTTCTCCGACTACGTGGTGTACGCGGCCACCGGCCTGGATCTGCTGATCCTGGCGAAGAACGGCGGAGAGATGGAGCCGTTGGAGCCGCGGGCGCTCAACGCGCCGGAGGTCGCGGCGTCGTTGGCGCGGATCGGGATCCGCAGCACGCAAGATCTCGAGGCCCGGCGGGTGGGGACGCGCAAGTCCTGGGAAGGGGTCACCAGGAGTATCGACGTGCCGATGAACTCGGACTACGCGCCGGTGCTCGATCAGAACGCGGCCCGCACCTTCTTCCTGATGGTGCAGGCGAACGCGCTGACTACGTTCCAGAAGTCGCCGTTCCCGGCGCTGGAGATGCTCTCGGGCGTGCCCCGATCGCGCGGGACCACGGCGATCACGCCCGCCCCGACGTTCGAGCCCGCGCGCCGCTCCCTCGAGGCGATGTACCTGCGCGACGTCCTGCTGCGCAAGGTAGATCCCGCGAAGGTGCGATTCGTCCTCTCCGACGATCTGCACGAGGACGCCAAGGCCGTGTCCGAGTGGCTTCGCAGCTGCGGAGCGTTGCCGTTTCCGAGCGTGGTCCGGGTGCTGCAGCGGTGCCTGCCGGACCTGAGCGCCGACGAGGCGGACGCGATCTTCAACGCGCTGGAGTCGGGCGGGTGCGCGCCGCGGGTCTTGGGCATGGAGCGCGACTGGCTGGAGCTGCTCCATTCGGTGGGGGCGCGCGATCCCGCGGGCATGGCGTCCGGCGCGCGCAAGCTCCTGGCGCAGCCCGCGGGGATGAGCGCGCCGGCGGTCCGGTACGCGGTGGCGGCGGGCATGCTCGGGTCGATCGTGCGCGGCGATCTCGCGGGAGCGCGCGAGCTCTGGTCCCGCCACGGAGGAGGGGTTCCCTTGAGCGACGACTGGCTGATGCGGATGATGGTGGCCCGGGTCGAGGGCGCGCGGTGATCGCCGTCCTGATCCTGGCCGCCTCCCTGTTCGGTGACCTGCGCTGGCGTGACATCGGCCCCTACCGGGGCGGGCGGACCAAGGCGGCCGCCGGCGTCCCGCAGAAGCCGGGGGTGTTCTACGTCGGCGCGGTCAACGGTGGCGTCTGGCGCACCGACGACTACGGGCGCACCTGGACGCCGATCTTCGACGACCAGCCCACCGGCAGCATCGGCGCTCTCGCGGTCGCTCCCTCCAACCCCGAGATCCTCTACGTCGGCAGCGGCGAGGGGCTGCAGCGGCCCGATCTCTCCACCGGCGACGGCATCTACAAGTCCATCGACGGCGGGCGGACCTGGCAGCACCTCGGGCTGCGCGACGGCCAGCAGATCCCGCAGATCGCCGTGGACCCCAAGGACCCCAACCGGCTCTTCGTCGCCGTGCTGGGACATCCCTACGGGCCCAACGAGGAGCGCGGCATCTACCGCTCGCTCGACGGCGGGGAGAGCTTCCACCGCGTGCTCTACAAGGACCCGGACACGGGCGGAGCGGACGTGCTGATCGATCCCGGAGACGCCCGGATCGTCTATGCGGTCCTCTGGGAGGCGCGGCAGGGGCCGTGGGAGAACGGCGAGTTCTCCGGGCCGGGCAGCGGCCTGTACAAGTCGGTGGACGGCGGGACCACCTGGAAGCCGCTCACGCGCGGGCTGCCGGACTTCCAGCACGACGGGCTGGGGCGGATCGGGCTGGGCATCGCGCCTTCGCGGACCTCGCGCCTGTTCGCCACCGTGCAGGTGAAGGACAGCGGGTTCCTCTACCGCTCCGACGACGCCGGAGAGAGCTGGGCGCGGATCTGCGAGGACCCGAGGGTCGCCGAGCGCGCCGACGACTTCGCCGAGGTGAAGGTCGATCCCGTCAATCCGGACGTCGTGTACACGGCCAGCGTGGTCACCTGGAAGTCGGTGGACGGAGGCAAGACGTTCTCGGCCTTTCGCGGAGCTCCCGGCGGCGACGACTACCACCGGATCTGGATCGACCCGGTGCGGCCGAGCACCATCCTGCTCGCGGCGGACCAGGGCGCGGTGATCACCGTGAACGGCGGCGCCAGCTGGAGCAGCTGGTACAACCAGCCCACCGCGCAGATGTTCCACGTCACCGCGGACAACGCGTTTCCCTACCGGCTCTGCGGCGGGCAACAAGAGAGCGGCTCCGCCTGCGTCCCCTCGCGCAGCGGGGACGGCGCGATCACGTTCCGCGACTGGCACCCGACAGGGGTGGAGGAGTACGGCTACGCTGCGCCCGACCCGCTCGATCCCGACGTGGTCTACGGAGGAAGGATCACGCGCTGGGATCGGAGGACGGGGCAGGTCCAGGAGGTCTCGCCGGTGCTGGTGCGGGGGCCCGCCTACCGCGTCGTCCGCACCCAGCCGGTGGTCTTCGCCCCGACCGACCCGCGCACGCTCTACTTCGCTTCCAACACGGTGTGGAAGACGCGCGACGGCGGCCGGACCTGGCAGCAGATCAGCCCCGACCTGACGCGCATGTCCTGGGAGCCGCCGGCCAACCTGGGGAAGTATCGAGGGACCGACGCGGCCAGGCCCGGCCAGCGCGGCGTGGTCTACGCGCTGGGGCCTTCCCCGCGGGACGGCCGCGTCCTCTGGGCCGGGACGGACGACGGGCTGATCCATCGTACGGCGGACGGCGGGAAGACCTGGCAGGACGTGACCCCGAAGCAGCTCGTGCCCTGGGCCAAGGTGAGCGTCCTGGAGGCGGGCCAGTTCGACGCCGCCACCGCGTATGCCGCGATCAACACCCTGCGGCTCGACGAGCTGCGGCCCCACATCCTGCGCACGCACGACGGCGGGAAGAGCTGGGAGGAGATCGTCCGGGGGCTGCCGGACGGGGGCGTCGTCAACGTGGTGCGCGAGGACCCGGTGCGGCGCGGGCTCCTGTACTGCGGCACGGAGCAGGCGGTGTACGTCAGCTTCGACGACGGCGAGAGCTGGCAGCCGCTGCGGCTGAACATGCCGGCCACGTCGATCCGGGACCTGATCGTCAAAGGAGACGACCTGGCGGTGGCGACGCACGGCCGCGGTTTCTGGATCCTCGACGACATCGAGCCGCTGCGGGAGGTGACCGACTCGGTGGTGGCCGAGGACGCGCACCTCTTCACGCCGCAGGCCGCGCTGCGGATCCGCTGGAACACCAACCCGGACACGCCGCTGCCACCCGACGAGCCGATGGCGACGAACCCGCCGGACGGCGCCATCATCGACTATTCCCTGAAAACCGCGGGGCCGGTGAGGCTCGACATCCTCGACCCGGGCGGGGAGGTGGTGCGCAGGTTCTCGAGCGGCGATGTGGCCGAGCCGCCCGGCGACGAAGGCAACGTGCCGCGCTGGTGGATCCGGCCGCCCTGGCCGCTCTCCGGCGCCGCGGGCCTGCACCGCTTCGTCTGGGACCTGCATTGGACGGCTCCGAATACGCTGGAGCACAGCTATCCGATCGCGGCGGTACCGCAGAACACGCCCAAGGAGCCGCGCGGTCCCTGGGCGCTGCCCGGCAAGTACACGGTGCGGCTGATGGCCGCGGGGCGGACGCTGGAGCGGCCGCTGGTGGTGAAGATGGACCCGCGCGTGAAGACGCCCCCAGCGGCCCTGCGGCAGCAGTTCGAGCTGTCGCGGCGGCTCGCCGATGCGCTCCAGGTGAATAGCGGGCTGATCGAGCAGGTGCGCAAGCTGCGAAAGGAGCGGCCGCAGGATCAGGAGCTGGTTGCGCTGGAGGGCAGGACCGAGGATCCGAAGCCGTGGGCGAAGCCGCAAACGCCTGCGCTCGTGCCCTGGAATGCACGGATCGCCGGCCTCTACGACATGCTGCAGTCGACCGACGCGGCTCCGACCCCGCAGGGGGTGCAGGCCGCGACCCAGGTCCTGCAGGAAGCGGACGAGCTGGTCGCGCGGGCGCGCAAGGTGATGACCGCGCAAAAATAGGTTGAATCCAGACCGAGCTTCGGGTGTTGCATCGGGAGCGGAGGACGGGCATGGGACTGAGTCGGAGGAAGCTGCTTCTCGCCGGTGGCGGAGTGATCTGCGCGCAGGCGATCGGGTGCGGCAGCGAGCCCATTGTGCTGCCGAAGGAGATCCCGGCGGAAAACGCTTCCGATCTGACGGCGGGCTCGCTTGTTGCGGTGAGCGCGGCGCCGGCGGCCATCGGCCGCGACAGCGGCGGGATCTACGCGATGACGCTGGTGTGCACGCACGAGGGATGCGACATCCGGACCAGCCAGGGCGGTTCGGTGACGCCGACGCGGATCCACTGCGGGTGCCACGGCAGCGAGTACAACGGACAGGGCGCGGTGCTGCTCGGACCATCGACGCGCCCGTTGAACCACCTGCAGGTCACCGCGGATGCGACCGGGGCGTTGACCATCCACGGCGACATGGTGGTCCCGGCCAACGCGCGGCTCTCCGTGTGAAGCAAGCCGCGCTCGCGCTGGCGCTCTGCCTCGCGTGCGCCAGCTCCCGGGTGCTCCCGCTCCCGGCGGAGCCGGGCGCGATGCCGGTGCGGTACGAGAAGACGCGGCTCTTCTTCCACTCGGTGGAAGACGACGGCACCATCTCGCGCGTGTTCGCCGGCCCCGGCGCGATCCTCGCCACGGTCTCGCAGCCCGAGCGCGGTGTCTTGTCCTCGGTGGACGGCGGCGCGACCTGGGCCTTCTCCAGCGCTCCCGCGCTGGATGCCGTCCTGTTCGGCGGGCGCGGCATCTTCGCCGTGGCGGGAGCCCGCGTGCTGCGCAGCGAGGACGGCGGCCGGACCTGGGCGGGCGCCGGTCCGGGCGACGATCCGGTGGAGGCGCTGGCGGTGGGGCCCGACGGCGCCTTGTACGCGGGCGGCCGCGGGAAGATCTACGTCTCCGCCGACGCCGGCCGCACCTTCCGCAGCTTCGCTCCGCAGATCCCGGCGAAGAGTTGGCGGGCGCGCAGCATCGTGGCCGTGCCCGGCGCGCTGGTCCTCTCGGTGCGAGCGGAGGCCGCGCAGCCGCAGCGACCGTCGGACCGGTTCGCGGCCTTGCTCGGATATGCCTCCAGCGAGGCGGTGGCGGCGCTGGCGCTGGTGGACTCGCGCGACGCGTCCCCGCGGTCCGTCCAGTGGGGAGGCGCCGGAGACGGCGTCTACGTTTCGCGGGACGGCGGCGCTTCGTTCGTAAAGAGCGGCCTGATGCTCGATGCCTGGGTCGCGGCGCGCGGCGGCGCGCTCTACGCGGTCGCGGCGGATCCGGTGCTCCGGGCTGCCGGGCTGATCCGGAGCCACCCGGACCTCGCGGCTGCCGCCGAGCGGCACCTGGCCGGAGACCGCGTCGATGCCGGCGCGCTTCGTGCCGCCTGCGCGTTCCCCGGGCCCGACGCGCTCATGGGCGGGCCGATCGCGTCGGCGCCCGTCTTTCGCAGCGCGGACCTCGGCGCGACCTGGGCGCGGCAGGTGGACCCGCCGCTTCCGCTGGTGCTCGCGCTGCGGGAGGAGATCGAGCGCGTCTCGTGGGAGGCGCCGGCGGTCGCGCAGCCCCGGCCGCAGCGCGACGGCGGGCATCCTGCCCAGGCGCCGCCGCCGCGCAGGGGAGGAGGCAGGCGCGGCGGCCAAGGGGGAACTGCCGCGGGCGGAGGCCGGCCGGCGCCGCGGACGGCATCGGCAGAGACCATGCTCTCCTTCGTCGATCCGGCCCGCCTGCTCGCGCACTACAACTCCGGGCTGCAGCTCACCGGCGTCTCCGGCGGATTCGCGTACGCTCCGACCCGGGAGTACTGGGACGCGCTGGTCGCGGCGCTGGCGGCGGAGAGCGAGGCGGAGGGAGAGATCTCGCTCGGGCCCGGGCTGCCCGATTTCCCCCAGGGAGACGCGTTCGAGGTGCTGCGCTCCAGGGACGGCGCGGACTGGGCTCGGGTGGAAGTGAAGACTCCCCGCGCTCCCAAGGCCATCGTCGCCTATCCCGAGTCGGTGGCGGGCACCGGCGGACAGGGCTTCTTCGTGCTCGCCGGCCGGAACCGGAGCGGAGAGGCCTGGCGCGGCGGGTGGCGCATCGCCGCTCCGTGATAGAGCGGAGCGGTGATCCACGAAGGCCTGGCCCGCCGCATCGGCCTGTTCGACGCGACCATGGTGGTGATGGGCGGGATCGTCGGGTCGGGCATCTTCGTCACTCCGGCCATCGTCGCGTCCTGGACGCGGACGCGGGCGGAGATGCTGGCGGCCTGGATGGTGGGCGGCGCGGCTGCGCTGCTCGGGGCCTTCGTGTACGCGGACCTCTCCCGGCGGCGGCCGTTCGCCGGCGGCCAGTACGTCTACCTGCGCGAGGCGTACCATCCGGCGCTGGGCTTCTTGTACGGATGGGCCCTGCTCCTGGTGATCCAGACCGGCGGGATGGCGGTGTGCGCGATGACCTTCGCGCGGTACTTCGGGCCGCTCGCCGGCGTGCCGCTGTCGGAAGGCGCGTTGGCCGCCGCGGCGATGGCGGCCTTGATCGCCGTCAACTGCCTGGGCGTCGGGGCCGGCGCGCGGACGCAGAGCGGGCTGATGCTGCTGAAGATCGCGGCGATCGCCGCCGTGATCGCCTGCGGGCTGATCGGCGTGCCGGCCGGCGCCGCGCCAAGCACGCCGCGGGAGGGCGCCAGCTTCGCGGCCGCGCTCATCCCGGTGCTCTTCTGCTACGGCGGGTTCCAGACCGCCTGCTTCGTGGCGGGCGAGCTGAAGGATCCCCGGCGCGACCTCCCGCGCGCGCTGCTGACCGGGGTGGGATTCGTGATCGTCCTCTACGTCGGCGCGGCGTTCGCCGGAGACCGCATCCTCGGCAAGCAGGCGCTCCAGAGCAGCGCGGCGCCCGCGCTGGACGTGGCGACCCGGGTCATGGGCGCCCGCGGCGCGAGCCTGATCGCGGCGGGGATCGCCATCTCGTCGCTCGGCTTCTTGAGCCAGAGCATCCTGACCGCTCCCCGCGTCTACTTCGCCATGGCGGAGGACGGGCTTTTCTTGCGCAGCGTCGCCCGCCTGCACCCGCGCACGCGGGCGCCGGTGGTGGCCATCGTGCTGCAGGGAGCCCTGGCCATCGTGCTGGCGTTGTGGGGAACGTACGAGCGGCTCCTGCAGTACGTGGTGGCCATCGACTTCATCTTCTTCGCCCTGACCGCCTCCTGCCTGTTCGTCTTCCGCCGCCGGGGGGAGCCGATCGGGATGCCGGGCCATCCGGTGACCACGTTGCTCTTCATCGGCATCTGCGCGGCGGTGGTGATCGCGACCTTCGTCCACGAGCCGCTGCACAGCATGGTCGGGCTCGGGTTGACGGTGGCAGGCCTTCCCGTCTACCTGCTCTGGCGGAGGAACCGATGAAGCTCCTGGCCGTCCTGATGCTGCTCGCGGCGCCCGTCCTGGCGCAGGAGCGCCGCGACCCGCGGGTGGAAGCCGTGGTGCAGCGCATCGACCCGGCGCGCATGCAGTCGACCGTGCAGCATCTGGCCGGATTCGGCACCCGGCACACCTTGTCGGGCACGCAGGGGCCTGGGCGGGGGATCGTGCCGGCTCGCGAGTGGCTGGCCGGCGAGTTCGCGGCCGTCGCGAAGGGGTCGCGGCTCAAGCCGTTCGAGGACCGCTTCACCGCGCAGCCGGACGGCAAGCGCATCTCCCAGGCGGTGGAGATCGTGAACGTCGGCGTGGTGCTTCCGGGCACCGACGCGGCGCGCGGAAAGCAGGCAGTCGTGATGACCGCCCATTACGACTCCATGCCAAGCGACGTGATGGACCCGAAGAGCGACGCCCCCGGCGCGATCGACGACGCGAGCGGGACTGCCATGGCCCTCGAGCTGGCCAACGCGCTGCGGGACCAGTCGCCGGCGATCTCGGTCTACCTGGTCGCGGTGGCGGGGGAGGAGCAGGGGTTGATCGGCTCGCAGCACCTCGCCACGCGCCTGAAGGGCGAGGGCCTGGAGGTGATCGCCATGGTCAGCGTGGACATCGCCGGAAACAGCGAGGGGCAGGACGGCGTGCGCGACTCGACGACGGCCCGGTTGTTTTCCGAAGGCGTGCCGGAGACCGAGAGCGAGGCGCAGAAGAAGCTGCGCCTGGCGGTGGGCAACGAGAACGACGGGCCGGCGCGGCAGTGGGCGCGGTACGTGCAGCGGGTCGGGGAGCTGTACGTCAGCGGGCTGCGGCTGAGGGTCCTGCTCCGCCGCGACCGCATCGCGCGGGGGAGCGATCACATGTCGTTCGCCCGCGAAGGCTTTCCCTCGCTGCGCCTGAGCGAGGCCCGCGAGAACTATCGGGGCCAGCACCAGACGCCGCGGACCGAGGGTGGCGTCCGCTACGGCGACGAGCTCTTCCGCTTCGACGCCAACTACGCGTCGCGGATGTGCAAGGCGCTGACCGCCGCCATCGCCTCGCTGTCGACGGCGCCGGCCCCGCCACAGGAGGTGACGCTGGCAGGCGCGGTGTCGCCGGACGCGAAGCTGCGCTGGAAGCTCCCGGCGGACGCCCACATCGCCGACGTGATCCTCTACCGCCGGCCGGCGGACGCCGCGACCTGGCAGAGCGCGCTCTCGTTGGGCAAGGTCTCGGAAGTGACGCTGCCGTCGGTGACGACCGACGACTGGTTCTTCGCCGTGGCCACCGCGGACGCGGCCGGCAACCAGTCCCTCGCCCAGCCGCCATCGGCAGTCGGGAGGTGACATGAAGATCGAACGTGAAGGACCAGTCGTGCTTTTGCGCATGGAGAACGGCAAGGCCAACGCAATGTCCCCCACGCTTCTGGAGCGCCTCGAGGGCCTGCTGGGACAGCTCGGCGATGCCCGGGCCGCGGTGATCACGGGGCAGGGAACCGCGTTCAGCGCCGGCCTGGACCTACCGACACTGACGGACATGGACCGCTCGGCAATGCGCGTGTTCATCCGTCGTTTCGAGGTCGTGATGATGCGCGTCTTCGAGCTGCCCATCCCTCTGATCGCGGCCGTGAACGGCCACGCGGTGGCCGGTGGCTGCGTGCTGGCGCTCCAGGCCGACATCCGCATCGCCGCGGACCGCGACGCGAAGATCGGCCTCAACGAAACCCAGATCGGCATCGGCCTGCCCGCGGCGGTCGTGGAGACGCTGCGCTGGCAGGTGCCGGGCTCGTCGCTGGCCCCGATCGCACTCGAGGGCCGCCTCTGGTCCCCACGGGAAGCCCTGCAACTCGGCCTGGTCCACGACGTAGTCCCGGAAGCCGAGCTGCTGCCGCGCGCGATGCAGAGAGCCGCGGCCCTGGCCGCCCTTCCGCCGGCAGGCCTGCGGATGGTGAAGGAGTCGCTCCGCAAGTCCGTCGCGGCGGCGGCGCGAGCAGGACAGGAGGCCCAGGCGGAGAGCTGGCTGGACGGGTGGTTCTCGGAAGACTCCCAGCGGCGGCTACGCGAGACGGTGGCGCGGCTGAAGAAGTAGCGAGGCCACCGTCCAACCTGCGCTCGCGAACGCCGCACGGGCGGCGTCAGTGGCGCAGGTGCCGCCTCCTAGCGCGGGCGATGCTGCGTCATCCGCTCGCGCGGCGTCTCAATCTCTTCGTCGATTCAACCTGGCCCTCCTGCTTGCCGCCGCTCTTCTGGCCTTCCTGCTCACTGCGGCCATCTACGCCAGCTCCACCGCGGCTGTCCTGAGCCCCCTGCTCGCCGCCATCGCCTGAGCGATCCTGTTCGCCCTCCTTCTCGGCTTCCTCGTCCTTACCGTCGTTCTGCTCTCCCGGTGCACCCGTCTCCTCTTCTCCCGTTCCCCCGGGTGTGCTCTCCGCGGGCTCCGCGGGGCGAGCTGACCCGCCCGAGCTCGCCCCGGGGCGAGTTGGCCTCGCTCCTGCTCGGGCCGCCTCCATGAACGCGCGCCCATACATCTGCTCGGCGGCATACTGGTTGTGCGCGCGGCAGAGGAGTCGCATCCGCTTCGGATCGTGCTCTTGCGTGCGGGCGAATCCATCCTCGTGATCGAACTCGATCGCGCCGGTCTCCGGGCACCGGTTTCCGCGCTCGTCCGTAAACGTGCACCGGCCTCCATCGCGCTCATAGACCGCCCGCTTGACGGCGTCCGGAATGTGGCGCGACGTCGCCTCCTTCTCAGCCCGTGCCGCAGACGTTCGCGCCTTCCGCCCCGTCGCGAACCGCTCTTTGGTCACTTGCTCGATCAGCACGTCGAGCGCCCTCTCCAGCACCTCCGCCATGCTCCCATTCGGGATCCTGTGCCGCAACAAATCCTGGGCGTGCTGGAGCTTGTCCCGGAATGCCGCGCCAGCCGTGAATTCGACCTTGAACATCTCCGGCGCCAGCGGCGACATCACGCCGCGCTGGTCGCGCCCCTGCTGCACCGCGCCCGCGGCAGCAGACTGGCCCGCCGCCGGCGCGGGCGGACGCGACGCGATCGGCGATCTCGCCAGCAGGGGAACCGGTTCGTTCGTGCCTGCACTCGCCGACGGGATTCACCGGATGCTGTCGGCAACCGGCGGCAGCGGCGCAAGGCGCGCCACCAGTTCTTCGATCTCACGCTTGGATCGCTGAGCAGCCTGCGCCAGCACCTCGCGGTGGTTTTCCTCGTTGAGATGCGGCACGAGCAGCCGCAATCCGGCGAGATGGATCGTGCCCGCCCGCAGCGCGTCCAGGATCGCCGGAAACCGGCGCCCCGCCCGAGCCACCGTGAGCCGATAGTACGTGGCGTCCGCCGAGAACCCCAGCTCGTCCATGCAGAATGCGAACATCGAGGAAAACGCCCGCTCGAGATAGAGCTTGCGCTCGTCGATCTCGGCCAGGTGCAACAAGAGATCTGCCTCGATCCGGCAGGATTTCCGCACGAGATCGCGCGTCGCCGCGAGGAGGTCGTCGCTGCTCAGCTTCTGCAGACTGGAATCTGTCATGCGCGCGAGCATGCCAGGGGGGTCTGACAAGCCCGCGGCCAGCGCCGTCCTACTGCGCCGGCTGCGCCGCCGCCGTCACGACCTCCCTCTTCTTCCTCCGCGACAGGCTATCCAGCGCCACGTACACCACCGGCGTCGTGAACAGCGTGATCATCTGCGAGAAGATCAGCCCGCCCACGATGGTGATCCCCAGCGGCTGCCTCAGCTCCGCCCCCGCGCCGTGCCCCAACGCCAGCGGCAACCCGCCGAGCAGCGCTGCCAGCGTGGTCATGAGAATCGGCCTGAACCGCAGCAAGCACGCCTTGTAGATCGCCTCCTTCGTCGACAGCCCCTCCTCGCGCTCCGCCTCGATCGCGAAGTCGATCATCATGATCGCGTTCTTCTTCACGATGCCGATGAGCAGGATGATCCCGATCAGCGCGATGATGCTGAACTCGGTCTTCACCGCCAGCAGTGCCAGCAGCGCGCCCACCCCTGCCGACGGCAGCGTCGACAAGATGGTGATCGGGTGCACGTAGCTCTCGTACAGCACCCCCAGCACGATGTAGACCGCGATCAGCGCGAAGGTGATCAGGAACGGCTCGGACGCCAGCGACTGCAAGAAAGCCTGCGCGGTCCCCTGGAACGACCCGCGCGAGCTCGGTGGCAGACCGATCTCCCGCGTCGCCTTGTTGATCGCGTCCACCGCCTGGCCCAGCGCGATGCCGGGCGCCAGGTTGAACGAGATGGTCACCGCCGGGAACTGCCCCTGGTGGTTCACGCTCAGCGAGGTGTTGGACTGCGTGACTTTGCCCACCACGCCGAGCGGCACCTGCGATCCATCCGCCGCCCGCAGGTACAGCTTCTCCAACGACGCCGGGCTGGCCTGGAACGCGGGCTTCACCTCCAGCACCACCCGGTACTGGTTCAGCTGCGTGTAGATGGTCGCCACCTGGCGCTGGCCGAAGGCGTCATACAGAGTGTCGTCGATCAGCTGCTGGCTGATGCCCAGCCGCGCCGCCGTGTCGCGATCGATCTGGATGTCCAGCTTCAGCCCTTGCGTCTGCTGGTCGCTGTTCACGTCCCGCAGCTCGGGCAAGCCGCGCATCTTCGCCAGCACCTGCGGCGCCCACTGGTTCAGCGCGTCCAGGTTGGCGTCCACCAGCGTGTACTGGTACTGCGTGCGCGAGATCCGGCCTCCCAGCCGCACGTCCTGGACGTTCTGGAGGTACAGGTTGATCCCGGGGACGCGCGCCAGCTTGGGCCGCAGCTCATTGATCACCTGGTCCGCGGTCAGCTTCCGCACGCTCCCCCACGGCTTGAGCTGGATGAAGACAAACCCGGTGTTCCCCTGGCCGATGAAGGAGATGAAGTGATCGATGTTCGGGTCCTCGCCCAGCACCTTGAGCAACGCTTCCTGCCGCGCCTTCATGGCGGGGAAGGAGATGTCCTGCGGAGCGTCGGAGGTACCCGCGATCGAACCGGTATCCTGCTGGGGGAACAGCCCCTTGGGGATGACGATGTACAGGTAGATGGTGAACGCCAAGGTGGCCGCGGTCACGACCAGCATCACCGGCTCGTGATCGAGGACCCATCGCAGCGAGCGGTCGTACGAGCGGTGCATGAGCTCGAAGACCCGCTCCGAGGCGCGGTAGAGGCGGCCGGGCTTGCGCTCGTGGAGCGGCCGCAGCAGCCGCGAGGCCATCATCGGGGTCAGCGTCAGGGAGACCACCGCGGAGATGGCGATGGCGATGCTGAGCGTGACGGCGAACTCCCGGAACAGCCGCCCCACCAGCCCGCCCATCAGGAGGATGGGGATGAACACCGCCAGCAGCGAGACGGTGATCGACACGATGGTGAACCCGATCTGCTTCGCGCCCTTCAGCGCCGCCTGCATCGGCGAGTCGCCCTGCTCGATGAAGCGGGAGACGTTCTCGGTCACCACGATGGCGTCGTCCACCACGAAGCCCGTGGCGATGGTCAACGCCATCAGCGAGAGGTTGTTCAGGCTGTACCCGAGCAGGTACATTGCGCCGAAGGTGCCGATCAAGCTGAGCGGCACCGCCACGCTGGGGATGGTGGTGGCCCAGACGCTGCGCAGGAAGACGAAGACCACCAGCACCACCAGCCCGACGCTCAAGAGCAGCGTGAACTGCACGTCCGCGACCGAGGCGCGGATGGTGGTGCTCCGATCGAGCGCGACCTTGACGTCGATGCCGGGCGAGATCGCTCCCGCCAGCTCCGGGAGCAGCTTGTTCACCCGCTCGATCACCTCGACGATGTTCGCGCCGGGCTGCCGCCGGATGATCAAGAGCACCGCCCGCTCCCCGTCGCACCAGGCCGCCGCGCGCTGGTTCTCCACGTCGTCGATCACGGTGGCGACGTCGCCGAGCCGGACCGGGTTGCCGTTCTGGTAGGCGAGAATCAGCGGGCGGTACTGGGCCGCGCTGGTGAGCTGATCGTTGGCGTCGATGCTGGCGGTCTGCGTCCGGCCGGAGAACGCTCCCTTGGGCGAGCTGGCCGTGGCTCGCGACAGCGCGTTGCGGACCTCCTCCAGCGAGAGCCCGACGCCGGCGAGGGCTTCCGGATCCACCGAGACGCGGACCGCGGGCTGCTGCGCGCCGCCCACAAACACCTGCCCGACGCCGGAGACCTGCGAGATCTTCTGCGCCAGGATGGTGTTGGCGACGTCGAACATCTGGCTCAGCGGCAGCGTCTTCGACGTCAGCGACACGATCATGATCGGCGAGTCCGACGGGTTCACCTTCCGGTAGTTCGGCCGGGTGGGAAGGTTGGCCGGAAGATCCGCGCTCGCCGCGTTGATGGCGGCCTGCACGTCGCGCGCCGCGGAGTCGACGTCGCGGTCCAGGTCGAACTGCAAGGTGAGGCTGGTCTGTCCGAGCTGGCTGACGGAGGTGATCTCGGTGATGCCCGCGATCCGGCCGAAGCGCCGCTCCAGCGGCGTGGCCGCCGAGGAGGCCATCGTCTCCGGGCTGGCGCCCGGGAGACCCACGTTCACGCTGATGGTGGGGTTGTCCACCCGCGGCAGCGGCGCCAGCGGCAGGAGCTTGTAGGCCGCGCTGCCCGCCAGCACGATGGCCAGCGCGAGCAGCGTGGTGGCCACCGGGCGGCGGATGAAGGGCGCGGAGACGTTCACGCCGCGGGCGCCTCCGCCGGCGCGGGCTCGGCCGGCTTGCCCTTGCGGCCCCGTCCCAGGAAGGCGCCGAGGCGGCCCATGTACAGGTAGATCACCGGCGTGGTGTAGAGCGTCAACACCTGCGAGATCAAAAGGCCCCCGACGATGGAGATGCCCAGCGGCCGCCGCAGCTCGCTGCCGGTCCCGGTGCCGAGCGCGAGCGGGATTCCACCCAGCAGCGCAGCCATGGTGGTCATCATGATCGGGCGGAACCGCAGCAGGCTCGCCTGGTGGATGGCGTCGCGCGGCGACATTCCCTGATCGCGCTCCGCCTCCAGGGCGAAGTCGATCATCATGATCGCGTTCTTCTTCACGATGCCGATCAAGAGGATGATGCCGATCAGCGCGATGATGGAGAAGTCGGTTGCCGTGACCATCAGGGCCAGGAGCGCGCCCACCCCGGCGGAGGGCAGCGTGGAGAGGATGGTCACCGGGTGGATGTAGCTCTCGTAGAGCACGCCCAGCACGATGTAGACGGTGATCAGCGCCGCCAGGATCAGCACCGGCTCGGAGGACAGCGCGTCCTGGAAGGCCTGGGCCGTCCCCGAGAAGTCGGGCCGCACGCCCGGCGGCAGGCCGATGTCGGCCTCCGCGGCGTGGATCGCGTCCACCGCCTGGCCCAGCGCGGTCCCGCGGGCCAGGTTGAACGAGATGGTGGCGGCCGGGAACTGCCCCTGGTGGTTGATGGAGAGCGGCGAAGTGCCCCGCTCGAAGTGCGCGAAGGTGCTGAGCGGCACCTGATCCCCGGTCTGCGACCTGAGGTAGATGCGCTGCAGCGCGCTCGGGTCCTGCTGGTCCTCCGGCCGCACCTCGAGGATCACGCGGTACTGGTTGAGCTGGGTGAAGATGGTGGAGATCTGCCGCTGGCCGAACGCGTCGTAGAGCGTGTCGTCGATGGTCTGCGGCAGGATCCCGAGCCGGGCGGCCGTGTCGCGGTCGATGGTGAGCTTCTCCTCCAGCCCGGAGGAGAGCAGGTCGCTGGTCACGTCGCGCAGCTCCGGCAGCTGCCGCAGCCTGTCGACCACCTTGGGCACCCACTCGGCGAGCTCGTCGGGATTCGCGTCTTCCAGCGTGTACTGGTACTGCGTGCGACTGATGCGCGTCTCGATCTGGAGATCCTGCACCGGCTGTAGATAAAGCTGGACGCCGTCCACCTGCGCCGCCTTCGGCCGCAGGCGCGCGATGATGTCGGTGGCGCTGGTCCTGCGCTCGTTGCGCGGCTTCAGCGTGATGTTCAAGCGGCCGCTGTTGGCGGTAGGGTTGGTCCCGTCGGCGCCGATGAACGACGCGATCGCCGCCACGTCGGGATCCTGCAGGAGGACGTCGGCCAGGGCCCGCTGGCGGTCCATCATCCGGGTGAACGACGCGTCCGGAGAGCCCTCGGAGACGCCGATGATCAGGCCGGTGTCCTGGATGGGGAAGAACCCCTTCGGGATCATCACGGCCAGAAGGAACGTGAGCCCCACCGTTCCGATGGTGACCGCGAGCGTGAGCGGCTGGTGATCGAGCACCCACTTGAGCCCGCCATCGTAGATTTTCGCGAGCCGCTCCCACTGCCGCTCGGTCCAGCGCGTGAACCGCGTCTCCTTCTCCTCGCCGTGCGGCTTGAGCAGGTGCGCGCACATCATCGCGGTCAGCGTCAGGGAGAGGACCGCGGAGACGCCGATGGAGATCGCCAGCGTCACGGCGAACTCCCGGAAGAGCCGGCCGATGATGCCGCCCATGAAGAGCAGGGGGATCAGCACCGCCACCAGCGAGACGGTCAACGACACGATGGTGAAGCCGATCTGCTTGGCGCCCTTGAGCGCCGCCTCGAACGGCGAGTCACCCTGCTCGATGAACCGGGCGATGTTCTCGATCATCACGATGGCGTCGTCCACCACGAAGCCGGTGGAGATGGTGAGCGCCATCAGCGAGAGGTTGTTCAGCGAGTACCCGCAGAGGTACATCACCCCGAAGGTGCCGATCAGCGAGAGCGGCACCGCCACTCCGGGGATGAAGGTCGCCCGCAGCGAGCGCAAGAAGACGTAGATCACCGCGACCACCAGCATCACCGTGAGCATCAGGGTGAACTGGACGTCCTCGACCGACGCCCGGACCGTCTCGGTGCGGTCGGCGAGGATGGTAATATCCACGGCCTGCGAGATGGTCGACCGCAGCTGCGGCAAGAGCGCCTTCACCCGGTCCGCCGTGTCGATCACGTTGGCGCCCGGCTGGCGCTGGACGTTGAGGATGATGGCGCGGTCCTTGTTCGCCCAGCCGGCGAGCTGGTTGTTCTCCACGCCCTGGTGCACGTCGGCCACTTCCTCGAGCCGCACCGGCGCGCCGTTCTTGTACGCGATCACCAGCGGCCTGAACTGGGACGCTTCCTCCAGCTGGTCGTTGGTGGAGAGCAGGAAGTCCTGCCGCGGGCCATCCAGGTTGCCCTTGGGCTGGTTGACGTTGGCCGCGGCCACCGCGGCGCGCACGTCCTCCAGCGTCAGCCCCGTTCCGGCGAGCGCCGCCGGGTCCACCTGCACGCGGACCGCCGGCTTCTGCGCTCCGTTGATGGTGACCAGCCCGACGCCGAACACCTGCGAGATCTTCTGCGCCAGGATGCTGTCCGCCGCGTCGTTCACCTGGTCGAGCGGCAGCGTCTTCGAGGAGACCGCGAGGGTGAGGATGGGCACGTCGGCGGGGTTGCTCTTCGAGTAGGTGGGCGGCGCCGGCAAGGTGCGGGGGAGCAGGTTCGAGGCCGCGTTGATGGCCGCTTGCACGTCCTGTTCGGCCGCGTCGATGTTCCGGTCCAGCTCGAACTGCAGCGTGATCTGCGAGCTGCCGAAGCTGGAGATCGACGTCATCTGCGACAGCGCCGGCATCTGGCCGAACTGCCGCTCCAGCGGTGTGGTCACCACCGACGCCATGGTCTCGGCGCTGGCGCCCGGCAGCAGCGTGGAGACCAGGATGGTCGGGTAATCCACCTGGGGCAACGCGCTGACCGGAAGCTGGCGATAGCCGATCAACCCGGCGAGCAGCAGTCCCACCGTGAGCAGCGTGGTGGCGACCGGACGCCGGATGAAGGGCTCGGAGATGCTCACTGGCGCGGCCCACGGGGCGGGCGCGGCGAGTCGGCCCGCGGCACCTCGCCCTCCCGCTGCGCGCGCACAGGCTGGCCCGCCTGCCGCGGAATCACCTTGCTGCCGGCGCGGAGCTGGTTCTGCCCGTCCACCACCACCGTCTCACCCTCCGAGAGCCCCTTGGCGATCACGGCGATGTCACCCTCGTTGTGCTCGATCTCGATGTTGTGCGGCTGCACCGTCTGGTCCGGCTGGACCACGTAGGCGAACGTGCCGTCGGGCCCGCGCTGCGGCACCGTCGAGGGCACCACCAGCGCGTCCTTGCGCACCGTCAGGAGCAGGCGCGCCTTCACGAACAGGTTGGGCCAGAGCAGCCGCTGCGGATTGGGAAACGCCGACTTGAGCCGGATGGTGGCCGTGGCCGCGTTGACCTGGTTGTCCACCAGCGAGAGCTGCCCGGTGGCGAGCTTCTGCGACCCGTCGCGGTTCCAGGCCTCGACGGCCAGCGTGGTCTTCTGAAGCTCCTGCATCACCCGGGGCAGCTCGTCCTGCGGGAGGCTGAAGAGCACGGCGATGGGGTCGAGCTGGGTGATCACCACCAGCCCGTTCGCGTCCGACGCGTGCACCAGGTTGCCGGGATCGACCAGCCGGATGCCGGTGACGCCGTCGAGGGGGGACTTGATGTTCGCGTAGTCCAGGTTCAGCAGCGCCACGCCGATGGTGGCCTGATCCACGCGCACCGCGCCCTCGAACTGTCCCACCGTGGCGGCCTGATCGTCCGCCTGCTGCTGCGGGATCAGCTTCTTGGCGGCGAGCTGCTTGTATCTCTCCAGATTCCGCTTCGCCCCGTCGAGCTGCGCCTTGTCGCGCTCGAGCGCGCCCCGCGCCTGCTGGAGCTGGTTCTGGAAGGGCCGCGGATCGATCTTCGCCAGAAGCTCGCCCGTCTTGACGGCTTGCCCCTCCTTGAACAGCACCTGGTCGAGCCGTCCGTCCACCTGGGAGCGCACGGTGACCGTCTTGAACGCGGTCACGCTTCCCAGGCCGTCCAGGTAGATGGGCACGTCGCGCTTCTGCACGTTGGCGACCACCACCTGGACCGCGCGCGCCGCCGCCTGCGCCGCCGTGTTGCTCTCCGCGGCCGCACGCTTCTGGCTGGTGCGGCGGTAGACGAAGATCGCCACGGCCGCGATGGCGGCGACGGCGACGAGCACGACGACGATCCTACGACCCTTCATGCCCCGCTCCTATTGCCGGCCGACCGCGCGCAAGAGCTGCGCGCGCGCGGTCGCGAGCTGATCGTCCGCCTGCACCGCCTGCGCCGCGGCCTGGGTGAGGGCCACCTGCGCGTCGCCGAGCTCGATCGAGCTGCCCACGCCCACCTGGTATCGCTCTTCCGCCAGCCGCAGCCGCTCGCGGGCGTTGAGCAACGCCTCCTGCGTCGCTCCCAGCGACTCCTTGGCGGCGCGCACCGCCAGCCGCGCGGAGTCCACGTCGGAGCGGACCTGCTGCTTCTGCAGATCGAGCAGCGCCACCGTGGCCATCACGTTCGCCTCCGCCTCGCTCACCTGCGAGCGGGTGAGCCCGCCCTGGAAGATGTTCCAGCTCAACGAAACACCGACGAATGCATTCCAGCCCAGGTTGTCCACCGCCGGCCCGGTCTGCCGGACTCCCGCGCCGAGGCCGAGAGAGGGGCCATACAGACCCTGGAAGGAGCGGACGGTGAGCTGATCGGCGCGGACCTGGTCCTCCAACGCCTTCATCTCCGGCCGGGCCTTGTACGCTTCCTCCAGCAGCGCGTCGACCGTGGCGTCCTCGCCGGGGACCGGCAGCGTCTGGTGATCCGAGACTTCGTAGTCGGTGGGGCCGAGCACCCCCATGGCGGCATTCAGCGTCACTTTCGAGGTCTGGTACGTGTTTTGCGCGTTGATCAGCAGCACGCGCGCGTTGGCGGTATCGGTGCGCGACTGGATCAGATCGATCTCCGCCCGCGTTCCGGCCTCGACCATCCCCTGGGTTTGCTGCAAGTGTTTGAGTTGGTTGTCGAGGTTGTCCTGCGCCACCTTCACCAGGTCGCGGTTGGCGCGCGCGGCGAAGAACGCGGAGCGCACGTTGAAGTCGACCTGGAGCGCCGTGGCGCGCTCGGTGGCGCCCTGCGCTTCCGCCTGCGCCTTTGCGGCCCGCCAGCGGCTGGTGCTCGTGCCGAAGTCGTAGATCAGCTGGGAGAGGACCAGGCTGTCGGTAAAGAGGTTGATGCTCGACACCGATCCGGTGCCCCCGAGCGAGGGGGTGGTGGCCGAGGTCTGGAAGGTGTTCCCGACGAACTTCTGGTAGCCCCCCGTGGCGGAGAGCTGCGGCAGCAGAGGGGCCAGGGCTTGACCGCTCCGGGCGTCCGCCGCGGCCGTATTCGCGCGCGCCTGCCGGAGCTGCGGCTGCTGCTCCCGCGCGGTCTGGACCGCCTGGTCGAGGGTGATGACCTGGGCAGCGGCGAGGAGCGCCAGGGCAGCGGCGATCATACCTGCCCTCCGGCGTCAGGGGCGCGCCCACCCCCGACGTCCGCCTCCGCGGCGAAGGTTTCGACGTTGGCGAGCACCTGGCGCAGCGCGGCCCGCAAGGCGTCCTGCTGGCGGCGGGACATTCCCCGCACCACCGCGCTGCGCACCGACGCGGCCAGCGGCGCGATCCGGCCGGCCATCCGGGCTCCGGCCGGCGTCAGCAGCACGTGCAGCGCGCGGCGGTCGCGATCGTCGGGCACGGTCTTGATCAGCCCCCGGCGCGCCAGGCCGTCCGCGAGGCGCGAGGCGGTCGGGGCGTCCATGTGCTGGCGTCTCGCGATCTCGCCCAGCGTGGCGCCCGGCAGCTCGCGGGCCGCGTTGAGGAACCAGAACTGCTGCGAGGTGAGACCCAGCGCGCGCGACTGGCGGCGCACGGCGAGCTTGACGCCCCGCTGCGCGGCCGCGATCAGCAGCCCGACCGGTTCTTGTCGCCGCAACATTTGTTTCGGCAACTAATTGCCAGGCGGGCAGATCGTCAAGCGCCACGCCGCTCGTGAAACAAATCGAGACAAAATTCAGTTCTGTTAGAAGACGGACGCAATGTCCGAAGAACCGCTACCGCTGTGGAAACGTGCGACCGAGCCGCTCTGGCGGCACGCGGCCCGCTTCCCGTTCGAGCGCGCGCTGGTGATGGGGGTGGCAGCGGTGGTGGGCTTGTACGGCGGAATCGCCGCAGGCCTCTTCGCCACCGCGATCCGCTCCGTGCAGCTGGTCCTCTTTCGCGGCCCGGAAGTCGCCACGCTCCTGTTCGGCTCCGCGCACGTGGCCTGGCTCCACCTGCTCCGCACCCGGCTGGCGGCGGCGCACTGGCACCTGGAGTTCGTCGCCATGGCCGCGATGGTCCTGGTCGCCGCCTTCGTGGTGGGGGCGGTGGCCAAGAAGCGCATGCCGGTCTTCGAGGCCCGCCGGCTGCGCGCGGTGGCCATCGCCGCGGCGCTCGGCCTGGCGCTCTACTACCCGCTGCTGCTGCTCCGGACCTTCAATGGCATCTTCGTCGAGACCGAAGGGGGACTCTACGAGCTGCTGCTCCACGCGCCGCGCTGGGTATGGGTCCTGGCGCCCGCGCTGGGCGCCTTCTTCGCCGCGCTGATCGTGCGGGTGAGCCCCGAGAGCGGCGGCCACGGCGTTGTCGAGGTGATCGAGGCGGTGCACAAGCGTGACGCCGCCCTCCGGGGCAGGGTGGCGGTCTGGAAGTCGCTCGCGGCCGGCCTGGTGATCGGCTCGGGGGGAAGCGCGGGGCGGGAAGGACCCGTCGTCCACCTCGGCGGCGCGGTGGCCTCGTCGCTCTCGCGCCTGCTGTCGCTGCCGCGCCGGGAGGCTTCGCTGCTCCTGGCGGCGGGCGCGGGCGCCGGCATCGCGGCCTCGTTCCAGGCGCCCCTGGCCGGCTCGTTGTTCGCGCTCGAGATCGTCCTCGCCGACTTCGACGTGCGCCGGTTTGCCCCGATCGTGCTCGCCTGCGTGACCGCGGTCGCCACCTCCCGCGCGCTCTTGGGGGGCGGGACCGAGCTGCGCCCGGTGACCTGGTCCCTGACCCATCCCTCCGAGATCGGGGTGTACCTCTTGCTGGGTCTTTTGGCGGGCCTCTGCGGCGTGGTCTACATCCGCTTCATCCACGGGGCGGAGGAGCGCTTCTCGCGCCTGCCGCTCCGCCCCGAGCTTCGCGGCGCCCTGGGCGGGATCGCGGTCGGCGGCATCGGCTTGCTCGCGCCGCGCGTCCTGGGCACCGGCATCGAGACCATGAACGCGGCCCTGGCCGGACAGCTCGCGCTGGGCGCCCTGGTGCTCGCGCTGGTCTGCAAGCTGCTCGCGACCTCGTGCACGTTGGGATCCGGATCCCCCGGCGGCAGCTTCTTCCCCGCGGTGTTCCTGGGCGCGATGCTCGGCGGCGCCTTCGGCCACATCGCGCAGGCGGCGCTGCCGGGGATCGTCTCCTCGCCCGAGGCCTACGCCGCGGTGGGAATGGGCGCGGTGGTCGCGGGCGCCACCCTGGCGCCACTGACCGGCGTCCTGATGATGTTCGAGCTGACTTCCAGCTACCAGATCGTCCTGCCGCTGCTGGTCGCGTGCGGCGCGGCGACCGCGGTCGTGCACGGGCTGGTCGGCGCGTCCATCTACCGGCTCGGCGCGGCCAGGCGTGGATTGCTCCTCTCCCGCGGCGGCCCCGCCTTGAGCGATCTCTCGGTGGCCCAGGCACTGGACCGCGTGGAAACGGTCCCCGCCGATCTACCGTACGACGCGCTGCTGCAGCTGGTCGGTCCCACCTCGCACGGCGCTTTCCCGGTCACCGAGCGCGGAGCGCTCACGGGCGTGCTCTCGGTGCGCGATACCCGGCGCGCGCTGCTCGACCCCGGAGTTGATCGGACGGCGACCGCGCGGACGTTCGCGCACCTGGCGGTGGTCCTCCTCGAAGACGACGATCTTGGCACCGCCGTGCAGCGGATGGCCGAGGCGGACAAAGCGGAGGCGGTGGTGGTGGACGGGGAGGGCCGGCCGCTCGGAGTCGTGACCCGCGAGGGGATCCTGGAGACGTGGCGCCGGGCCACGCAGCCGGGCTGACGGACCCGGGCTGACGGCACCCGGGCCGGGATCTAAGATGGCCGGATGGACACCCCGCCCCGATTCAACATCGGCGCCGAGCTGATCGACCGGAATCTGCGGGCCGGTCGCGCGGGCGCTCCCGCCGTCTGGCACGGCGGCAAGACGATCACCTACGGCGAGCTCGCGGCGCTCACCGATCGCCTCGCCGCGGCGCTCCTGCGCGCGGGGGTCCAACCCGAGCAGCGCGTCCTGTTCATCCTGCCCGACACGCCCGAGCTGGCCGCCGGATACCTGGCGGCGATGAAGATCGGCGCCGTGGCGGTGCCCTGCAACCCGCTGCTGCGCCCCGCCGACTACGCCTACTTCCTGGAGGAGAGCCGGGCGCGCGTGCTGATCACCTCGCGCTCCTGCCTGGAGCGGGTGGAGCCGGGACTCAAGCAGAGCAACGCGTTGCGGGTGCTGGTCGCCGGCGAGACGGGGGAACGCAGCTTCGAGCGCTGGATCTCCGAGACGCCCGAGCAGAAGATCGGGACGGCGCCCACCACCCGCGACGAGCCGGCGTTCTGGCTCTGGACCAGCGGCTCCACCGGCCGGCCGAAAGCGGCGGTCCACTCCCACCAGGACTGGCCGCACTGCTGCGAGCTGTACGCCTGCGCAATCCTGGACCTGGGGCCGCGCGACCGCTGCTTCTCCGCCAGCAAGCTCTTCCACGCCTACGGCCTGGGCAACGCGCTCGCTTTTCCCTTCTGGGTCGGAGCCAGCACGGTGCTGATGCCCGACCGGCCCACGCCCGACCTGGTCTACCGCGCGATCCAGGAGGGCAAGCCGACCCTCTTCTTCGGGGTCCCGACGCTGTACGCGGCGATGCTCGCGCAGAAGGAGGTGCCGCACGACCTGTCGTCGCTGCGCCTCTGCGTCTCGGCCGGCGAGCCGCTGCCCGGCGAGCTGTTCACCCGCTGGAAGGCGCGGTTCGGCACCGAGATCCTCGACGGCATCGGCTCCACCGAGGTCCTCCACATCTACATCTCCGGCCGCCGCGGCAGCGCCAGGCCGGACTCGACCGGCGTTCCGGTGGACGGATACGAGGTGCGGATCATCGACGAGAGCGGCGCCGACGTCCCGCCCGGCGAGACGGGGGACCTGATCGTGCGCGGGGCCAGCACCGCCATGCAGTACTTCAACCGCCGCGATCAGACGCGGGCGAAGATGCGCGGCGAGTGGTTCTTCAGCGGCGACAAGTTCCGCCGGACTCCCGACGGCGAATACCACTACGTCGGACGCTCAGACGACATGTTCAAGGCCGGAGGCGAGTGGGTCTCTCCCACCGACGTGGAGGCGGCGCTGGTCTCGCATCCGGCGGTGCTGGAAGCGGCCGTCACGCCGCGCGACGACGGCGGGCTCCTGCGCCCGCAGGCGCACGTGGTGCTGACCCAGGGCCAGAAGGGCACGCCCGAGCTGGCCGAAGAGCTCCGCCAGCACGTGCGCTCGCGCTGCGCAGGCTTCATGGTCCCGAAGCACGTCCATTTCATCCAGGAGCTGCCCAAGACCGCCACCGGCAAGATCCAGCGCTACCTCTTGCGCGGCGAGGCCACGTGAGGATCAACGGCGCCGACCTGCACGTCGAGGACACCGGCGGGTCCGGGCCTGCGATCGTCTTCTCCCACGGGCTGCTCTGGAGCACCACGCTGTGGCGCTTCCAGGTCGCCGCCTTCCGCGATTCGTACCGGTGCATCGCCTGGGACCACCGCGGCCAGGGCAAGAGCGAGGTGACCGAGTCCGGCTACGACATGGACACGCTGGCGGAGGACGCGGCGGCGCTGATCGAGCGGCTGGGCGCGACGCCCGCGCACTTCGTGGGGCTCTCGATGGGCGGCTTCGTGGGGATGCGCATCGCCGCGCGCCGGCCGGAGCTTTTGCGTTCCCTGGTGCTGATGGAGACCGCGAGCGACGCGGAGCCCTGGATGAACGTCCCGAAGTATGCCGCAATGAACTTCCTCACCCGCTTCCTGGGCGTCTCCCCGTTCGTGCCCGCGGTGATGAAGATCATGTTCGCGCGCCCCTTCCGCGAAGATCCCGCGCGCGCCGAGCTGCGCAACGGGCTGATCCGCGAGCTGCTCTGCAACGACGTGACCGGCATGCGCCGCGCCGTGAACGGCGTGATCAACCGGAAGGCGCTCGGCGACCGCGAGCTGGCCCTCATCGAACTGCCCACGCTGGTGATCTCCGGCTCGGAGGACTCGGCGGTGGTGCCAGAGCGTTCGATGCGCACCGCTTCCCGCATCCGCGGCGCGCGGTTCCTGCGCATCCCGCGGGCCGGCCACAGCTCGTCGATCGAGGAGCCCGAGGCGGTCAACCAGGCCTTGCGATCCTTCTGGGAATCAGCGACGGCGCGCGCCGCGGACGGCTCCGGCGCCACTGTGTAGATTGGGGAGAGATTGCCGCGCTCACGCGAGCAGCTGCTGCGCCTCGAGCGGATCCAGCGTCCCGAGCACGGCCGCTCCGTACGGAGCGGCTCGCGCGCACGCCTCGATCACCGGCATCCCGGCCGCGAGAAAGTAGGTGAGAGCGCCCGCGAAACTATCCCCCGCCCCGTACGCTCCGCCCCCGCGCTCCGGCCGCTGTGGCGCTGGGAACCGCCGGACGCCTTCCGCCGTGGATACCGTTCCTCCCGCCGCGCCCTCGGTCATCACCACCGCCACCGGCCGCTGCTCCGGCGGGAAGTCGTCCAGAGTGAAGGCTTCGTGCGGATCCAGCGCGCTGCCCACCACCACGTCCGGCCGGACTCCCGATCGAAAGAGCGCCTCGCGCCTGCGGGCCGTCACCACCAGCACGCGCGCCGCGCGGGCCGCCGCGAGCGCCGCCGGATCCTGCGCCGTGAAGTACGCGGCGTCGCAGGAGGAGAGGCGTTCCCAGGGCAGCGGATCGGCGCGCTCGGGATGCAGCGGCTCCCCCACCACCACGATGGTGCGCTCGCCGTCCGGGGTGATCAGCACGAGATCTCGCGTGTGCGGCGCCCGCCGTTGCACCACGAAGACCCGCGCGCCCGTGGCGCCGAGGCGTCCGTGAACGGCGGACGCCGCGTCGTCGTCCCCCAGGGCGGTGTAGAGCAGCACCTCCGCTGGCGAGCGCGTGAGCTGGAAGAAGGCGATCCCGCCCCCGCCGCCGGGAAGGAAACGCGGATCCTGGAGATGCGCGATCTCGCCGGTACGCGGCACGGCGGGCACGCGACCCAGCGTCACGTGCTCGACGTGCCCGATGACGGCAATGCGCACCCGGCGCCGCTGCTTATGGCTTCGCGGTCGCCGCGGTACCCACCGCCGCGTTGGCGGAGTTGATCGGCGCCGGCTGGTCGCCCTGCTCGGTGGTCGCCGGAGGATCGGCCACCAGCGCGCAGCCGGCCGCGGGCTTCGGAGTCGCGAACCAGCGATTGATCTCCGTGCAGGTGTACCGGCAGGTGCCGCTCGCGGCGCGGCCCTCGTCGTTCACCACGCACTTGCCGGGGTTGTCGATCTCCAGGAGCGCCGCCTTGATCAGGCCCTTCTCCTGCTGCTCCGGCTCGGCGGCGTACGCCTTCTCGAGGTCGGGTTTCGCGGAGGGATCCTTGTGGTGGCGGATGTGCTCGATGATCAGGTCCTTCGCCTCCCAGTACGCCTCGGTCGGGATCATCTGGGCGAGCTGGCCGTTCGTCTTCCAGCCCTTCGTGTTCATCAGCCGGAACAGCGCGCCGAGGTAGACGTTCTTGCGCACCTTGTCCTTGTTGGAGAGCTCCTTCTCCATCGCCGCCACGGAGGCCTTGCCGCCTTCCGCGCCTAGCGCGTCGAGCGCGAAGCAGGCGTAGACCGGATAGTCGTCCTTGATCACCGGGCATTTCTGCAACACCTCCGCGTAGACGGGTACCGCGTCGGGTCCCAGCGCCTTCACCACGCGCTGGATCGTCCGAGGCTCGTTCCCGCGGATGCAGTCGTGCTGGGTCGCGGAGCGCCGCGTGACCTCGTTCATCATCTCCTGCTTGGAGCGACGGTCGCGCTGGATTCCGACCGCGAAGAGCTTGGCCTGCAGCTCGGTCTGCGGATTCTTCCCCTTGGGGAAGCACTCCGGCACCTTGATGTCGGGCTCGAGCTGCTGGAGCTCCTTCAGCTCGCGCGCGAGCTTCGAATCGGGGCTGTTGTAATCGTAGAAGACATACCCGCCGAGGACGAGCACTGCTCCGAGGATGATGATCGTGCGGATTTTCATGGCCGCGGATGCTACTTCTCCGGGCCGGCAAGGAGCCAGCGGCAAGGGGAGAAATTCGTCAACGATACTGAATGGTTTTCGACGCAGAGCGGCGACGCTGTGCTAGGGTCCGCGATCCTCATGCTGCACGAGGCCGACCAGGGCGGCTGGGCGGATGCGCTGGAGCGGGGCCGGATCGTCCACTTCGCGCGTTGCCCCCTGCCTCTGCCATCCCCCGAAGATCAGGAATTTTTAAGGTCCGGCCTGGCTCCCTGGCTCCGCCGCAAGAACGTCAGCTACTACCCGGGGGCCGGCAAGGTCACCGGCATGGACGCTCCCAGGCCCGCCCTCGACCGGGCGCGCCGCATCCTGCAGGAGCACTCCGGCCGCGTGCAGGACTTCTTGC
>Ga0137394_10000446_pt1 | contig 28905 bp, 30 predicted proteins | sample czobulk116metaG_FD_108278 | JGI IMG/M metagenome (GOLD analysis project Ga0137394, IMG submission 108278) | Vadose zone soil microbial communities from Angelo Coast Range Reserve, California, USA - czobulk1.16 metaG | ecosystem: Environmental > Terrestrial > Soil > Vadose zone | place: USA...
CCGCGACGGCACCGACGCGGTTGTTCAATGCGACGGCGACCGCGACCCAAGGCGTGTCGGGCGGCATGAACATGTCGCTGACCGTGACCGCGTTCAGCGGCGCCGGCGGCGTCGGCGCCTCGGCTGCGGCCAACGGCAGCCGCACCGCACCCAGCGTATCGCTGACGACGACGAGCGCCGGCCCGCTCGTATACGGCGTGGGCAACGATCCGATCCGCAAGATTGCGCGGACTCCGGGGGCCAACCAGACGATCGTGCATCAGTGGGTCGACGTCGATTCGAACGAGACCTTCTGGGTGCAATCGCGCAACGACCCCCTGCCGCTGATGCCTGGAAATACGGTCACCATCAACGACGCGTCGGTCAACGGTGACTGGAATCTTGCAGCGGTCGAGATCGTGGCCCGCTGACGTGCGAAAACTCCGTCCCGCACCAGCATGTGGCACTGGTGCCGGTGCACCGGTTCCGGACACTCGTGTGATTTCGGATTTCGCGCTGCCGAGTCTTTCCTCGTAAGTCCGCCGGCCCCCGACTGCGGTGTACGCGCAGGATCCACGCTTCTTCGCGTGTCAAAGCGTGGAATGGCCTTCGCATGGCTCCGTTCACTCCCGATGTGCAACCGTGTCCACGTCCTGCTGCTATCGGCCGCACTGACCGTCGCAAGCGCCTCCATCGCGCGCGCTCAACCACCTCTCGACCGGGTCGTTGGTCGCAACGGAGTCGGCGCGCCGTTGATCATCAGAGAGCTGAGCGTGCACACCATCGGCGTCCTCGCTGAGGCCGCCGGCGTCCCGATGGGCCTGGAGTTCGCCACGCCGGCGGATGTCCGGCCGTGGACCATCGCGGCGACCGGAATGAAGCTGCGAGCGGTGCTCGACGCGATTGTCGCCGCCGATTCGCGTTACGAATGGCGGGAAGACGACGGCGTCGTCGTGTTTCGTCCGGTCGCGTCGTGGTCCGCAGGCACCGACGTGTTGGACACCGGTATCGAATCGCTGAAGCTCGGGGACATCCAGGCGGCAGACGCCCTGATTGTCCTCGCTCAGCTGTTCGACGTGAAGATGCAGGGCGGCCCCGGAGACACGAAACATTTCTCGCTCGATCTGCCGCCCGGACGCGTGTTCGACGCGCTGAACGGCATGGTGCGGGCGCACGGCACGATGGCCTGGACGTTGGAGCGCGCGCACGGCAAATTCGCCGAGTTCATCATGACGCTGATTACCGGCACGTCCGGCGTGGGGTTCGGCATCCCCCGCGGTCGTTTCGCCCGACGAGGGCTGTCGACCGCTACGGCCGCCTCACGTCCGCGACCAGGGAGCAGCGCGCCCGCAGCGTTGCTCGATCGGATCGTTGGAACGCGTCGCGACGGACAGCCGCTGATCCTGCGGGACCTCTCCGGGATACCGCTGCTGGCCGATGCCGTGGGGGTGCCGATGGGCGTCGAGATGCTCCCGCCGAGGTTGCGTCGCGCCCTCCGTTCTGAGTTTGCCGGCTTCACCGCGACAGGCTTGCCGCTCCGGTACGTCCTGCAGACGCTCAGCGTACTGGACGCGGACTATGAATGGCGGGAAATGGACGGCGTCATCGTCTTTCGTCCGGTCGGCGCGTGGGCCGACGCCGACGATCCGCTATTCCGGCTCGTCAACAACGTGCACCTCGATGATGTGCCGACGTCGGAAGCTGTCAGCCTTGTCACCGCTCTCTTCGGGTCAACGGTCCATCGGAGCGTTCCCTTTCCGGATGCTCGTCGTGTCACCGTCGACCTTCCGCAGGGCACCATGCTCGAGCTGCTGAATGCGATTGGCAGATCTCATGGCGAAATGTGCTGGCAGTGGGAAGAGGTCTCGCCGGCCCAACGGCGATTCATGGACGGACGCCGCCATTCCGTGATGTTCACGCTCTTTGGCGGGAGCGGGGGACTCGGGTTCGCTGTTCCGTAGCCGCACCGGAGCGGTCAGGGGTCGAGGTCGAGAAACAGGCGCATGCGCCCCAGCTCCGCCTCGAGCTCACGTTTGAACGGGCGGTCGCGCGGCGGGTGCGATTCGACATAACCGAAGTCGGACCGAAGCTCGCCGTTGCTGATCGAGACATTGCCCCAGCCAATCACGCGGTCGCGCCACAGCAGCGGCAGCGCATAGTAGCCGAGCTTGCGCTTGGACACCGGCGTGTACGCCTCGAACCGGTAGGCCCAGCCCCAGAGGATCTCGAAGCGGCGGCGGTCCCACACGACGGGATCGAAGGGTGCCAGGAGGCGCGCCGTGTCTTGCGGCGCACCGCGCGAGAGCGATTCTCCGGCCGGCCAGTACCAGTCGACGCCATCGACGCGTGCGTGGGCAAGGCGCTGGTGCGCGCGCCGCAATGCAGTCCTCAGCTCGCCGTGCCACTGCGGCACGGCGTAACGCAGCCGGCTCACGAGGGCCGACAGGCTTGCGCCGGGCAGCGGCGCGTACTTGTGCACGGCCACATCGACCAGCGCGTCGATCCGCGCCTGACGCGCGACAGCATCGGCGGGCCCTGCCGCGTGCTCGTGCGTGCCGTAGATGCGGACGCCACCTTCGCGCCGGACCACACGCAGCAGGCCGCGATAGTGCATCTCGTCCAGCAGATGGGTGGTGGCGCTCGACGATCCGCCCCAGTAGTTCGTCACCGTGCCGTGCGAGAAATGGCGATCCACCTCGCGCGGATGCACTGCACGGCGTTCGCGCACGAACTCCAGCAGGGCCTGCGCCTTCTTCCTGCGCGCCGCGGTCCAGGTCGAGATGCCCGCACGCGGGTGCATCAGCGCCTGCAGCGATGTCGTGACGAAGCCGTAGTTGACGAAGACGTCCTCCTCGACCTCGAGCCTGGCGTAGCGGCGCTCCAGGTCGCCGGCACGGTAGTCCTTCACGCGATGGCGCAGCGTCAGGTCCTGCGCGCGCGCGGGAGCGCGAATCGGGTCGGCCTGCACAAAGCCGAGCTTGCGGAGCGCGAGTTTCAGCGTGGTAGGTGCGAAGAGGCTGCGGGCGACGGCCGAGGAGCGCAGGTCGCCGAGGGTGATCGATCTCAAGGCTCTACACTCAACGGTCGAGGCGCAACGCTCAGCCCCTCAGCAGCCGCAGGTCGAACTCGAACGGCTGCGGCTGCGCCATCCGGATCGATTTGAAGTCCGCGTGCTGCGGGTTGAGCAGATAGTTCGACTCGGTCGGGATGATCGCGTTCGGCACATCGAGGACGGCCGACACGCCGCTTTTCGCCCACGCGTCGCCCAGCACCTGAAGCTCCGGCCGCGCGGGGTAGGAGCGCCAGTCCTTCGGAAGCCGACGGCGGTCGAGACGCAGCACCACGGCCTTGTCGAACGAGCAGGAAATCACAATATAAGCCGGAAGGATCGCGCTGTTGCCAAGGTGCACGAGCATCTCGAGCGCCGCGAGAGCCGCGCTGTCCGCCGTATACACGATCGGCAGCCCCGGCGAATTCCAGCGGCCGCCCAGAAGACGGGCGCCTTCACCGTCGAACGCCGTCTCCGCGTGTCTGGCCTTGACGATGCGCCAGGCTGTGAGCACTTACGGGAACACGCCCTGTTCGAGCCGGCCGACGAGCGTCTCGACTTCACGAGCACCGACGTCGGTGCGTGCCAGATCGAGCGGCACGGCGCCGCCCAATGCCGGCTGCGCCGTGCTCAGCCATTCGCTCGCCGCGTCGCGATCGCCTTCGAACAGCTCGAGCGCCCGGCCGAACAGCCGTGACGCGCGAAGCAGCCGATCGGACTCGTCGGGCAGGAGACGGCCGTCACGCTTCCGGCGCGTCAGCGTCCGGCGGGGTACATCGATCAACACCATGATGCGCTCGAACGACAGCAACGTGTTCCGCTGGAATCGTTCGATCGCCCTGTATGAGAATCCTCGCTTCACGGTCCGCAGCAGGTCGGGTGCGTCGAAGGCGTCGAGGCCCAGCAGGACCACGTAGGCGTGCGGCCCCGGCGATCCGCGCCGCTTGAACTGGCGGAAGCGCTCGAGGTCCGGTGTCGAGGCGTGCAGACCGTCGGCCGCGGACCCGGCGGTGGCGACGTGTGTAGCCATCTGGCCAATGATTATGCGCCTATTGGCGCATGGCCGTCAAACTGCCGGCGGCGATCGCGTTCGCCCCGATCGTCCCGCCTCCGGGCACGCGTGGCGATCCCAGGCAGGCTGGAGATCCGCTACCGGGCCAGGTAGGCGGCGCCCGTTTTCAATCCGCCGGTGATCGCATCGTCGAACGCGTAGAGGATCGCCAGCGTCGCGAACGCGTGCGAGAGCGCGAGCGGCAGCACGTTGGGATACCGATGGTAGATCGTGCACCAGCCGAGCGCGCCGGCAAGCGTCGCCGCGAACAGGAACGGGTTGGGCAGGTGCAGCGCGGCGAACAGCAGCGCGGCAAGGACGACGCTGGTGCGCCGCGACGTCGCGCGCTGCGCCTCGCGCAGGATGACGGTTTGCAGAATCCACTGCTGTGCGCCGCCCCAGACGATCAGCACGGCGAGGTTCCCGAGCAAATCTCTGCGATCGTGCAGCGTCCCGAGCGCGGCGCCGATTCCGAGCAGCAGAATCACACCGGCCGCGGTGAAGAGCGCCGACGCTCGCGCGGCTCCCCCGAGCGCGTTCGGCGCGACACCCCACTCGCGGGTACGAATGGCATGCCAGATCCCGAGCCCGACGACGATCGCGGCCGGCGCGCCGACCAGGCGATGCGGGACGCGCGGTTCCACGACCCAGGTGTAGACGAGGATAACGCTGAGGATCGCGATCGTGAACGGCATCCGACGTCTGGTCAGCCCGCGCCTTAACGCTCCGGACCCGACTGTCGCAGGCTCCGGCGGACGAAGAGGTTCCCCTCTTTCTGCTCGAACAGCTCTACCTTCGTCAACTCGTCCATCACCGTCGCGACCGTAGTCTGCTTGAGCCCCGTCTCCGTGACCAGCGTCTCGAGATTGACGGCGTCTCCCGGTTTGGCTGTGATGAGCGTCTGTTCAAGCCGGCTCCACCCGGTTCGAGGACCCTGGTGCGACATCACTATAGCTCGCCTCCAGACAAGCGACGGGCAACCGGCGTGCCCGCAACTGCCGTGCGTCCTCCAACGAATTACGCCGCGCTGGTTCAGCTGCACCGTGTAACCGGTGACGTTCTTACATGACACCATGCCTGCTCAGCACTATCCGGCCCGGCAGTGGCTGGCGTTCCTCAGTCGTCATCCGGCCGCGGACGCCGAGTGGCATCGCCCGCGTTCTCGCGACACGCATTCATCGAAGTGGCGCCCGCCGGCGCGGCGATCCGGCTCTTCGGTCTGCACCTCAGCGCGGTGCACGCGGCGTGGACCGAACGCCGCCGCGTCTTCGAGCTGCGCTCGCTCCTGCGAAGCATCGCCGAACACCCGGGTGGCTTCCACGTGCTCGCCGTCGACTTCAACACGCTGGCGCCGGGCGAGGACCTCGACCTCAAACGGCTGCCGCCGCGGTTACCGCCGTTCGTCTGGCTCAGCGGAGGCCGAATCCGGTGGCGGACGATTCGCGAGGTAGTGGCCGCGGGTTACGTCGGTGCGTTCCGACTCAGACATCCGGACGATCCGGGCCTGACGAGGCCGGCGCCGGATCCGCATGTGCGGCTGAACTACGTCTTCGTGCCGTACGCCTTTCGCGAGCGCATCGTCGCGTGTGATGTCGTGCGAACGCCGGAAGCCGTCGTTGCGTCCGACTACCTGCGAGTCGTCGCTGATCTGGCAATCGACTGGGACTCCAACGGGTAGAATTGCCTTATGAGTGCCTTTCGCTCGAATCCCAGAGCATGGTGCGCAGCCACCGCGCTCGCGTTGCTCACCGCCGCCGCCGTCGTCGCGCAAGAGCGCGACCGCACGAAGATTCCCGATCAGTACAGGTGGAATCTCGCCGAGATCTATCCGAGCGAAGTCGCCTGGCGCGCGGCGAAAGAGAAGCTCGCCGCCGAGCTGCCCGAGCTCCGCCAGTTCCAGGGCAAGCTCGCGTCGTCCCCCAAGGTACTGGCCGATGCGCTCGACAAGGATTACGCGCTCGACAAGGAGATGTCGCGTCTGTACGCATACGCCAGCATGCTGGCCGATCAGGACACGCGCGATGCCCAGCATCAGGGCATGCGTCAGGAGATGATCCAGCTCGCCTCGGCGTTCGCCGCGCAGGCCGCGTTCATCGAGCCCGAGCTGCTTCGCGCCGGCAAAACGACGCTCGAACGATTCGTCGCCGAGGAGCCGCGGCTGAAGGTGTATCGCTTCTACCTCGAGAACGTCATGCGGCGAGCCGCGCACACCCTGACCGACAACGAAGAGAAGATCCTCGCCGACGCCGGCCCGCTCGCCTCCGCGCCGTCGGACGTCTACGGCATCCTCGCGAACGCTGATTTCCCCTATCCGACGGTCACGCTCAGCGATGGCCGGTCGGTCAAGCTCGATCAGGCGGCGTTCAACGATCTGCGGACGCTGCCGAACCGCGCCGACCGCGAGAAAGTCATGTCGGCCTTCTTTCAATCGCTCGGCGGATTCGGCCGCACCTTCGGGACGACGATGAACGGGGAAGTGCAGAAGGTGCTGTTCTTCGCCAAAGCGAGAAAATACTCCACGGCGCTCGAAGCGGTGCTCGACGGCCCGAACATCCCGGTGTCGGTGTACACGCGGCTCATCGACGGCGTGGACCGCAACCTGCCCGCGTTCCACCGCTACCTGAAGCTGCGGAAGCGCATACTCGGCCTCGATCAGCTCCACTACTACGACCTGTACGCGCCGCTCGTCGCGTCGGTGAAGCTCGAGTACACGCCGGAGGAGGCGCAGAAGCTGGTGCTGAGCGCGGTCGCTCCGCTCGGACCGGAGTATCAGGCGACCATTCAGCGCGCGTTCAGGGAGCGCTGGATCGATCTGCTGCCGAACGAAGGCAAGCGGTCCGGCGCGTACTCGGATGGAGGCGCCTACGACGTCCATCCGTACATGCTGATTAACTTCAACGGGAAGTATCCGGATGTCAGCACGCTCGCGCACGAGCTCGGCCACACGATGCAGAGCTACTTCTCGAACAAGACGCAGCCGTATCCGCTCGCCGGCTATCCGACCTTCGTCGCCGAGGTCGCGTCCACGTTCAACGAGTCGCTGCTCATCGATTCGGTGCTGAAGAACATCAAAGACGACGACACGCGGCTCTCGCTCCTGGGGAATTACCTGGAGAACATAAAAGGGACGGTCTTCCGCCAGACGCAGTTCGCGGAGTTCGAGCTGCGGATGCACGAAATGGCCGCGAAAGGGCAGCCGATCACCGGCGACGCGCTCGCCAGGCTGTATCTGGACATCACGCGCAAGTATTACGGCCACGAGCAGCAGATCTGCGCCGTGGGCGATTACATCGCGAACGAGTGGAGCTTCATCCCGCATTTCTACCGTGACTTCTACGTCTTTCAGTACGCGACGTCGTTCATGGCGTCGGAGGCGCTGGCGGCGAAGGTCAAGGCGGGCGATCGGGCGGCCAAAGAGCGTTACCTGAGGTTCCTGAGCTCGGGCGGGTCGGGATATCCGATCGATTTGCTGCGTGACGCCGGCGTCGACATGACGACCGACGAACCCCTCGATCTGACCATCAAAACGATGAACCGCGTGATGGACGACATGGAAGGGCTCCTCGCCCGGCGCGGACGTTCTGTGCGATGATTGCCCCGAGGTGAAGGCGACGATGAATCCCAAACCCGCCAGACTGCCCGGGAAGCCGAATCAACCGCAACCTCCAACCGGCCGGCGGGCCAGCGGGCGGGTCGTGCGTATCCACTCAGGACAGAGCCACGGCTTCATCCGAGACGCGGACAGCCGCGAGGTGTTTTTCCATCGCAGCGACACTGTGTTTGGGACGTTCAACAAGCTGTCGATCGGCGACACAGTGGCGTTCGAGCTGATTGAGGATCGCGTCAGCGGACCTCGCGCCACCGCCGTGCGCCTCGGCGGCCGATCCCGATAGCCCCGGCTGCGCGACCGGACACCGAGAAACGCACCGGCACGGCTGATGCAGCCGCGCAGGAAAGCTGCGTCGTTCGAGCCGCATCTTCGAGCCGAACGCGGCGAATCACCGCGACGGTGAGGCCGCCACGTTTTCAGCGCGCGCTCCAGCGAATCCCGCCACGCACCCGCCGGTTCGCGTTCGATCGGCAGTCGCAGCGTCCGCGCGTGCGCCGTCGGCAGCGCATCAGCCGCGTTTGTCGCCACGTCTGTCCTCAACATGCCCCATTTACTCCGCAAAGCGATACCTCAGCAGCACCCAGAGCGCAATCACGCCGTCGCGCCAGGTGATCTTCTTGCCTTCCTCGTAGCCGCGCCCGTCGTAGCTGATGGGCACTTCGTAGACTTTGTAGCGGCGCTTGAACACCTTCGCCGTGATCTCCGGCTCGATCCCGAAGCCGTTCGACTTGAGCTCCATCGAGCGCAACACGTCGGTGCGCATCACCTTGTAGCAGGTCTCCATGTCGGTGAGCATCGTGTTGTAGAGCACGTTGGTGAGAAACGTCAGCAGCCGGTTCCCCAGGTAGTGCGTGAGCAGAAAGACGCGGTGCGTGCCGAGGAACCGCGATCCGAAGACGACATCGGCGCGGCCGGAGGTAATCAGGCTCGTCAGCAGCGGATACTCCTCGGGCGAGTACTCGAGGTCGGCGTCCTGGATGATCATCATGTCGCCGGTCACGGCGAGGAAGCCGCGCCGGAGCGCCGATCCCTTGCCGCCATTGCGCGACTGGCGGAGCAGGATGAACCCCAGTTCCTTCTGGAGCTCGTCGAGAATCTCCCTCGTCCCATCGGTCGACACGTCGTCGACGACGATCAGCTCGATGCGCATCTTGACGGCGAGCACCCGGCGGATGATCTCCTCGACCGTGTTGCGCTCGTTGTACACCGGCATCACGACCGACAACAGCGGATCGCGCGGCATGCGCTGCGCCGCGCGCTGGAGTGAGGAGCCGGGAATCGTCATGCGGCGTGCAGGCGGGCGCGTCCGACGGCAAACAGCGACAGCCCGATCGGCGGCGTCGCGATCCGTTCGAGCGGCAGCGCCCACGGCGCGACCAGCCGCTCGAAGAGCCGCACCTGTTCGGCAGTGTGCTCGGTGTTGTGGCTGATATGCGCGTTGTACATCCACCCGAGGAGTCCGATCGGATTCGTGTACCGCATGGCGACCAGCTCGAGCCCGGCGGCCCCAAACGCGCTCCGCAGCGACCGCTTCGAGTACCGGCGATGGTGGCCGAGCGCGGCGTCGAGCGGGCCGTAGGCGGCCTGTACGGCGGGGACGTAGATCAGGACGTGGCCGCCGGCCGGCGTGAGCAGGTCGCGAAACAGCCGCAGCGCCCGGAGGTCGTCCTCGATGTGCTCCAGCACGTTGGCGCACACGATGGTGTCGAAGCGCTGTTGCATCAGCTCGGCGCGGCTGCATTCCTCGAGGTGGCAGAGCCGCAGCGTGATCCGAGGATCGGCGTCGAGCACCTCGCTTGCGCGGGCCGCGCAGTTCACGTTCGGCTCGATGCAGACGAGGCGCTCGGCCACTTCGATGATCCGGCGGCTCATGGTGCCGATGCCACAGCCGACCTCGAGCACGCGGGATCCGATGTGTGGCCGGAACAGATCGAAGATGTGCGCCTGGTACCGCCGAGCCTCGCTCATGGTCTGGAGGTCGTCGGCGGCGTAACGTTTCCGTGTTTGTGTGAATCTGTGGTCGACGTTCATGCCGGATTGTGGAGGATTCGACACGGTACCATATGCTATCGTCCTTCGCCACAGAGATGTCGATCTTGCTCAGTGTAACCCTCGCCGCGCAGATCGCGGCCGGCGCCCGGCCACCGCTCGCCGACGCCGTGCTGTACGGCCGGACCGCCGATGTGCAGCGGCTGATTGCCGACGGCGCGAACGTGAACGAGCCCGACAACACCGGCATGACGCCGCTGATGGTCGCCGCCTCGCAGGGGGAGACCGCGATCGCGCGCCTGCTCATCACGGCGGGCGCGCGCGTTGGCGACGCCGGCGAAGACGGCACCACCGCGCTGATGCGCGCCGCCTCGGCCAACCGGAACGAGATGGTCCGGCTGCTGCTGGCCAGCGGCGCCGCCGTCAACGCGAAGAACTCGGGAGGCATGACTGCGCTGATGGTGGCGTCCTTCGGAGGCCATCTCGAGCCGGTGCGCGCGCTGCTGGCCGGCCATGCCGAGCCGAGCGCGAAGAACAATCAGGGGCGCACGGCGTTGATGGCAGCGGCCAGCAACGGCGAGGTCGCGGTCGTGCAGGCGCTCATCGCCGCCGGCGCCGACGTGAGGGCGGCCGATGCCGGCGGCGGCGTCGCATTGACCTACGCGGCGGCGGCCGGCTCGGCCGGCGTCATCGAGGCTCTGCTGAAGCGCGGCGTCAAACCGCTGCCGAACGATCTCGTGCTGGCCGCGTCGAGCTGCTACACGTCCGCGGCGCGCGCGCTCCTGGGCGCCGGGTTGAGCGCGAACGGCGTTGATGGCAGCGCGCCGCTCCTGGTTGCCGCCGGCGAAAACTGCGTCGACACCGTCACGCTGCTGCTCAACCGCGGCGCCGACGTCAACGTGAAGGACGGCGACGGCTGGACACCGCTGATCAAGGCGGCGTCGGCGGGGCTGACCGACATGGCCCGCGTGCTGCTGCAGCACGGCGCCGACATGGACGTCTCCGACAAGCTCGAGCGCACGGCGTGGATGTATGCCGCGCTGGCAGGCCACGAAGAGATCGCGGCCTTGTTCAAAGAGGCTCGCGCGAAAAAATAACATGATGAGAGCGGCTGCTGGTGTCGCGTTGCTGGCCTGTGCCATTCCGGCCGCTGGGGCGGCTCAAGGCGCGCCGCAGAAAATCATCGTCGGCGGCCCGACGCTGGAGGCCGACCAAACCATGCCGCGGGATTACACGCCGGACGGCCGCAACGTCTCGCCGCCGTTGACCTGGAGCAGCGTGCCGGCGGGCACGAAAGAGCTGGCGGTGATTTGTGAGGATCCGGATGCCGGCAACCCGCCGCCGTTCGTGCACTGGGTGATGTACAGGATTCCGGCGACGGCAAAGGGCTTGCCCGAGGGGATCTCGATCGATCCAACGGCGCAGATGCCCGCCGAGATCGCCGGCGCCATCCAGGGCATGTCGGGCTTTCGGCGGCCGATCTACCGCGGTCCGGCGCCACCGCCGGGCAGGCCGCACCACTATCATTTTGTCGTCTACGCCCTCGACACGAACCTCGATTTGAAGCCTGGTTTGAACCGGGCCGAGCTCCTGACGGCGATTCAGGGACACGTGATCGGCCAGGGCGAGCTGGTAGCGATCTACGAACGGAGCGCACCATGACGTTCATCTCACGTCGCGACTTGTTGAAGCGCGCCGCGGTCGTCGGCGCGGCGGCGGCAGCGCCCGCCGATGGAGCGCGAGCCTTTCAGGCGAGCGATCCGGGGGATGCCGTACGCTCGGCTGAAAGCCTCGCGCGCCACGCTCATGAAATGGCGGCGCGCGAACCGCTGGAAAGCCTGACCGCCGCGGAAGCGGATCTGCTCGACGCGATCGTGGCGCGGCTGATCCCGACCGACGCGAATGGTCCGGGCGCCACCGAAGCGCGCGCGGTGCACTACATCGATCGCGCGCTAGGCGGTGCGCTCGCCTCGTCGCGACAGGCGTACGCCGCGGGCCTCGCCGCGCTCGACCGGTATTCGCGCTCATCGCGGGGAAAGGCGTTCACCGATCTGGTGCCGATCGATCAGGATTCCGTGCTGATCGATGTCGAGACCGGCGCGGCGACCGGCTTCCCCGGCGGCTCCGCCGCTTTCTTCGTGCTCGTGCTGAACCACACGCATCAGGGCACGTTTGGCGACCCGTACTACGGGGGCAATGCGAACTTCGTCGGCTGGGATCTCGTTGGCTATCCCGGCATCCGCACCATGGTGACGGCGGCCGACCAGCAGCAGCTGGAGAAAAAAGATCTCAAGCCGAACCACAAGTCGGCGTACGACTACCCGACGTTCACCAAGGCCTCCGCCCGGGCCGGCTCGCGGGAGGAGCTGAAACATGGCGACTAAGCTGAAGGACACCGACGTCGTCATCATCGGTCTCGGCGCCGTCGGGGGCGTCGCCGCGCTGCCGCTCGCACAGGCCGGACTCGAGGTGATCGGGCTCGAAGCAGGCACGTGGCTGACGCGGCGGGATTTTGCGCCGGACGAATTACGAAACAACTATCGCGGCTGGCCGCAGGCAGTGCAAAAGGCGAATCAGGAGATCCCGACGTCGCGCGCCACCGCCTCCTTGCCGACCGGCCCGCGCGGCAACCTGCATCCGATGCAGAACGCCGTCGGCGGCACCTCACTGCACTACTGGGCCCAGAGCTGGCGCCTGAACCCGTGGGATTTCAAAGTGGTGAGCGAGACGAAGCGCCGCTACGGCGCGTCGCGGATTCCGAAGGGCTCCACCGTCGAAGACTGGCCGCTCGGCCTCGACGAGCTCGAGCCCTACTACGACAAGGTCGAGTACGAAGTGGGCGTCTCGGGCCAGGCGGGGAACATCAACGGGAAGATCGATCCGCGTGGCAATCCGTTCGAGGGCCAGCGCAAGCGCGCGTATCCGATGCCGCCGCTGCGCGGCAACGAATTCCTCGAGAAGATGGCGTCGGCCGCCCGCACGATCGGGTGGGCCCCGTTCCCCGGTCCCGCCGCCGTCAACTCGCGCGCATACCAGAACCGTTCGGGGTGCATGTATCACGGCTTCTGCAATCGAGGCGGCTGCCACGTGGACGCGAAGAACTCGACCGCGGTCACGACGATTCCACGCGCGCAGGCGACCGGTCACCTGAAGGTCGTCCCGCGCGCGCACGTGACGACGATCGAGGTCGACGGCAACGGGCGGATGACGGGCGTCAACTATGTGACCGATGGAGTCGAGTACTTTCAGCCGGCGAAAGTCGTGCTGCTCGCCAGCTTCACGTACGAGAACAATCGCCTGCTGTTGCTGTCCAAGTCGAAGGCGTTTCCAAACGGCCTGTCGAACAACCACAAGCAGGTCGGCCGTCACTACTTCAGCCACCATCAGGGCGCGGGGGTCACGGCGCTCTTTCCGTTCAACCTCAATAGCTGGTACGGCCTGCCGGCCCAGGGCGTCGCCGTCGACAACTGGGCGGACGACAACTTCGACCACTCGGGCGTCGACTTCATCGGCGGCGGTAATCTGTGGGTGTACTCGGATCGTCGACCGATTGGGGCCGCCGGAGCGAGCACCTTCGGCCGCGCGCCGAACTGGGGATCGGCGTGGAAGGCCTTCATCAAGGAGAACGCCGATCGCTCGAACAGCGCGTACCTCCAGAAGACGACGCTGCCGTACGAGGACAACTTCCTCGATCTCGATCCGGGGGTGAAGGATCCGCTCGGCTACCCGGTCTGCCGCGTCACCGGGGAGTACAAGGACAACGAGCGCAGGATCGCCGCCTTCATCCAGGACAAGATGGAGCAGTGGTACCGCGAGGCCGGTGCCGTCGCGATCCAGCGGGCGCCGGTTGGTGGCGCGATGGGCGTCTCGACGCACGCCTACGGCGGCACGCGCATGGGCGACAACCCGGAAACGAACGTCGTCGACCGCTGGGGGTTCTCGCACGAAGTACCGAACCTCGGGGTCCTCGGCGCGTCGGTGATGGGCACGAGCGGGGCGCGCAATCCGACGTTGACCGCGCAGGCGCTGGCGTGGCGCACCGCCGATCACCTGGCCAAGAACTGGAACGCGATCGGGCGCAAAACATCCTGACGCGGCACCGCCTTCCTATCGACGATCTAAAGGGGGACGCGTGCGTGACATACGCGCCGGCGCCTGGCTCGATCAGGCCGCAGCGGACCTGACGTTCGCCGTTCGCACGCACGCGAAGCGGCCGACCGCGACGCTTGTCATCATCGCCACGCTCGCGATCGGCATCGCGGCGACGAGCATCTCGTTCTCCCTCGTCAACGGCTTCTTCATCCGGCCGATTCCCATTCAGCCCGAGAGGTTCGTCTGGCTCTACAACGCATACAAGCGCGGCGATGCGTACTTCACCCTCTGGCACGCCGATTTCGCCGATATGCGTGCGCTGCGCGATGTGTTCGCGGACGCGGCCGCCGAGCAGCCCGTGCCGTTCACCCTGGGCACCGCCGGCGGGGCCGAGCGCGTCTGGGGCGAGCTCGTATGGGAGGGCTACTTCAAAGTGCTCGGGGTCACGCCTGCGCTCGGGCGCGTCTTCGCTCCGACCGAAGACGCGGTTCCGGGCGGCGACGCGGTCGTCGTGTTGAGTCACGGTCTGTGGGTGCGCCTGTTCGGCGGCAGGCCCGACGTTGTCGACGAGCGTCTCCTGATCAACGGCCATTCGTTCCGCGTCATCGCCAGTATCGCCCTCGGGCTGGTCGCCGCATTGGGGAGCGCGCGTCTGCTGAGGACGCTGCTCTATAGCGTCAGTCTCGCCGACTCGGTTGTATTCGGCGTCGCACCACTCGCGCTGATTGCGGTCTGCATCGTGGCCGCCGTGCCGACGTGGCGAGCGCTGAGGATCAACGCGGCCGCTGCGCTGCGGTACGAGTGACGGTCCCGGCCGTCGCCGGAGGGGCAGCGAGCCGGCGGCGTGCGGTGCCGGCTCGCCCGAGCCGTCCTCAGTTCTCGAAGATGCAGCCGACCTTCTTCTTCTTCCTGGCGCCCTTCTTTTTCTTGGCTCCGCCCTTCTTCTTCGTTCCCTTCTTTTTCTTCGCCATCTAGCCTCCTGTTCGTTGGTGGATGCGAAATGCTCGTCGCACGAGGGCGCGATCCCGTCGATCGACCATCGCGAAGAGCGGTTGGAGCCGGGCGCCCGCAGCGCGAGTCGGCTGGTATTCGCCGACGGGGATGGCGAGCGAGAGAAACCGACGGCCGTCGTGCAGCATCACGCCGCGCTCGACGAGCCCCGGCAGACGCTCGGCTGAGGCGCGGTCGAGCTGGCCCGCGTCGGTGACCGCGTCGCACGCGAGGTACGCCTCGCGATCGAGCCCTGCCAGCACCGTGAGCGGCTGAGCGGCGCGCGGCCGCGTATCGAGCAGGACGAGCCGATCGTCGAGGTCCACGGATACGAGCTCGGCGTGCCGCCATGTTGTTTTCCAGGCATGCACGCTGCGGACGAGCGGGTCGGCATAGCGCGCCACGTCCTGCGGCGCCTTGTAGTCGTAGGCGAAGTAGTACGCGAGGTTGCGCCGCGCCGGCTCGGGCAGGTCGTAGATGAATTCATAGAACGGCAGCGGCCTGACCTTGGTGAAGCCGAGGCGGTCCGACTCGTTGAAGTTCGGGCTGAAGCGATCCAGCCGGATCGCGGTGACGCCGACGGGACACGGCAGGTGACACACCCGCGGGGTCAGCTCGGCCATCTGCTGATAGTCGTCCGGCGATTCACCCGGAAATCCCAGGAGGAAATTCCACAGCGGTTCGACGCCGATCTCCTTGCACCACTTCAGCAGCTGCACGTTCTGCAGGCCGGACACGCCTTTCCTCATCAGCTTCAGCACGCGATCGCTGAAGCTTTCGATGCCCGGCTGGATCATGGTGACGCCGGCCGCGCGCAGCAGCCGCACCTGTTCCTTCTTCAGGTTCGACTTCGTCTCGTAGAAGAGCGATACGTTCAGCCGCCGCTCGGCGAGCTCGGGCATCAGCGTCTTGAAGTACTTGAGATCCAGAATGTTGTCGACCACCTGAATGTCGCACCCGGGATAGGACGAGGCGAGGTGGGTGAGCTCGGCGAGCGCGCGCGGCGCCGACTTGCTGCGATACGTCATCGTCGCGCCGTTCAGGCCGCAGAACGTGCAATGCATCCGCTCGCCCCACCAGCAGCCGCGCGAGGTTTCGACGAAGACGCTCGGCTGCCAGTCCCGGCCGAAGCGGCTGCGCTCGAACTGGGCGAAAAAGTCGCCGTACTCCGGATAGGGCAGCGTGTCGAGATCGGTGACGGCGGGCGCCGTCGGAGCAGGCCCCGGCGCGGCTGCCCCGTCCACGGACGCCTGCGCGATCACGCCGGCGAGACCGGTCAGCGGCGTCCCGCTGATCACGCGCGATGCGAGCTCGGCAAAGACGCGGTCCGCCTCGCCCGACACGACCGCGTCCACGAACGGAAACTGGCGCAGCGTCTCCACGCCCATCGTCGCTTCGCAGTTCGCGCCGCCCATGACCGTGAACGCGCCGGTCAGCCGCGCCTTGACGCGCTTGGCCAGCGCCAGCGACGCGAGATGCTGCTGAAAGACGCTGGTGAAGCCGACGATCCGCGGCCGCGATTCGGCCACGCGGTCGGCGCACCAATCCAAGAACGCGGCCGCCTCGTCTCGAGCCGCGAGGATCGCGCGCAGGTCGGCGCGTCCGGGCGGCTTCGTGGGGCGGCGTCCGAGCCAGGACGGCGCCTTCAACAGCACGTCGGCGATGTACCGCTCGTCCCGATCGCGGCCCCAGTCGAACAGCGCGTGCGAGAAGATCCATTCGCCCACGAACGCGCGGGACATCGCCCGGTTCTCGGTCGCGATTCTCGAATACAAGCGCTCGCCGATCCGTTCGGCGTAGGGCAGCGTGAAGTACTCGACGCGGCAGGTCAGACCGTTCGCGACCACTTGCGGCTGCAGCAGGCTGAGGCCGAGCGACGGCGACAGGAGCGGCCCGAACGGCATCGACACGAGCAGGACGTCGGGTGTCGGCGTCATCGAGGCGAGGGCGGCGGTGAAGCGGCCGCCGGCAACGCCGCGGCCTCGGCCGCGGCCGCGACGAGCAGCGGATGACGCGGACCCGCGTTCCGCCAGGCCGCCGCGAAGTCGGCGTAGGACTGACGCGCGCCCTCCACGTCACCAGCCGCACGCAGCGCCCGCGCGAGCTGGAGTCGCCCGATGGTGTGGGCGACGCTCGTCGGCTGGCTGCCGCGGCGGGCGATGACGGTGCGGAACTGTTCGGCGGCGTGCTGCGGCTCCTGGATCGCCTGGTAGGCGAGACCGCGGACATACAGCAGCCACGGGCCGGCGGCGCGCTCGAGCGGCACGGCGCTGTCCAGAATGGCGAGGGTGCGCCGGGCGTCGCGGTTCGCCAGCGCGATGGCCGCCCGGAGCATCGGCAGCTGCGCGCCGACGACGTCCGGCGCGGGCGGCGCCTGCTGTTGATAGCGCGCGGCGAGCGGTGCCGCCTGCGCCGCACGGCCCGAGAGCGCGGCCGCCAGCGCGGCGGTCCACGTCGTTTCGACGCCGGCGCTGATTCGGATCGCCTGCTGCAGCTCGTCCTGCGCCCTGCGCACGTCGCCGGCGACCGCGTCGCCAAGTGCCTGCTCCGCGATCAGGCTGCCGGCAAAGTCGTGGATGCGCGCGCCGCGCGCGGCCGTGACCGCTTGCGCGTACAGCGTCCGGCTCGTGTCCAGCTCCCCGGACGCAAACGCCGCCCGCGCGGCTTCCGTCAGCACGAGGTAACGATCCGCGCGCGACGCGGCGGCGCGGAGATGCTCCTGCATGCCGCTGGCGTCGTTCGCGATGAAGGCGAGGTCGAACGCCAGCATCCGATTGAAGGATGAATCGAGCCCCCTCGAGGACGCATCCTGCAGCACTGCGCGTGCCTCGTCGAACCGGTCCTGGATCAGCAGCGTCCGCGCGAGCTGCTGATAGGGCACCACGGAGTTTGCGCCGAGCTTCACCGCCGTCTGTGCTTCCGGCAGCGAGTCGTCGAACTGGCCGAGCCGGTAATAGGTCGCCGACAGGTTGTTGTGGGGCACCCAGTCCTGCGGGTAGGTGTTGATCCATAGACGGTACGTCCCGACGACCTCGTCCAGCCGGCCGGTGACGATGTAGTGATAGTGCGACTTGATGAACAGCCGCTCGGGCTCGCTGAGCGAGTCGCTGCGCGCGAACGCGCGCTGCATGTACTCCTGAGCCTTCTCGAGGTCGTGCAGGTTGGTGTAGATCGCGCCGAGACGCGCGGCGGCCAGCGCGAACTGCGGATCGAGTTCGAGCGCGTGCTCGAACAGCGGGATCGCCTGCACCTCGCCGGTCTTGATGCGCGTCTCCACGCCCATGCTGTACGCCTTCAACGCTTCGAGCGACGGCGTCGTCGCGTTCGGCGCGGGAACGTTGAAGCGCTGGATCGAGCCGATCGACTCGCCGAGCCGCTCGCGGATCCGCGCCGCGGCAGCGCCGACGCTCGCGAGCACGTTGGTCTTCGTGGCGGCCTGCGTCTGATCGCGCGCCAGCGTGTCGCCCGTGCGGCAGGCCTGCGCTTCGAGCCTGATCACGTAGGCGGTGGCGAGCGGCGCGATCGATCCGAGCAGGATCGCCTTTACGCCGATCCGTTCGCACAGATCGCGCGCGACGGCGGCGGTCAGCGGCTCGTTCGGCGACCGCTCCATCAGCTGCAGCGCCGATCGCACCTGTGACGCCGGCAGCACGTTGAGGTACGGCGATTGCTGGAGCTGGATCTCGAGCGCGTCCTTCAACGCGCCGTCGAACACTGCCTCGCCGGTGGTGTTCGTGAAGTCCGCGAGCAGTAGCGGCTCGCGCGATGCCAGGGACGACGGCGGGCCGCGATACCAGACGGACGCGGCGTACATGCCGAGCGCGAGCAGCAGCAGGATGGTTGTGATCGCGGCGGCGTCGCGCAGATTGCCTGGCGCCAGCGCGGCATTCAACCCGGACGACTTCGGTTTGGCAGGCGCGAACGGCGGCGTACTGCGATAGACCTCGGATCCCAGCAAGAGGCCGCTCGGGACGCCCGTGCTCTCGGCCTGCGCCGCGGCGTATTCGCGCCCGGCGATTGATCCGCTTTGAACCGAGCGCAGCCGCCCGGCGACCTCCGCCGCACTCTCGGGGCGGCGATCGCGATCCTTGTCCAGCATGCGCGTCAGTAGCTGCCGCAGGTCACCCGGCATGCCGGACGCTTCAGTGGCGGTGAGCCCGACGGGCGCGGCGTGCAGAATCGCGTCGATGATCGCCGTGGAGGAGCGACCTTCGAATGCCCGGCGGCCGGTGGCCATCTCGTAGATCACGAGGCCCAGCGAGAATATGTCGGTCCGCGGATCGAGCGGATCGCCGAGTGCCTGCTCGGGCGACATGTACAACACCGTCCCGACAGCCCTCCCGAGGCTCGTCAGCGCGCCCGCCGGCAGGGTCTCAGCCTCGCCGGAGATGGCGGGCTCGGGCGGGTGGATCATGGCGGCCAGACCGAAATCCAGCAGCTTCGCGTCGCCCCGCGCCGTCACGAAGATGTTCGCCGGCTTCAAATCGCGATGGATGATGCCGGCCGCGTGCGCGGCGTCGAGCGCGTCGGCGATCTGCACCGCCAGGCCGATCACGGTGCCGACCGGCATCGGACCGGAAGCCATCAGTTCGTACAGCGTCTGACCGCGCAGCAGCTCCATCACGAGATACGGCCGGCCTTCCGCTTCCGGCGCCTGGCCGACGTCGTAGATCGTGCAGATGTGCGGGTGGTTCAAGGCCGAGGCCGCGCGCGCCTCGCGCTCGAAGCGGAGCAGGTGCTCTTCGGAAGTCGCCAGCGCCGGCGAGAGCAGCTTCACGGCGACGTCGCGCCGCAGCTTGTGGTCGCGCGCATGGTATACCTCGCCCATGCTGCCCGCGCCAAGGGGCGCCACGATCTCGAAACGGCCGACGATGTGTGTACCGGAGGGGAGTGGCACGGCTGTACTCTAGGAGACCCGCCGCATGGTCCAGAAGTCCCAGGTCAATGCCGGGGAATTCACGAACGCGTACGGCAGGAAGCCGTAGCCGTGATCGCCCCAGCCGGAACCCCATGAGTTGCGGAAGACGAGTTGCCGCTCGGCATGCCTGTAGCCGACTGCCAGGACCGCGTGCCCCCCAATCAACGCGTCGCGTCTCGTCGGGATCGGCACCACGCCCGTGCGGCGCACGTCGCGGCGCATCATGCTCTTGTGCACCCCGAGCGCGAACACAAACGGATACGCTTCGGCGAGGCAGGCGCGTAGATGGTCAATCGCGCGCCGGATCCGGAAGTATGCGATCGGCACGTGCCGGTGCCCCGAGCGATAGCAGGCCGGCGTCGGTTTGCGCCGGAAGCGCCGTACCAGATACGGCCACATCGCCTCGGGACACGATCCGAACTTCGCAATAGTCCGGTACCCGTCGCGCAGCGAGACCGGCGCGTCCTGGTCGACGAGCTTCGCCACCACGCGCTCGTTGTAATAAATGAAAAGGCGCGACGGCGATGCGATACCCGCGCGGCCTTCTCTGATCTCGTCGAAGCGCAACGCGGCTGCGAGCGCATTCGCCGAACAGCTGTTCAAGTGCAGCTGGTTGTAGATAGGCGGGCAATGGCGGCGAAGGTCGACGGCAGCCGGGAGCTGACGCATGACCGATGCCGATGGACGGTACTTCCAGTCGAGCCGGCTTGCACTGTCCCGCCCGGTGCCGAGATGCCGTTTCACGTCGAAACGCGCCGATTCTACATTAGTTTGGCGGCGATGACGCGCAGAAGAGCGTCCGATCCGAAAAAAGAGTTCGCGCTGAGTCCGCTGCAATTGTTCGGCGACGGCAGCAGGCGTATAGTGACAGGAGGTCGCGCGAGGAGGGCCATGCGGGACACGGTTGTCGGCATCGTGGTTGTGGCGTCGGGGACGATGGTCTCCTGTGCGCGCGCCGAGAACGACCCGAAGGCCAGGCTCCATGACGGCGATCAGACGTGGGACGAGATGATGGCCGGCTCCCTCACTTACTCCATCGACAGCGAGGCGAAGAGCGCGACGGCCGGCGAGAGCAGGCACCAGTGATACGGTTCCACCGACCGCTGCTCGGCGCCGTGCTCCTGATCTGGAGCGCGCTGCCCGCCCGCGCCGACGGATTCATCAGACCGTTTGCCGGCTTCAACTTCGGCGGCGACTCCGCCAACTGCGTCAGCGTGGCCAACTGCGACGAGAAGCGACTGAACTGGGGCGTGTCGATCGGAACGACGAACGGCGTGTTGGGGTTCGAGGAGGAATTCGCGTACGCGCCGCAGTTCTTCGGCCGCACGCCTGGCGGCGAGAACGGCGTGCTCACCCTGATGAGCAACGTGCTCATCGTGGTGCCGGCGGGCCCCATCCAGCCGTACGCGCTCGCCGGCATCGGCCTGATTCGCTCGCACGCGAAGCTCGACACGTCGAGCTTGTCGCTCGACAGGAACGTCGTAGGCTACGACCTCGGCGGCGGACTCACCATCTTTCTTTCACACGCCGTCGGGATCCACGGTGACGTCCGGCACTTCCACACGCTGCAGGACGTCACGCTCGGCATTTTCGGCAATAGCCAGATCGATTTCTGGAGAGCAAGCGCCGGCTTGACGCTGCGTTTCTGATCACAGCCAACGGCGCCTCGTCTCCCCGTTGGCCTCAATCCATCAACTGAATCGAGCTCGCGACCCGGTCGAACACGCCGCGGTACGCCGGAAAATCGTCGCGCGGCGCCACGGCGATCGCATAGAAGAGGTTGCCGTCGCGCAACTGCGTCGCGAACACCTCGATTGCTTCCGGCTCTCTGGTGACCTCGGACGTATTGGACAGGATCGTCCGCAGCCCGCGGCGCCCGGCAATGTTCACCCGGTCCCAGCGCGATGGGCGGCTCAGATTCGGATTACCTTTCGCGAGCGCGTCAATCAACTCGGTGGCGGCGGTCTGCAGGTCATGCGATTCGTTGCGCGCGAGCCCTACCTCCACGCCGTGCGTGAAGATGCTCCGACCGTTCGACTGGCCGTACGCGCCTTCCGGCGCGAACGTGACCGAGTTGGTGTCGCCCTGCTGCTCCCGCCAGTTGGACGGCACGCTGATCCGGAAGATGTTGCCGGGCGCGTACGTCTGATAACTCGGGGAGGGTGACTCGACGCGGCCGCCGGGCAGGCCCGTGTTTCGCCCCGATGTGCCGGTCGGCTGCTGGCCGGAATTTCGCGTGGCCTGCTCGGTGGTCGGCGCGGGCGGCAGCTGCTTCAGATGCGCCTGGACCTGCTGGAAACCGCGCGTGTCGCGGATCGGGTTTTCAACCCGCAGCGCCTGCGCCTCCTGCGTGATGTACTCTATGCGGTTGCCCGGGTTCGGGTGATCGCTTAGCCACTGCGGACCGCCTGAGCCGCCCTGTTTCTCGATCGTCTTGAACATGTTGGCCATGTCACGCGGGTCGTAGCCGGCGCGCGCCATGATCTGCACGCCCTGGATGTCGGCTTGCTTCTCGTACTCGCGGCTGAATCGCAGGAACGCCGTGCCGAGACCGAACTGCGTGCCCTGCGAAATCACCTGGCCCCAGCCGCCGCCGATGATCGCGCCCAGCACCGCGCCGGCGACCTGCCCGATTTCGTACTTCGTCGCCTTGCTCGCCTGCGCCGTCCCGTGACGGAGGATCACGTGACTGAGCTCGTGCGCCATCACCCCGGCGATCTCGCCCTCGGTTCGCGCCGCCTCGATCATCCCGCGATTCACGAACATCGGCCCGCCTGGCAGAGCGAACGCGTTGATCTCGCGAACGTTGACCGCCTCGAACGTGTAGCGGAACTCAGGATGCCGCAGATCGGATGGAATGGCCGCGACGAGACGATGGCCGATATCCTCGATATAGGACGACACCGCGTCGTCATGCAGGACGGGAAGCTGCCGTCTGACGTCTTCCGCGGCCTTCAGACCGAGCTCGACGTCCTGCGCCGGCGTGTAGTTGTTGTCCGGCGGCGTAATTCTCGTCTGCGCGTTGACGAGCGTGGCAGCCAGCAGCACGGCAATGGCCGTGGCCCCGCGTCGCGTAACGAGGACTGTTTTCTTCATGATGTCGTGTTAGTGCAAAATCAGATCCGTTAGACTTCGTCCGTGGTCGAGCTGGCCGGGTCGATATTGAATTCACTGGACTGAAAAAACGAACGGAGGCCGCGATGCCCGAGACGACACCGACGCGCAAGCAGCTGATCGACCTACTGAACGAAGACCTGTCACGGGAGTATCAAGCCATTATCGCGTACGTCGTGTACTCGCAGGCGCTCAAGGGCGCGGAGTACATGACCATTGCGAAAGAGCTCGAAGCGCACGCCGGCGAGGAGCTGCAGCACGCGCTCAGGATTTCGAAACACATCGACTACCTCGGCGGGATGCCGACCGCGACCCCGGTGCCGGTGAAGCTGACGAAGAAGGCCACGGAAATGCTGCGCGCCGATCTGAAGTACGAGAACGACACGATCCGCGCGTACCGCGATCGCGTGCTCCAGTGCGAGGCGCTGGGAGAGTTTGCGATCGCCGAGGACATTCGCGAGATTCTGCGCCAGGAGCAGGAGCACCAGATCGACCTGGCGACGGCACTGGGAGAAGAAGCACCCGACCTGTCGAGGCGGTAGGACGCTGCGTCCAGAAGCACAGGGGGAGTTGGCTCTGGCCTTGCACTAAAGTACGGCATGTCATTTCGGTTGACGTTAAACGCCGATCCTCGTACGCGTCCGATGTGCTTTGGAGTGGGCGCATCTCAGCCGTGCGACGCCAGCACCTCCGAACATGTCTGAAAACCGCTTGAATGATCGTCGTCGCGTCGGCCGCCCTCCGGCAGGAGCCAAAGAAGGGGAGAAGGTCAAGGACTACCCGCAGCTCAGCATCCGCGTACCCGTCGAGCTCAAGGCCCGCCTCAACGCCCTCAGCGCCGTCACCGGTCTGGCGCAGTGGCGCGTCATCGTCGAAGCAATCAACTGCTTCTTCCGGGATCTCCCCCAGACCGACCGCGACCTGGTCGACGGTCTGAGTGAGCGCCTGACGCGCGCGAGATAAGCGAGATAAGACTGTAGCCCGACCGCCCTACAACCGAAACATCACTGGCAAGATTTGTCACGCTCATGGCCAACTGACGTAAAATGTCAGCTTCCATGAACCGGCGGATAGTGTAAGCCACTGACTACAAACACTTTCGGACAATCGTCTCAGACGGCACGAGCTCTGCAGCTCTGCCACCGTAGAGCCATACACGTGCGAATTCGACATGCGCAAGGATTTGCGCTCATCGACATGATCTTCGTCTGCGGGATCGTGGGGCTGCTGTGCAGCATCGCGTTGCCGCGGCTTCTCCTCGCCAAGCAATCGGCGGGCGCAGCTTCTGCCGTCGGATCGTTGCGTGCGATCAACAGCGCGCAGTTGACCTACGCGCTGACGTGCGGGGCCGGATTCTACGCGCCGAATCTGACGACACTCGGCACCGCGCCTCCCGGAAGCAGCGAATCGTTCATCAGCACCGCGCTTGGAATCTCCGACACAATCACCAGAAGCGGTTACGTCATCCAGATGGCGGCGACGCCGTACGGCGGCGCGCCGCCTGCGTGCAACGGCCTCGCGCCCGGGCTGGCAGGGCAAGGCTTCATCGCCGCGGCGGACCCGTCAGAGGGCCAGAATTCGCGGTTTTTTGCGACCAACGCGAACAACATCATCTACGAGGACACCGCCTCGCTGTTTGCGACCATGCCCGAAGTCGGCATTCCGCCCTCAGGCCAGATGATCACGCATTGATTCAGTTATAATTCGGGTCGATGTGGACCAAGATGATGTCCGGGCCGCGCAAGAAGGCCCCGAAGACGATTGCTGTGATCGATCCCGATCGCTGCTTCGGCGCGTTTGCGTGCTCGATTTGTCAGGCGGCGTGTCCGGTCGCGGGCTGTATCGTCGAGGAGCCGGATCGCGATGGCCGGATGGTGTGCGCCGTACGCGCCGATCTCTGCATCGGGTGCGGATTGTGCGTGACGCTCGGCAATCCCACCGCGCCGCAGCAGCGTGAATTCGGCTGCCCGGCCGACTACGACGCGATCAACATGATGCCGTGGGAAGAGGTCGTCAAGATACTTCAGCAGGAAGAATTGCCGGCAGAGGGGGCTAGGAGCTAGGAGCCGTGAGAAGATCCTCGTTCCTTCGAGAAGACCGCTTGCGCGTAGCGTGAAGGCAAGCGGTGGTCAATCTTCGAAGCGATGAACGCCGACGCCTCGGTCACGTGCGCCAGCGACACACCCGTCTCGATCCCCAACCCATCCAGCATATAAATGAGATCGTCGGTGGCAAGGTTGCCGGCGGCGCCAGGCGCGTACGGACAGCCGCCAAGCCCGCCCACTGACGCGTCGAACGTTGCGATGCCATACGGCAGTGATGCGAGGACGTTCGCCAGTGCCGTACCACGCGTGTCGTGGAAGTGCAGCGCCACGCGGTCGACCGCGATGCGCCTCAACACGGCGTCGAGCACGTGGGGGACCTGGCCGGGGTGCGCAATCCCGATCGTGTCGCTGATGGCGACCTCGAACACGCCGAGATCCGCAAGGCGCGCCGCGAGACTGGCGACCAGTTCGGGCGCGACCGCGCCCTCGAACGGACAGCCGAACGCCGTTGACAGGTATCCCCGGACGCGGACGCCCGCCGCGATTGCTCGGTCGCAGACATGACTGTAGTTGTCCAGCGATTCGTCGATTGACTGGTTGATGTTCCTGCGGCTGAAGGTCTCCGTCGAGGCAGCGAAGACGGCGACGTCGGTGACGCCCGCGGCGAGCGCGCGTTCCAGACCCGCCAGGTTCGGGACGAGCGCCGTATAGCGCGTGCCCGGCGCGCGGGTGATGCCGGCGAAGACCCCGGCCGCGTCGGCCATCTGCGGCACCCATTTCGGGCTGACGAACGCCGTCACTTCGATCACCGGCAGATGCGCGGCGGTCAGCCGGTTGACGAGCTCGATCTTGTCTGCGGTGGACACGGGAGCGCGCTCGTTCTGCAGGCCGTCGCGCGGGCCGACTTCGACGACCGTGACCTGTTTCGGGTGTGCCATCTGTAGGCGACCTTTCAGGCTCTCCTGCGCCTGCGCGCCATGTTCAGGCCCGGATCGGATCGATGAACTCCACCAGGGCCGTGTCGGGTTGGACGAGCTCGCCCTCGCGGCAATGCACCGCCGCGACGATGCCTTCGCCGAGCGCGCGGATCGGCAGCTCCATCTTCATCGCTTCGAGCACGAGCACGATGTCGCCCTTTCTGACGGCGTCGCCGGGCTTGACCTGGACTCGAATCACTGTGGCCGGCATCGGCGCCATCAGTGCCTTGCCCGCCGAAGCTCGCGCCGTGCCCTTGCGAGCGAAGGTGGGTTGTACCGCCGTGACTCGCGTGTCGACGCGCCCGAGCGAAGGCGGGTCCCATGGGTCGTAGCCGGATCGGGATTCGGGATTCGGGATTCGGGATTCGCCGGAGTCGCCCGGGACTCGGGATTCGGGATTCGGGATTCGGGAACCGACTGCCGGCGACTGCGCAGCCAACGCCGCGCCTTCGCGGTCGAGGAATGCGGTGTCGATCGCGCCCTCCCGAAACGCGGGAACCTCGAGAAGGCTCACGAGGAACGGGAGGTTGGTGCGGATCCCGGCGATCGTGAACTCCCGCAGCGCCACCGTCAGACGCGCGATGGCGAGGTCGCGGGTTTCAGCCGTCGCGATGACCTTCGCGATCATCGGGTCGTAGTAAACCGACACCTCGCCGCCTTCGACGACGCCGGAGTCGATGCGCACGCCGGGCAGGTGCGGCTCCCTGTAGCGTTCGAGGCGGCCGGCCTGTGGCAGAAATCCCTGCGCGGGATCCTCGGCGTAAATGCGCGCTTCGATGGCGTGTCCGCGCTGCGAGATGTCGTCCTGGGTCCACGGCAGCGGCTGCCCGTCGGCGACGAGGAGCTGCGCGCGAACGAGATCGCGACCGGTCACCTGTTCGGTGACCGGATGCTCCACCTGCAGGCGCGTGTTCATCTCGAGAAAGTAGAACGATCCGTCCATGAGATCGACGAGAAACTCGATCGTGCCGGCGTTGCGGTAGCCGGCTGCGCGCGCGGCGGCAGACGCCGCCTCGGTCATGCGCGCCAGCAGCCGCGGCGTGAGCGAAGGCGACGGGCTCTCTTCGATCACTTTCTGGTGCCGCCGCTGCGCCGAGCAGTCACGCTCGAACAAGTGCACCACGTGCCCGTGATCGTCGCCGAAGACCTGCACCTCGACATGGCGCGGCCGTTCGACGAGGCGCTCGACGTAGAGCGTGCCGTCGCCGAACGCGGCCAGCGCCTCGCGGCGCGCCGTCTGAACCGACTCATCGATTGCGCCGGCGTCCAGGACGCGACGCATTCCCTTACCGCCGCCGCCGGCCGACGCCTTGACCAGCGCCGGCAGGCCGACACGTTCGACCGCCCGGCGGACGCCGCGATCGGTCTGGTCGTCCGGGATCTCGCCCGGGACCACCGGGACCCCGGCCGCCGCGACGAGCCGTCGCGCGAAGATCTTCGATCCCATTTGCGCGATGACGGCTGCCGGCGGGCCGACGAAGATCAACCCGGCGCGCGAGCACGCCTCTGCGAACGCGGCGTTCTCCGAGAGGAATCCGTAGCCGGGATGCACGGCGTCCGCGCCGGAGGCGCGTGCCGCGTCGATCAGCCTGGGGATCGAGAGGTAACTCTCGGCAGGGGGCGCCGGCCCGATGGCGATGGCGCGATCGGCGGCGGTCACATGCGGCGCGCCGCGGTCGGCGCCGGAATACACCGCGATGCTTTCAATCCCGAGCTCGCGGCACGCCCGTAGGATGCGCAGCGCAATCTCGCCGCGATTCGCCACGAGGAGGCGTCTGATCAATCGCGCTCCTCGATCCACGTCGCCGTTCGCTTTTCCAGGAAGGCCTTCAACCCTTCCTGTCCTTCCATCGACACCCGGCGCGCGGCGATTGCGGCGGCGGTGATCGGCAGGGCTTCTTTCGACGAGCGGCCCCACACGGCCGGGATCAGCGCCTTCGCCGCGGCGATGGCTTCCGGCCCGGCGGCCAGCAGCTCCCGGAGGTACATCGCGACGGCGTCGTCGAGCTCGTGCGACTCGACCACAACGTGCACCAGCCCGATCTCCTTCGCCCGCGACGCAGAGAAGCGCGCTCCGGTGAGAAACAGCTCGCGGGCGGCGGAGCGGCCGATCTTCGCGAGCGCGAAGGGCGAGATCACCGCCGGCAGGATGCCGAGCCTGACCTCGGTGAACCCGAACACCGCCCCTTGCTCGGCCACGACGATGTCGCAGACAGCCGCGAGGCCGGCGCCGCCGCCAAGCGCGGCGCCCTGAACCCGTCCGATCACCGGTACCGGAAGCTCGTCGATCGCGCCGAACATCCGTGCCATGGCGATCGCGTCGCGGAGGTTCTCGGCTTCGGTGTACTGAACGGTCCTCGTCATCCACGCGACGTCGGCGCCCGCGCAGAAGGTCTTGCCCGCGCCGCTCACGACCACGGCGCGGATCTCGTGTCGCGCCGCCGCATCGCCCGCCTGCTCGGTCCAGGCTGTCAGCTCCGCGATCACGAGCTCGTTGAACGCGTTGCGGACGTCGGGCCGGTTGAGGGTGACGTACTCAACTGGCCCGTCGCGCTTCGTTACGAGATGCGCGTATGTCATCGCCGGGGCCACGAAGGCGCGAAGGCACGAAGAAGAGTAAAAAAAGTTGTCGTCGTGTCTTCGTGTCTTCGTGGTTGCATTTGGTCACATGCGGAAGACGCCGAATTTTGCGTCCGGGATCGGTGCGTTGAACGCCGCCGAGAGGCCGAGGGCCAGCATGTGCCGCGTGTCCACCGGATCGACGATGCCGTCGTCCCATAGCCGCGCGGTGGAGTAGTAAGGCGATCCCTCGTGCTCGTACTTGTCGAGGATCGGCTGACGGATCGCCTGTTCTTCCTCGGGCGTGAAGGGCTTGCCCTCGCGCGCGAGCTGATCGCGCTTGACTGTCGTCAGCACCGAGGCGGCCTGCTGCGCGCCCATCACCGAGATGCGCGCGTTCGGCCACATCCAGAGCAGGCGGGGCTCGTAGGCCCGCCCGCACATGCCGTAATTGCCGGCGCCGAACGATCCGCCGATGATCACGGTGAACTTCGGCACGACCGAATTCGCGACGGCATGCACCATCTTGGCG